>ENA-OOWK01000014-OOWK01000014.1-human-gut-metagenome-genome-assembly--contig:-NODE-14-length-168382-cov-8.026514_pt1 | contig 168382 bp, 153 predicted proteins | sample MGYA00241405_ERZ501317 | MGnify/ENA primary metagenome ERZ501317 (study PRJEB25962, sample SAMEA1972440) | human gut metagenome | biome: human gut; feature: human-associated habitat; material: faeces... | reverse complement strand
TACCTTTTCGGCGGGCTTTTCGGAAGTAAGGATAATGGGGACGACGGGGCGGGGCAACGCCGCTGAGATAGGGGCAGGGATAACAAAAACGACATTCGGGCAGAACGGCGAAAAGGCAACAGCAAGAGTCCTCCTTTCGACTGTTGCCTCTTACATAGCTGTACAGACTGTGCAGCTTTTTTCTCACAAAGGAGGTTAAGAAGATGAGAAAAACAGAATTGAAAGAGCTTTACAAGTTAATGTTCCCGGACTATCCGGACATCGTTACAGTAGCTCAGCTTCAACAAATGCTCGGCGTAAGCCGACACTTGGCATACGACCTGATTAACAACGGATATATCTCCGGCGTTAAAATTGGAAACGCTTTTAAGATTCCGAAGGTCAATGTCATCAATTATGTTATGGAAGAAGGTGTGAAGAATGCAAGTTGAAAAGCTGAAAACGATTGATGCGGACACGCTGCTGTCAACGCCGATGAGAAAAACCTTATTTGTGGTGGACGGCTTGATACCGCAAGGACTCAGCGTGCTTTCGGGTTCAAGTAAAATCGGCAAGAGCTGGCTTATGCTTTGGCTCGGTATTCAAGTGGCGAGAGGAAAGCCTGTGTGGGAATTTGAAACCCACAAGAGCGATGTACTTTATCTCTGCTTGGAAGATACTTACGCAAGAATACAAAGCCGCCTGTATCAAATCACCGATGAAGCGCCGCCTGAACTTCGCATTGCCACAACGAGTTTTCAAATCGGCAACGGTTTGGAACAGCAAATCGAACAGTATCTTTCCGACTTTCCGAATACAAAACTTGTCATTATCGACACCTTTCAAAAGGTTCGAGATTCAAAAAGCACCGGTGGGAAAAGCGGAATGTATGCAGGCGACTATGACGATGTAACGGCACTGAAAAATATTTCGGACAAGTACGGCATAGCTGTTGTAGTTGTTCACCATGTCAGGAAGCTGAAAGATGTCAGCGACCCATTCAACGAGGTGTCAGGCTCCACCGGTATCACAGGTGCGGCAGATACAAATTTTGTTTTGAAGCGCAGCCGTGCCAATGAAACCGGAACGCTGCTTGCCACCGGTCGAGATATTGCATATCAGGAGCTGACCTTGAAGTTTGACAACCGCAGTCACTTGTGGGAATTAGTCGAGCGAAAGGATATGGAGGATATTCATCGTGAAGAAATTCCAAAGTTTGTTTTCCGGCTGGTTGATTATATTTCGGAAGTAAAAGAATGGCGAGGCACTGCAACGCAACTTATAAAGCAGATGAACGAAACCGAGATTACACCAAATGTTGTGACCAAAATACTTGCTCGATTTTCTTCAGAAGTTTTTCAGCCGCAAGGCATCGAATACAAAACAAAACGCACCGGCACGAGCCGACTGATTTACTTAAAAAAGAATGACAGCAATGACGGCGATGACAATAAATCCGCTATATAGGAAAAGCCGTCACAGCCGTCACTATCGTCACTTTTTGAGAAAGTGGATATAAGGCTATACAGGTATTGCCAATCCGTAAGGATAGCGAGCATAGGTTTTGTGTTGCATTTGAAACCCACAAAACTGGCGGCAAATTGCCGAAATGGGCTTGCCGCCCCTGTACCCCCAATTATACAGAGAAAGGAATAAAAATATATGAGACAAAGAACAACTGCAATCAATATCCGAGTGACTGATGGAGAGAAGAGAAAGATGGAAACTGCCGCCAAAAAATGCGGACTTTCGCTCTCTGCTTACCTTAGAAAACTTGGTCTTGGCAAGGAAGTTCAGGCAACTTTGCCACAGGAATTTTACGAAGCTTACCGAGGTTTGACCTCGCTTCGTGACAATTGGAAGTCGCTTTCAGAAGTCAATGTAAATGCAAGTTTCAACGATGTTGTGAGCAAATTTTTGAAGGCTTACCACTCAATCGGTGAGCCGGAAAGTGCAAGTGATTCGCCGTGGCAGTAACAAAAATATGGGCTGTAACCGACAGCGTCAGCCGTGTTTTAAGCTATGCGGCGAACCCGGACAAGACGATTTACAGCGATATTTGCAAGGCACTTCACTACGCAAGCGACGAGAGAAAAACCGTAATCGGTGAAGAAAAAGCAATGTATGTGACAGGCGTAAACTGCACCGCAGAAACCGCTTTTGCCGAGATGAAAGCGGTACAAGAACGCTTCGATAAGACGGTCGGCAATGTGGCTTATCACGCATATCAGAGTTTCAAAACAGGCGAAGTTACACCTCAGCTTGCACACAAACTCGGCGTAGAGCTTGCAAAAAGAATGTGGGGCGATCAGTACCAAGTGCTGGTCGCTACGCACTTTAACACCGGCACATATCACAATCATTTGGTCATTAATTCGGTGAATATGTGGAACGGTAAGAAGTTTAACTGCAACGAGGGTGCATACTGGAAACTGCGCAGTATTTCCGATGAGCTTTGCAAAGAAAACGGTTTGACGGTTATTAAAAATCCTAAAGGAAAGACGCCACGCAAGCTGTACTTTGCGGAAAAGAACGATGAGCCGACCCGATACAATTTAATGCGTGAGGCGATAGATAAAGCTCTTACGATGAGTACAAATCCTAAAGCTTTTACCTATGTTATGAAACAGCTCGGATATGTAATCGACCTAAACCCATATCATAAATACGCTACTATTCGCTCTGTCAACAGCAAGAAAGCAACTCGTTTGTACCGCTTGGGAGAAGCCTATGACCGAGATGCAATCTATGACCGAATGAGAGATACTCTGCGAAACAACCCGCAGGAAGCTTACCGCTTATACTATGAGTTTACCGAAAAAAAGAGCTTTGGTGTAACAATTCAAAAGGCGCATTTTGTTAAAGGCAACTTAAAAACAGCCAAAAAGATTACGGGTCTTAAAGCGTTGTATTTCAGATATTTATATCTGCTCGGCGTGCTTCCGAAAAACAAAAAACACAATCCGTTATCGCCCGAAATGCGTGAAGCCTGCCGTTGGCTTGACCGCCACACCGCACAGGTACAGCTCATTTGCGACAATCACTTAACCGATATTTCCTCTGTGGAAGCGTTTATAAATAACGCTGATTCTGAAATAAAACTCATATCGGATTACCGCAAAATGCTCTACCGAGATATTGATTCTTGCCACAATCCCGATGAAAAAGCAAAGCTTGTTGCCAAGCGAGATGACTGCACAAAGGCTCTGGCTCAACTTCGAAAGGACAGGAAAACAGCGGCAAGAATTATAGATGACAACCCCAAAATCAAAGAAAATATTCTCATTGAGGAGAATATGCGCAGCCGATATTTCGGACTAAATAAATCAAGAAAGAGAGGATACGAACGATGACAAAACGAAAATCAGATTTTACTTTACCGACTCTGGACGACCTGTTTACAACGCAGGCTGAGCGTGACGACGCAAAGCTTGAGCGTGTAAAGAATATACCTCTTGACAAACTTCACCCTTTTAAGAATCACCCATTTAAGATATTGAATAACGAAGAAATGGAGCGAATGATTGAGAGTATACGCAAGGTCGGAACGATAACTCCGGCGCTTGCACGACCGTTGCCTGACGGCGGATACGAGCTTGTTTCGGGGCACAGAAGGCTTGCGGCGTGTCAGGTGCTCGGAATTGAAACCATGCCGGTTATCGTCCGTGAGATGTCCGACGACGAAGCGGTAATCGCAATGGTGGACGCCAATCTGCAAAGAGAAACAATACTGCCAAGCGAAAAAGCCTTTGCGTATAAGATGAAGCTGGAAGCGATAAAACATCAGGGTGTTACTTCTCGCCAACTTGGCGAGAAGTTGTTGAGTGTAACACAAGTGAGCAAAGACAGCGATGATAGTGAGCGACAAATCCAACGCTATATCCGCTTAACTTACCTAATTCCCGAACTACTTTCAATGGTAGACGATAATAAAATCGCTTTCAACCCTGCGGTAGAAATCTCCTACCTTGACCGTGACGAACAGCTCACTTTGCTTGACGCAATCAATATGAATGACTGCACGCCGTCACACGCACAGAGTATCAGGCTGAAGAAAATGTCACAGGACGGCTTGCTTACCGCTGACGCTATCTACGCTGTTTTATCAGAAGAAAAGCCAAATCAAAAGGAACAAATCAAACTGCCTCGTGATGAGCTTCGCAAATACTTTCCGCAAAATTACAGCGATGAGCAAATCAAACGAGATATTCTGAAAGGATTGGAGCTTTTGAAACGCCAACGAGAACGCAACAGAGACGCCCGTTAATTCGAACCAAAGTGTACAGCGAGTGACTTTTGCAGAATGGAAAGAACTATGCCGGCAAGCTATAATAAGCTTGTCGGTGTAGGTCTTTCCTGTGATGTACAATGAAAGGAGTTAAAAATAATGGTATCAGGACACCTACAAGTTAAAAAAGGTTTTTATTATGTAGTGCTGAGCTACTATAACAACAACAGAAAACGCCGTGTGAAATACTTTTCCACGGGACTGCCCGAAAAGGGTAACAAGCGCAAAGCCGAAGCCGAACTTGCACGAATCAGAAGTGAGTTCGTACCGCCGCAGGAAGTCGGAGAGCTTGCTTCCGATATGCCGTTTGCAGATTATCTGCTTGAATGGTTGGACATTGTCAAGGTGCGTGTTAAGGCAACCACATTCAGCTCTTACGAGCAAATGGTGAAATCGGTGATTGAGCCGTATTTCCGAAAGAAAGCAGTAACGCTTCAGGGATTAGAGGCAAGACACATTCAGCAATTCTATTCCGAAAAGCTGAAAACAGTCAGACCAAACTCGGTCATTCACTATCACGCCGTTATTCATCAGGCGCTGAAATACGCAATGAAAACCGACCTTGTTACGCAGAATGTGGCAATGAAAGTGGATCGCCCGAAAAAGAATGATTATCAGCCTGTATTCCTTGATGCAGAAGAACTGCAGCATTTATTTGAAGTAGTCAAAGGGACAAAGCTGGAACTTCCTGTTTTGGTCGCCGCTTTCTACGGCCTGCGTCGTGGCGAGGTCTGCGGACTGAAATGGGACGCCATCGACTTTGAGCGTGGCACAATCACCATAAGGCACACGGTCACATCTCTGCAAGTGGACGGAAAAACAAAAATGTACGCACAGGACTCTGCAAAAACAAAATCCAGTATGCGTACACTTCCGCTTGTTGGCAGCTTTGCGGAGTATTTCAAAGAAGTAAAAGCGGCACAGGAAGTCAACAAGAAGGTCTGCGGAAACTGCTACAACTACGAATATGACGGATATGTCTTTGTAGACGAACTGGGAGATTTAATGCGACCGGAATATTTGACAAGCTATTTTCCGCAGTATATTCAAAAGCACGGCTGTAAAAGAATGCGTTTTCACGATTTAAGACACAGTTGCGCAAGTCTGCTTCTTGCGAACGGCGTTCCGCTGAAACAAATTCAGGAGTGGCTGGGACACAGCGATTTTTCTACCACCGCTAACATTTACGCCCACCTTGACTACACTTCAAAACTGTCCTCGGCAAAGGCTATGGTCAGCGGAATGGCACTGCCCGAATCGGTGAATTTCGGCAGCAAATGGGCCGAAATTTCAGACGATGGCGGAAAGAACTGATTTTTACGGTTCGAATACGCCAAAATACCCGAAATCGCCTTGTTCTTTCCAAAAAACGGCCTGTTCTTTCCATAGTTTTGAGCCGATTTTGAGCAAACGAGCAAAAAAGAAAAGTCCAGAAAACCCGCTTGTTTACTGGACTTTTTGGCGGAGAGTTAGGGATTCGAACCCTAGGTTCCTTTTGGGAACACAGCATTTCGAGTGCTGCACCTTCGACCACTCGGACAACTCTCCGTGTATGTAATTCCGCATTTCTTCCGAAAACTTTTGGAAAGAACTGACGGAAAGAACAACAAAATATTTAATTTTCGAACCGAAGAAAACCCCTGATTTTACGGGCTTTTTTAGCGGAGCAAACAACCAACTCTACAAAAAATTTCGAGTCAGCCCCGTTATGACCACTTCGATACGTCTCCGTATATTCAAAACTCAATTTTTTGAGCTGTTGTGTTATTTAATTTTCATTAGAAATCTTATTAGTATCCGAAAGGACTTCCGTTTGGCAAAGTGCCGTAAATCTGCACGGTTAAGCGGAATTTAAGAAATGACTGCTTCTCTTTTTTACAAAATTTTCAATCCGTTCGGTTACGGTTTCTGTTCGCTTACTCGCTAATAAAAAATCTCATTTCTGCTTGGCAGACTCCCATACACGGGTCTAATCAGACCTTGAGTTTACCATTGAATTGTATCTCAAACAACAGCATTTGTCAATGAAATATTGCAATGAAGTTGGCGTTATGATAAAATTATGTATAATTATAAATTAAGGAGCGGCAAGATGACGGCAATTATAGATTACGGTGCAGGCAACCTGATGAGCGTAAAAAAAGCGCTGGATTATATCGGCGCAAAAAGCATTGTTACATCAGATCCCGCCGAAATAGAAAAAGCGGACAGCGTTATTCTGCCCGGAGTAGGCGCATTCGGTGACGCAATGGCTTCCATGCGTTCAAGAGGGCTTGACGGCGCAGTAAAAAAAGCGGCTTTAAGCGGCAAGCCGTTTTTGGGAATATGCCTTGGGCTCCAGCTTTTGTTTGCAGAGAGCGACGAAAGCCCCGACGCAAGCGGACTGGGACTTCTTAACGGTAACATCTCCCTTATACCCAGCAATGACGGACTTAAAGTGCCTCACATAGGCTGGAACAGCATTGAAATTCGTGAAAACAGCCGTCTTTTCAGCGAAATTGAAAGCGGCTCTTACTTTTATTTTGTTCATTCCTACTACCTGAACGGCGCAGACGAAAGCGATGTTGCGGCGACCACCGAATACGGTGTTAAAATCGAATGTGCAATTGAACGCGGTAACATGTTTGCAACCCAGTTTCACCCAGAAAAAAGCGGCAGTGCAGGATTACAGGTACTAAAGAATTTCATTGCGGCGGAGGAATAAGATATGTATGCAAAAAGAATAATCCCCTGCCTGGATGTAAAAAACGGCAGAGTTGTAAAAGGCGTTTCATTTGTTGATTTAAGAGACGCAGGCGACCCCGTTGAGTGCGCTGCGGCTTATGACCGCGCGGGTGCGGACGAGCTTGTGCTGCTTGACATCACCGCCACGCACGAGGGGCGCGGCACTATGATGGATATAGTTGAGAGAGTTGCAAAGACCGTGTTCATTCCGTTCACCGTGGGCGGCGGAATAAGAACAACGGACGATTTTAAGGAACTGCTGAGAGCGGGAGCGGACAAAATTTCCGTAAACTCCGCGGCAGTGCGCAATCCTGACCTGATAAATGAAGCGGCCGAAAAATTCGGCAGCCAGTGCGTTGTGTGCGCCATTGACGCAAAGCGCCGTGAAAACTCAGGCTGGGAAGTTTACCTCAACGGCGGCAGAATTCGAACGGGTATTGACGCTGTTGAGTGGGCAAAAGAAGCGTATAAGCGCGGCGCGGGCGAAATACTGCTGACATCTATGGACTGCGACGGGCAGAAAAACGGCTATGACATTGAGCTGACGCACGCCGTTTCAACAGCGGTTGGAATACCCGTTATAGCGTCCGGCGGAGCAGGCAAAAAGGAGCATTTTTATGATGCTTTTACCAAAGGCGCGGCTGACGCAGTGCTTGCGGCAAGTCTGTTTCATTTCAACGAACTGCCCATTCCCGAGCTGAAGAAATACCTGCGTGAAAACGGTGTTTCGGTAAGAATGTAACACCTGAAACCAAATGCCATAATAAGGTGAAGCAATGAGAATTGAAACAAAGCGGCTTATTCTGCGCGAGATGACAGAAAACGACCTGCCCGCGCTCAGAAAGATACTTCAGGACGAAGAAGTTATGTACGCCTATGAACACGCATTTTCTGAAGAAGAGGTTATTAAGTGGTTTGAAAATCAGCGGCGGCGGTACAGAGAAGACGGTTTCGGCCTGTGGGCGGCGGTGCTTAAAGACAGCGGAGAAATGATAGGCCAGTGCGGAATAACCTATCAGGATTTAGAAAATGAGCGTGTGCCTGAAACAGGCTATCTTTTTCAGAAAAAATTCTGGCACAGCGGCTACGCCACAGAGGCGGCACAGGCTTGCAACAGATATGCGTTTGACGTGCTCGGTATGGCAGAGATTTATTCCATTATCAGAGATAATAATCTGCCCTCAAGAAAGGTTGCGGAAAGAAACGGAATGGAGATCTGCGGCAGTATCACAAAACACTATTACGGAATTGATATGCCGCACGTTGTTTACCGTTTGCAAAGGCAAACCGCCATATCAAAAATTGATAATTAGATATTGATTTTCAGCCTGAAATATAGTAGAATTATTACACAATTCGTTAAGGGGCATTAGCGCAGTTGGGAGCGCGCCACACTGGCAGTGTGGAGGTCAGGGGTTCGAATCCCCTATGCTCCACCAAAAAATCCGAATGCATATGCACTCGGATTTTTTCTTTGCTATATTCATTTTACTTCAGGGGTTTATTTTTATATATTCTGCCGATTATGAGGTCTGCCGCTATTGTGAACAATACAACAAGGCAGGGGAAAAGTATCCACAGTGTTCGGAGGGCGCCTCTTTGCATTACTGATTCTTCGCCGAAAACAAAATATATAATCAACTCAAAAATAATTACTGCCGCAACTGCTATACAGCGCACCAAAATACTTGCAGTTCTTTTTTTCATTAAATCACCTTCATTTCAGATAAATAAATGCTATCATTCTGCTTTGCCGCTGTGTTCTTTTTTATAAAGCTTGCCTGAGATAAAGGATATCACCAGCAGCACCACGCAGGAAATCCAGGGGAAGAAACGGTCAAGCTGTCTGAGCGGTTCGCTTGCGTTCACTCTGTCCTCACCAAGGCAAAGCAGAGTTATCAAAACAGCCACAGTAATAACTATCCATGCGGTATACAAAATTATTCGAACGGTTTTTTCTTTCACAATATCATCTCCGCTCTTTTTACTTTTAGGGCACTGCGCCCTGCTGAAACAAGGAATTTTAATCGATGGCATAAGCAAGCAAAATTCACCTGCTTACATTTTAATAAAACCACTAAAAGGCAAAAAAGTCAACAAAAACTGACAAAATGTAATAAAAATCATACACAAAAATTAAAATGTAATCGGGAAAACACGGTTTCACCCCGCGTGAAAATTGTTGACAAAAATCACTTCACACGTTAATATTCAGATAAAGAAAAGCGCACGATATATTAATAAGGAAGCGAAATATGAAAACACTGTATGTTTCTGACCTGGACGGCACTCTGCTGACACCTGAATGCAGAATATCGCCCTTTACCGCAAACACAATAAACAGCCTTGTAAAAAGCGGAATGTTGTTTTCCTTTGCCACGGCAAGATCAAGAAACACAGCGCTGAAAGTTACAAAAGGAATTGACTGCCGCCTGCCCATGATTGCCTACAACGGTGTTTTTACGGCTGATTACAAAAGCGGAGAGATACTGCTGTCCTCATTTTTCGGAGGCGGAGAAAAAGAAATACTGCCCGCTTTGCTTGATGCGGGAATAAGCCCGATAGTGTATTCATATGACGGCAAAAAGGAACACTTTACATATTTGCCCGAAACTCTTTCTGAGGGAGCGGCTGAATTTGTAGCCACCCGAAAAGATGACAGCAGAAAAACACCCGCCGCAGATGAGAGCGAACTTTGGCGGGGCGATATATTTTATTTCACCTGCATAGACAGCGCCGAAAAACTGCGCCCGCTCTACGAAAAGTTCAAAGAAAAATACAGGTGCCTTTATCAGCGTGATATTTACACGGGCAGGCAGTGGCTTGAAATAATGCCCAAGAGGACAACAAAAGCAAACGCCGCGCTGAAGCTTAAAGAAGCGCTTGGGTGCGACAAACTTGTTGCATTCGGGGACAGCGAAAACGATATTGACCTTTTTGCCGAGGCAGACGAATGTTACGCCGTTTCAAACGCCGTTCAGCAGTTAAAAGATATGGCAACCGCCGTTATAGGCTCAAACAGCGGGGACGCAGTGGCACGTTTTCTGCTTGAAAGATTTGAAAGCGGGAAATAATCAAACATAATTAACAGGCAGGCAAACGCTCTGCATTTATAAAACTGTAAAACAAAAAAGCCGCGGGCGGAACCCGCGGTTATTTTTTTGCTGTATTTATCTGTCTGACGAGTTGGTAACATAGTACCACTCTATTCTGTCCCCCTCCGAAAGTGTGTATTTTGACGCGCCTTTGTTTGGCGTTTCACCGTTTACACGGTACATCCAGCCGCTTGAGCCGCCGCAGTCAAATTCTCCAAGGCCGCCGATTGCCTGAATGTATGATTTGCTCTGATATTTCAGCGAAACGCCGTTTGAAGAGCAGGCACTGCTGAGGGCGTCAAAAACGGTGGCGCCTTTTTCAAGAGTAAGGCTTGTTTTTTCAACTATATATCCGCTTTCCGGCAGGTTTAGGTTGAGTTCATGCCCCTTTTCGGTGGTACTCTCATATGCGAGGGCATTTTTGCAGGTGACTTCAATAGTTACCGTTACGCTCTGCTTTTCGGTTTCCCGCTCAGCCTGGGTGGTTTTTTCTTCTGTAGCCGCCTGCTGTTTTTGAGTAGTATTATCTTTTTTATCGTTTTTCTTTTCGGCGGCAGTAGTTTCCTGTGTTTGGGTTTCGGTTTCCTGCGTTTCTGTTGGAGCCGTTGTCTGCTGTGCCTGCGTGGAAGCGCTTGTGCTGACGGTGGTGTTCTGCTGTGCTTTTCTTGCACTGCCGTTTGCCGCAAACACGGCGAAAACAACAACGAGCACGGCGAGGATAACTGCCGAGATTATAATAAGCTGTTTCTTTTTCATAGGCATATTTTATCAGAACAATAAGAGTTTGACAATATGGTATTTACAGGTTATAATCTTTTTGCGCCGCGGGAAAGAGCCGTCTTTTCCGCGGGGAACGCGGTGAAAAGCCGCGGCAGCTCACTCTACCGTAAGCAATACGAAATCCAAGTGCCACTCTCAGCCGCGGTTACGCAGATGAGGGGAAGGCGGAAAGTAGGTTATGTGCGAGCCGGGATATCCGTTTGAGGCGTAAAAAAATATGACGGTGAGGTTATAGTATGAAAAAAATTACGGCAGCGCTCTTATGTGTAATGCTTGTTATCTGCACATCCGTAACGGCATTCGGCGCAACAAAAAGCGATGTGAAGCAGAAAACAGATACCGCTGTGGCATTTGCCTTTGACGGCAATTACAGCAAAAACGGATATGACGTTTCGTCATCCAAAAACCTTTACATTCTTGCCCGTTCGGGAGCAGACATAAGCGCATATACTGACGCTTATTTCAAATCCGTTGCACAGGCGGCAGGCGAATCAAAGCTTACAGACCCGGGCACCATAGGCATGGCGGTCTGCATCGCAAAAGCGGCGGGAATTGACCCCGAAAACGCAAGCGGCGTTAATCTTGCAGACGCACTTAAAAATGCTGATCCAAGCGCGGTTTCATCACCCTACAATTATTTTTATGCCATAGAGGCGGCAAAAGCACTCGGACTTGATGATACTGTAAAAGCGCTGAGCGATACGCTTGCAAAATATTACACAGTGGGCACAGGTACTGATTTCTGGAGCGGTTACGGCACATCACCCGATGACCTTGCAATGTTCATTCTTGCAATGAAAACAGCGGGCGCATATGAGGAATACACCGAGGACGCTTTCAAACTGCTTGAAACTTATTATACCGAAAGCGGCTATTCAAACTACGGCGCAAACGCCGATTCAACAGCACTTGCGCTTGCGGCATACTCACTTGCAGGCAACACCGAAAAAGCTGATGCGGTTTACGATATTCTTATTAAGAATTTCTATGACGCTGAAACAGGCGGTTTCAAGGCTGATTATGACGAATACTATGCAACGGCTGACGCTGTGTTTGCCCTTAGCTTCTATATGCCCATAGCTGACGAGGATAAGCAGGAGAGCACAACAGCACCCGAAACAACCACGCAGGCACAGACAACCACAGCCGCTGACAGCAATAACAGCGACGCAAGCAAAAAATCACCTGCAACGGGAGTGGAGATTGCACCCGCAATAGGTGCGGCGGCAGTTGCGCTGATGGCATTTGCGGCTGCGGCTAAAAAGAAAAAGGCGTAACAAAGACTAAATTGCCACAGGCAAAAATCTTTCAACATAAAATCAAATAACACAAATTAAAAGGCGCACTGTTTTCCGTGCGCCTTTATTTTTTCAATTCTTTTTCTTGGGTCTTTTTGTGTTCATTGTTGAGCCGAGCAGTATTTTTGAATCGCCGAATTTGTTTCTGATAGCGTCAACAGCGGCGTCCACTTTTTTTAGTTTTTCGCTGTCTGTTCCCTTTTCGGAGCCGAAAAGGCTTATCTGCTCGCCCCCGTCTTTAGTAAGGTCTGAAAGAGTAACGCCGAGCAGTCTGAGCGGATCGCCGTTCCAGATTTCGGCAAAAAGTTCTTTAACAACAGCGTAAATATCCTGAGTGACATCAGTGGGTGAGTTCAGCGCGCGCTGGTGCGATTTGTTTTTAAAAGCGTTATTCCTGATATTTACGGAAATATTATATGCTCTGCATCCGCCCGCCCTCATTCGGGAAGCCGCCGCGTCCGTCAGCGCAAGCAAAAGGCTGTTTGCCGTTTTGAAATCGGAAACGTTTTCCTCCACGGTAACGGAGTGGCCGTAGCTTTTTACCTCCCGAGGCGTATCGCTTACAGGCGAATCGTCTATGCCGTTTGCGTAATTATGAAGCTGTTCGCCCGCTTTTGTGCCAACCGTTGACCTCAGCACCGCTATATCGGCGGCGGCAAGTTCGCCTATTGTTTTTATACTTATTTTTTCAAGTTTCTGCGCCGTTGCCCTGCCCAGATACAGCAAATCGGAAACGGGCAGGCACCACATTTTATTTTCTATCTCATATGAAAAAAGCGTGTGAACTTTATCGGGCTTTTCAAAATCACTTGCCATTTTCGCAAGCAGTTTGTTTGAACCTATGCCCACATTCACGGTAAAACCGAGTTCGTTTTTTATTTTATCCTTTATCTCATAAGCCACGGCAACTATATCGGGATAGATATTTTCCGTGCCGCTCATATCAAGAAAACATTCGTCTATTGAAAATTTTTCAAGGCACGGCGTATAGGCGCGGCAAATATCCATAAACTTTGCCGAACAATCTGAATACAGTTTGAAATCAGGCGGCGCCGTAACAAGCGACGGGCATTTTCTCAGCGCGGATGAAACAGGCTCGCCCGTTTTGACGCCGTATTTCTTTGCGGGTATGGATTTTGCCAGCACAACGCTTGTGCGTTTATCGGGGCTGCCGCTTATAACGGACGGCACAAGGCGGATATCGGGACTTCCGTCACGCACCATTTTTGCCGCGGTCCACGAAAGAAACGCGCTGTTTACATCAATATGAAAAATAATACGCTCTGCCATACTGCCGCCCCCTTTCAATTATATATTATACAGCGGCGCAGTATTTTTCGCAACGCACGCAAACTCTGTTTGCCGCATAAAATGGGCAAAATAAGGAAAAATCTTGTTGTATATTCAATTTGTGTATGATATTATAATAATGTATTACTATATTACCAAGGAGAACAATCAATGAAAAACACGGAAAAATCGCTTGACGCGCTTGTTGCGCTCTGCAAAGGCAGAGGTTTTGTATATCCCGGCTCCGAAATCTACGGCGGCCTTGCAAACACATGGGATTTCGGCCCGCTCGGCGTAGAGCTTAAAAACAATATTAAAAACGCGTGGCGCAAAAAATTCATTCAGGAAAACAAGTACAATGTTGGTCTTGACTCCGCTATTCTTATGAACCCGCAGACATGGGTTGCCAGCGGTCATCTGGGCGGATTCTCAGACCCGCTTATGGACTGCTGTGAGTGTAAAACACGCCACAGAGCAGATGACCTTATTGAGAATTTTGACGGCACAAATGTTGCCGGCTGGAGCAACGAGGAAATGAGTGCTTATATCAAAGAGCACAACATACCGTGCCCCAACTGCGGCGCGCACAATTTCACTGACATCCGCCAGTTCAACCTTATGTTCAAAACATTCCAGGGTGTAACCGAGGATACAAAAGACGAAATTTATCTCCGCCCCGAAACAGCACAGGGCATCTTTGTAAACTTTGCCAACATTCAGAGAACAACAAGAAAGAAAGTTCCTTTCGGCGTTGCTCAGGTGGGCAAATCTTTCAGAAACGAGATAACACCCGGTAAATTCATATTCAGAGTAAGAGAATTTGAGCAGATGGAGCTTGAGTTCTTCTGCAAGCCCGGCACAGACCTTGAGTGGTTTGACTACTGGCGTTCATTCTGCCGCGACTTCCTTTATTCTCTTAACATCAGCAAAGACAATCTGCGTCTTCGCGACCATGAGAAAGAAGAGCTTTCATTCTATTCAAAGGCAACAACAGACTTTGAATATCTCTTCCCGTTCGGCTGGGGCGAACTCTGGGGTATTGCGGACAGAACTGATTATGACCTTACCCAGCATATCAAGACGAGCGGCAAAAATCTTGAGTATTTTGACCAGGAATCAAATGAAAAATATGTGCCTTATGTTATTGAGCCTTCACTCGGCGTAGAAAGACTTTTCCTTGCCGTGCTCACAGAGGCTTATGACGAGGAAGTAGTTGACGAGGCAAAGAACGACAAACGTGTGGTTATGCGTTTCCATCCCGCTCTTGCTCCGTTTAAATGCGCTGTTCTGCCGCTTTCAAAGAAACTCAGCGAGCAGGCAGGCGAAGTATTTGAAAATCTTGCAAAGAAATTCAGCGTTGATTATGATGACGCAGGCTCTATCGGCAAGCGTTACCGCAGGCAGGATGAGATAGGCACGCCTCTGTGCGTTACCTATGACTTTGATTCCGTTGAGGACGGCTGCGTAACAGTACGTGACAGAGATACAATGGAACAGGTAAGAATTCCGATTGCCGAGCTTGAAAAATATATTGAAGAAAAAATCGAATTTTAACACACAAAGAAAGTTGATGTGATTTTATGTGGCTTGACAGAAGCCTTATAAAGCAGCAGGCAAAACAGCTTATTCGGCACAGAACTTTGAAGCTTTTTGCAATTACTTTTGTAATAATGCTCATTTTATCAATCGGTCAGGGCGTTTATCTGGGTGTTTATTTTAACAACTTAGATAGTTTGACTAATTACTATGAGGATTTTTCAGACGATTACTACGGAGATTACGAGGATTATTTCAACGATAATTTCGGTACGGACAGCAACAGCCAGTACGCCGATGATTTTAACAATTTCGGCAGTTCTGACGGCAGCAGTTACGCTGATGATTTCAACAACTTCGGCACAGCCGCGTCTGATGCTCAGCAGGCGGTGCCGATGACCGAAAACAGCACCAACGCCGCGCCGAGCGGAGGCGGTTCGGTATATTTCCGTTTCAATGCCGCAGGTTTGCTCAGTTATGTTTACATAATATTCCTTGCGCCGCTCAGCCTTGCTCTTAACTATTTCTATGTTGAGTTTGTAAACGGCAAAGACTATGAGTTTTCAAACGGGCTGAAATCAATCTTCAGAAATGCATTCAAAGTTACATATCTGAAAAAGCTTGCTGTATATCTGCTCAGAATGATATTATATGTTGCGCTTTGCTTCCTGTTTATTGTTCCGGGAATAGTATTCCTTTACAGTTCGTATTTCGTAAACGAATTAATGAGCGAATACCCCGAGCTTTCACCGTGGCAGGCAATAAAACTCAGCAAAAAGATAGTAAAAGGCCACCGCACAGAGCTTTTTGCGCTTGACCTCAGCTTTTTACCGTGGCTTTTCCTTTGCGTCTTCATTTTCCCGATAATCTATGTTTACCCGTATATTTACACAACGCAGGCGCTCTATTACGAAAACTTTAAGAGAAGGGCACTTGCAACGGGCGCAGTTACGGAGCTTGATTTCCTGTCTGACGCACAAAAAATGAACAGAGTTTACCAAAATGCAAACGGTTATCAAAATCAGCAGAGCGGTAATTATTATCAACCGCAGGGTCAGGCTTACAATCAGCCTTATCAGCAGGGTCAGCCTTACCAGCAGCCTGTTCAGGGCGCACCGTATCAGCAGAACGGTTTCAATCAGCCGCAGGGCATGAACAACAATCAGCCATACCAGCAGGGTCAGGCTTACCAACAGCCTGTTCAGGGCGCACCGTATCAGCAGGGCGGTTTTAATCAGCCTCAAGGCATGAACAATCCGCCGCAGGGCACATTTGACCCGTATTCGGCTGCATATCCCTCTCCTTTCAAACCCGTTTACTTTACTCCAAAAATGAGAGAAGAAAACACGGCGGGCGGTGAAAGAGATCTGTACGGTGAATTTAACAAAACATCGCAGGATGCGCCGCAGCAGAACACTGCCGCGCCCGAAAGCACGGCACAACAGACACCTCTTGAAACAGGCGCTCAGCCGCAGATAACGGTTAGCGAGCCTGAAGAGCCAAAGGAGCCTGATTTTGCAGAGATGCAGGAACCTGCCGAGAATTTCACCGAGCCGACTGAGCCCGAGGAGCCGCAGGAACCCGAAGAACCTCAGGAAACAGTTAAACTGACGCCAGAGGAAACACAGCCGGAAACAGCGGCGCCTAAAGAAACAACTGATACCGCAGACGGTGAGGAAAACAACAATTTATAATCAATAAAATCATTTTATAATTTAGGCGGCGGAGAGATTTCCGCCGCCTTTTTCTTTTAAAAAAATTTGTAATTTTATTGACAAAAAGCACTGCCGGGCATATAATACTGATAACAAATATTTTCAGGGCGGGGCGAAATTCCCCACCGGCAGTAAAGTCTGCGAACCGCGAAAGCGGCCGAATCGGTGAAACTCCGATACCGACGGTTAAAGTCCGGATGAGAGAAAATGTTTACATAATATATAACCTAATTATATATTGCACAACATTTGCGCCCCGATATAGCTGTATATATCGGGGCTTCTCTTTTGCCCTTTGGCTGAAAGCCGGAAGGAGAATGCAATATGAAACAATCATCAAAAACACTCACAAGAAAAATTGCCATTTCCGCAATGCTTGCGGCAATCGGTGTTATCCTGCAGATGCTTGAGATACCGCTGCCGTTTATTCCCAGCTTTATAAAGCTTGACTTTTCAGACCTGCCGGGCTTTATAGGCGCATTTGTGTGCGGGCCGCTTGCCGGTGTTCTTATCACGCTCATCAGAAATGTTATCCACATATTTATGGGCTCAAGCGCGGGTATCGGCGAACTTTCAAACTTTATACTGAGCGCGTCTTTCGTGCTTACGGCAGGGCTTATCTATAAGAAAATGCCGAATATTAAAGGCGTTCTTATCGGCGGCGTTGCGGGCGCGGTTATCATGGGTATCGTTTCATTCCCTGTAAACAATTTTATTATCTACCCGCTTTATTACTCTGTTATGGGCTTCCCTCAGGAGGCGATACTTCAGATGTATCAGGCAATCAGACCGTCCACAAAATCAATTGCCGAAGCGCTTATCGTTTTCAACGTGCCTTTCACAATTGCAAAAGGTCTGATTTCCGTAATCATTACGTCAATAATCTACAAACCGCTTGAAAAGCTTATCAAAAAAATGTAAAAATATTTTTGACATAAATATTTATACAATGCAAAAAAGCTGCCGTTCAGGCGGCTTTTTTCATTTAATAACGACACGGCGTTTTATCTTTGTGTTTTCTCAGCAAGTTTGTGTTTTTACGCTTTTCGGAAAAAATACACAAAAATAGGCGCCGCTGTTTGTGCTCTTTTTACGGTAAAAATAAAAATTGTTTGCATTATTAATTGCTATTTTTTTATCAATGCAGTATAATATGACTGTATGAATTTCTAAAGAAATTCAAATAAAGAACAGGAGATAATAAAAATGCCACTTGTTACAACAAAAGAAATGTTTGAAAAAGCATACGAAGGCGGCTACGCAATCGGCGCTTTCAACGTAAACAATATGGAAATCGTGCAGGGCATTACCCGCGCTGCAAAGAAGCTTAACGCTCCCGTTATCCTTCAGTGCTCAGCAGGCGCCCGCAAATACGCTTCCCACGGCTATCTTGTTGCAATGGTAAAGGCAGCGGCAGAGGAAACAGGTCTTCCCATCGCTCTTCACCTTGACCACGGCCCGGATTTTGAAACCTGCAAAGACTGCATTGACGGCGGTTTCACATCAGTTATGATTGACGGTTCTTCACTTCCTTATGAAGAGAACGTTGCTCTCACAAAGAAAGTTGTTGAATATGCTCACGCTCACGGCGTTGTTGTTGAGGGCGAGCTCGGCACACTTGCAGGCGTTGAGGATGATGTTAAGGTTGACGCTGAAAACGCTTCCTACACAAGACCTGAAGAGGTTTATGATTTCGTTACAAGAACAGGCGTAGATTCACTTGCTATCGCAATCGGCACAAGCCACGGCGCATACAAGTTTAAGCCCGGCCAGAAGCCTCAGCTCAGATTTGATATTCTTGAAGAAGTAGGCAAAAAGCTGCCCGGTTTCCCGATCGTTCTTCACGGCGCTTCTTCAGTTAACCAGGATCACATTAAGATGATCAACGAGTACGGCGGTGAGATGCCTGACGCTATCGGTATCCCCGAGGATATGCTCCGCAAAGCCGCTTCTATGGCTGTTTGCAAGATCAACGTTGATTCAGATATCCGTATCGCAATGACTGCTGCTATCAGAAAGCACTTTGCAGAAAATCCGTCTCACTTTGATCCCCGTCAGTATCTTACTCCTGCAAGAGAACTCATTGAAGAGGTTGTTGCTCATAAGATTGACGCTGTATTCGGCGCAACAGGCCACGCAAACGACTGATTTTAATTTAATTTTTCGTTTTATCCCGCTTCGAAAGAGGGGGGATTTTTTTTGGAAAAAATTTGCAAAAAATAAAATTATGATTTTTTCTAAAAATATTATTGATTAGCATTATTTTTAAGCTGTACTAAAAACTCTTTTGCAAATAATATTATTGCGCGAAAAGCGCAAATTTTTTGTGAGGAGATATAAAATTATGAAAAAGAAAACGCAGAATATCGTTAAAGGTCTTGGCGTTGCAATGGCAGTCGGCTCCGTTATAATGGGCGCAAGTGCCACAATGGGCTCAAACAGCCACAAAACCAAGAAAACGATGCAGAAAGCGGTAAATTCCGTTTCAAATTTTGTTGACACAGTTTCGTCAATGATGTAACAAAAACAGCAAAACAAAATACCGCGGCGCAAAAGAAAAAACGGCGGATTTTCCGCCGTTTTGCTTTACATATTTTAATCATCAAGTGAAAATTTTGTTTTGTTTATGCGCTGATCCTTTATATCCCCTATAAAAGAGGCAAAATCAAGGCCGTATGCGTTGCCGTCCTCAAAAATATCGAGCAGCGGCAAAAGCACGAAAAGGCGGGCTTTTAGCTGCGGGTGCGGCACCACCAGATTTGGCGTTCTTATTATCTTATCTTCCGCAAGCAAAAGATCAATATCAATTATGCGCGGCCCGTTTTTGAAATTGCGAACCCTGCCCAGACCGCATTCGATACCAAGACATATTCCAAGCATTTCATGCACATTGAGCTCGCTTTCACACATTACGGCGCAGTTAAAGAAATCCTGCTGCCTTGCGTAGCCCACCGGCGATGTTTCATATACCGCCGATTTTTTTATTACTGAGGTTTTAGGAGCAAGCTCCAGAGCGGCAATGCCGTTTTTTAAATTCTGAAGTCTGTCTCCCATATTCGTGCCCAAGCCGAGAACATATTTCATAAGCTTAATCCCTGTTTCTTACAATATTTACCGCCATGTAATCAAAATCCGCGTTCACGGGCGCCTGCGGTTTTTTAAGAGTTAAATCAACTGAAAATACGGCGGGATATTCGTCAAGAATTGCCTTTGCCGTTACGTCAGCGCATTTTTCTATAAGATTATATTTTTCTGCGGTGAAAACACGGCGCACGGTTTTAACTATTTTTGCGTATGAAACGGTATCTTCCACATCATCGCTGCTGCAAGCTCTGTTCATATTTACGCTTACGGCAATATCAAGCACAAAATCCTGACCCTGCTCCTTTTCCTCCGGATTTACACCGTGATATGCGAAAAGGCGCAGACCTTTAATAATTATCTTATCCATCTTTATTCCTTGTTTTTAACTACAACAGCGGTGCCTGATGCGCTTACCATAAGCATTCCCGCATTGCCGAAAGTTTCGTAATCAATATCAACACCTACAACGGCATTAGCGCCCATCTGCTGAGCTCTCATTTCCATTTCTCTTATTGCTTTTTCCCTTGCGTCAACAAGTTCCTGCTCGTAACCCTGGCTCCTGCCGCCTACAATATTTCTTATAGACGCACCGAAATCCTTTAAAAAGTTTACACCGGCAACAACTTCTCCGGCAACAACGCCTTTATATTCAACTATTATTCCGTTTTCAAGGGTGGGGGTTGTAACACTAATCATAAAAATTCTCCTTCTTTTATTTATTTACACGGCATTTTAAAGCATCCGCCATTAAAATGCCCTGTTTTTCATTTTTTACATCGTGAAGCCTGATTATATCGGCTCCGCCCAAAATTGCCGCCGTATCCGCCGCTATATTGCCGAATACACGCTTTTCGGGGTTTGGCTGACCGCTTCCCTCTCCGATTACTCTTTTTCTGCTTGTGCCCAGCAGAAACGGATATTCTGAAAGTTTATAATCCGCAATATTAGCAATCAGGCGGTAATCCTGCTCTCTTGTTTTGGAAAAGCCGATACCCGGGTCAAAACAAATACTTTCTTTTTTAACGCCGAGCGAAACTGCCTGTGCCGCGCTTTTTTCAAAAAATGAGCGCGCTTCTTTTTCCGCGCCCGGCTGAGAAAAGGTTATAATCCAGCCGCAGCCGCTTTTATTTACGGCATTTGCCATTTCACTGCTTATGACGCCTGATACATCGTTTATTATATCCGCACCGAGCTCTGCCGCCTTTTCTGCAACATAGGGGTAAAATGTATCAACGGAAACAGGAATATTTATTTTCCCTTTTATTAATCTTAAAACAGGCTCAAGCCTCTGCCATTCCTCTTCGGGACTTATTTTTTCGTATCCCGGCCGTGTGGACTGAGCGCCGAAATCAATAATATCCGCGCCGTTTTTCTGCGCCTCAAGCGCGCTTTCAAGAGCATCCTGCGGTCTGAAATTTCTGCCGCCGTCCGAAAATGAATCGGGCGTGACGTTTATGATTGCCATAATCAGTGTTTTTTCAGAGCAGTTTATACTCTTATCCCTGCATTTCCATATCATATCAATTCTCACTTATCAAGCAGAGCAAGCGCTTCAGACCTTGTGCGAGCGTCAGACCTTATAACTCCTCTGAGAGCCGAAGTCTGAGTTTTGCTGCCGGAGGCTTTTGCTCCTCTTATAGACATACACATGTGCTCCGCCTCCATAATTACGGCAACGCCCTTTGCATTCATCTCCTTATAAAGGAAATCAGCAATATCATGTGTAAGCCTTTCCTGCACCTGCGGCTTTTTTGCAAAATTATCAACAATTCTTGCTATTTTTGAAAGTCCTATTATTTTATTTTCACTGGGAATATACGCAATGTGCGCCTTGCCTACAAAAGGCAGAAGGTGATGTTCGCACATAGACGCAAACGGAATATCCCTAACGATTACCATTTCATCGTTTGATTTTTCATCAAAAAATTTAAGATGCTGTTTAGGGTCTTCCGTAAGTCCGCTGAACATCTCCTCATACATATTTGCAACACGGCGGGGAGTTTCAAGAAGGCCCGGTCTGTTTGGATCTTCGCCCACTGCCTCAAGAATATCCCTTACTGCGTTTTCTATCTTTTTCTTATCCATATATTAATCCTTTACTGCCTATTTTGAGAAATAACCGAGAACATCTCTTACGGAATCGGAAGTTACGGAACTGCCCTCATAATTTATGGGCACATTGTATACGGTAACACCCGTGGTTTCGCTTGAAAGCACTGTCAGATTATTCTGCTGCGCCGTGAAATCACGCACCGTAATATTTGTTTTTGTGCTCTCTATAAATTTGCTGAAAACTCTTTCTCTTTTTTCATAATTTTCCGTGTTCACATGCTGTGAAACAGCTGAAAGTATTATATCGTTTACAGCAGAATAATTTTTTTCCTGAGAAACATAGTAGCGCATAAGCTTTACTGCCGTATCTCCGCTTAAAGACTGATTTCCCTCGCTTACCTTTATATTGTAGCCGTACCGGGAAGTATCCTTGTATCTTACATCACTAAGCACTGTGTAGTTTACACTGCCTAAATAATCAAAGAAACTTTCATAATCCGTATAATCAAAATCGGCGTAATAATCAATATCAACACCGAAAATTCTTGAAACACTGCTGGTAACGCCGGCGGCTCCGAGAGATTCATATGTATCGGAAAGTATTTTGCCGTCTTCCTGAGTTTGAGGGTCTATTGTGCAAACTTTATATGAAACGGTATCCATATCCGTCTGAAATAGAGCGCACATATAAAGCTCATCTGTGTTTTCATTGCTGAGCAAAAGCAGATAATTTGTTTTTCCCTGCACCTCAGGCAGCTGCTCCACCTCAACGCTTTCTTCCTGTTTAAGTTCATCGGGAGTTATAAAAGCCTTAAACGAAAAATCATATTTAATGCCGAAAATCAGAAGAAAAACGGCGGTAAAAACAACTACAAAAGCCAGAACGGCAAGCAGTATTTTCTGCTCAAGATCAGATTTTACACGTGAGGAAGAAATATAGATATCCCCGCGGTTTTTAAAAATCCTCATCTTTGCCCTCCTTTCTTTAAGAATTATTATACATTAACAAAATGTATAAAACAAGTAATAAATATTAAAATAAAATACCTTATTACATTAAGAAAACACATGAATTTTTATATTTTTTAGTCAATATTTTAAGAGTATTTTTTCATTATCAACAACATCTTATATATTAATATTTTAATTATTATATATATCTATATAACTATATAAATTTAAGTATTGTATATTATTAAATAAAGTGTTATAATAAACTGTATTTTAGTTTTCAACATTATTTTAAAGATATATCAAAAACCGAGGAGTTTATAATGGATACATACAACGATATTTGGCAGGAAGTGCTGGAGTGCGTGCGCCCCTATGTTTCACAGACGGGTTTTTCCGCATGGCTCAGCGGTGAAAAAAACGGCTATCTCAAATTTACCGAGTTTGAGAACAACACCGTTTATCTTCACTGCCAAAACGATATGAAAATAAGAATAATAGAAAGCCAGTATATAGATAATCTTAAAAAGGCTTTTGAGGAAGTTATGGGTTTTCCGGTAGAGATAAAACTTGTGCTGGACGAAAAATCCGTAATGGATGTTGACCCAGAACCTAAAAAAGAAGACGAAAACCGCTATCCCGTGCCCGAGGACAAGCAGGAGCAGTTTACTTTTGAAACTTTCATTGAAGGCCCGTCAAACAAATTCGCATACAGAGCGGCTATAGCCGTTGCAAAAGATCCGGGCGGCCATATCAGGCGCGACCATTCTTACGGCAACTATAATCCTCTTTTCATTTACGGCAAATCAGGTCTTGGAAAAACACATATTCTGAACGCAATCTGCTATGAGATAAGAAAGAATTTCCCCGATATGAAAATTCTTTATCTGCGCTCAGAAGATTTTGTAAATGAATTTGTAAACGCGTTAAGGCAGAAAACGGTTGATGATTTTCACCTTAAATTCCGCAACATAGATGTTTTACTTATAGACGATATTCAGTTTATAGGCGGCAAGGAGAGAATGGAGGAGGAATTTTTCCACACATTCAATTCTCTTATTGAAAACGGCAAGCAGATAGTGCTTACTTCAGACCGTCCGCCCAAAGAAATACAGAGCCTTACAGAAAGACTTTGCACAAGATTTGAAATGGGCATTCTTGCCGATATTCAGAGCCCTGAATATGAAACACGCTGCGCTATCATCAAAAACAAGGCAGTGCTTTTAAATCTGAGCATATCAAATGAAGTGGTAGAATACATAGCGGAAAAGATAAAAACAAATATCCGCCAGCTTGAGGGCACTGTAAAAAGACTTTCAGCGCTTAATGAGCTTACCAACCGTGAGCCGTCTATTGCTCTTGCGCAGAAAGTAATAAAAGACGTTATTGACGATGATATTCCTCCCATTCCCGTTACGGTGGAAAGAATTATTGAGGAAGTTTCAAGAATGCAGGGCGTACCTGCCGAGGAGATTAAATCAACAAGGCAGAAAGCAAATATTTCTCTTGCCCGCAAAATGTGTATGTATATAATGAGGGAAGTTACTACACTTACCCTTGAGCAGATAGGTGAAGAATTCGGCAAAAATTATTCTACCGTTATATACAGCCTTAAAGAAATTTCAAAGAAAATGGAAGAGGATTCCAAGATAGAAAGAAAGATAAATGACATCATCAATAACGTGAAAACAAATTCATAGTTTTCAACAAGTTATTATCTTTTTAACAGAAAACTTTTTAACACGCCTGTTGAAAAAAATTATTTTCAACAACGGCAACATTTTTTCAATAATTGTTTAAACAGAAAAAATCTGCCATAAACGGCGTTAAAAAAGGAAATTTCAGACTTTTTAACATTTTTAACACCCCCTAATACTACTACTATAATTAATTTATTCTCAATGAAAAAAAGTTTTGTTTTTCCTGAAATCCCCTTCTGCGGGATAATGCGGATAAACACAAAGGGGCAGTTAAAAATAAAAGAAAAATAATATACCTTAACAAATGGTATATAAATTATGAAAAATCAAATAAAAGGCAAAAGTGCTTTTATAAAAGAAACGGAGGATCAAAATGAAATTTTCCTGCAACACCAAAAATCTGAATGACGCCTGCAATAATGTTATGAGGGCGGTCAGCACAAAAGTAACTATCCCAACAATTGAGGGTATCCTTGTTGAATGCGGATCAGACACTCTGAGCCTGACGGGTTATGATTTTGAATTCGGTATAAATACCATTATGCAGGCAACGGTCAGCGAACCGGGCGCTATTGTTATAAACGCCAAAGTTCTTTCCGATATTATCAGAAAAGCTTCAAGCGAAACCGTAACTTTTGAAACAAGCGGAACCTCCGTTTCAATTATAGCAGGAGCGGCGCAGTACAATATTATGGGTATAAGCGCAGACGAGTATCCCGAACTGCCGAGCGTTTCGGGCGGAGTGCCTCTTTTTGTAAATCAGCACGTGCTTCAGCAGATGGTAATGCAGACGCTGTTTGCCGTTGCGGACAATGAAAATTCAAAGCAGGTGCACACAGGTCTTAAATTTGAAATGAGCCTTAATCAGCTTCGCCTTGTAGGTGTTGACGGATACAGACTTGCAATAAGAACAGAAACAATTAAATACGACGGCGAGGACATAAGCTTTATCGTTCCCAAAAAAACAATCAGGGAACTTATAAAAATAATAGGCGCTGATACTGATAAGGATATTCAGATAAGTGTGGGCAAACGCCATATTATTTTTGAAGTTGAGAATTACAGCATAATAAGCAGACTTCTTGAGGGCGATTTCCTTGATTATGAAGCGGCGCTGCCCAAAACTTCAACAACAACAGTTCTTATTAATACAAATGACGCAATTGACTGTATTGAAAGAACTATCCCCGTAATTGAAAATAACGCTAAAAACCCGATAAGATGCCTGTTTGACAACGATGAAATGCGTGTTTCCACTGTTTCATCACTCGGCAGAGTTGTAGACTATACACACGCCAACATCAGCGGCGCAAGAGTGGAGATTGGATTTAACTCAAAATATTTGCTTGACGCACTCGGCGCGGCAGATACAGATCAGGTAAAAATAGAACTCGGCGGGCCTGTAAGCCCCGTTAAGGTTTTACCTGTAAGCGACGAACATTTTCTTTTTCTTGTTTTGCCGATGAGACTTAAAACAAGCGAAAACTGATAAAATTTTCAACATAAAAGCAGAATAATATGAAAAAATTAAACGCAAAGATTGCCGCAAGGCAAAAGGAAAAAATTCAGATTTCAACACCGTTTATTAAGCTTGACAGTCTGCTGAAATTTGCGGGTGCCGCCGAAACAGGCGCCGCCGCAAAGCAGATAGTTCAGGAAGGCCGTGTAAAAGTGAACGGCGAAGTGTGCACAGCGCGCGGAAAGAAAATAAAAAACGGCGATATTGTGTCCTTTTTAAAAACGGATTATGAGATAATCAATGAAGATTAAAAGATTAGAGGCGGAAAATTTCAGAAATCTGAAAAATATTGCCGTTGATTTTGAAGATGTTAACATTATCTACGGCAAAAACGCCCAGGGAAAAACAAATTTAATAGAAGCAATATATCTTTTTACAGGCGCGCGTTCTTTCAGGGGCGCAAGGGATGCAGAAATGATAGCTTTCGGCAGTGATAACGCAAGGCTCAAAATAGAATTTGAGGGAAGCGGCAGAAATCAGACTGCTGAAATAAGAACTGACGGAAAAAGAAAGGTGAAACTTAACGGAGTTGATAAAAAATCAACATCCGCGCTTTCTGAAGAAATAAAGGCAGTTGTGTTTTCACCGTCCCACCTTATGCTGATAAAAGGAGGGCCTGCGGAAAGAAGAAAATTCGCAGATGACGCTCTTTGCCAGATAAAGAGCAATTATTCCTCTGTGCTTAAATCATATAACCGCGCGTTACTGCAGAGAAATATAGTTTTAAAAGATATTTCAATAAGCGCTGATCTGAGAAGTATGCTCTATGTGTGGGACGCTTCGCTTGCAAAAGAGGGAGCAAAAATAATCTATCAGAGGCAGAAATATATTGAGGCGCTGACTCCTTTTGTTAAGGATATTTTTACAGGGATATCAAACGGCAGTGAAGATATAAAGATAAGACTTGCAGGCGATTTTGAATATGAGGGTCTTGAACAGGCTGAAATAGAAAAAAATCTGTTAAGAATACTGAGCGATAATCAAAACGCGGATATTCTTAATAAAATCACAAAAAGAGGCCCGCACAGAGATGATATAGAAATATTGATAAACGGAAAATCGGCAAGGCTGTACGGAAGCCAGGGTCAGCAGAGAAGCTGTGTGCTGGCGCTTAAACTTGCCGAGGCAAGCCTGCTTTATGAAAAAACTGGAATAAAACCCGCCGCCCTGCTTGACGATGTTATGAGCGAGCTGGATGAAAAAAGGCAGGATTATATTCTGAACCACCTTAAAGACTGGCAGGTGTTCATAACCTGCTGCGACGCGCAGAATATACTGCGGCTGAAGCAGGGAAAAACTATAAAAATGGAAAACGGCACAATTTCGGAGGGCTGATATGTATATAAACATAGGCGAGGATTTTGTGCTTAAAACTGAAGATATAACAGGCATTTTTGATATGGACAAGACTACTGTTAACAAAGCCACAAGGGATTTTCTTGCAAAGGCTCAAAAGGAAAACAGAGTTGTTCTTACAAGTTATGATCTGCCTAAAAGTTTTATAGTTGCTAAAGATAAAATTTATATAAGCCCGCTCAACACGAGCACACTTCTGAAGCGGGCAGGTTGGGAGAAATAGGAATGAGCGAAGAAAACAAAATTGTTCTGGAAGAAGACGATATGGATACTTCCGTAAACGAAGAATATTCCGCAAAGGATATTCAGGTGCTTGAGGGACTTGAAGCAGTCCGCAAAAGACCCGGTATGTATATCGGCTCAACGGGACCGCGCGGACTTCACCACCTTGTTTACGAGATAGTAGACAACTCAATAGACGAGGCGCTTGCAGGTGTCTGCACCCACATTGAGTGTGAGATTTTGCCCGATAATATCATTGCCGTTCGTGATAACGGACGAGGAATACCCACAGGCATAAATGATAAAACAGGGCTTCCCGCCGTAACGGTAGTTCTTACTGTACTTCATGCCGGCGGTAAATTCGGCGGCAGCGGATATAAAGTTTCTGGCGGTCTGCACGGCGTAGGTTCTTCTGTTGTAAACGCGCTTTCCGAATGGCTGGAAGTTGAGGTTACTCAGAACGGTCATATCTATTCCCAGCGTTTTGAAAGAGGCAATCCCGTAAATGACCTGCATATCATAGGTGATTCAGACGGCCACGGTACATATATCAAATTTAAACCGGACGGCGAAATATTCACCGAAACGCTTGTTTATGATTTTGACGTGCTTTCAAGAAGACTGCGTGAACAGGCATTTCTGAATGCAGGACTTTCAATAACTCTTTCAGACCTCAGAAGCGATGACCCCGAGGAGCAGAAAAAAGAAGTTTACTGCTACGAGGGCGGTATAAAATCATTTGTTGAATATATAAACACAAGCAGAGGTCTTAATCCGATACAGAGCGAAGTTATCCACATCTCCACCACCAAGGAGGAAAGAAGCGCCGAAGTTGCTCTGTGCTACACCGATTCATATAATGAGATACTGCTTTCATTCGCCAACAATATCAACACTATTGACGGCGGTACCCACGAAACAGGATTTAAAACGGCGCTCACCCGTGTATTCAACGATTACGGAAAAAAATTCAATATTCTTAAAGACAGCGATAAAAAATTATCCGGCGATGATGTCCGTGAAGGTCTTACGGCAATAGTAAGCGTAAAGCTTACCGAAGCTCAGTTTGAGGGCCAGACTAAAGGCAAACTCGGCAATACGGATATTACGGGTCTTGTTTCCTCTATGGTATATGAAAAACTGATGACATATTTTGAGGAAAACCCGCAGACCGCAAAAGCAATACTCAACAAAGCGCTTGACGCTTCCCGTGCAAGAGAAGCGGCACGAAAAGCAAGAGATAACGCCAGAAGCAAATCGGGTCTTGAAAATACAAGACTTCCCGGCAAACTTGCAGACTGCTCTTCAAATGAGCCCGAACTCTGCGAAATATATATCGTAGAGGGTGACTCCGCCGGCGGCTCCGCAAAAGAGGGACGAGACAGAGTTCATCAGGCAATCCTGCCGCTTTGGGGTAAAATGCTCAACGTAGAAAAGGCAAGGCTTGATAAAGTTTACGGCAACGAAAAACTGATGCCGATAGTTACCGCTCTCGGAACGGGTATCGGCGAAGATTTTGATATATCAAAACTGCGTTATCACAAAATAGTTATTATGGCGGATGCCGATGTTGACGGCGCGCATATCAGAACACTTCTTCTGACTTTCTTTTTCAGATATATGAAGCCCCTTGTTGAAGGCGGATATATTTATCTTGCACAGCCTCCGCTTTTCAAGGTAACAAAAGGCAAAAAGAATGCCTACGCTTTCAGCGATGAGGAAAGGGACAGCCTTATTCAGGAAATGGGCGGTCAGTGCGATGTTCAGCGTTACAAAGGTCTTGGTGAAATGGATCCCGAACAGCTGTGGGAAACCACTATGGATCCCGAGTTCAGAACTATGCTGCGTGTAACGGTTGAGGACGCCCAGCAGGCGGACGAAACTTTCAGCATACTTATGGGCGACAATGTTGAACCCAGACGTGATTTTATAGAGAAAAACGCCAAATATGTTGAAAATCTTGATGTATAAAAGCTGAAACATACTGACGGCTATTGAATATTACTTGGTTTTGGAGAGGTTTAAATGGCAGACGATTTAGTGCGTTATGACAACCAAAAAATTATTGATGTTGAAATAAACAAAGAGGTGCGCAAGGCGTTTCTTGATTATTCAATGAGCGTTATCGTGCAGAGAGCTCTGCCCGATGTAAGGGACGGACTTAAACCCGTTCACAGGCGTATACTTTACACAATGTTTGAAAATAATCTGTATCCGGACAAGCCTTACAGAAAGTGCGCGGACACCGTCGGCGCCGTACTGGGACGTTATCATCCCCACGGCGACGCGTCTGTTTATGACGCCATGGTAAGACTTGCGCAGAATTTCTCAATGAGATATATGCTTGTTGACGGTCACGGCAACTTCGGTACTGTTGACGGCGACCCCGCCGCGGCATACAGATATACCGAATCCCGCATGAGCAAGATAAGCATGCGCATGCTTCAGGATATAGATAAGGATACGGTAGATTTTGACCCGAACTATGACGACCGTTTAAAAGAGCCGTCAGTATTGCCCACAAGATTTCCCAATCTGCTGGTAAACGGCTCATCGGGTATCGCCGTAGGTATGGCAACAAATATTCCGCCGCACAATATGAGAGAAGTTGTTGACGGCGTTAATTATCTTATTGACCACCCGGACTGCGATACTTCCGAACTCATGCAGTTCATAAAAGGCCCCGATTTCCCCACCGCGGGTATAATCATGGGCACAAAGGGAATAAAAGAAGCCTACTCAACGGGTAAGGGCAAGATATATCTGCGTGCCCGCGCCGAAATAGTTGAGGATAAGAGCGACCATTATAAAATCATAATCACTGAACTGCCTTATCAGGTGCGCAAGGCGGAGCTTATAGCAAAAATCGCCGAGCTTGTAAAGGACAAGCGCCTTGAAGGCATTTCGGGTATTAAGGATTTTACAAACAGAAAGGGCATGCACGTTGAGATAACTCTTAAAAGGGACGCAAATGCCCAGGTAGTGCTCAACAATCTTTATAAAATGACGCAGATGCAGGTAACCTTCGGCGTTATCATGCTTGCGCTTGTTGACGGCGTGCCGAGAATACTTACACTTAAGCAGATACTTCAGAATTACATAAAATTCAGAGAAGAAGTTATCACAAGGCGTGTAAGATATGACCTTAAAAAGGCAGAGGCAAGAGCGCATATTTTAGAGGGTCTGAAAAAAGCGATTGATATCGTTGACGATATTATTGCCACCATAAGAGCCTGCAAAGGCGGCAAGTCCGAAGCAAAGCTTGCAATTATGGAGAAATTTGATTTTGACGACCCGCAGGCAACTGCTATTGTAAACTTCCAGCTCGGTCAGCTTGCAGGACTTGAGATTGAGAAAATAGTAAACGAGTTAGACGAACTTGATAAAAAGATTGCCGATTACAAAGATATCCTTGAACATGAGGAAAGAGTTTTCGCTATCATCAAGGAAGAGTCAAAGGAAATAGTAGATAAATTCGGAGACGACAGAAAAACCGAGATCAGCGCAGTTATCGGTTCTGTTGACGATGAAGACCTTATCCCCGTAGAGGAATGTATTCTCACCCTTACAAATATGGGCTATATGAAGAGAATGACGGTTGATACCTACAAAGCTCAGAACAGAGGCGGCAGAGGCATAATGGGAATGAGCCGCCGTGAAGAGGACGTTGCCAAAACAATGTTCACCTGCTCTTCGCACGATGTGGTGTTCCTGTTTACAAATACGGGCAAGGTTTTCCGCAAAAAAGCTTACGAGATACCCGCATCTTCAAGAACGGGCAAAGGTATGAATGTTGTAAACCTGCTGCCGCTTGAAAAGGGCGAAACGGTTTCTGCTATGGTAAAAATACCGCAGGATGAAAACCGCCGTTATCTTTGCATGGTAACTAAAAAGGGTGTTATCAAGAGAACGGATATTGACGAATACCGCCATATCCGCCAGAGCGGTATAATTGCCGTAAATCTTGACGAGGGCGATGAACTTGCCTATGTTGAGATTACGGATGGTATCAGAAAACTTGTGGTTGCAACCCACAACGGCATGAGCATTTGCTTTAACGAATCGGATGCCCGCCTTATAGGCAGAACCGCCAGAGGTGTGAGAGCAATAATGCTTGAGGACGACGATTACGTTGTAGGCTTTGCGGCTTCGCTTGACGGTTATAAACTGCTCACCGTTTCCGAAACGGGCTTCGGCAGAAAGAGCTCTTTTGACGATTACCGTGTTCAGTCAAGAGGCGGTAAAGGTCTTATCAACTACCGCACGGCTCAGTACGGCAAGGTTGCGATGATTGCTCCCGTAAAAGAGGACGATGATGTTATCATGATTACGAGTGACGGCATTGTTATCCGCACACACGCCGACCAGATCTCCACGTTCCAAAGACCGAGCAAGGGCGTAAAGGTAATGCGTGTGAATGAGGGCGAAAAGGTTGCCACGATTTCGGTTGTTGACAGAATTGATGAGGATAACTCAGAAAACGACGAAAATAACGAAATTCCGCAGGAAACCGAAAATTCACAGGAATAAAATAAAAACAAGCAGGGCGCTGTCTTTCGGCAGTGCCCTTTTTTTGTGAAAACGGCTTTTATTATGACAAAATCGCTTTATTTGCTCATTTTTTTACAACACAGCGGAATAATAAAATAAATAACTTTTCTAATATTAATAATATATTAAAAAATCATTTTTTGTTGAAATCGATAACTAAATGTTATATAATGTTTTCTGTGTTATATCAAATTGGGCGCGCTCAGGCGTGCATAAGGGGTGAAAACCAATGAGCGATTCTTCTTTTGATGTTGATGAAATTCTTAAAGAAGTAAGAAAACGAAGAGAAGAAAACGAAGAGCGTATTAAAGCTCAGGGCACACGTAAGAGTGTGGAGATAAATAACAACACAGCTCCCGCGGCAGAGAAAAAAGCGGAAAAAGCAGGAGCTGTTGATAAAGCTCAGAATACGGTAAATGCGGTTAAGGAAAGCGTAAAGGTTCAGCCGGCGCAAAAAACAGAGCAAAAACCGGTTCAGCAGAGAGAACAGAAAAAACCTGTTCAAAACACAGAGAAAACGCCTGTTAAGCCGCAGGCTCCCAAGACGGAAGAAACAGTTCGCCGTGCTCAAATGCCGCAGGAAGATATGCACCGCCAGGCAGCATATACTCAAATGCCGCAGGCAGCTGTGCCGCAAAGAAATGAGCAGCCTTTTGTTCAAAGACAGGAACCGGCAGAAAATGCGGGAAAAGTGCATTATGATACTGATGAAAACGGAAACGTAAACATTATGAATTATGCCGAAATTCCGCAGACATCCGCAAAAAAAGGCAAAAAAGGCAAAAAGAAAAATAAAAAAGGCTCTAAAATCAAAAAAATAATCATAAGCGTGATTGCGATAATTCTTGTTATTGTAATAGGCGCAGGCGTTGGCACATATTTATATCTTAATAAAACTCTTGACAATGCCACGGATACACCGGAGCAGACACAGACCATTGACGAGTGGACGGGTATGGACGTTCTTGAAGAGGATTTCACCCCGATATATGAGGATGAAACAGCATCGTCTTACCGCGATATGCTCAAAAAGTGGTATTACAACGGCACTCCCGTTTCCTCAACTCACGTGCTCAATGTGCTTCTTATAGGAGAGGACACAAGGGACGAAAATATTACAGACGAGGATACAAGAGCCGATTCGGCAATCATTGCCAGCGTAAATATTGATACCCAGCAGATAACGCTTACTTCAGTACTGCGTGACTCATACTGCTATTATGAGGTAACCGAGGGCGACGAGGAAAGCGGCAGATACAGCAAAATTAACGAGGCAATGTATTACGGCGGTATCGACTGCTATATCAGAGCTATTGAAAATAATTTTAAAATAAACATAGACAACTATGTTATAGTTAACTTTGACAGCTTCAAGAGTATCATTGACACACTGGGCGGCATCACCGTTGAGATGACGGAAGCGGAGATAAACGAGATAAACAATCATCCGTCAAGATACGGCAATGTAACTATAGACGCTCAGCCGGGACTTGTTGACCTTAACGGCGAACAGGCGCTTGCTTTCTGCAGAATACGTTATATAGATTCAGATAATGCAAGAGCAGACCGCCAGAAAACCGTTCTTCTCAAGATATTTGAAAAAATGAGCGGTGCGTCAACTGTAAAATCACTTGAAGTAGTAAACAAATTACTTCCCTATGTTAAAATGGGATTCCAGAAATCAGAAGTAATTGATATCGGCACATACGCATTGCGCCACGGCTGGCTCGGCTATCAGATAAATACCCAGACCGTGCCGGAAAACACAACAGATGAAAACGGAGTTGCGATAACCACCTGCCAGGGCGGCACATTTTACAACATGTGGTGCTGGAAGGTAGATTTCCCGCTTACTGCGCAGCTCCTTCAGCAGAGCATATACGGCAAAACAAGCATTACTCTTGCAGAAGACAGACCGAATTTCAATAAACTTCCTCTTTACTGATTAATTTAAAGGAGCAGATAAAATGCCTGCAATCACAACGGTTTGGGGATTTGCAATAAGATTACTCATTGCGGCGGGTCTTGGTATACTGATAGGCGCAGAGCGCCAGCTTACAAAACACCGCACGGGTATTCTTACAAATGTAATAGTTTGCGTGGGTTCTTTCGCTTTCACCGCATTTTCTTACCTTGCCAAGGACGGCAGTTCCGATGTTACACGTATTGCCGCCCAGATAGTTTCCGGCATAGGCTTTCTCGGTGCCGGCGTTATAATCAGTGACGGCACCAAGATAAAGGGAATAAATACGGCGGCGTCAATATGGGCGTCTGCATCCGTAGGTATTCTCTGCTGTTTGGACAGATGGTGGTTTGCGGCAATGGTTGCCGGCACTATCGTTCTGGCTCACATAGTAATCCACCCGATTACTGAGTTTATAACCAAAAAGCAGGAATATAATAAAGGAAAATCCGATAAGCTTGAAACCTTTTACCGCATTTCAATAGTCTGCTCTGAGGAAAATGCTGACGAGATAAAGAAAAACATTATTGAATATTTCCGTGAGCTTGACGATGTATTGCTCAGAAACCTTGAAATGAGCGATGTGGACGGCGGCAACGTAAAGGTAAGGGCGGAGATATCAACAAAGCGCAAGAACAACGAGCTGGTTGAGCATATTATAACCCATGTAGGAAAACATGAAGATATAATCTCAACAGGCTGGAAACACCTTACCTGATACATAACGGCAAACAAAAAGGGGGTTCGTATGAACCGCCTTTCATTTTATATTTGATTATATAAATAATGTTATAGATTATTCCTCACGAGTGGATTCGGGAGCCGTGTCCGCCACTTCAAGTTTATTTGCGCGCATCCACAGCGACGGTGTTATGCGCAGTTTGAAACCGTATCCGGGATCCATCTGCCAGTGAGCCATCGGCGCTTCGGGCAGACCGTAGCACGCAAGAATTGTCATCAGCACTCCGGCGTGGCCTACTATCGCCGCGGTTTCGGTCTGTGTTTTTATAAGCCCGTCCACCACTTTTTCAAAAGCGTCGCACACGCGGTGGGTAAATTCCGCATTGCTCTCTCCGTAAGGCGGGCGGGAGTTCATATCTCCGCGTATCCATTTTATAAAATCTTCGTTATTCTCAAGATCTTTTGCCGTGCACTCCTCAAACTCCCCGAAATTGTACTCAATAAAGTCATTTATTACAATCGGGTTATTTTTCGGAAACATTATGTCCGCAGATTCCGTGCATCTTTTCAGCGGAGATGTAAACACCGCCTGAACCTCGGGATAATGGTATTTTGCCTTTATATTTCTGAGGGAAGATATACTATCCATAGTAAGCGGATAGTCTGCACGCCCAATATACTGTGCGTTTAGATTACCTTTTGTTATTCCGTGGCGAAACACATAAATGGTAAAGGTTTTCATTTTAAAACACCTCTTTGAATTGTTTTTTGTAAGAAAATTTTGCAGCAAAAGCACGAATTATTACAAATCGTTTACAGATTTAATTTGCTCTTTACAAACGCAATTACACGCGGTATAATTACTGACAGTATAAAGAACAGTTATATAATGTATATAAAAAAAGCGAATTTTGAAGTAAAAAGAATAAGGGTAAAAAATATGGCAGACAGCAATAATAATTTCTCAGGTAAAAAATCAAAATTTGCCGCCGTTCTTTCTCAGCTCAGAAAAGAGCGCGGTTCAAGTCAAAAAAAGGCGGCAGCCGATCTCGGTATCAGTCAGGCTCTTTTGAGTCACTATGAAAAAGGAATTCGTGAATGCGGGCTTGATTTTGTTATAAAATGCAGCGAATATTACGGAGTAACAACCGATTATCTGCTCGGCATATCAAAAAGCAGATACGGTCTTGATGAGGATTATCTTACACGTATTGCGGGAGATGACGGGGATGATTCTTCCCTTGCCACTCTTACTCAGTCCACAAAAATACTCATAGATATGGCAGTTGCATCTTCAAAGGACAATTCATTTGTAAAATATCTTCATGATTATTATATGCTGTGCATCTACCGCGGAGCGCTTACTCTTGCAAAGGCAGGAGCGCTGCCCAGCGATATGTTCAGGCTTGATTATAATCTGGGCCATGAGCTTGCCAGCGCCGCCATTGCGGTGCTTGATTCAAGATTTGCCTTTATTGAGGACAAATCACGAACCGGCATAGATTCTATGGACGGAAACGTGCTTCACAAACTTATAGAGGAAGCGGAAGAATATATTATGAGCAGCTTTATTACTGAATAAATTCAAGCTGTGTTTTTTCGCCCTCAAGATATTTAAGGATTATGGCCGTGGATTTTTCCGCGGCCGTTTTTTTGAATGTGGGGTAATCCATTGCGGCAGAGGAATCGCCTCCGTCGCTTACAGACCTTAAAACGGCAAACGGAATGTTGTTTGCGGCGGCGGTCTGCGCTATTGCTCCGCCTTCCATCTCACCGCAGATAGCGCCGAAATTCTCCGCTATCTCTTTTTTTAATTCGTCGCCCGCAATAAAGGTATCCCCGCTTGCAACAGTGCCGCGGTGTATCTTTTCTCCGGAATTGATTGCTATTCTCGCAAGGCGGTCTGAAATATCCTTGTCTGTTTCTACTTTTATCATATTAAGCCCGTTTATGTAGCCGCGCGGCTCACCAAGGGCGGTTATATCTATATCGTACTGGCAAACGTCGCTTGCTATTACGATGTTTTTTATTGCAACATCGCTTGAGAGCGAACAGCCTACCCCGATATTTATTAATTTATCAACATCAAAGCGGTCTATCATTATCTGCGCGCAGATTGCGGCATTTACTTTGCCCGGGTTGCAGCGCGCGGCGCACACCGTAACTCCGTTTATGTTTCCGCAGGCAAAAACGCACCCTGCAATTTCCTGAGTAACACAGTCCTCAATACGCTTCTGCACGGCTTCTATCTCAATATCCATGGCACCAATAATACCTATCATAGCGTTTTACCACCTTATATTATGCAAATTTGTGTTATCACAGCAGGGGGCTCTTGTTGCCGATGCCGCTATGACCACAAAATATAGTGTTATTATAATATATAATTTTATTAATTACAAGATTTATTATTTTTAAGGTTGACAACCTTGTTATTTTTAATATATAATATTGTTCGCTAATGTGCAAATTGTATAAGCCTGCGCTATGCCGCGCAGAGTATATAAGGATTAAGACCAGTTTAGTCTGTGAAAGGTAGTGAATTTAATGAAAAGAACATTTCAGCCTAAGAAGAGGCACGCAAAGATGGAGCACGGCTTCAGAAAAAGAATGTCCACAAGAAACGGCAGAAAGGTGCTTGCCCGCCGCCGCGCTAAGGGCAGAAAACAGCTTACTTACTGATTAAGCATTAACCGCCGTAAGGCAAAAGGCTGTTTTTAAGGGAATGGTGTTGTGAAGATCATAGCCTTGAATCAAAACAAGGATTTCCGCCGCCTCTATTACAGGGGCAAAAGCGCCGCAGGCAAAAATCTTGTAACTTACGTTATGAAAAACAGGCAGCGGCAAACAAGAGTGGGAATCACAAGCAGCAAGAAAATAGGCAAAGCATATCAGCGAAACAGAGCACGCCGTGTTATAAGGGCGGCTTATGCCCAGCTTGCCCCGCGTCTTAACGGGAATTACGATATTGTGTTTGTTGCCCGAAGCGCCACCTGCAGTGTAAAAATGCAGGAGGTATATAAAGACATGGAAAAACAGCTGCTTTCACTTGGTGCAATCAAATGAAGGGCGCAGTAAAAAAGGTGCTGGTATTTCTTATCAGAACATATCAGCTTACCATAAGTCCGATTTTTTCGCACGGCTCGTGCAGGTATTATCCCACCTGTTCGCAGTACGCTCTTGAGGCAATAGAGATTCACGGCGTATTCAAAGGCTCGCTTCTCGCAGTGCGCCGTATACTGAGGTGCAACCCCTTTTTCAAAGGCGGTTACGATCCCGTCCCCCCTAAAAAGAATAAAAATGAGGAAAAATAATGTTTGATTTTACAGCTAACGCCGTTCAGATGGCAATGTCTGCTGAGGGCACGCCCATTTTTAAGCCGCTCTACTGGCTGTTCGGTGTATGCATGGAATTTTTGCTTTCCGTGCTGAACAATCAGTATTTTGTGGCTATCATAATTTTTACGGTGCTTACCCGTCTTGTTCTGCTGCCTGCAAACCTGCATCAGCAGAAGGCCACCGCAAAAACGGCAAGATTAACGCCTAAAATGCAGAAGCTCAGGAAAAAGTATCCTGACCCGAAAGACAGAGCAAAGCTTAATCAGGAGATGAACGAACTCTATGCCCGTGAGGGTCACAACCCGGCACAGATGGGCTGCGGTCCGCTTATCTTCCAGTTTGTATTTCTTATGGGTATCGTTGGTATCATTTATTACCCGCTTTCCTATATCATCGGAATAAGCAATATAGGAGACTATGCCGACCAGCTTACAAAATTCCTTGAAAGTGTTGATTATTCGGGCAACTATCTTCAGCTCGGTATACTTGAAAACTGGGCTCAGTATAAAGATCAGCTTATTGCTCAGATGCCCGAACTCTTTACATCAGAGCGTGTTGCGAATATTGACGCATTCAGAAGCGGTATGTATCTCGGCGGACTTGATATGACCGCCATTCCGCACTGGAAAGACGGAAAAATAGTTTTAATACCCATCTTTTCGCTGCTCACATCTCTTGCCTCATCGGGAATTTCAATGCTTATTCAGAAAAAGACGAACCCTGCAATGGCACAGCAGACGGCAAGTATGGTAGGTATGATGCTCATGATGCCGTTCTTCTCTTTCTACATCACGTTCAAAGTGCCGGCAGCGGTTGGTTTTTACTGGATCATTTCAAATGTTGTTGCACTGCTGCAGCAGTTGTTTATCGCAAAATTCTTCCCGCCCAAAAAGAGCCAGGCAAAGCTTATGGTTGAAAACACCATCTACCGCCGCTCAAGGGAGGAAAATCTAAAGAAAACAAGAGCGTAAAAACGCCCAAAAGCGTTTGACGGAGGATTTATGAAATACGAGTACGTAGGCAAAGGCAAAACCAGAGAGGAAGCCGCAAAAGCCGCCGTTGACGGGCTGATTGCCCAGCTTACTAAAGCCGGGGTAAAAAGACCTAACGACGCAGAGCTTCACGAAGAGGTCATTGCCCTTCCGAAAAAGAAATTTTTCGGGCTTTTAGGCTCCAGCGACGCTGAGGTTAAGGTTTCTTACGACGACGGTAAGAAAGAGAAAAAGCCCCAGCCAAAGAAGGCAGCAAAGCCTCAGCCTAAAAAGGCCGAAAAGGCTCCCAAGAAAGAAGAGGCAAAGCCGGCTGCGAAAGCTCCCGAGCGTGCCGAGAAATCAGAGGAAGCCGTTTTAACTGAAAAAGATATTGATATGAATACTGCCGTAACCTATCTTAAAACAATGATTGACGGCCTTAAGGTTGAAAACGCAGAGGTTACAGGTGAAGTTAAGGACGGAGTGCTTGAGCTTACCGTAAACTGCAACGATTACGGAATCATAATCGGCAGACGCGGTGAAACTCTTGATTCACTTCAGTATCTTACCGGACTTGCAGTTAAAAAGGCAAGCGGTAAGTACATAAGAGTTGCCATCAATGTGGGCGACTATCGTGAAAAGCGAATCGAAACGCTTAAAAACATTGCGCGCAAGCATGCGGATTATGTTGCAAGGACAGGCAGAAGATACACTTTCGAGCCGATGAATCCTTATGAAAGACGCATTATCCACACCACCGTGCAGGAGATCGAAGGCGTTGAGTCTATGTCAGTCGGCCAGGGGCAGGACAGAAAAGTTGTTCTTCAGCCCACAGGCGGAGTAAAATACCGCCAGAACGGCGGCAGAAGAGGTTACTCAAACGGCAGACCCGCCGCCAAAAAGTCCGCTCCGCTGCCTAAAGATTTTACCAAATTCGGTAAAATAGAGGTTGATAAGGACGGCGAAGAATAAGAGCCTGACCCGTGCTGATATACCCAGGGCACAGACTTTTATAACCAGAATTTAATCGGCGAAAAGGCGGGAAATATCCCGCCTTTTGTTTTATGCCGATTTGTATTATAATATGTATATAATTAAAACGCGGCAAATTGCTGTGCCGTGTTCAGATGTTTCACACCCTTATATTCGGAGATGATATAATGGCAAAAACAATAGCCGCCGTAGCAACGGGAAGCTCTGCGGGCGGAATAGGAGTAATAAGGATAAGCGGAGACAGCGCAATCGAAACCGCCGCCAAGGTTTTTTCAGCGGCAGACGGCACCGAACTGACTGCCGTTGAGGGCTACCGCGCGAAATTCGGCAAGATAATTTTCGGCGGAGAGCCGATAGACGAAGCTGTTGCTCTTGTTTTCAGAGCGCCGAAAAGCTACACGGGCGAAGATGTTGTTGAACTTTCCGTCCACGGCGGGCTTTTTATAGTTCAGAAAACACTTGAGGCTGTTTATGACGCGGGCGCTTCACCTGCCGAGCCGGGCGAATTTACAAAAAGAGCCTTCCTGAACGGCAAGATGGATCTTGCGCAGGCGGAGGGCGTTGCAAATATGATAACCGCCGGCGGAGAAGCTGCTGCCAAAGCGTCCATGAATCTGATTGACGGCGCGCTGAGCCGAAGAATAGGCAGAGTGCTTCAGAAAATGCTTGATTCTTCCGCGCTTATGGGAGCGTGGGTGGATTACCCCGACGAGGAGATACCCGAGCTTGAAAATGACGAGTTGGATAAAACGCTGGCTGATGCTAAAGCCGAACTCGAAAGCCTGATTTCGGAATATGATAACGGGCTTATCATGACCGAGGGCATTGATACTGCAATAGTGGGCAAACCGAACGCCGGTAAATCAACGCTGATGAACTTGCTTTCAGGGCGTGAAAAGAGTATCGTTACCGATATTGAGGGTACAACAAGAGATATAGTTGAGGGAAGCATTCGCCTTGGCGATATAGTGCTTCACCTTAATGACACCGCCGGTCTGCGAGACGGCGCCGACACGGTTGAAAAGATAGGAATTGAAAGAACACTTGAAAAAATAGACGAAGCGGGACTGATTATCGCTGTGTTTGACGTAAGCCGCCCGCTTGATGAAAATGACAGAAAACTTATAGATAAATGCCGCGGCAAAAAAGCTTTTGCCGTTGTAAATAAAGTTGACCTCTCGTCTGACAGTCATATAGACGAGGTGGATTCGGCGTTTGAAAAAACGGTGTATATATCCGCAAAGGACGAAAATTATCTTAACACCGTAAAGGACGCTGTTTATGATGTGCTTGGAGCTCAGAATATCAACTCAAACGCGCCGATGCTTGCAAACGCGCGCCAGAAAGAGTGCTGTAAGGCGGCGCTCAGATATGTTGACGAAGCGCTTGACGCTCTCAGGAGCGGCATCACTTTTGACGCTGTGAATGTCATGATAGACAGTGCGGCGGACGAGCTTCTGACGCTCACGGGTAAAAAAGCAACCGTTGAGGTTGTAAACAATATTTTCAGTAAATTCTGTGTGGGAAAATAAACTATGGAATACTTTGCCGATAATTATGATGTTGCGGTAATCGGCGCGGGACACGCAGGTATCGAGGCGGGACTTGCCGCCGCGCGTCTTGGCTGTAAAACCGCTGTTTTTACTATAAATCTTGACTGGATAGGAAATATGCCGTGCAATCCTTCAATAGGCGGAACTTCTAAAGGCCACCTTGTAAGGGAGATAGACGCGCTCGGCGGCGAGATGGGCAAAGCCGCTGATAAATACACGCTTCAGAGCCGTATGCTCAACCTCGGAAAAGGCCCTGCCGTCCATTCCCTGAGAGCGCAGATAGACAGGCGCGAATATTCAAAGGGAATGAAGCATACACTTGAAAAGCAGGAAAATCTTGATGTCCGCCAGGCGGAGATAGTTGACCTTACTCAGCAGGAGGACGGAACATGGCGTCTTGTTACAAAGCTTGAGGCTGTATATGCTGCAAAGTGTGTTGTTATAGCAACGGGAACTTTCCTCGGCGGCCGTGTTTATATAGGCGACGTTTCCTATTCAAGCGGGCCGGACGGAATGTTTCCCGCAAACGAACTTTCTGCGGCGCTTTATAAACTCAATATACCTCTTCGCCGTTTTAAAACAGGCACGCCCAGCCGTGTAAACAGGCGAAGCGTTGATTTTTCAAAGACCGAAGTTCAGGAGGGCGACAGCACAACGGTGCCATTTAGTTTTGAAACGAAAGACGCTCCCCAAAACAAGGTCTGCTGTTATATTACATATACGAACGAGGACACTAAAAAAGTTATCCTTGAAAATCTTGACCGCTCCCCTCTTTACAGCGGCAAGATAGAGGGCAAGGGCCCCAGATACTGCCCGAGCTTTGAAGATAAGGTTGTTCGTTTTTCGGACAAGGAACGCCACCAGCTTTTCATAGAGCCGTGCGGACTTGAAACTGAGGAAATGTACCTTCAGGGTCTTTCATCATCACTGCCCGAGGATGTTCAGCTTGCGTTTATCCACACCATTCCCGGGCTTGAGCACGTGCAGGTTATGAGAACAGCATACGCTATTGAGTATGACTGCGTTGACCCTACCGCTCTTAAAGCAAGTCTTGAGTTCAACGATTATCCCGGTCTTTTCGGTGCGGGGCAGTTTAACGGTTCAAGCGGTTATGAGGAAGCGGCGGCGCAGGGACTTGTTGCGGGCATCAACGCCGCAAGAAAAGTTCGCGGTGAGGAAGCCGTTGTACTTGACCGCGGCGGCTCATATATCGGCACGCTTATTGATGACCTTGTAACAAAGGGATGCACCGATCCGTACAGAATGATGACAAGCCGCAGTGAATACAGACTTGTGCTCAGGCAGGACAACGCGGACTTGAGGCTTACACCTCTCGGCCATGAAATAGGACTTATAAGTGATGAGCGTTACTCGGCTTTCCTTAAAAAGAAAGAGCAGATAGCTCAGGAAATGGCACGAATTGAGGAAACTTCAGTTCACGCAGATGATAAAATTCAGTCAATTTTAAAAAAATGTAAAACAACCCCTTTAAAAAAGGGGTGTAAAATGATAGAATTATTAAAAAGACCCCAGGTTACGTATAAAGATTTGGAAAGCGTTGATCCTGACAGACCCGATTATCCGCCCGAAGTTTTTGAGCAGGTGGAAATATCAGTTAAGTACGAGGGCTACATAGCGCGTCAGGAACAGCAGATCAAAGAGATGCGGCGCATTGAGCGCAAAAAAATACCGGCGGACCTTGATTATTCCTCTCTTAAAGGGCTGCGCCTTGAGGCGATAGAAAAACTTTCCAAAATACGGCCTGAAAATCTTGGGCAGGCAAGCCGCATAAGCGGTGTAAACCCCGCGGACATTGCGGCGCTCAACATAATTTTGGAGGCATTATGAACAGGGATTTGGTAAGCAGGTATGCAGACGATATGGGAACGGCGCTCGATATGATGGCGCTTGACCGCTTTGAACTGCTTGAAAACAGACTTCTGCGCTGGAACGAACATGTAAATCTGACCGCAATTACCGAACCGGACGAAATTGCCGTAAAGCATTTTGCCGATTCGCTGAGTGTTTTAAAGGCGGCGGATTTCCCTGCCGGTTCAAGTGTGATTGATATCGGCTGCGGTGCGGGCTTCCCGGGACTGCCTATGCTTATCGCAAGACCTGATCTTGATATTACTTTTCTTGATTCCGTTGGTAAAAAGCTTGCTTTCATAAATGATGTTTTAAAGCAGAGCGGACTTGTGGGGCAAACGCTTCATGCCCGTGCGGAGGAGATAGCTCATGACGCTGATTACAGAGAACAGTTTGATTTCGCTGTCAGCCGAGCTGTTGCCCCGCTCAATATCCTTGCCGAATACGCAATGCCGCTGATAAAAGTGGGCGGAACTTTTATTGCAATGAAGGGTGCTGAAGACGAAGCGGAGCTTGGAGCCAACGCCGTACAGACTTTAGGCGGAAAAATTGAGCAGGTAGTTTATCTGAAACTGCCTAATGATGACACAAGAAATCTTGTTGTGATAAAAAAATTATCGCAAACTCCGTCAAAATACCCCAGAAGAACTAAAAAAATTACTTCAAAACCGCTTTAAAATAAAGAATAGTGATGAAATATAAAGGATTTCCCCGATGAGAAATCCTTTTATTTTTTTGCCGTTTGTGATATAGTGTTTATCAGAGAGAGGTAAGTGCTCTTTTCGAGGAGATATAAGGAGTGTGGCAAATGCCCGAGGAAGTTCAAAGAATAGCAACGGAAAAGCTGTTGCCTAACCCGTATCAGCCCCGAAAACAATTTAAGAGCGAGGAATTGCTGAGCCTTGCCGAATCTATAAAGGAAAACGGTATTCTTCAGCCACTGCTTGCTCGCCGTATAAATAACAGCGATTATTATGAAATAATTGCAGGTGAACGCAGGCTCAGGGCGGCAATACTTGCAAATCTTGCAACAGTTCCCTGCCTTATAGTGGACTGTGATTATGAAGAGTCAGCTGTTTATTCCATAATTGAGAATATACAGCGTTCAGACCTCAGCTTTTTTGAAGAGGCACAGGCAATAAGCCAGATGCAAAATCATTTCGGAATGACGCAGGAGCAGATTGCCAAGCGTCTCGGCAAAAGCCAGAGTGCTCTTTCAAATAAGTTAAGGCTTTTAAAGCTCCCTGCCGATGTGCGTTACTTTATTGAAAAGGAAGGCTTGTCCGAACGGCACGCCCGCGCCCTGCTCAGGCTTGAGAGCGAAAAGCAGATGTGGACAGCCCTTAATCTGATAAAAGAAAAAGGGCTCAATGTTCAGCAGACTGAGGAATATATCAATTCCATTACAAATAAAGAGGTTAAACCTCATAAAAACAACATAGTAAAGATATTCAAAGATGTAAGAATATTTGTTAATACTGTTAATAAAGCAATAAATACCATGAAAGAAGCGGGTATCCCCGCTGAATCAAACAAAACGGAAACGGACGATTATATAGAGTTTCTTGTTCGTATTCCTAAAAATCTGCAAAAGCATACCCCAGATAAAACTTCTGCAGATGCTAATACTGCTTAAAACGGGAAACCGTTTTAACATATTCTCCTCTTTTCATCACGTGGAATGGCCTGCCGGCAACGGCGGGCCATTCTGCTTTTATTTTTTATTACGTGCCCCTGCTTTACAGCTGTTGTATTAATAATGTCCTTACTATCCCAACCTCTTTTGCTTACGCTTTTATTATATGCTTTATTTATATTATAAATACCATTTTATTGTCCTTGTGTTTCACGTGAAACATGTCCACAATATATGGAATTTCATTTAAACAATGTTTTAATACAATATTTGTTGAAAACCATGTTCAAAATGTTTAAAACATACCTTTATGGCGCATAATTAACATAAACATATATGAAATAATACAAAATCAGATTTAAACACATAACATTGAAACTAATCTTTCAAATTACGGTAGTTCATATGGATAGTTGTTTCAAATATAATACTCTTCTTGCTTGCCTATGTATTTCGCATAATAATGAATTAAAACGGTACTTTCTTTATATTTAAATATATAATTCTCCTCACTTCAACTTGCTGTGCCCTGATCCAATGCGTGCCAGATAAAAGCACAGAAACACAGGAAGTATTATCAAATTAATATCAGTAATAAAATATTAGTAATGAAATAACAGTAACTAAACATTAACAAATAAATATCAGCCATAGATACATAACTTATACAGCAATATAATACATCTACTATACTCTTGTATTGCTATAAGCCGTAATATAGAATTAAAGCCGTAATTCTTAGATTTTGATTTTATTTACAGTTTTATATGCAATGGTTATCCTCTATACTTTGTCTGATTTAGTTTTTTATACAATCGCCTGCTTTGAGCCTTTTCACTGTGTTTCACGTGAAACATCAACATATTGTATCTTTAGTTTTTGCGGGCACAATTTTCAAAAAATAATTGCACTGTTTCACGTGAAACTTTGCCCGCAAATATTGATTGACGGAGAGCGTTATAGTATAATATTTTTGTAATTTCGGGCGGAAACGCCCGCAGGAAGGCGTTGTAGTATGGGTAAAACTATTGCAATATTCAATCAGAAAGGCGGAGTAGGAAAAACTACCACCTGCGTAAATCTTGCAGCCGCTCTCGGGGCAAAAGGCAAAAAGACTTTGCTTGTTGATGTTGACCCTCAGGGAAACAGCACAAGCGGTGTAGGCATAGATAAGACTGATATTGAATATTCTACATACGACATTTTAATAAACAAAGTTCCCGCGCGCGGGATAATGCTTGAAACCGGGTTTAAGAATTTGTATCTTTTACCCGCAAACATGAACCTTGCAGGCGCTGAACTTGAACTTGCAGAGAGTGAGGACAGATTTTTTGCTCTTAAAAAGGCAATCTCCCCGCTCTGCATAGATTTTGACTTCATAATAATTGACTGCCCGCCGAGCTTAGGGCTTCTCAGTCTTAACGCACTTACAGCGTCTGATACTTTAATAGTACCGCTTCAGTGCGAATATTACGCTTTGGAGGGCTTAAGCCAGCTGCTCAGCACAGTGCGTACCGTAAAACAGCACTATAATGAGCATATTGAGCTTGAGGGAGTTGTTTACACAATGTATGACAGCCGCCTTAAACTGAATCAGCAGGTAATAGATGAAGTTAATAAATATTTTCCGAACAAAGCGTACAAAACGATGATACCGCGCAGTGTAAAGCTTGCGGAGGCGCCGAGTTACGGAAAACCTGTAATCTATTATGAAAAATACTGCAAAGCATCGTTTGCTTATAAACGTCTTGCAGATGAAATAATAAAACAGCAATAAATTTTGCGCATATTAAGTGATATACTTATATATAAAGGAGGGGTATTATGGCAAAGAAAATGAGCGGCCTCGGAAAAGGTCTGGGCGCGCTTATGCTTGAAAACTCAACAGACGAAATGCTTACGGAAAACGAGCTTCCTATAAATGAGATAATTCCCAACAGGGACCAGCCGAGAAAGACTTTTGACGAGGCTGCGCTAGAGGAGCTTGCCCAGAGCATAAAACAGCACGGTGTGCTGCAGCCGCTTCTTGTGCGTCCCATTCCGTCAGGCGGTTATCAGCTTGTTGCGGGAGAGCGCAGATGGCGCGCGTGCCGCATTGCAGGGATGAACAAAGTTCCTGTTGTAATAAAAGAGCTCACAGATACGGAAACGATGGAGATAGCCATTATCGAAAACCTGCAGAGAGAGGATCTTAACCCCATTGAAGAGGCGGAAGGTCTTCAGGCGCTTATAGATAAGTGCGGCTATACGCAGGAAGAAGTTGCCGTGAGCGTAGGAAAATCACGTCCTGCAATAGCAAACAGCCTGCGCCTTTTAAGACTGCCGCAGGAAGTGCGTGATATGACTAAAAACGGCGATATTTCAGCCGGTCACGCAAGGGCGCTGCTTGCTTTTGACAATGAAGCCATGATGCTTGAAGCGGCAAAGAACATTGTTTCAAATAAAATGACGGTGCGTGATGTTGAGCGCCTTGCAAAGATAAAGGAAACAGACGAGCCGCGCCGCCGCAGAACACGCAGGAGAGACAGCTTTTATGACGAAGTTGAACTTTCGCTCAGTGAAACTTTGGGCAGAAAGGTAAAGGTCTACACCGGCAGAGGAAGCGGCACGCTTGAAATTGAGTTTTACTCACAGGAAGATTTAAAAGAACTTGCAAATAAGTTAGGAGAATAAAAATGCTTGATATAAGATTTGTACGTGAAAACCCTGATGTGGTTAAGGAAAACATCAAAAAGAAATTTCAGGACGAAAAACTTCCCCTTGTTGACGAGGTAATAACTCTTGACGAAGAAAAGAGAGCCGTTCAGAAAAAGGCTGACGAGCTGCGTGCCAACAGAAACAAGCTTTCAAAAGAGATAGGCAACCTTATGGCTCAGGGCAAAAAGGAAGAGGGCATGGCTCTCAGAGAGCAGGTAAAGGCTCAGGCTCAGGAGCTTGAGGAGCTTTCCGCAAAGGAAACCGAGCTCAACGAAAAGGTTACCCAGATAATGATGGTTATTCCGAACATCATTGACGAGTCCGTTCCGATAGGAAAGGACGACAGCGAGAATGTTGAAATTGAAAAATTCGGCGAGCCTGTTGTTCCGGACTATGAGATACCTTATCACACCCAGATAATGGAAAGCTTTAACGGCATAGACCTTGACGCGGCGGGCAAAGTTGCCGGCAACGGATTTTATTATCTTATGGGCGATATCGCAAGGCTGCACTCAGCAGTGCTGTCTTACGCGCGTGATTTTATGATAAACAAAGGTTTCACCTATTGTATTCCTCCCTATATGATACGTTCCGCAGTTGTAAACGGCGTTATGAGCTTTGCTGAAATGGATGCCATGATGTATAAAATAGAGGGCGAGGATCTGTATCTTATAGGTACTTCGGAGCACTCCATGATAGGTAAATTTATTGACACTATCACTCCCGAAAGCGAAATGCCCAAAACACTCACTTCTTATTCACCCTGCTTCAGAAAGGAAAAGGGCGCTCACGGTATTGAGGAGCGCGGCGTTTACAGAATACATCAGTTTGAAAAGCAGGAAATGATAGTAGTCTGCAAGCCCGAGGAATCAAAAATGTGGTTTGAAAAGCTCTGGTCATACACTGTTGAGCTTTTCCGCTCGCTTGATGTTCCCGTACGCACACTTGAGTGCTGTTCCGGCGACCTTGCTGACTTAAAAGTAAAGTCCATTGACGTTGAGGCTTGGTCTCCCAGACAGAAGAAGTATTTTGAGGTTGGCTCCTGCTCAAATCTTACTGACGCTCAGGCACGCCGCCTTAAAATAAGAATTAAGGGTGAAAACGGCACTTATCTTGCTCATACGCTCAACAACACGGTAGTTGCCCCGCCGAGAATGCTTATTGCGTTCCTTGAAAACAATCTTCAGGCGGACGGAAGCGTGCTTATCCCCAAGGCTCTTCAGCCTTACATGGGCGGCACTGAAAAGCTTGTACCCAAAAAATAATATAAGAGCATCTGCTTAAAGGCGGAAAATGTGAGAAAAACAATCTTATTTTCCGCCGCAGGTATATAAATAACAATCCCGCTGACACAAAAGTATCGGCGGGATATTTTTATATCAACGCAGTTTTTCGTGCAACGGGTATTAATTCGCCAAAATACGGTGTTTTTTTCACGGAAACATGAATATTTTTCTGTTTTTGGAAATGAAATACTGCGAATATCAAATTAAAGAAAAATCTTTAGGAAAAGTATTGACAAAATATGAACTTAGCGTTATAACTGCATTGATAATTATTTAGTTATACTAATTTATTTAACGGTGTGGCGTACAGCGTGCATTTTGTAAACGCCTGCTGTATCAAATCAATCCGCGGGGTAGATTTCTTGAACAACGATATACCGAAACAGAAAAAATTTCATTTCACTACTTTTCAGATCATAATTTTAGGCTTCGCAGGTGTGATTTTGCTGGGAAGCCTTTTGCTTTGCCTGCCTATATCAACACGAAGCGGCGAAAGCGCGTCTTATCTTGACGCACTGTTTACTGCCACCACTTCCGTTTGCGTTACGGGGCTTGTTACTCAGGATACGGGCACTTACTGGTCGCTTTTCGGGCAGATAATAATTCTTATACTTATTCAGATAGGCGGAATGGGTGTTATGACCGTTGCAATTATGTTCGGTCTTATGGCACGGCGCAAGCGTTTCAGCCTTATACAAAGAAATACTATGCAGGAGGCTATCGCAGCTCCTAATCTGGGTAATATAATAAAACAGACCAAATTTATAATCTGCGTTACCGCGGCGGCGGAAATAGCCGGAGCCGTCTGTCTGTTTCCTGTGTTTAACAGGGAATACAGCGTGCTGAAAAGTATATGGTATGCCGTTTTTCACTCTGTTTCGGCGTTTTGCAACGCCGGTATAGACCTTATGGGGTCAAAAGAGCAGTTTTCTTCTCTGACTTCATACTATGCCAACCCCATTGTAAATTTTGTTATAATGTTTTTGATAGTGTTCGGCGGTATAGGTTTCCTTACTTGGGATGATATGCACAAATACGGTATCAAATTCAAGAAATACCACCTGCAGTGCAAGATAGCCATTGTCACTACGGCAGTGTTGATAATAGTTCCCGCAGTTTATTTTTACTGCTTTGAGTTTTCACGCCCCGTATGGAACGATATGACAGTATGGGATAAGATACTTGCTTCGCTGTTTCAGTCTGTAACGCCGAGAACGGCAGGCTTTAATACCGTGGATCTCAATTCAATGACTGAGATAAGCCAAACTCTGATGATAATACTGATGCTGATAGGCGGTTCGCCCGGGTCAACGGCGGGCGGTATGAAAACAACTACTTTTGCCGTTGTAATAGCTTCTATGCTTTCCGTTTTCAAGCGCAAAAATGATGCCGAGGCTTTTCGCAGGCGCATCAGTTTTGACAGTGTGCGCAGTGCTTCGGCGGTAATGGCAATGTATATCGTACTGTTTCTGGTCGGCGGGCTTACCATTGCCCAGATAGAGGGACTGCCTGTGCTTGACTGCCTTTATGAAACGGCGTCTGCTATAGGCACGGTAGGTCTTACGCTTGGTATAACGGTTGAGCTTGAGCCGTTTTCAAAGATAATCCTCATTCTGCTTATGTATTTCGGCAGAGTGGGTGCGCTTACTCTGATTTTTGCGGCGGTTTCAAAGAACGCAAAGAAATATGTTAAATTCCCGCAGGAAAATGTGAATGTGGGTTAATATAAAATGAAAAGGATATTGCTATGAAAACAATTTTACTTATCGGAGCAGGTCAGTTCGGAGTTCATCTTGCCAAAAAGCTCAATGAGCTCGGCCACGAGATTATGGCGGTCGATTCTCTGGAGGAAAGAGTGGATCGTATTCTGCCTTACTGCACAAGCGCGCAGATAGGCGACGCGTCCGACTCGGAATTTCTTGAGACGCTCGGTATAGAGGATTATGATGTCTGCTTCATAACTATCGGCGATAATTTTCAGGATTCACTTGAAACCACATCGCTTGTTAAGGAAATGGGCGGCAAGATAGTTGTTGCAAGAGCGTCAAACGATGTTCACGCCAAATTCCTTCTCAGAAACGGCGCAGACCAGATATTCTACCCCGAAAAGCAGGTTGCGGACTGGGCGGCAATCAAGTGCAGCTCAGAGCATATTCTCGATTTCATGGAGCTCGGCGGAGATATTGCGCTGTTTGAAGTGGATGTTCCCGATCAGTGGGTGGGCAGAACCATAGGAGAGCTTGATATACGCCGCCGCCATCATATAAATATTATAGGCAAAAAACAGCACGGCAGGCTGGATATTACGCTTTCGCCGGATACCGTTTTCAATCCGGGCGAAACAATCTTTGTGCTTGGCTCCAAAAAAGACTTTTACAAAACATTCAGAGTATAATATAAAGACCCCGGGTATCCGGGGTCTTTTGTTTTATAAAAACATATTATCTTCAGTGCGGTGCGTGAAACTGAAAAACAAAATGCAGGCGGTAATACCGCCCGCTGATTTTATGCCTGTATTTTTAAAACAGCATTTATTTAAACAGTTTTTCGTACTGCTCAAATTCTTTTTTGTTGTAAAAGTAATCGCTTTTTTTGCCTTCAACACCCAGGTCTTTCCACCATTCGTTTTTAAGTTTGTCGAAAAGCTTCTGATGGGTGGGCTCTGCAAGTGTGTTAAGATTCCACAGGGCAAAATGAAGAGCATAGTTGATGTAATCCCTTTCAACTTCCTCATATATACCCTCGGTTTTAAGTCTGTCTCGCAGAGCTGAAAGGGCATTGTAAAAACAATCCCACGATTTTTCACGTGTGTTTGAAAGTGAGGATTTGTTGTTTCTGCGCTGATGTGCAAGAATCTTATCCTTTTCAACATAGGCTATGCGCTTTGCAATTGCAACTGCCGAAAAAACAAACAGCATATCGTTGCTTGTTCTCTGCTCCTGAAACCACAGGTCGTTTTCAAGCACCCATTTGCGGTTATAGAGCTTGTCCCACGCCCAGCCTACAAAGACCTTAAATATATTATCTGTCATTGCACGCCTGCCGAAAGGCTGATACGGCGGCAGTTCGGGGTATCTTACTACCCATGAAACAGATTTGTATTCATGTGAATCTTCATAATACTGGTCTGAGTTGAAAACAACGAAATCCGCTTTCGTTTCCTCTGCCTTTTTATAAGCTTCCTCCAGCATGGTCGGCTCAAAAAAATCGTCCGAATCAAGGAAGGAGAGATATTTACCCCTTGCCCTGCGCAGACCGTTGTTTCTTGCCGCGCCGGCTCCGCCGTTTTTCTGCTTTACGGGAATAACACGGCTGTCTTTCTTGGCGAAGTCCTCTATTATTTTATAAGAGGAATCGGTAGAGCCGTCGTCAACGCATATTATCTCGATTTCCTTGAGCGTCTGCTCGGTAATGCTTTTAAGATTCTGCTTTAAATACTTTTCTACGTTATAAACGGGAATTATAACAGAAACTTTAATTTCACTTTCCGTCATTTCTGATATCCCTTTCTGATTTTATTTATCTTTCTGTAAACACGCTTTGCAAGATTTTTGAGCCTTACCGGAATATACATTATAGCCTTGCCTACACGGTATGATTTAGAACGCTTTATCTGATCCAGCTCAGCCTTTACCTGCTTGAAATTATTATTAAATGTTGACGGGCCGTTATTCATCGGCAGTGCTTTTAATTTGTAATACACTAACGGCTGATTTATGAGCAGGTGCAGATTATCTCTTTCAGCGGCGGTGAACAGCTCTTCGTCCATTTCACCCGTCTGCTTTGCGCGCTTCATTTCTTTTGAGAAGCGCTCAACATAATCTTTCTTAAACTCGTTTGAAATACGCCTCAGGGTGGCAACGCTGTTGTGGAAACGCTTGAGCGTGTAGTATGTTTTAAATCTTTCCCATGTTTCGGGGTACTGCATAAGCACATCCCTGATATGGTCGTATTCCGCGTTTATGCAGTATATCTTCTGCACGTTTTTAACGGAACTGTTGGGGTTGTCACGCCTGTTCATATAATAGGGTTTGTCTATTACCATGCCGCGCTTTGCAAAAGCAAAGGTCTGAAACCAGAAACCGTTGTCCTGGAAAGACGCGCCCGGCGTTTCGTTGTGGCGGATATGGTATTCGTCAAGAAATGCTTTTCTGTAAATACCGCTCCATGTGTTCATTATAAACCTGATAGCCTCGGGAGTGTGGCTCGGGTCAAAAACCTGGTTGTAATACTGGTTTTTGCGGTCAAGGTGATTGTATGTTAAAAACATATCGCCGTTTGAGGCACGCTCAAATCTGTAAAAGTCCGCCTTTACGAAATCAAGGTCATTCGCCTTGGCTATCTCATAGAGGTCGCCGAACATATTTACCGGCACGAAATCGTCAGGCTCTACAATGCCTATATATTCGCCCGTTGCAACAGACAGACCTATGTTCATGCCTATGCCGTAACCGCCGTTTTCCTTATCTATGAGAACGATACGCGGGTCTTTTTCAGCATAGCTTTTCAGGATTTTAAGAGTGCCGTCCGTAGAGCCGTCATTAATACAGATTATCTCTATATCACTAAGCGTCTGCCTTGTAATACTCTCCATACATTCAACAAGATACGGCTCAACATTGTAAGCCGGAACTATTATTGATACTTTTGCCATTTTTCTCCGCCTTTCAGGTAGGTTTGCAATAACGCGGCGTTAATCCGCGTTTTAATGATATGTGTTACTGGTCAAATTCGTCTTTTACCGTCTGCAGAGCCGCGGCAATGACCTTGTCCATATCATAATATTTGTATTTTCCGAGTCTGCCGCCGAAAATAACATTCTTTTCTTTGCCTGCAAGCTCTTCATATTTTTTATAAAGCTCATTGTTTTCGTCATTGTTTATCGGGTAATAAGGCTCAATACCCACCTTCCACTCGGATGAGTATTCCTTTGAAATAACAGTGCCTTCGCCCGCGCCGAATTCAAAGTGCTTGTGCTCTATTATTCTGGTGTACGGCACTTCGCGCTCTGTGTAGTTGATAACCGCGTTGCCCTGATAGTTGTCAACATCGGGCAGATATTCTGTTTCAAACCTAACGGTTCTGTACTGAAGCGCGCCGTAGCAGTAATCGAAATATTCATCTATATTTCCGGTGTAAACTATCTTCATGCCGTCAAGGCTGTGCGATTTTTTATAGTCTTCAAAAGAAGTGTTCAGGAGCACATCAGCGTCTTTGAGCATCTTTTCGCATATCTGTGTGTAGCCGCCCATCGGTATGCCCTGAAAACGGTCGTTAAAATAGTTGTTGTCATAAGTGTATCTTACGGGCAGACGTCTGATGATAAAGGACGGAAGCTCGGTGCAGCTTCTGCCCCACTGCTTTTCGGTGTAGCCCTTTACAAGCTTTTCGTAAACGTCTTTGCCCACAAGTGAAAGCGCCTGCTCCTCAAGGTTTTTCGGATTTTCAATATGGTACTGCGCTTTTTGTTCTTCAATTATAGCCTTTGCCTCAGCAGGCGTCTTTATGCCCCACATTTTAGAAAATGTGTTCATATTGAAAGGCATATTATAAAGTTCGTCCTTATAAATAGCAACAGGCGAGTTGATATAATTGTTGAACTCTGCAAACTGGTTGATATATTCCCAAATTTCCTTGCTGCTGGTGTGGAATATATGCGCGCCGTATTTGTGCACGTTTATGCCGTGCACGTTTTCGCAGTATATGTTGCCGGCAATGTGGTCTCTGCGCTCAATAACAAGGCACTTTTTGCCCCTCTTTGCCGCTTCAAAAGCAAAAACGCTTCCGAAAAGTCCGCTGCCGACTATCAGATAGTCATATTTCTTTTCCATATTATAAACTCCTTATTATTTAAAACGCAAAAGGCGTTTTCCTTTGTCATACAGGCTGCTGTTCGCCGGCAGCAGTCTTGCCGCTTTTCTTGCAAGCCGTATAACCGGCGATTTTTCCGCCTTGCCTTTATAGTATAAGCGGATTTCACGCTCTTTTTTATATTTATGCATCAAAAATTCGGGCAGGTCGTGTTCTTTTATAAAACACAGATCCTCATAATCGCTTTTAAAGTAGAAATAATCCTCGTCTGTGTGCTTGTCAAGCCCGAAACGTGATATGCCCTCGTTTTTGATTTTTGAGTAAACGGTGTTCATTGCGCCGCCGTTTGTCTGCGTCATTATCTCTCTGATAAGACCGGAAAGCAGTTTTGAGTAAAAACTCCTCAGCGCGCTGTCCGATATACCGCGTGTTGTTATCTCGTCATACACAGCGGCGTAAGCTTCATAAGCGCACAGCGGGTCTGCGGATGCTTTGCCCGTAACACTTTCGCTGTTGTTGGTTCTGTAATTTACAAGCGGCTTTTCAGTGTATGTTATGCGCTTTGCAAGATAAGTTGCCATTAGCGAAAAATAAGTGTCGTTAGCGTGGCGCAGGTTTTGGAATTTAAGGTTGTTTTCACGTATAAAATCTGCGCGGAACATTCTTTGCCACGGTGTGTTGGACGCCATGTTGAATATATATTCCGGCGCTGTTTCAATGCTGAAAACATTTTCTTTCGGCAGAAAGCGGCGTTTCAGAAAAGTTTCATCAACCGCGCGTCTGCCTGTTTTACCGTCTACCGTGTATGCGGCACAAATGCAGATGTCCGCCTTTTCGTTTTCACATTTGTTATAAAGAACTTCAAGCGCGTTTTTTTCAAAATAATCGTCCGAATCCCAGAATTCCAGATATTTGCCGCGGGCGCTTTCCATTCCGTTGTTTCTTGCCGCGCCCGCAAAAAGGTTTTGCTGGCGTTTTATGATTATGCGGCTGTCCTCGGCGGCAAGCTTTTCAAGAATGTTAAGTGAGTTATCTGTGGAGCCGTCGTCAACGCAGATTATCTCAATATCCCTGAGAGTCTGACCCGTTACGCTTTTCAGGCACTCTTCAAGATGTTCCTGCGCATTGTAAACGGGTATTATAACCGAAACTTTTATATCGTCCATTTAAAGTCCTTTTGCAGTATTTTGCTGCTTAATTGCATTATTATATTATTTACATTATATATTATTACAAAAACACTGTCAATCTTTACCTGTTGTTGAAATTTGCTTGTGCGCCGTATAAAATTTATTTTTATTGCCAAGCCCTCTCCTTTATGCTACAATAAAAATGTTAATTTCTCATAAATAAATTATTACTTTTTATCGGCGGTGAATTTATGGACGCAGAAACTTTGTTTAAACAGAAATTCGATACGGCAGAAACTCCTCTTAAAGTTTACTGCCCGTACCGCATAGCGCCTGTAGGCGCTCATTCGGATTATCAGCACGGTCTGATTTCGGGATTTGCCATAGACGAGGGCGTTACGCTCGCGTTCCTGCCAACGAATGACGGCACTGTAAAGCTTTACAGCGCAAATTTTGACGGCGCTGTGGAATTTTCCGCTTATGAGCTTGCGCAGAGGTCTTATGACTGGGGCGATTTCGCAAAGGCGGCTTACGTTTCAGTAAAAAGAAAACACCGTGTTGAAATGGGAATGATCGGCGTTATCCACGGAAGTCTGCCCGTCGGTGGTCTTTCGTCCTCAGCGGCGGTGCTCATTTCATACATTACCGCTATATGCAAGATAAACGGCATCTCGCTTACAAGGGCGGAGCTTATTGATTTTGCTCTGTATGCAGAGCACGATTATCTTGAAATGAACGTAGGCAAGATGGATCAAAGCTGCGAGGTGTACTCAAAGAAAAATCATCTGCTGTTTTTGGACACGCTTACTGACGAATATAAACTTATCCCGCAGAGCGAAAAAATGCCGCCTTATGAATTTGCCGTTATCTTTTCAGGCAAGGAAAGAAAGCTTGCAAACACCGCTTTCAATTCAAGGGTAGACGAGGCAAAGGCCGCTTCATTCGCTCTCAGAGCGTTTGCGGGTATCCCTTACGGCAGTTTTAAGGACAGCTATATGCGCGATGTGCCCAAGGAGATATTTGACGAGTATAAAAATAAAATACCGTCAGCTTGGCGCAGACGTGCAGAGCATTTCTACGGCGAGTTCTCCCGTGTTCAGCGCGGAGCAAAAGCATGGGAAAACGGCGATATTGCAGAGTTCGGCAGAATTATGTTTGAGTCCGGCCACTCCTCTATATATAATTGGGAAACAGGCTCTCCCGAGCTTAAAACACTTTATGAGATAATGCTTAAATGTGACGGCGTTTACGGCGGCAGATTCAGCGGCGCGGGCTTCAACGGTTCGTCCATCGCTCTTGTAAATCCCGATAAAAAAGATGATGTTGCCGCATTCCTCAGGGAACAGTATCTTGCCGTTTATCCGCAGTATGAAAATGATTTTTCAATTCGTTTCGTTCATACGGCAGACGGCGTTGAGATCTAACCTCACGGCAAAAAATACTCTAAGAGGTTTCGGAAAAAGAGAGAATTATGAAAATTTACGAAATGCAGCAGGAAATCCTGCGCCTTAAAAAAGAAAACGATATTTGTATTCTTGCCCATTCTTATGAACCGCGCGAGGTTTGCGAGGTGGCGGATTTCACGGGCGATTCTTATGCTTTGTCCGTAAAGGCAAAAAGCGTGGAAAACAAAACCGTGCTTATGTGCGGCGTGCGCTTTATGGCGGAAACGTGCAAAATACTTTCACCCGAAAAGCGTGTAATCCTTTCACACCCGCAGGCGGGCTGCCCTATGGCGGAGCAGTTTACTCCGTCTGATATTCTTGCGCTCAGAGAAAAATATCCGCAGGCGGCTGTTGCGGCGTATGTGAATACCACGGCAGAGCTTAAAGCAGTGAGCGATGTTTGCGTAACATCGTCCTGCGCCGTAAAAGTAGTGGCGGCGCTCGAGCAAAAGGACGTTATTTTTGTGCCCGATATAAATTTGGGCTCATTCGTTGCGGCAAACTGCCCCGATAAAAATATTATACTTATGCAGGGCGGCTGCCCCGAGCACGCCAAGATTACAAAAGAGGATGTTTTGGCCGCAAAAGCGGCTCATCCGAACGCGCTGTTCCTCGTGCACCCCGAATGTAAACCGGAGGTTACATCGCTTGCTGATTATGTAGGCTCAACGGCGGGCATTATGCAGTACGCCGAAAACAGCGATGCCGCCGAGTTTATTATCGGCACGGAAAACAGCATTGTTTCCCATCTGCAGTTTGACTGCCCGGGCAAAAGATTTTACCCGGTTTCAAAGGAACTCATCTGTGAAAATATGCGCCTGACAACCCTGCCGGAGGTTTATCTCTGCTGTACGGGCAAAGGCGGCGAGGAAATAGAGCTTGACAGCGATATTATGAACAGAGCAAGGCGCTGTATTGATAAAATGATTGAATACGGCGGCTGATATTATATTTACCGTTAAAAAGCATGAAAGGCTATGAAAGTCAGCATGAGCAAAAAAGCACTTGTTGCAATGAGCGGCGGCGTGGACAGCAGCGTCGCCGCCCTTTTAATGAAAAAAGCAGGATATGAATGTGTGGGCGCAATGATGCACCTGTGGGGCGGCGCCGATGAGCAGGATGAAAAAGACGCCGCCGCAGTGGCAGAGCGTCTTGGTATCCCGTTTTATGTTTTTGACCTGCAAAAGGAATTTAAAGAAAAAGTAATAGATAAATTTATAAGCACTTATGAGCACGGCGCAACGCCCAACCCCTGCCTTGACTGTAACCGTTTTCTGAAATTCGGCGCGCTTTATGAAAAGGCAAAGGAGCTCGGCTGTGATTATATCGCAACGGGGCATTATGTTGTGTGCTCTCAGGATAAAAACACGGGCAGGTACGTTTTAAAAAAAGCTGTTGACGCAGGCAAAGACCAGAGTTATGTTCTTTATTCTCTGCCGCAGGAGATACTTTCTCACTGTGTTTTTCCCCTCGGCACACGTTCAAAGAGTGAGATAAGAGAGATAGCCGCCGAAAACGGCTTTGTAAATTCAAATAAAAAGGAAAGTCAGGATATATGCTTTGTGCCCGACGGCGATTATGCAGCGTTTATAGAGCGTGAAACGGGCAGAGCGTATCCCTCGGGCGATTTTGTAACCGTTTCTGGCGAAAAGGTTGGCACGCACAACGGAATTATCCGCTATACAATAGGGCAGAGAAAAGGACTCGGCGTTTCATACCGTGTGCCGCTTTACGTCTGCTCAAAGGATATTGAAAACAACCGTGTTATTTTGACAGAGGGCGATGAGCTTTTTTCCCGTGAAGTAACCGCGCGTGATATAAATCTTGTGTCCGTTGCTGAAATTGAGGACGGTATGCGTGTTAACGCCCGCACAAGATATAACATGAAAGAACAGCCCGCCACGGCTTATCAAACAGATGATGACACAATAAAAGTTGTGTTTGACACTCCGCAGAGGGCGGCGGCGCCGGGTCAGGCGCTTGTGCTTTATGACGGAAAGTCCGTTGTGGGCGGCGGCACGATAATCTGATTACGAAAGAGAAGAATATTTTATGAGAATGAGAAGAAAGAAAAACCTTGAAGCACGTCTGCAGGAGTGTGAAAGCTATCTGCTGGACTGCGACACGGCGGATCTGAATTTTGAAAATGAGGAAGGGAACAAATGCCTTTACAGCATAGAGGATATTTTCGGCAACGAAAATCCGCTTGTGCTTGAGATAGGCTGCGGCAAAGGCGCTTTTGCGTGCGAATACGCAAAACGCAACCCCGATAAGAATATAATAGCAGTGGAAAAGGTGGGCAATGTTATAGTTGCCGCGGCGGAAAACGCTATGCGTGATAATATCCCAAACCTGCGCTTTATGAAATGCGCCGCCGAATATCTGCCGCGTTTTATACCCGCAAACAGCGTGAGCGAGATTTATCTTAATTTCAGCTGCCCGTTTCCCAAGGCAAAATACGCAAAGCACCGCCTCACGCACCCGCGTTTTCTTGAGATATATAAGCAGCTTATGACTGCCGATTGCGTTATCTGCCAGAAAACGGATAACCCCCGCTTTTTTGAATTTTCAATAGAAAATCTTTCGCAGTCGGGCTTCGCTCTTTCTAATGTAAGCCTTGATTTGCATAACAGCTCTTTTGAGGGCAATATAGTAACGGAATATGAAAACCGCTTTGCTTCTCAGGGTCTGCCTATTTACAGACTTGAGGCAAGGCTCAGACAGTAAAACACACACCGATTTTCAGGCGCACGCTTTAAGCTTAAATTTGCGGGCAGAAAGAGAGAACATAATGAAAAAAGCTTTAAAAACAATTTTAGGCGCGGCTCTTGCTGTCTATGTGCTGGCACTTGTTTATATTCTGTTTTTAAGAGGTCGCGGCAATGTCTATGATCAGGCTCAGCCGCTTTCGGAATATGCAAAGTATGCCGTAAATCTTATTCCGTTTGAAACAATAAACGGTTTTTGGCGGGCGCTCAGGGAAAACCGAATTAATACGGATATTGCACTTTTTAATATTTTCGGAAATATTGCGCTTTTTGTGCCGTTCGGTTTTTTAATACCGTGCCTTGAAAAAAAGCTGAGGGCTTTGTGGAAGTGCGCCGCCGTTTCGTTTGTTGTTATACTTGCCGTGGAAACATTCCAGCTCATTTTCAAAGTCGGCAGTTTTGATGTGGATGATATTATACTGAATTTAATCGGCGTTATAATAGGATACGCAGTTTATAAAATTGCCGCCGCAATTTATAAAAAAATGGCAAAAACTCTTAAAAAAAGCAAAATGTAAAGCAAAACAGGCGTTATGTAAACCGCCGTGTAAAGCACAGTTTATAGAAAAACAGCTCACTTTCGTGTTTAATGTAGATGTAACGAAAACACGAAAGGAGAAACGCTATGAAATACGTAAAGGCGCTTGCGGTACTTGTTTTCTATCCCTATTTTGCAAAGAAATAAGAATTTAAGCAAATGAAAAGGCTCCCTTGTGGGAGCCTTTTTTTGCTGAAAAAATTTACATTTTTTAATCGATATATTTCAAAAACAGGTATTTACACTCAAGGCTATGAATGATATAATTAAATTACAATAACGATAAGGGGGAGGTTAAAATGCAGAATTCAGATAATTTCAAACGCGGTACTGCGGAAATGCTTATTCTGCACCTGCTTCAGCAGGAGGATCTGTACGGTTATCAGATTACTCAGGCGTTTAAGGATAAAACAGGCGGGCAGTATTTTATACTTGAGGGTTCGCTCTATAATATCCTGTTCCGTTTGACTGAAGCCGGCTATATCACCGATTACGTAAAGAGAGTCGGTGTAAAGCGTACAAGAAGATATTATCATATGGAAGAGAAGGGCAAACTCTATTATTTGCAGCTCCTTAATGACTATGATAAGGTTTGTGAGAATGTCAGCAGGATTCTCGGCAGGGACGGCGATGCAAATAAATATGCAAGACGCGTTGAAGAAAGAAATAAACAGATATCTTGATGATATAAAGTCTCTGATGCCCGGCGATTTCAGTTCAAAAAGAAAATATCTGCGCGGATTAAAATATGAGATATATGATTACGCGGCAGAGAATTCAGATGTGTCCATGGGCGATATAATTATGCACTTCGGAGAAACAGAAGAAGTTGCAAAAATGTATTCAGATACTTTAGATATTAAAACAATAAATAGAAAAATTAAAATCAAAAAGACTGTTGCAGTCTTTTTGGTAACCGCTTTGGTAGTTTGGGGTGTTGCTGCGGCAGCGGGTTCTGCAATTTCAAGAGCCGAAAGTGATGAAGGCGTAGTTGTGGTTGTAGAAACAAAGTAAAGGAGAGAATTATGAAACTTACAAAAAGAATAGCATTATTTTTACTTGCAATGATGTTTTGTTTTTCTGTGCCGTTTAGCGCTTTAGCCCAAACAAACGAGCAAACAGAAACCGAAGTTCAGCATTTTGAGGACGGCAGTTACATTATTATCAGAACTGAAGAAGTGATAAGTCCTTTCGCTTCCGGCACGGTAACCAGGGGTAAAACCGGTTATTACTATGACGGAGATGAGCAGGAGCTGAGATGGAGTGTTACTCTCAGAGCAACATTTACATATACAGGCAGTTCTGCCACCTGCACCGGTGCAGTTACATCATATAATATTTATGACACTGCATGGAAAGTAAAAGAGGCAACCGCTTCCAAGTCGGGAAGAACCGCAACAGGTGATTTCCTTGTAAAGAAATACTGGCTCGGTATCATTACTAAAACAGTTCCCCTGACATTAACTATATCCTGCGACAATAACGGTAATATTTCCTGATAATCATATCGTTAAAAAAGGCTCCCGAAAGGGAGCCTTTTTCTTATGCCTTTTAATCAAACATACCTGTTGAAAGATAGCGGTCGCCCGTATCAGGCAAAAGCGCAACTATGTTTTTGCCGCTGAATTCGGGGCGTTTTGAGATTTCAATCGCCGCCCAAACTGCGGCGCCGCTTGAAATGCCCACAAGTATGCCGTGCGCTTTTGCTATCTTGTTGCCCGTTTCGTATGCCGCCTTGTCCGTGCAGGTGATTACCTCGTCAATTACATCTCTGTTGAGCGTTTCGGGCACAAATCCTGCGCCGATACCCTGAATTTTGTGCGCACCGCCGTGTCCCTGTGTCAAAACAGGTGATGAGGTGGGCTCAACACCGATAATCTTTATATCGGGGTTCTGCTCTTTCAGGTACTTGCCCACGCCGCTTACAGTGCCGCCCGTGCCTATGCCCGCAACAAAAACGTCAATTTTTCCCTCTGTGTCACGCCATATCTCGGGGCCCGTTGTTTCATAATGCGCCTGCGGGTTTGCCGGGTTTTCAAACTGCCCCGCAATAATTGCGCCGTAAATGCTCTTTTTAAGTTCGTTCGCTTTTTCTATTGCGCCGCTCATACCTTTTGAGCCGTCTGTAAGCACTACCTCAGCTCCGAAAGCCTTAACAAGATTTCTGCGCTCCACGCTCATTGTTTCGGGCATGGTCAGTATCACTTTATATCCGCGCGCAGCGCCCACCGCCGCAAGGCCTATGCCCGTGTTGCCCGATGTAGGCTCAATTATGGTTGCGCCGGGTTTGAGTTTGCCTGATTTTTCAGCCTCGGTTATCATGTTGAAAGCAACTCTGTCTTTTACCGAGCCAGCGGGATTGAAATATTCAAGCTTTGCTATAATATTCGCCTTAGCTCCCTCGCTTTTCGCAAGCGCGTCAAGGCGCATCATCGGTGTATTTCCTATCAGTTCAGTAAGATCATTATAAATCATATTAATGCCCCGTTTCTTTTTTTATTAATATGCCCGTGCCGCACGGTTTTATTGCAAGGCGGGTATTATTCAAGGTTGCCCGTCAGCAGCATTATGGCGGCAAGCGCCGCGGCGGGAGCAGTCTGTGTTCTTAATATCCTTTTTCCGAGCGTTGCCGCTGTGGCTCCGTTCTCTTTTAAAAACTCAACCTCTTCCTTTTCAAATCCGCCCTCTGGCCCAATGAAAACAGCGGCGCTTTTTGCGCCTTTTTTTATTATGTCCGTCAGCGGCAGTCCGCCGCCCTCATAAAATACTATTTTTATATCCGCGTCACATTCTTTTACGGCGGTCTTAAAATCCGTCATCTTTTTAACTTCGGGCACTATTCCGCGCCCGCTCTGCTGTGCCGCCTCAAGCGCTATCTTGTTGTATCTCTGGCGTTTTTTCTCCGCCTGCTTTTCCTGCGGGCGGCTCACGCACCTTTTTGTAAGCACGGGAATTATCTCATATACGCCAAGCTCCGTGCATTTTTGTATTACGTCCTCCAGCTTGTCGCCTTTCGGCACACCCTGATAAAGTGATACTTTTATATCAGGCTCGCTTTCGGAAGCCTGTTTGTAGCACACGGAAAGCACAACGCCGTCCTTGTCAATATCGTCTATTATACAGCCGTAGTCGCTGCCGTCACCCGTGCAAACGGTTATCATATCGCCCTTTTTCATTCGCAGGCTTCTTGCAATGTGGCGGCTCTGCTCCTCGTTAAGATATATTTTTTCTGAAATGCCGTCATAATCAGTAAAAAGTTTCTGCATTATTTCACCGCCTGTAAATTGTTTCGCGCCCAGTGGAATAAATACTGCTGCGCTATGCCCTCGTATCCGCTGAAACATTCGGGCAGACCGTCAGGGTAATACTGAAGCACTCTTTTCATCCACACGTCAACTGGAAAGCACCGTATAAACTGAAAGCCGAAAAGGAGAGCGCAGTTTGCCACCTTTTCTCCCACTCCGTAGATAGAAAGCAAAGTCTTTTTTGCGTCGTCAAGATCCATCGCCTTAATCGCGGCAAGGTCAATAACGCCGCTCTCAACATCATCGGCAAGTTTTTTAACATATTTCGCGCGGTAGCCCAGACCTAACGCCTCAAAATCCTCCACGCTGAGCTTGCTGAGCGTTTTGCTTGTGGGAAAAGCGTGCCAGCCGTCGCAGATTTTTTCTCCGTATGTATCGCAAAGGCGCTTTATTATGCCTTTTATCCTCTTTATGTTGTTCTGCTGGCTTATGACGAATGAAACAAGCGCCTCCCACGGCTCCTGATTTAATATCCTGATGCCGTAGTATTCGTCTATCGTTTCACGCACAAGCTCGTCCTCTTTGAGTTTTGCGCATATTGCGGCGTAATCACGGTCAAGGTCAAAATAATTGCGCCACACATTCTCAAAATCCTCCAAAGAGGTGTCTTTCAGTATGAAGTTTCCGTTTTCTTCTTTAATGTTCAGGTATTTTCCGTAAGCGGCGCCGCTCCATGAGCCGTCCTCCTGCTCTACCCAGCGAAACGCTTCGCCGCAGTCAAGAGTGAGTGGCAGGCTCAGGCACTCCACGCCTTTAAGAATAATACCGTTTCTGCTCTCTTCAATTATCATTATCTGTATAATTTCTCCCCGTTTTATACACTGAAATTATATCATATTATACCGTTATACGGAATATAAAAAACAGCAAAATAACTAAAAAAATCTGTAACTATTTGTAACTTTACAAAATGTTGAAAACTCTGTGTAAAGTATTGAAAACTGCCCCGATTTTACTTGTTTTTAACTTTTCAACAGCCGAAAATCACCTAAACAAGCCGTTTTTGAGCATTGTTTTTAACATTTTCAACATTGTTTTAAACATTTTTATTGTGTAAGTTTCAGTATACTTTTTGTTATTGCAAAGCCTTGTCAAGCATTATTTTATTGCATTTTTAACCAAAAATCAATATTCAAAAATTTGTATAAATCAGGGTGAATAATCCAACACTATTTGTATAAAAAACGAAAGGAAAAATATGATGCTAAAAGGTGTTAACAAGCAGGTGGTGGAGATTACCAATCCCGAAAGTCCCTATTTTGAAAAGGTAATTTTTTTTGTTAAGCCTGAATATGTGAACGGGGACGGGGAAAAATTAAAAAAAGAAGCACGGCTTCTGGCAAAATCAGCCGGAAAACCTCCGCGCTCAAGAAAAACAAAAAGAGAGATACGTTATATATGTATACAGAGTGCGCTTTGCGTGGGCGCGGGCATAGCAATAACGTTTCTTTTAAACTTTTTCACCTGATTTATAACATAAATCCGCCTGCGGCGGGAAAGGATTGTTTTAAATGACAGTATATAAGGCTTTCAGAAATTTCTATATTTTTCTTATTTCGGCGGCAATAGTGCTGGGCGCTGTCGGCGGCGGATTTCTTGCTTATGAGCTCTGCTATCCTAACAGCGGCGAATCCGTTTATGCCCTTTCAAAATACGGCTCAACGGGCAGTGAGGTAAAAACTCTTCAGCAAAAGCTTAAAGACCTTGGCTTTTATAACGGAGATGTTGACGGTATCTTCGGCACTCAGACTCAAACGGCAGTGCGCAATTTTCAGCGCAGTGTAGGCATAACGGTTGACGGCATTGCAGGCCCCACTACTCTGCTTTATCTCGGGCTTGATACAGGCACAAGCAGTCCGTCCACACAGTATTCAAGTTCTGATGTTCAGCTGCTTGCCAAGGTCATTTCGGCAGAGGCAAGGGGAGAGAGCTATGAGGGTCAGGTGGCGGTAGGCGCCGTTGTGCTCAACAGAGTGGCGCACCCCTCTTTTCCGGACAGCATCAGCGGCGTAGTTTATCAGTCGGGCGCTTTTTCCTGCGTGTATGACAGCAACTGGAACGAGCCTGTTGCGGAATCCGCAAAGCGTGCGGCAATTGACGCCATTAACGGGTGGGATCCGTCAGGCGGAGCAATATTCTACTTTAACCCGGATAAAACAAACGATGCGTTTATGCATTCAAGACCCGTAATAACTATAATAGGAAACCACAGATTCTGCAGTTGATGATTTTTATATATGCAGAGGGCGGAAACGGTACAGCTGCCGTTTCCGCCCTTTTTGATGTTATTCGGTTTTATTATACTTTGCTGCTCGGGCTGTTATGCCGTCAGCCGTTTGCGCAGGCATCTTTCCACAGGCGGCAAAAATCCTGCGTGGCAGGAGTTAAAAACTTGCTCTTGTGGCGGATTATGTTAAGGTTTCTTTTTATTTGCGGCTCAAGCGCTATTTCGCAAAGCCTGCCGCTTTCAATTCTGTCTTTTACAAGTATGTAAGGCAGTACGGTAATGCCTATCGAGTGCTCTGCCGCATTAAGAATTGCCTGAGTGCCCGTGCTCTCCATAACAGGCGATATGCTTATACCTGCCACGGCAAAATATGCGTCAGTTATCTCACGCACGGCACTGCCTTTTTCACGTGTCAGAAACGGCTGGGCGGCAAGCTGCTGCGGGGTTACGCTTTTCATTTTCACAAGCGGATTTTCAGGCGCGGCAACAGCGCAAAGTCTGTCTGTTCCGAAAGGCTCTGCCGTTATCTCCGCGCTTTGCGGCTGTTTTTCCGTAAAGCCTAAGTCGATTTCGTTGGCAAGCACTTTTCTTTCAATCTCGTCCGAATTGCACACCGTAACTTTCACGGTTATTTCGGGGCGTATTTTTTTATACTTATTCAGAATATCGGGCAGCAGCATTGTGCCCGTTGAAATGCTTGCGCCTATTTTTATTTCGCCCAGCGCGTCAGGGTTTTTAACGCTTCTGTTTGCCTCGTCAAACAAACCGCATATTTTAAGCGCATAATCATAAAGCCGCCTGCCGTTTTCGGTGGGGTATATCTTTCTGCCTATACGGTCAAACAGCTTTGTGCCGTAAAAATTCTCAAGCTCTTTTATTGCAAGGCTTACGGACGGCTGTGCTATCCTCAGCTCGTCCGCGGCTTTTGTTATGCCGCCGTTTTGAAAAACGCTCAGAAATATTTTTATGTGGCGCAGTGTCATTTCAATCACCTATATATAACAAAAATATTATGATAATTATATAATAATACTATTTTACTTATATTTCAATAGAGCGTATAATATACTCGCAATGAAAGGAAGTGCCACGCTATGAACGAAAACGGATCAGATGCCCCAAAAAAGAAAAAACGCTCCGTACTGCCGAAGCTGTTTCTCTCAACGCTTACGATAAGCGCTTTCACTTTCGGCGGAGGATATGTTATAGTAACTCTCTTTAAGAAGAAATTTGTTGATGAATACAAGTGGATAGACGAGCAGGAAATGCTTGATCTTGTGGCTATCGCGCAGTCCGCTCCCGGAGCGATTGCCGTAAACGGCGCAATAGTTACAGGGTATAAACTCGCAGGGCTTGTCGGCGCGGGGGTTGCGGCTTTTGCCACCATAATTCCCCCTTTCGTTATCATCTCCATAATATCGGTAGTATACGAAGCGTTCAGAAGCAACGCAATAGTTGCCGCAATGCTTACGGGTATGCAGGCGGGCGTGGGCGCTGTTATTGCAAGCGTTGTATATGATATGGCGCTCGATATATTCAAGCAGAAAAGCGCCGGCTCCGTTTTGATAATGGCGGGCGCGTTTGCCGCGTCTTGCTTCTTCGAGGTCAATGTAATCTATATAATCCTTGTCTGCGCCGCAATAGGCATAGTCAAAGCGCTTATAAACCGTAAAAAGGAGAAGGCGGCAAAATGATATATCTTAAATTGTTTTTAAGTTTTCTCCAGATAGGGCTTTTCAGCTTCGGCGGAGGCTACGCTTCGCTCCGGCTTATTCAGGAGCAGGTCGTTACTCAGAATAACTGGCTTTCGCTGAGTGAGTTTACAGACCTTATAACCATTTCCCAGATGACGCCCGGGCCTATCGCCGTAAATTCCGCCACATTCGTGGGTATTAAGGTGGCGGGCATCGGAGGTGCCGTCTGCGCTACGGCGGGCTGTATCCTGCCCAGCTGTATCATAGTTACAATACTTGCAAAACTCTATTTCAAATACAGAAATCTGAACGCAATGAGCGATGTGCTCTCCACACTTCGCCCCGCCGTGGTTTCAATGATAGCGGCGGCGGGTGTTTCCGTTCTTGTTTCCGCTTTCTGGGGCGGCAGCAGTATAAGCCTTGATACCACAAAATGGGTGCTTGTGGCGGCTTTTGCCGTCTGCTTCCTCCTTCTGCGCAAAACAAAGCTAAACCCCGTTTGGGTAATGGTCATTGCGGGCGTTATCAATACGGCGTATACGCTGATTGCAGGCGCAGTGTGAAACAATAAAATATAAAAAACAAAGCCTCCGCAGGTCAACCCGCGGAGGCTTTTATACTTGTTTTATTTTGTGAAGAAAGTGAGGAATGCTTTGTAAGCCATATATACGTCAATCTTGCTTACAACCTCATACGGTGCGTGCATTGAAAGCACGGGAACGCCAACGTCAATGGTGTCCACGTCAAGGTTTGCTATATACATTGCAACGGTTCCACCGCCGCCTGCGTCAACCTTGCCGAGTTCGCCGCTCTGCCACAGAACTCCGTTGTTTTCAAGCAGAGCCTTTACCCAGCTTACAAATTCAGCTGATGCGTCATTTGTTTCGCTCTTGCCGCGGCTGCCTGTAAACTTGGTTACACACACGCCGTTGTTGATAAGGCTTGAGTTGTTTTTCTCAAAGGCTGATGCCCAAGTGGGGTCAAATGCGGCGTTTACATCGGCTGAAAGGCATTTGCTGTGCCTGAGCACATCTCTGCCCTCACAGCCCTCAAGGCGCGCAAGGTCTTCAATGAAATATTTGAGATAGCTTGAGTTAAGACCCGTGTTGCCCATGCTGCCGATTTCCTCTTTATCTGTAAGCACGGTTACGGCAGTGTATTCGGGAGCTTCGTTTATTTCGGTGATAGCTTCAAAAGCGGGGTAAGCGCAAACTCTGTCATCATGGCCGTAGCCGCCTATCATGCTTCTGTCAAAGCCGATATCATCAACCGTGAACGCAGGCACAAGTTCAAGCTCGGCAGAAAGAAAATCACGCTCAACAATGCCGTATTTTTCATAGAGAATGTTAAGAATGTTAAGCTTTATCTTTTCACTTTCTTCATCGTCCTTGAAAGGACGTGAGCCTATAAGCACGTTCATTTCCTCGCCCTTAATAAGCTCGTTCGGCTTTCTTGTGTACTGCTCAAGCGCAAGGTGCGGCAGAATGTCGGTAATACAGAATTTCGGCTCGCCGGGAAGTTCGCCAAGCTTTATATCAACATAAGTGCCGTCATTTTTGCAAATTCTGCCGTGAAGTGAAAGCGGTATTGCAGACCACTGATATTTCTTTATTCCGCCGTAGTAGTGCGTTTTAAAGAATGCGATTGAGCCGTCCTCGTAAACAGGGCACTGTTTTAGGTCTACTCGGGGAGAGTCAATGTGAGCGGCAACGATACGCACGCCCTCTTTAACGCTCTTTTTGCCCTTTACGCAAAGAATTATCGCTTTGCCGCGGTTTGCAACATAAACTTTCTGGCCGGGAGCAAGCGGGCTTCCGAATTCATCAAATTTGGTAAATCCTGCGGCTTTTGCAGTTTCTTCGGCCCATGCCGCAACTTCGCGTTCTGTCTTGTTGCCCCATAAAAATCCTTTGTAGCCTTCGCAGAAGGTGTCGCAGAGCTTCAGTTCATCGTCGCTCATAACCTCTGTTCCGTTTTGTTTGTTGTTGAAAAGAAGCTTTTTAAGCTCTTTTGCGCTTTTTTCACTCATAATAATTCCTCCTTGAATAATTTGAGTTGTGAGATTATATCTCTGCCGTCGTTGATAACGGTAAAATCCGAATTTTCTTTAAAGAACTCTTCGCTGTATTGGGCGTTCATTCTCTGTGTTGCCTGCTCGGGGGTAATGCCGTCACGCTTCATTATTCTTTTTAAGCGCAGTTCCTCGGGCGCCGTAACGCTCAGCACCCTTGCGCAAAGCCTTTCGCCGCCGCTCTCAAAAAGCTGAGGCGCGTCCAGCACGCACGGAAATTCAGCGGCGCTCTCGCACATTTCAAGAATACGCGGGTGCATAATGCTGTTGAGCTCACTCAGTAAATCTTTATTGCCGAAAACACGTGAAGCAAGCAGCTTTCTGTTGAGCACGCCGTTTTGAACGGTGTCCTCGCCAAATTTCTGAGCAATAAGCGGCAGAATGGGTGAGTTGTCCTCAGTAAGCTTTCTTGCGTAATGATCTGCGTCTACTATATTATAACCCATTTTTTTCAGCTTTTCAGCCACATAGCTTTTTCCTGCGCCTGTCTGCCCCGTAAGACCTATAAGAAACGGCTTTTCAAGGTCTATAACGCAGAATGCCGCCGCTCGTATCAGGCGGTTGTAAACGGCAAGTCCCACTCCTTTAAGCTTGGGATTTCGGGCGTATACTTTTTTTGCCCCGAGTTCGTCAAGCCTGCGCAGAGCGTCAAAAAGTGCGTGCGACTGGCTCAGGTCATCACCCTCACTGCCGAATGTTACTTTCGGAATTTTAACATCGTCGCCCTCATAGCAAAGCGCAAACGCGTCATCCTGTGCGTTTACGAATTTTTCGTATTTTTCCTTGGGAGCGTTTACAATAATTATTCTCGCCTTTGGGGAGTAGTGCTTGTATTTCATTCCGGGTGAAGCGGCGGTTTCGCCTTCCGCCATACCCTCGGTAACGGCGCGCGCAATATCAACCCTGCCGATTACCTCGCTTAGCATTTCCTGAGTTATCGCGCCGGGGCGCAGAATAACGGGCACATCGCCCGCAAGCGTCAGCACGGTGGATTCAATACCGAATTCACTGCTTCCTCCGTCAATAATTGCGTCTATCTTGCCGCGCATATCCTCAATAACATATTTTGCGTTTGTGGGGCTGGGCAGTCCGCTCGTGTTTGCGCTCGGCGCCGCTATCGGTACGCCCGCCGCCTTTATAAATTCCCTTGCTATCGGGTTCTGCGGCATTCTTATGCCCACTGTGTCAAGTCCGCCGCTGACAACTCTGCCTATCCGGTCGCTTTTCGGCAGGATAATTGTAAGCGGCCCCGGAAAAAACGCGTCCATAAGCGCTTTCGCCTTGGGAGTAACCTCTTTAACAAGCGGCAGGATATCGTCCTTTTCTGCTATGTGCACTATAAGCGGGTTGTCGCTCGGTCTGCCCTTTGCCTTGTATATCTTTGAAACAGCTTCGTCGCTCAGCGCGTTTGCGCCAAGTCCGTACACCGTTTCAGTAGGAAAAGCAACAAGTCCGCCGCGCCTGATTATCTCTCCCGCCTCGGCAATGTTTTCACTTGTGGGTTTAAATATCTTCGTTTCCATTTATATGCCTTCTGTTTTGTCAGATTTCCTCGGCGCCCGCTTTCAGCTTTTCGGCAGTGTCCGCCGTAATAAGCGCGTCTATAAGCTCGTCAAGGTCACCGTTGAGTATCTGCTCCAGCTTGTAGAGCGTAAGACCGATGCGGTGGTCTGTGACTCTGCCCTGCGGGTAGTTGTAAGTTCTTATTCTCTCTGAGCGGTCGCCCGTGCCTACCTGTGCCCTGCGTTCGCCCGCAATCTCTGCGTCATGCTTTGCCTTTTCAGCGTCATAAAGGCGTGAGCGCAGTACCTTGAGCGCCTTTTCCTTGTTTTTGTGCTGACTGCGCTCGTCCTGGCACTCAACCACCGTGCCTGTAGGTATGTGAGTAATGCGTATAGCTGATGAAGTCTTGTTTATGTGCTGGCCGCCTGCGCCGCTGGAGCGGAAAGTGTCTATCTGCAGGTCTTTTTCATTCAGTTCAAAGTCAACTTCCTCAGCTTCGGGCAAAACGGCAACCGTAACGGTTGATGTGTGAATTCTGCCCTGGCTTTCGGTTTCGGGCACACGCTGCACACGGTGCACTCCGCTTTCGAATTTGAAACGGCTGTAAGCGCCGTCCCCCTCAATGGAAAAGCTTATTTCCTTGTATCCGCCAAGGCCTGTTTCGTTGGCGTTCATTATCTCGGTCTTGTATCCCTTTGTTTCGGCGTACATTGAATACATTCTGAAAAGCACGCCCGCAAACAGGGCGCTTTCCTCGCCTCCTGCGCCGCCGCGTATTTCTATGATTACGTTTTTGTCGTCGTTTTCATCTCTCGGCAAAAGCAGTATTTTAAGTTCTTCGGAGATTTTCTCCTCCTGCTTTTTGCTCTCCTCAAGCTCTTCTTTTGCCATTGCGGCAAGGTCGCCGTCAAGGTCTGAATCCTCCAGCATCTCCCGGCAGTCCTCTAAGCTTTTGAGCACCTTTTTGTATTCTCTGAATTTTTCAACAACGGGAGTCAGGTGCTTTAACTCTTTCATCAGCGCCGTGTATTTCTGCATGTCGGAAACAACTTCCGGCTCGCACACAAGCCTGTTTATCTCATCAAATCTTTTTTCTACTTCAGTAAGTTTGTCAAACATAAATTACCTCATCAGTAAGTTGTAAAAGCGGTCTGTCTTTATTTTTCTTATTTCTTCGCTGACGGATGAATCAATAAATTCCACTTCACCCGCATTACTGCCGTCGTTAAGTATGTCTTTGCTGCTCAGCAGGTATTCAAGCCGCCTTGCCGTGCCCGGAGCACCGTCAAAAAATCTTACATCTCCCAGCACGTCCTTAATCTCTTTTTTGGCAAGCGGGTAATGCGTGCACCCCAGCACAACATTCTGCACTTCGCCCCTGTACGGCGCAAGTGTTATGCGCAGGTATTCTTCAAGCTCCTCTTTGCCGCCTTTTTCAATAAGGTCGGCAAGTCCGGGGCAGGAATGTATGCAGGTTTTGTGGTTGTAATATGAATAGTAAAGGCGGCGGAATTTTTCGCTCTTTATAGTGCCTTTTGTTGCCATTATCAGGGTTTTGCCCTGCGGATTTTCGTCGTGCACAACTTTGTATGCCGGCTCAATCGCCGCAATCGGTATCTGCGTAAACTGCGCGCGCAGGCTCCTTGCCGCTTTTGCGGATGCTGTGTTGCAGGCAATCACCATTGCTTTGCAGTGCTTCTCATTTATAAGGAAGCAGGCAATCTCTTTTGAACGGGCGATTATCTCGCTGTCGCTCTTGTCTCCGTATGGGTTGTTTTGTGAATCGCTGAAAAACACATAATTTTCATTCGGCAGCAGGCGCAGTGCCTCGTTCAGCACCGTAACTCCGCCTATGCCGGAATCAAAAAAGCCAATAGGCTGTGAAGAGCTCAGGAGTTTCCCTCCGCTTTCTTTTTTATGCTTTTCAGCGCCTTTATGCGGGGCACCATTACTTCACGCCCGCAGCCTGTGCATTTCAGTTTGAAATCAACGCCCACACGCAGTATTTCAAACTCCCGGCAGCCGCATGGGTGCGGCTTTTTCATTATAACTATATCGCCTACATTGTAATCCACAAAATCACCCGAATGCGCGTAAATTTCACGCGCCTGAACTTTATTAATAAAGTATTTTAGCACATATTTGCCTTATTTACAACATAATCGCCGTTAATTTTGCATACATTTAAAACAGACAATATTAAGGCGCCGCATAATGTAAATCCGCCCCGCGGGCACATATTAAAAAGCTGAGGGGCAGGCAGTATAAACGCGCCGTTTAAAGAGAGTGAATGTTATGAAATTCTACCCGGAAGGGCAAAATCCGCAGCTGCTTCGCACATTCGATACGCTGGAGGATGTAAAAATAGCAATGATGAACGGCAGCGTTATGGAGTCACGTGTGCTTATGTGTGACAGCGAGCATAACCTGCACGTAGATCTCGGAATAATAAAAGGCATAATCCCGCGTGAGGAGGGTGCAATAGGCATTGATGACGGAACTACCCGTGATATTGCCCTTATCTCCAAGGTAAACAAACCCGTTTGCTTCATTGTGCTCGGTTTTCAGCGGGATGACAGCGGCAATATCAGCGCTATCCTATCCCGCAAGGCGGTACAGCTGGGATGTAAAAAAAGTTTTATTGACAATCTTGCCGAAGGGGATATCATAGACGCGCGCGTTACGCATCTTGAAAAATTCGGCGCGTTCATTGATATAGGCGCGGGCATTAACGCCCTTATTCCCATTGATATGCTTTCGGTTTCCCGCATCAACCACCCGCGCGAAAGGGTGTATGAGGGCGAGTGTATAAAGGTTGTGCTCAGAAAGAGGGAGCCTGAAAAACTTACTTTCTCTCTGAAAGAGCTGCTCGGCACATGGAGTGAAAATGCAAAGATGTTTCAGCCGGGAGAGACCGTAACAGGCACCGTGCGCAGTATTGAAACATACGGCGTTTTCGTTGAGCTTACACCTAATCTTGCAGGCCTTGCCGAGCCGTGCGATTATCTTTTTGAGGGGCAGCGCGTGGCTGTATACATTAAATCCGTACTGCCGGATAAAATGAAGATAAAACTTGTAATAGTTGAGGCGTTTGAAGAAGCCGAAATGGCTCAGGATCTTACATATTTTGTAAACGCACAGCATATAGACCGCTTTGATTATTCGCCGCCCGGCGCGCCTAAAGTCATATCCACGGTCTTTGAATAAAGCATATAAAAAGCCCTGCCGTAAGGGCACCCTTGATAAAGAGGGTGCCCTTAAACTATGTAAACAGCTAAAATGATTTGATTGCAGGTTATAAAAAATAATTTTTTTGGAGGAAAAGCAATGAAATCATTAATGGAAGAAATGGGTATCGGATACAGACAGGTGGGAGAAGTACAAATTCCAAAACTTGTTGTAACAGACACCAATTACCACATAGGCATATGGGGACAACGCCACAAAGAATATCTGTTAGAAAACCACAGACTTTTTTACTACAATCTTTTGACAACAGGTAAGCTCAATTCATATCTTCACGATATAGATGTTAGTGCAAAAGAAATGTATGATCGACTAATAAAACAAATCGCAGAAAAAGAAGGCATAACTGAACAACTTAAATCCGAAAAGCAAATGGAATGGATTGGCAGAATGAACAACATTGCAAACCGTGTAAGGGAGATTGTAAATGTAGAAATAATTTATACATTATAAGAAAAACAGCGGCAGGGATTTTTCCCTGTCGCCGTTTTTTGTTTTCTTTATTATCTGAACCAAAATAGAGGTGTGAGCTTTTTTTAAAAAATGCAATTGCGAATATTGAAGACACAATCTTAACAATTACATTTATGTAAAATTTGATAATAAACTTCGCAAAGGTGATTGTTGACACATTTACTAAATATACATAATGCTGATAAAGTTGATTTCCTCCAATGGAGTTATTGAGTTTAGTTTAAAATTATCCCTTATGCCTTAATTTTCCTCTATAAGTGGAATAATTCCTAAATCCATAAATCTTGAACAAAACAACTCATCAATGATAGCCTCTGCAGTGTATTCTTTTCCTAAAAGTTCAAGTTGCTTCTTATCAATTGTGTAAAGCCCAGTTTTGGGAATACGATCATCTGTCACAACGGTAGTAACTCCAAAAATTTTACGATGATTTTTGAGAGCTTCTAACATTTTTTTATTATCATCTTTCCAGTCTGGGTGTAATTCCAAAACAAATTCATCATAAAACAAAACTGGTTGAAACTGTTTTCTTACTGTCAGCGATTCATATTTCTTTGCAAATGATATATTGTTAGGAAATAAATCTCCCATTATTTTTGTGTATATATTTTTATATGAACGTAATATTGTTGCTGGAAGCATCATATTAACACTTGAATTGTCTTCATCGTTATTGATTAATAAAATCCTCATCCTTGCACTACCATCAGCCATTATTTCAAGAAAATTGTTTGTATGAGCAGGTAAGTGTCCTTGGGATGTCGATAATCCTCCGGGAGTGAAAATTATTGAATTCCCGATATAAAACAAGCTAAATGAAGGCAAAGTTTCTGCTGTTTCAGTAGCTATTGTTTTTAAATCAATATGGTTGAAAACATCAACTGCAATTTGAATATCAGACGACACCAAGGAAAAACCAGTATCAATATATCCGTATATATTATTTGTGTTCTCGCAAATTGGTGGAATTGATATTTTCTGCTCCATTTTAGTCAGTAGTTGTTCTCTCTTATTATATATTTGGGAAAGTTTGGACGAGTCTTTAATTGTAAAAGAGCCAGATGAAAGCCTCTCGTATATTTTGCCGTTACTTGTTATATATGGAGGTTCAGAACCTTCATCAATTTTTATTACATACAAGACACCCGCATCAAAAGTAAATTTTTTTACATCAAAAGATGGGGTAGGTGTTATTGCATCGTGAATTGTTGTATGAATTTTTTGTTCATTCCAATTAGAACATCCTTCAATTTGTTTATCGTCAGATACACCAAGAAAAATATACCCGCCATATGTATTAGCGAAAGCGGAGACTTCTTCTTGAATTTTCTTATTTGACACTCTATCGTCCTTAAATTCAAAATAGAAAGATTCATCAAAATCCTGTTCAGAAATAACTGCTTGAATATCCGACAGCTGTAACTTTGACCACTCTGTACCATTTATATTTATCATTATGAACCCTCCTATTTCCATCAAACATTAAATTATAGCTTTATTTTACTCCTGTGCGCCTTTTTTCAAATTACAATCACGGCAAAGCATTTGACAGTTCTCAGGCGTTGTTTTTCCGCCTTTGCTCCAAGGTGTGATATGATCTGCGTGCATCTGCTCAAACTCGAATTCTTCGCCGCAGATTGCGCATTTGTGATGTTGCTTTTCAAAAGCGGCAAGAGCATCACGGCGATCAAATGCTCTAATTGAGAGTTTCTTTTCTTCTCCAGTCAACAAATACTCATAGATGCCGGACTTCTTTGTAACATCTTCATCGCCCATAAGACGCTGTATTTCATCTTCAAGAACTTTCGGATCAAGGTCGGTGCGTTTACCGTGTTTATTATAATACAATCCCCAAGGCAAACCCTTCATTTCTTTGCGGAACTTTGGGAAAATTGCCTGTACCCAATCAATAACCGAACGAAAATAATTCCAAAGAGTCACTGCACTTGGATCGTGTTGATGCTCTGACATATATCCTTCAATTGTCTTGCCCTCAGCACTTGCAACCCAAAGTATAGCTGTTTCAAGGTATTCCTGACGAATGCTTGAGCCTTTTAGATAATCTCCCGCAAGTCTGTATGCCGCACATCCAGATTTTGAAAAATATCGTTTAGCATCAGATGTCCAACTTCCTGCATATACTGCATTTCTAAGTTCTTGGTCGGTAAGCTGTTCACCGGCAATATTAATAATACGAAACCAATCAAGCTTTTCTGACTCTGTACCGTTGCATATGTAGATAAAAAGTTCATAATTAAGAATTTCATCTTGTTTGTCTTTCGGCAAGTTGTTAAATAGCTTGTCATCAACTGAAAAATTCCCATCTACATATTCGCAAAGCGAAATAGTACGCTGCTGTCCGTCCATAACTTCATATCGTGGTGTGTCAGGATCATCTTCAAATTCTTCACCACGGTCAACCCAATACATAACATTTAACGGCAGACCTTTCATCACTGTTCGGATAACCTCATTGCGTTGGTCGTCCTTATATACAAACTCACGCTGGTATTTCGGGCGAATATCAAGTTGTTCATCGTAACCGACTACACCTTCCTCTGCATCGTTAAAATAACCTTCTGTAACTTCTCTAACGGTTATTTTCTTTTCTTCAATATGCATTATTTATTCCCCCTTTTGGTTTTTCAGGATGTTTGTTTCGGATAAATATTCTTGCATATGTTGAGTGTACAATCTCATCATTTAATACAAAATAATTTCCACTTTTAGGCTTCCCCTTAAGAACAGGATTTCCATTTATTTTTCCACCATTTGAACCCGTTTTTGTTCCATCTCGTCTTATTTCTAAATAATCTTTATAATTTTTTGTGGTTTTTATACCTGCTAAATCGTCTTTTCCATTTACCAAACCTACAATTTCAAATTGATCAGGATTGTATTTATACATAAAAGTTATTGGTACCCCCATAACTCCATTAAAATCACAAGGTATATCAGCTGTTTTTGATACTTCAATAGCATCATAATTGTCATATTTAAAATATTGTGAATTGCTATAACGTCTGACTAAAATCATTTCTTCATGACGTTTGCGAATATCTAAATTTGTAAACCAAGCTATATTGCCAAGAGACCTCCACTTTTGTCCATATTCATCTATCCAAAATCTCGTTTCTCGAGGTTCAAAGTATTCAGGAACACGAAAAGACATATCGCCATTGCCGTATCCCAACCACACCTTATTTTGCATCAATAAAGGAAAGAATTCTTTGTAGGTTATAGCATTTTGGCTTCCTATTACGATAAAGTGTTTTTCTTTTTCTAATAGTACAGAAATATATTCTCTAAAAAGACTGAATGGAGGATTTGTAACAACAATATCTGATTCATCAAGTAGTTCCAAACACTCTTTGCTTCGAAAATCACCGTCTTCTTCCAGCTCTGAAAGACTGTTTTCTCCAGACTTAAATAGCTCAGCCACATCAAACATATCAATGCCGCCATCACCAGTTTTGTCATATACCTTTGTCACAACTGCTTTATACGGCTTGTTTTGTTTGCTTTTCTCAGTTCCGATGACATCAAATAAAGAAAGTTGGGTATTCGCTATAGGAGAGGAAACATAACAAGTAGCAATTAACTTTTTCAAACCAAGGCGATTGAAATTCAGCACGAAATACTTGAAGAAATTACTTTCAAATGGATCGTCACAATTACATAGTACAATTTTTCCTTTAAAGTGTTTTTTGTAGTATCGCAATTCTTTTTCAATATCCGTAAGTTGGGTGTAAAATTCATCTTCTTTAGCTCTCACTGCTGCCTTTAAACTTTTATTTCCTGCCATAATTCCTCCTATATTACATTCGACATTAATATACAACAAAAAAGTGAACACATATTACTAAAAATATTTGCACTGATAATCAATTTAAATTAGTTATTTTATTGAGTATTATCTTGCACGATGTGATATTAAGTATATAATATCAAAATAATAGTTTTTTATCAATACTTGTAAAATATAACAACCAATAAATTGTACATAATTAAAATAACTTTCAAATACGCTAAATATAAATTCTTTATTTATTCATATATTACTTGTTTTCTGCATTTTGCACACACAATAGAGGGTTTTAGGGATTTATCCCTAACGAGCTTTTACTGCTTGTAATTGCGAATGTAATTACAAACAGTCTGCTCGTTAAGGCAGTGCAAGGATAGTTAGGTCTATGATTTTATCTTCTGGAATTTGATTTGTTCGGGTTGTATTACTCTTAAAAATGTGATAAGATTTATTTGTAATTTTGATTAATTGGCATTACAAAACCACAATTTAATACACATAAATAATGCTTTAATGAAAAGCAAAATGTGACTTTAATAAAGTCGTTTACATATTAAATTAACCCACCGACAGTGAGTTGATTTGTGTAAACGGCTTTGTTTTTTGCTTAAAAATAGTTTGAATAGATTAATAATTTGCACCTGTTTATTCAGTAATATAGTGAGGATAGGTAGCACATAAATGCCCGCTTGTCAATCCCTTTATTTCACGATGCCGTGAAGCTGTTCGCTTGAAAAAAGGATAAATAAGTCAGTAAAATTAAGATGTAAACTTGATAAAAATTGTGTCCAGATATTCCGATGTTCAACCCGTTGCATTGTCATAACCAGCAGACTGTTTGTAATTACAAATTCCAAACAGTGCTTGTCAGGGATAACCTGAAACCCAAATGAAAGGAGCATAAAATGATTAAAGTTTATCTAACAAAAAGTGAATACAATTATGTTAATGAACTTATGAAAAATCAAATTGAAAAACTTAAGAAAATGACACCAACCGAAAGAATAAATTGGTATAACTCTTCTCTTTTTAACAAGCCCATTAATTTTATTAAAGAAATAGATAGCACAATCTATACAGTCAATACACATTTTAATGAAAACTCAACAGAAAGTATTGAAGAAAAGACAGTCCGTATTTTAGAACGAATAGAAAAGTAATATTAAAATTACACTTTAAAGTGTTGAAGTGCAACAAAGAATATGTTATTATGCAGTTAACCTGCAATCAAACATATTCGGCTGTGGAAAGGAGAATAGTTTGAATAATAAAACAGACCGAATAACTGCACTGTACTGCCGTCTTTCAAGAGATGATGAGCAGGACGGTTTATCAGGCAGTATTAAAAATCAACAATCAATATTAGAGAAATATGCAAAGGATAACGGATTTACTAACTGCAAGGTATTCATTGATGACGGCTGGTCTGGCACGAATTTTGCAAGACCTGCCTTTATGGAAATAATGGAGCTTGCAGAACAAGGCAGAATAGAAAACCTAATAGTAAAAGACCATTCAAGACTGGGCAGAAACAGACTTGTTGTGGGTCAGTTACTTGAAGAAGATTTTGACAGACTTGGTGTTAGATATATTGCCATTATGGATAACATTGATACTGCAAAAGGTATAAGCGACCTTGTACCTATGCAAGACTTGTTTAACGAATGGCACGCAAAGAACACAAGCCAAAAGGTAAGAAATGTTTTCAAGAACAAAGGTAATTCAGGAGTACCCCTTACAACCAATCCACCATTCGGATATACAAGGGACTGGCAGATTGATGAACCTGCGGCAGAGGTAGTAAAGAAGATATTTAATCTTTGTATTAAAGGGTACGGACCTACACAAATTGCAAGGCAATTAAGAGAAGCAAAGATTATGACGCCTTGCGAGTACTGGGCAAGTATCGGCAGAAATTGCAGTACACCGCCCACAAAGCCTTTTAACTGGTGCGGAGATACAGTTTCAAGCATTCTGTCAAAACAGGAATATATCGGAGATACTGTTAATTTCAGAACAACAAGAAAATCCTTTAAGAACAAGAAAAAGATTGAGAGAGATCCGTCTGAATGGAAGGTATTTAAAAATACTCATCCTGCCATTATCAATGAAGAAGATTTCATACTTGTTCAGGAACTTAGAAAAAACAAGCGCAGACCTAACAGGACAGGAGAAATCAGTATGTTTTCAGGACTTGTATACTGTGCTGACTGTGGGGAAAAGATGTACTATTCTTCAACCAACAACTACAAGCACGAACAGGCAAACTTCTTTTGTTCAAGTTTCAGGAAAGACACCGATGTATGTTCAATGCACTACATTCGTGAAAAGGTAATATATGACCTTGTACTTGAGAATATGAGGAGAGTATTCTATTTTGTAACTGTATATGAAAAAGAATTTGCGATGTTTCAATTAGACGCTTTTACAGCTCAAAGAGAGAAAGAGTTAACAGCAAAGAAACAAGAGCTTGAGAAATCAAAAAAGCGTATCAAAGAAATTGATACACTTATACAGAAGCTATATGAAGATAATGCTAAAGGCAAGATTTCTGATGACAGATTTGCCACACTTTCAATATCTCTTGAAACAGAGCAAAAAGAACTAAAAGAAACAGTACCCACATTGGAACAAGAGCTCAATTCAGAAACAAGCAAAATTGACAGTTTGCAATCCTTTATTATGAATGTTAAAAAGGTAACGCAGCCTGATGAACTGACGCCTGAGCTTGTTCACGAATTTATTGAAAAGATTGTTGTATCAGCGCCTAAAAATATAAACGGCAAACGGTATCAGCAAGTTGATATTTATTACAACGGTGTGGGCATAATCAAAGAGCCAACCGCTGAAGAATGGGAACATAGCTTTAAACAAAAGTACTTAAAAGAAAAAACAGCATAGCCTAAACTATGCTGTAATCATTGAAGCCCTGCGAGCACCCTCTTTATCAAGGGTGCTCGTACGGCGGGGCTTTCTTTAAAATATCTAATGAACTGCTTTATATATAAATTCGCTTACTAATTCAGCGGCTTTTTTTACTTGATCATTGTTTTCATCGTTGATGATGAAATTATAGCAGTTTTTTATTATTATACCTGTTACGCAGTTATCTATAACGCGCCGTTTTAGATCATCACTGAAATAATCATCGCTTTGAGCAAGAATATTTAAAAGCCTTTGCTCGCATTTAAAGAAAAAGGAATAGTCCTTCTGCTTTCCCATAAGTTTTCGTATTGTGTCTGCGTTTTCGTAAAAAGACAAAAAGATGCTTGAAACAACGGGCAATGGATTTTCAATGATATCCTGTATATCTTTTGAACAGGCATTGCTGAAAATAAGTTCAATGATCTCGTTTTCGATTTTTTCCCTTAAATCGTAAATATCATCAAAATGGGCATAAAAAGTGCCTCTGCTTACATTAGCTGTGTTTATTATTTCTGTTACCGTGATTTTTCTTATATCTTTTGACCAGCACGCACGCAGAAATGCCGATTTGATTGCCTCTTTGGATTTTATTACATCACGCCGCTCATACATAATATCACCTGCACAATTTAATTCAAAGTGTATAATTTTATATAATCATGCTTAATTTGAACATTGTGTATAACTTTATATAATTATATAATCTTATAAATAAAAATTCAAGCGGGTGTTTATATGAAATATGTAATAATAATTGCGGTGCTGTTACTTATAGCGGCTGATATAGTCACAGTTGATCTTATTGCCAGATATTCGTGTGACAGGCTCTGCCCAAAGCTCCCTTCGTTTCTTTCACAGGGGCTTGTGGGCAAAAAAGCGGGAAAGAAAAAAAGGTTTAGCAAAAGCAGGGCAAGAGCTCAGGAATTAAAAGCTGCGGCGGATAAAAGGTTTGAGATTTTAAGCGGAGACGGATTAAAATTAGTTGCGCATTATTACCACTGCGAAAATGCAGACAGAATAATAATAGCCCTGCATGGCTGGCGCTCTACATGGGATTATGATTTTAACGGGCAATACGAGTTTCTCCACAGTCAAAACTGCAGTCTCCTTTTTACTGAGGCAAGGGCACACGGTGAGAGCGAAGGAAGATATATGTATTACGGTAAAAAGGAGTATGATGATCTTAAAAGGTGGATATTATTTGTAAGGGAAAACATATCCGCGGATCTGCCTGTTTACCTATACGGAATGTCTGCCGGTGCGGCCTCTGCTATAATGGTGTGCAATGACGCAAAAGGTCTTGGCATATACGGAGTTATTGCAGACAGCGCCTCAACAAGCGCAAGAGCGGCGGGAAAAATGACAATCAAAAATATACATCTTAGCCCTTTGATTTTTTATTCGCAGGTTAGGTTTGACTGCTATCTGCGCCTGAAAATGGACGATAATGAATTTACTCCGGAAATGGCTATTGCAGATTCACAAACACCGATTTTGCTTATATACGGAACGAAAGACCGCTTGGCGCCCCCTTATATGGCGCAAAGATTATATGATCTCTGCAAAGCACCGAAACAAATGGTGGAATTTAAAAACGCGGGGCATATGAAAAGCTACTACACAAATCCCGAAAAATACCAAAAGGCACTTTTGGATTTTTTTAATAGAAATGAAAATAAATAATGCAAGTTTTGCCGCATATAATGTTAAAAGCCGCTGTGTTCAGCGGCTTTTTGTTTAACAGTATATAAATTTTAACAGTGAATATCACTGCCGCACAGCTAAAACGGAAATTTTATTTTATTGCGCGGAGGCAAAAAAATAACCGTTCGGAAAAACCGAACGGCTCATGGAGCGGATTACGAGACTCGAACTCGCTACCTCCACCTTGGCAAGGTGGCGCTCTACCGGATGAGCTAAATCCGCAAACAACAATAGAAGTATACAAAAAGATAAGCGATTTGTCAATACCGAAGTTGAAATTTAATATAAGAGGCGCAAAAAATTCCTTTTATCCCGCAGTTTAATATCAAAAAATTTTTCTATTTACTTTGAACGCCCTTTTTGATAAAATTAATATGTGTTACTATACAAAAGTGAATTCAGGGGAAATTTATGGATTATCATATCAGCCCCGCGGGCAGAATATGGAAAGAGGGAATGTTTTTTGTTCCCGCCGCGCTCGCGGAAAAGTACATAAAGCTTGCAAGTGAATATCAGATAAAAGCGCTCCTCTATATCCTAAGCAGAAACGGTGTTGCCACCTCCGGCGAGATTTCAAAAAAGCTCGGCATTACTGAGGGGGACGCCGAGAATATGATGGATTTCTGGATAGAGGAGGGCGTTCTTGAATGCGGTGAAAACAGCGGCAACTATGTGCCGTCTGCGGGAATAACTGCGGCTCCCGCTCAGCCCCAGCAGATTTCGGCTCAGCAGCCGCAGGAAAATGCGCAGAAAGAGGTTAAGCCTGTTACAGAGCATAAGAAACCGAAAAAAACTGCAAATGTTCAGGCGCCTGTGCTTTCTCCCAAGGAGATAGTTGCCATAAGCGCTGACAAGCCTGCCGTGGCGCGTCTGCTCAATGAGGCGCAAACGGTGTACGGCCGCACGATCACCCATTCTGAGCAGGAGATGATTGTAAATCTCACCGAGTTTTACGGTATGCCTCCCGAAGTGGTTATGATGCTGCTTGCCTACTGTGAAAATCTCAGGGCAAACGGCAGAGCAATAAGCGCAGGGTATTTTTATAAGACGGCTCAGAACTGGATAGAGGACGGAATAGATACACCTGCTCTTGCCGAAAGCAGAATCTGCGAGCTTGAAAAGGCGGATGCTTTTTGGCTCAGCCTTAAAGACGCCGCGGGATTTACAAGAAAGGCGCCAACGGACAAGCAGGCACAGATGATAGTTTCATGGCGTGCCGAGTTTTCGGAGGAGATGATACTCTATGCCGCTCAGATAATGAGCGAAAGCATAGATAAGCCCGATTTCAGATATATGGGCAAGATACTTGACAACTGGAAACGTGCAGGCATTAAGACACCCGATGATGCCAAACGTGAAAATGAAAATTTTGAACGGCAGAAAGCGCAGAAGGAAAAGGGCCGCAGAGGAGAGATAAGCCGCGCCCCCACCTATGACCTTGAAAAAATAAAGAAGGACGCGCTCAATAATACCGAGATTAAATATTAAGGAGCAGTTATGCCTTACAGAAGTTATGTATATCAGAAAGCGCTCAATATTTTGGAGCGAAGGCGCAGCAACGCGGAATTTGAACTGCAGCAGCGCACGGATGAAGCAATGAGAAAAATACCCGAGCTTGCCGAAATACAGAGAGAGCTTGCAAGAACGGGACTTTCAGTTTCAACGCTTCTTTTCCGCGGTGAAAATGTGCGCGGAGAGATAGATAAGTTAAAGGAAAAGAGCCTTGAGCTTCAAAAGCGCAAAAAAGAATTGCTTGTAAAGGCAGGCTTTGACGAGGATGCTCTTACTATAAAGCATGTGTGCCCCGTCTGCTCTGATACGGGATTTACTCAAAACCGTATGTGTGCCTGTCATAAGGAGCTGTTAAAAGAGATAGAGCGTGATTCTATCAGGCAAAACGCGCCTGTTGATGACTGCACTTTTGATACTTTCAGGGTGGAGTATTATCCTGATACCGTGGGCAGCAACGGTATTTCCCCGCGATCAAAGGCGGAAAAGATACTGGAATCCTGCCGAATGTATGCGCAGACATTTACTCCCCAGTCTCCAAACCTTATGTTTATGGGCGGCACGGGTCTTGGCAAAACACATCTCAGCCTTGCGATTGCCAATGTTGCGCTCAATAAGGGCTATTCCGTGATTTACGGCACAAGCCAGAATATTTTTTCTGACCTTCAGGATGAGAATTTCGGCAGAACGGATAATATATATTATAATGAGCACGATATTCTGAATACCGATCTGCTTATACTTGATGACCTCGGTACGGAGTTCAGAAGCCAGTTTTCGGAGGCGTGTCTTTATAATATAGTAAATACCCGAATACTGAAAAAGAAAGCTACTATAATCAGCACGAATTTCAGCTTTGAAGACCTTGAACGTGATTATAACCAACGAGTTACAAGCCGTTTGGCAGGCGAATATTCCGTGCTGACGCTTGAGGGCAGTGATATAAGATATATAAAATAAAGCGAAACAAAAGAGTGCAACGCTCGCCGTTGATTCCCGAAAAGGAGGGGTGAACGCTGAAAAAAATAACATATTATGATGAGGAGTGGGATGACTATATCGCATCTTCACCCTCGCGCGGTTTTTCACTCCCCGATATAGATACGGGCAGTATTTCGGCTTTTGTCCGCCGCCTTGCAGGCAAGATAAGACGCATTACGCCTGCAAAGGTATGGGCGATCCTGAAAAAAGCGGCCGTAAGGATTAAAAATTCAGCGCACGATACGCCGCTCGGCTTCAGAGCAAGTATTGCCGTTTTGCTTGTGTGCGCACTGGTTGTAACTCCCGTAGTGTTTTATGCTGAGCTGAACAGCGAAACAGTCAATGCAAACCGTTTTGACGGCGACGCAGCCAAGGTGTGCTCAAATATTATAAACGAGTACGGCTCGGCAAAAGCGGAGCTTTCCGATAATTCAGGCGATTTTTATCGAATGTCGGGTCTGTCTTTTGCGCGCGAACTTGATTTTGACGGCGACGGCAGATCAGAACTGCTTATCGCATACAGAAGCGGCAGTGCATATCAGGCAGAGGTGTGGGGATATGATTCCGGAGATTTTGTCCGCCTTTATTCAAACACGGCTAATATGGCAATGAATCATCCCGAGGTGGGCAGTTGGATCTCACTTTACCGCCGCAGCGGCAAATTTTATATAGGAGAGCTTTCAGCGGAGGACGGCAAGACCATGTCGCTTCTCACTCTGCATGGCTCAAAGTTTAAAACTTCACGTGAATGTGAGTATGACCCCGTAAATGATATATACGCCGTAAACGGAGAAATGAATACTTCCGATTTTGAAACGGTCAGGCTTTCAAATCTGAGCGAGGGCAGGGCAGATTATCTGCTTGATTCCATATCTCAGGTAATAGACGGCTTCGGCGGCAGTGATTCGGATGCGCTTCCTGTTTCGGCAAAATCGGGAGAACAGCTTATGGCTGAGGCGTATTCCGAGATAGTGCAGAATTATGTGCTGAAATACGGCGAGCCTGAATATGATTCCTCATCCCGTGTTTGCTATGCCAAAGGGCTCTGCGTTGCGGATCTTATTGATTTTAACGGGGACGGCGTTGATGAGCTGTTTACTGTTTACCGTTTCAGCAAAAAGGTGTCTGCAACTGATGAAAACGGAGAGCACGTGCTTAAATACGAGCCGGAATATAAGGCAGAGGTATATAAGTGGAACGGAAACACGGCCGTAAAAGCCTATGAAATAGAGGGGCTTTCGGAAATGCAGGATAAGGACAGTTCAGACGGATTTTATATCCTGCGCAAAAACGGCTCAAAGACGGATATATGCAAAAACACTTATGTTTATAATGAAAAAACATCACGTGTGTGGAAAGGCACCAGCCGTATAAGCGAAATGGATGATGACGGCACGTTTTCACCCGTATTTATTGCGGAGATAAACAGCAATTACGGCTATGAAACATATCAGTTGAACGGCGAGCGTGTTTACCGCCGTGAGTTCAATTCGGATGGTTATGTTGTGCCGTATTTCTGCAATGACGATGATTATGATACAGATGAATATACTGTGGTTTACCTGCAGGGCACATCAAACCGCGGCTCGGATATTCAAAAGCGAATTTCACAGACGCAGACGAATATAGAGGATATCAGTTCCGCCGCCGCAGTATAAAAATATTAAAGGCTTCCCATAAGGGAAGCCTTTTTTGTATCTGTTAGGTGTGAGCATATATAAAATGAGCGGTATGGTTTTCCATACCGCTCAAAATGCTGGATTTATTAAAGCAGGGAGGCAACAAGGTCGCCCATTTCGCTTGTGTTTACCTTTTTGAAGCCGTCCTCATAAATATCAGGTGTTCTTGCCTGAGTAAGTGCTGTATCAACTGCCTTTTCTATTGCGTCTGCCGCTTCGCTCTCGCCGAATGTGTAGCGCAGCATCATAGCGCCTGAAAGGATAGTTGCAAGCGGATTTGCTTTCTGCTCTCCCGCAATGTCAGGAGCAGAGCCGTGAATAGGCTCATAAAGACCGAATGTGCCCTTTGCAAGTGAAGCTGATGCAAGCATGCCGATAGAGCCGCTTATCATTGAAGCCTCGTCAGAAAGAATATCGCCGAACATATTAGATGTAACGATAGTGTCAAACTGACCAGGATTTCTTACAAGCTGCATTGCGCAGTTGTCAACATACATATATGAAAGCTCTACTTCGGGGTAGTCTGCCTTTACTCTCTCGGCAACTTTGCGCCAAAGTCTTGATGAATCAAGCACGTTTGCCTTGTCTACGCAGGTAAGCTTTTTATTTCTCTTCATAGCGTACTCAAAGCCTGCGCGAACAATTCTTTCAATCTCGGGTACGGTGTAACGCTCTGTGTCATAAGCGCCCTCAACGCCGTTTTCCTCATAAGTGCCGCGGTCTCCGAAATAGATGCCGCCTGTAAGCTCACGAACGATAAGAATATCAAGTCCGCTGCCGATAATCTCCTCTTTAATAGGGGAAGCGCTCTTGAGCGGAGCAAATATCTTTGCAGGGCGCAGGTTTGCAAAAAGTCCGAGCGACTCTCTGATTGCAAGCAGTCCTGCCTCTGGGCGGTTGCTGCCGGGCTGTGAATCCCATTTCGGGCCGCCTACCGCGCCGAGAAGTACGGCGTCTGATGCTTTGCACGCCTCTTCTGTTTCTTTCGGATAGGGTACGCCTTTTTCATCAATTGCGCAGCCGCCGAGCAGCTGGTAGTTGTAATCAAATTTAAAGCCGAATTTTTTACCGGCGGCGTCAAGCACCTTTGTGCATTCGTCAACTATCTCGGGGCCTATGCCGTCGCCCTTCAAAACTGTTATTTTATAGTTATTCATTGCGGTAGTTTCTCCTTATTTCTCAAAAATTCCGGGCATTGTATCGTCACGCACACAGTCCGGCTGATCTCTGTTTACTGCGCAGATTATGCCCTTGAGTGATGCATATCCTATGTTGTGTGAAACGCCTATGCCGAAAATGTCCTTGCCCTGCGGGTTTTTAAGGTGAATGTATGAAATAGCCTTTGAGTCTTCGCCCACTGAAATGGCGTGCTCACTGTAATCCACAAATTTGTAGCCTGTTATTCCAACCTGGCCGAGCGCGTTGAAAAATGCCTCAATCGGGCCGCTTCCCGTGCCGTCTATCTTTACAAGGCTGCCGTCTCTAACTCTAATCTCTCCCTCAAAATGAACTCGGGTAAGATATTCGTTTTCCTCTTTTTCTTCAGAAGTCTTGTGGTTCATAATCTTATACGGGCCAACAACATTTCTGTATTCTTTCTGGAAAAGGTCAAATACTTCGTCCGGCTTGAGCTCCTTGCCCTTTATATCGCAGGCGTGTTTAACGATAGCGCCGAATTCGGTGTGCATTGCCTTAGGCATCTTGATACCGTAATCGGTGGAAAGTATAAATGCAGCGCCGCCTTTGCCGCTCTGAGAATTTATTCTGATAACGGGCTCATATTCTCTGCCCACATCTGCGGGGTCGATTGGAAGATACGGAACCTCCCAGTAATCGGACTTGGTTTCGTCCATATATATCTTGCCCTTGTTGATAGCGTCCTGATGAGAGCCTGAGAAAGCGGTGAACACAAGTTCGCCCGCATACGGCTGGCGGGGAGGCACCGTCATTTTTGTGGTGCGCTCGTAAACTTCCTTTATCTTGTTTATATCGTGGAAGTCAAGCTCAGGGTCAACACCCTGCGTCCACATATTAAGAGCAAGCGTAACTATGTCAACATTGCCCGTGCGTTCGCCGTTGCCGAAAAGTGTGCCCTCAACTCTGTCAGCTCCTGCCATAAGCGCCAGCTCTGTTGCCGCAACGCCCTCACCGCGGTCATTGTGCGGATGAAGAGATATGATGCAGGCGTCCCTGTTGCTTATGTGGCGGCAGAAATATTCAATCTGGTCTGCATAGCCGTTCGGAGTGGAGCATTCAACCGTTGACGGCAGGTTAAGGATTATCGGGTTTTCGGGAGTTGAGCCCATTACCTTCATAACTTCTTCGCAGATACGAACGGAATTGTCTATTTCCGTGCCTGTAAATGATTCGGGTGAATATTCATAGCGTATATTCATATCGGGATACTTTTTAAGTTCCTCGTCAGTAAGCTCTTTTATAAGCTTTGCACCCTCAACTGCTATGTCAATAACGCCCTGCATGTCAGTTCTGAAAACCACCTTGCGCTGAAGCGTTGATGTTGAGTTGTAAAAGTGAACGATTACGTTTTTTGCTCCCGCAATAGCTTCAAAAGTCTTTTTGATAAGGTGCGGGCGTGCCTGAACGAGAACCTGTATTGTAACATCGTCGGGAATATGATTTCCCTCAATAAGAGTTCTCAGTATTTCGTATTCTGTTTCGGATGCGGAGGGGAAACCTACCTCTATCTCCTTAAATCCGATATCTACAAGCGTTTTGAAAAGCTCCAGCTTCTCCTCAATATTCATCGGGTCAACAAGAGCCTGGTTGCCGTCTCTGAGGTCTACTGAGCACCAAACGGGCGCCTTTGTGATTACTTTGTCCGGCCAAGTTCTGTCCGGAATGTTGATTGGCTTGAAAGGGATATATTTTTTGTATCCTTTAAGCATTGTAAAAACTCCTTTCTTTATGAAGGGCATAAAAAATACGCCCCCATTTGATATAGGGGCGTAGAAAGTTCTACACGGTACCACCCTACTTCAGCGGAAAAACCGCCCTTTAGCATCAATAAATGCCTTAACGAATAACGCCGTTACACGTCCGCCCCTATCCTAAGTTTTCAGGACGGCAACTCCGCGGAGAGCTATGCACTGCAATTCCCGTACCGGCTCTCACCGCCCGCCGGCTCTCTGAAACTCAAATTACAGTCTTTTTCCGCATCTCAGTCTTTTTTGGGTAATATTAAGTTTATCAATACCTTAATTAAGGTAATTATAACACAAAGATTTCAAAAGTCAAGCACCGTATCGGCAGTTGCTTTTACGGCAGTGTGGAATATCCGTGGCCGTTTGCAATTCCTTTTACGGGAATGCCCTGCTTGCACAGCGGGCACTCATGCTTGCCGTAAACCTGATAGCCGGGCAGGTCGTTTTCGGTAAATATTGAGTTTACTTCAATTCCCGAAATATTTTTTGTTGCGCTGAAAGCCGCCGCTATGCCCACGGTATGACCGCCGTAGTAGCTGACGCTTTCAATTGCGCGCTGTACGGTCTTGCCGCTCGTTATGCAGGAGATGAGCACAAGCACTCTCTTGCCGTGTATCATTCTCTGCAGGTTGTCTCTGAATATCATGTTTCCGGCGGCGTCGTATTCCGGACCCAGCACAAATATCTCTCCGCGTGGATTGGGCTGAAGCATGCTCGGGCGTGAAAGCTCGTGAGCAAGGTAAGCGCCGAGAGCCTGTGTTTCATACAGGCACAGCACGGTGTCTATCTTTATATCGCGCTCAACGTAATACTGCGCCATAAGCATTGCCGCTTCAACTGAAACAGCGTGATTGTGTTTGATGTCTGAAGTGCCCACATAGTAATTTATATGCGCGTTTTCGGTAATGAAATGACCTTCTGTTACTCTGATGAATACGCGGGAATCGCGTTCAGATGAAATAATAATATTATTTTCCGTAAAATCAGCCCCTTTATATAAGTGTACTATATTAGCAGGTATAATTTCAATTGATTAAAATCAATAAAAATCCTCGTTTTCTTTGTGGATATTAAACAAAAGCAGGGTAAAAATGTTTGCAGTGCTGATTATATTATATTGCGCAGATTTTAAAAAAATATAAGCCCGCTTTCTTCAGCGGGCTATGTTTTAAAATATATAAAAAGCCCCTCCGCAAGGAGGGGCTTTTCAGCTTGTTAAGCTTCTATGCCTGAAAGCATGGTTGAATAAAAATCGTTTGTAACGGTTGTGGTATTGTCAACATACCATGTTCTGCCGATCTGAACAACGTAAACATCAAGAGATGCGATAACTGTGCCGTCCTCAAGTGCGGCCTGAACTGTTACTTTCTGTGCGTCTGAAATATCATCCGCAGTAATTCCGTATGTTTCAAGCACTGCGGGGTCAAGGGACGATTTGTAGGAAGCAAGGTCTTCAACGGGAGCTGCGCTTACAACAGAGCTTGTAATCTTGTAGTCCTCGCCGTACTCTTCCTGATAAAGACCGATTGATTTTTCCTGAATTACCGTTTTTTCGTCCTCACCCAGAACTCTTTCAGTACCCGTTACGGCATTGCCGTATGTAGATACGTTTGATTCAAAAGCGGTGAACATAACTTCGTCGCTGATGTAATCATCGCCGAAAATAGCTTTGCGCTCTTCAACAAGGCGGCTGAAATAATTTTTATAAATTGAATCATAATCGTCCCAGCCGTAAGTTTTTATCAGCTCAACGTAATAGGGATACATTGCATCGGCAAGCTTGCCCGCAAGAGTACCGTCATCGTTAAGTGTTGTTTCTGACTGATATTTTTCGTTATCGTAACCGTTTTTCTTGAGTTCTTTAAACTCTTTGCTGTCCATACCCACTTCATAACCAGGGTAAATGAGAGGATACATATAGTAAATACGGATGAAATCGCCATATTTTTCACTCTTTGCAGAAATGGTGTATGCATATGCGTTGTAGCCGTCTCCGCGCTGAAAGATAGTGTCCGCATAGTTGAGCGCGGTTTTCTGAGGGTCAAACGCAATGTATTTCTGCTCAAAGGCAAATGCAGTGGTAGCCGCAAGAATAGCTGCCACAACAAAGAATGCTATAATTGCGTAAAGTTTGTAGTTAAAGCCTTTTTTGGTTTCTTTTTCTGCCATATCGCGCACCCCCTTATTCTGCCTGAGCCTGAGGCTGAGCGTCTTCATCAGCAGTTTCGCCGTTAGCGGCAGCAGCTGCTGCGCGGCGTTCTCTGAGTGCCTCGGTTATCATTTCTTTCTTCTTGCCTACATTGTCATAGAAGAAGATGGGTACCATCTGCAGAATTACGAATATTGCGGGAATGATGGTGTAGATCATCAGCATGCGGTTAAGAGTGGTATCACTCTGTGCGGCATAGGCAACATTCGGGTCTGTTGAAAGCTGATAACGGCTCCATGTGTAAAGAAGCCAGGGGCCGAAGCCCTTTGTGCAGGCGGAAGCAACCTTGGAGAAAAGTCCGTAGCCGGCATAAGCAATACCGTCCTGCCTCTTGCCCGTCTTGTATTCAATCTCGTCAACGCAGTCCGCAATCATGATGTTAGGCGTTGTGTTTGTGTTACCGTGCTGAATTCCGCAGAAGAAGTTGATGATAAGGAACGGAATAATAAGCTCTTCCTTGAATCCGATAGAGCTTGAAACAAGATAAAGGATAGCAAGTGATGAAGCGCCGTATACACAGAAAAGAATGAAAGTTGTTTTTGTTGAGAATTTCTTGAGAACAAAGTTTACAAGCAGTGTTCCTACCGCTGTGCCGATACCCATGGGAAGCAGAAGAGCAAGCTTCAAATCCTTTGAGCCAAGCAGATAAACGGCTATGTAAAGAGAAACGGTGCCGTAAACGCCTCTGCCGAAGCCTGTGAACTTTGTAAGTGAAACCATAAGCAGGTTTTTGTTGCCGAATACAACCTTGAGCGAATCCTTGATGCTTACTTTTTCCTGAGTAAAGGGAACACGCTCTTTGTTGTTTGCAAAGAATATCATAACAAAAAGTATGATGCCAAGGCAGCATACAGCTGTTGAAATGATAAGGTCAATACCCTGGCCTTCAGCATTTTTGAACTGCTGCTGACCCATGAGGGCTTTCATTACAGCGCCTACTACGATGATAACTACCATACCGCCGCTCTGACCAACTGAGCGAAGGAATGAAGAAATCGAGATAGCCGTTGAACGCTCGCTCGGGTTAGGTGAGCAAAGCGAACCAAAGCAGTTGGCAGGGCTTTCTACCGCACATGATACTGCCGTGTAAAGGCTGTAAATAATGAACATCCACACAATTGCAAGTGTTTGTGAATTGGTGTTCGGAGCTACGAAAACAAGAAGTGCAACTACAGCAAGCGGAACAACACCGAAGCCAACCCAGGGCTTTACCTTGCCGAATTTTGTTCTTGTTCTGTCTACCAGATAACCTATTACAAGCTCGCAGACAGCGCCTACGATACCTGCAACGAAAAATACATTTGAAATTGCTCCGCTCATTACATCGCTGTCAAATCCCTTGCCTTTGAAAGCGAAATCCGCAAAGAATGTTGCGGTGTAGTCCGGCATCCAGCCCGTAAGCAGGGCAACGCCGAAAAGGCCAATGCCGAAAGTAATGATCTCGGAGAATTTCATAACTTTTTTGCCGCCGTTTTTTTCGTCAGCCATTTAAGAAAGACTCCCTTCAAAATGAATATTTCACCCAATTTTAACAGAGATTTGACAATTATGCAATATTTTTATAACATTTTTTACATTTACACATCAAAAATTTTGTAAAATACTTACAAATAACATAAATATATAAAACCGTGAATATAATTATAGAATAACCTATTCTAAGATACCCGCAGAAAGCCTATATATAATGTATATAATATATAGATAAATAAAAAAGAAGAAAGGCAGCGTATAACACGCTGCCTTTCCCTCTCTGTCTTTAACAAACTATAGGAGGACAAGATACTTAAAACGGTTGCGGCTCCGTTTCAAGGTAATTTATATTATACACATTGTTGCACAATTTGTCAACCGCAATATTAAAAAATTTTGCGCACTTTTAACAATACATGGAAAGTGTATCGTTTCCGTATCCCTTTTTGTTTTGCAAAGTTTACAAATAGTGTCTTAAAAAATGTACTTTAACAGCATATATATCCTGAAAATGTATATAACAGGGGCCGTTTGTATTGACTTAGAACAAATGTTCGTATAAAATAAAAACCGTAAAGCGAAACGCCGCCCCTGTAACGCTTTAATCTTATATGGGAGGTTAAAAGTGAATGACTGTTACTCAGCTCGCAGAAGAGTATGAAAATCAATACCGTGTGCTCAACGCTAAAATCAAGGGTTTGCGCCCGCTCCTTTGCGTTTATAAGGGAGAGGATCTTGTTCAGTTAAGAAGAAGGATAAAGGTTTATTATGATATGGCAAGCCAGTGCAAGGTAATTTCAACAATGCTTTCGGAGTATTATACGCAGGAGGACTGAATATGAGAAAAAGAAATATGGCAGATTATTTTTTTGTAAACTGTTCGCCTGATGACGGTGATTTCAACTGCAGCAGGGCAACCATAACCGCGTTAAAAGCGGTACTGCCGCAGGTAATAGAGCATGAGTTAACCGGCCAGCAGAGAAAATGCCTTGAAATGCGCTTTTGTGAATTAATGTCTCAGCAGGAAATTGCTGAAAAATTAGGGCTGTCTCAGCCAACGGTAAGCCGTCATCTTAAAAAGGCAATACGCACTGTTTCAAACAGGCTACACTACTGCAAAAGTGCGCTGAGCAGGGCAAACGCCGCCTGGCTTAAATACACCGAATAACGGCGCGCCCCGCTGCTTATATCATCAACCGATACGGCGCGGCCGCTAAAGGGCAGAACCCACCGCGCTAAACAGTTGTAAAGCACACCTTTCTCATTTTATGAAAGGTGTGCTTTTTGCGTGTATGAAAACGGGCAAATTAAATACGCAATATTTATTAACATTTTTCAGCCGTAAAAGCAAAAAATTCAAAATTAGCATTGACAAATCCTAAAACGCGGAATATAATGAACATATGAACAGATGAGCATATATATTTTTTTGACAATCATGTCTTTAAGCGGTATAATCAGTTGTTCATGAATTGGGTAAAAGGAGGTCTTGCAATGCTTAACGAGGAAATGGTTTATGACCTTGCCGATCTTTTCAAGATTTTTTCGGATTCAACAAGGCTCAGAATAATGTGTTCCCTTTTTGACGGGGAGCTGAATGTTACCCAGATAACCTCTGCCACGGGCGTTTCGCAGACTGCGGTATCACATCAGCTGCGCATACTAAAGCAAAATCATCTTGTTAAGTACAGAAGGGACGGAAAGCAGATGGTATACTCCCTTTCTGACGACCATGTAAAAACTATTATAAACTGCGGTATCGAGCATATCGAGGAATAGGAGGAAATTATGGCTGATAAACATAATCATTCGCACGGTGAGGCGTGTTCGTGCGGTCATCATCATGATGACGGGTGCGGCTGCGGGCATGACCACGAGCACGGCGGCGAAGTAAACAAAAAGGCGTTTGGCCTTAAAATAGGCTTTGGCCTTGCGTTTTTCATAGCGGGCTACCTTATAAACGAACTCACAGAACTGCCGTTTTATGTGCCGCTCATAATTTTTGCGGTATCATATATAATAGTAGGCATCAACATAATCAAGGAAGCTGTTGAGGGCATACTCCACGGCAATATCTTTAATGAGAATTTCCTTATGGCAATAGCGTCCATAGGCGCTTTTGCAATAGGCGAGTACGCAGAGGGCTGTGCCGTTGTTATTCTTTATACGGTGGGCGAATTTCTGCAGGATCTTGCCGTAGGAAAGAGCCGCAAATCCATAACGGATATGATACAGTCCGCCCCGCAGAAAGTGCACGTTGAGCGCGGCGGAAAACTTGTGGATGAAGAGCCCGAAAATATAAAGCCCGGGGAAGTTTTTGTTGTAAACCCCGGTGAAAAGATAGAGCTTGACGGCGTTATAGAATCCGGCAGTGCAGAGGTAGATATGGCGGCGCTGACAGGCGAAAGCATACCCGTTTCTATGAGCGCGGGAGATGAGATACTTTCAGGCTCAATAAATATTGACGGAATGCTGAAAGTAAAAGCAGTTAAGGAATATAAGGATTCAACCGTTTCACGCATACTTTCAATGATAGAAAACGCTGATTCAAAGAAGAGCCACGCGGAGAAATTTATAAGCCGTTTCGCAAAGATATATACGCCTATCGTATGCCTTGTTGCACTGCTTATAATTATTGTGCCGCCGCTCTTTTTCGGAGGCGAGTGGAAAGAATGGGCATACAGAGGTCTTTCTGCGCTTGTAGTTTCCTGCCCCTGCGCAATAGTAATTTCAATTCCGCTTGGATTTTTCGGAGGTCTCGGCGCAAGCTCAAAGCAGGGCGTTCTTATAAAGGGAAGCAACTATCTTGAAATGCTTTCAAAATTCGATGTTGCAGTATTTGATAAAACAGGCACCATTACAAGCGGAAAGTTTGAATTTGTGCAGTGTGAATGTATAAACTGCCACTGCGAAAACAAAAAAGAGCACCGTGAACTGCTGGGGCTTATTGCGGCATGCGAAAAGTATTCAACTCACCCCATTGCGAAATCCGTAAGCCTTGCTTTCGGTCAGTTTGCTGACGGTCTTGAAGTTACGGACGCAAAGAACTATGCGGGAATGGGCGTTTCCGCCGTGGTAAACGGTAAAAAATATTACGCCGGCAATGAAAAGATGATGAAAAAGGCGGGCGTTGATTTCAAGGAAACAAAACTTGTGGGTACAGCGATATACCTTTGTGATGAAGATGAATTTTTGGGAGATATCGTTTTTGCCGATGTAATAAAATCAGACAGTAAAGAGGCTATAGCAGAGCTTAATGATCTCGGTGTAAAAAAGACTGTTATGCTCACGGGTGACAAGCCCGATATAGCCGCCGATATAGCAAAAAAAGCCGGCATCAACGAATATTACTCAAAGCTTTTACCCGATGAAAAGGTTGAAAAAGTAAGAAAGATAAAGGAAAACGGCGAAGATATCGTTCTCTATACGGGCGACGGTATCAACGACGCACCTGTGCTTGCCCAGGCTGATATAGGCGTTGCCATGGGCGGTATCGGAAGCGATGTTGCGATAGAAGCCGCCGATGTGGTTATTATGGGCGACAGTCTGTCCAAGATACCCGTTGCACGCAGGATAGCAAGAAAAACAATGCGCATCGTGCATGAAAACATTATTTTCAGTATCGGCATAAAGGTGCTTATCATAATCGGCTGCGCCGTAGGTATATTTGATGAGAACGCCATGTGGCTTGCCGTGTTCGGCGATGTGGGCGTGTGCCTGATTGCCGTTGCCAACTCCCTGCGAGCGCTTCACTATAAAGCAAAAAAGAAAAGAAAGTAATTTACACTTTTATAATTGCGTAAAACATTTAAGGTCTGCCCTTCGGCAGACCTTTTATTTTTCGCTTTATTTTACCTGTCCAAGGCAAAAATATGTTGTAAATTTGACAAAACCCTTTATAATAAAATAGGGGGTGTCTTGCCTTGTTAACCTTTTTTCAGATAACTGACTTACACTATTATCCCGCAAGAGTGCTCGGCGCCTGCGGAAAAGAATGGGAAAAACGCGCGCTTTATGACCAGCGCTGCGTTGCTCAAAGCGAAGCCATTGTTGACGCCGCGCTTGAACTTATCGCCAAAGACGGCAGTTGTGATATCGTCCTTGTTACGGGCGACGTAGTTTGTGACGGCGAGATGGCGGGGCATATTTCACTTGCCGAAAAACTGAAAAAGCTGAAAGCGGCGGGTAAAAAGATATTTCTGATTACCGCCTCCCACGATATTCGCCCAGACCCAAGAGGGTATAATGAAAACGGCGAATATATAACGGAGTGCGCAACAAAAGAGCAGCTTTTTGATATTTATTACGATTTCGGTTTGAGTGATGCTCTAAGTATACATAAACCAACAAATTCATATTGCGCAAAGCTTGATGAGGGCTACCGTATCCTGATGCTTAATGATGACAGGGAAGGCTGGGGATCTGATAATTACGGATTTTCCGATGAACAGCTTGAATGGGCAAAGCAGCAGATAGATGACGCAAAAGCGGCAGGGGATGAAATGCTTGCCGTGTGCCACCATCCCGTCCTTGCCCCCGTGAAATTTTACCGTATGTTCAGTCCTCAGGAAATGATTGATGATGCGGATGATTTTGCTGAGTTCCTTGCCTCAAACGGTATCAGATTTCTGTTTACGGGTCATACCCATATGCAGAATATCAGCCGCTATGACGGCAAAAACGGCGGCGCGTTTTATGAGATAAACACAGGGTGCCTTACCGCTTATCCAAGCCCTGTAAGAAAAATGGTGCTTGACGGCAATACGCTTTCGGTAACCACTCTGCACCCCGAAAAGATGAACTGGGATACGCAGTGCAAACCTTATATGCGGTATCTTGAGGAACATTTTGACTACATGCTGCATGATATTTTTTATTCTGCCGCACACGATATAGACCGCTTCTGCGAACTCGGCGAGAGTTTCAGCTTAAAAAAGGAGCAGTCACAAAAGCTGAAACTGCCTATCAATATGGCGGGCAAAATGCTTGATAAACTCACGTTCAAAAAAGCGGGCAGAATGCTCGGCGTATTAAGTAAAGTCGCGCCCAGAATGTATGATGTGCGTGTGTGTGATTTTCTTATTACGGTTATAAATAATGTTTACGGCGGCACGCGCGATTATGCTCCCGGCAGTGCGGAATATGATTCCTTTATGGCTGTTGCGGACGCGGTTTTCCGTATTATTCCGTCGCAAAAATTAAAGGCGCAGTATCGTGATACGATACGCCCCGTTCTTTCCGACGCGCTTTTCAAAGCGGATATGATAGACAACAATAATACAGTAATATCTCTTTAAGCCGCGGCTTAGGGTTATTATAAAATTTTTTGAGGGGAAAATTTATGAAAAACTATGTGCCCACCAAGGAATGGATGGCGTATGCGATAGGTGCTCTGGGGCAGGGCATGGTGTACGCCATAATGAGTTCATACATATCAGATTTTTATCTCAATGTTCTGAAACTCACACCGCTTTTTGTTTTGCTTCTGGTTTTGCTTGCCAGAATATGGGACGCCGCTATCGACCCCATTCTCGGCTATTATATGGACAGAGCAAACCCAAAGCACGGCAAACTTAAAAGTTATATAATCTATACGCCTATTCCGATTGCGATTCTGACGGTTCTGCTGTTTTACTCGCCCGATCTTTCCGGCGGCGCCCTTATGGCGTATGCCGTGATTACATATATTATGTGGGCAACGGTTTATTCGGTAAGCGATGTTCCGTTCTGGAGCCTGCCAAATCTTATGACGCCGAATCCTGATGAGCGCGGCGCAATAATCAGTAAGGCACGTACTTCAAACGGTGTCGGCTCCGCAGTGCCGATGGCGTTTTTCATGCTGCTCGGATTTATTCTGCCGAGTTTCGGCCTCAGCGGTACTGAACTTGAAGAAACAAAGTATATGACCATAACGCTTTTCTGCGCCATAGTGGGCAATATTCTGTTCATTCCCGTTTATTTCAAAACAAAGGAACGTGTAAAGATACCGCCCCCGCCCAAGAAAAAAGAGGGAGAAAAAGGGGTAGTAAAAATAATTTTAACCTGCAAGCCGCTTCTTCTTACGGCTCTTATGGGTATTCTTTCCGCCGCCCGCTATCTTTATCAGGCGGGTGCCGTTCATGTTGCAAGATATGCATTTTATATCGGCAAAGACCCCTCGGGTCTTTCTGGCGCAGAGCGTGAAGCGGCGCTTCAGTCCAACATAAGCCTTGTTTCAACCGTGTTTCAGGTTGCAGCGGCGGCAGGTATGTTTATAACAATGCTTGTAATGCCGCTAGTTTTCAAAAAATTTAATTACAAGCAGATAATAATAAGCACGTCGCTTCTCGGCGCTGCTTCAAGCTTTATCATCTATATGATAGGGTATGAAAATTTCTGGGCGTGCGTGCCGTTTTTCGTTATCTCCTGCATACCGCTCGGCGCCATAAATGTCTGCGCTTTTGCCATGATAGGCGACAGCCTTGATTATATGGAGTGGAAAACAGGCGTGCGTCTTGCAGGTACAGGTCAGGCGATACAGAGCTTCGTAACCTCATTCAGCAATGCGCTCGCAACAGGTTTTATAGTTGTTATGTATATGATAGTAAATCTTGATGTTGCGTCAATAAACGCAGAGGTAACGGCAAATCCGCTTGAAATGGGCCACGCAGTGCGCCAGGGTATGTTCAGCCTTATCTCCATTGTGCCCGCAGTCAGCCTGCTTATCTGCACAATACCTATGTTCTTCTATGATCTTGTAGGTGAAAAGAAAGAGCGCATCACCCGTGAACTTGCCGAAAGAAGAAAGGCAGCCGGCACTCTCAGCGAATAATAATATAACTTACCAGCCTTTTTTCAGGCAAGTATAATTTGAGATTTTTGTATATCTTCAAGTTGTTATTGCTGTATAGTTCGTTCGGTGTCTGAGTTTATATAGTATTACAAATAAAAGACCGGGGAGGTACTTAAAAGCATAACCTTCCCGGTCTTTAATAATTTTAAGCAATAACCGCTTGCTGTTAATAAACAACTTCAACCAATAAAGCCTGATGCGGCTCTATTTTAAGCCCCAGTTTTCCGTCCTTAACATTAAGCTGTTCTTTGAATACTGCTCCTGAGGGCGTTATCTCCGTCACATTTGCGCTTTTGGCATTTTTATTTACCTGCCAAAACCTGTTATCGCCTTTTTCGCTGTATGCAAAATAGGCGTTTTCTTTATGCACATATGGCAGAAAGAGTGTGTTTTTGTATTTTAAAACTGTTGAGTTTTGGGTTATCATTCGGTTTTTAAATTTGGATTCAACATTGTCTGAAAATATACATTTTTCGGTTAATAAAAAGCCTTTGATTTTAAGTCTCTTTTTTGAACACAGAAAATGATAAGGCACCTGCACCGTTGCAAACTCATGAAGGAATTTTTTGTGCCATTCCTTATCGTCAATTTTTATTATATCTTCGCCGTGCATATTTCCGTAAAGGTATTTGTCATAAATTTTATTTCTGAACATTCCGCCTGAATATAGCTGGGGAGGAATTTCAACCAATTCACGCCTTGTAATACGCGCGCACCACCAGCTTGCGGGAATAATGCCTACTGTGTCCATCTGAGTTTTGGAGTGATGATCTCTCGGGATACCCAAAAAAGGCTTGTTCGGCAGGCTTTCGTCTTCTTTATATGTAAATTCTGAAGTGATGTCAATGCCCTTGCTGTATACATAGTCTATCATTTTTCTTCTGTAATCCTGCATCTGCGCAATAGTTACGCGCGGTGCATAATTGTGATAGCACTGAAAATTGTCAACATGAATGGTTTTGCTTTCCTGGAGAAACGGCAGATACTCCAGCAGTTTGTCTATCTGCTTTTTAAAAAGCCCAGATTCCCAGTAACCTTTAAAGCAGGTTTTGTAGCAGGCTTTTCCGTTGTATTTTTCAATCGGGTCAGGCTCGCCGTTCTTTTTTCGGATAAGAGCACTGCTGTTTTTAAACAGTTCAAAAGACGGCGCGTCATCATATGCGTCGTTGAAGTTTATGTGAAGGCTTATAACAGAATTATATTTTTTTGCTTCTTCATAAAGCCAGATCAGACTGTCCCTTGCGGTTTTATCCTCTTTTCTTTTCAGTGCTTTGTTTACTTCAAAAAAATCAGGATATTTATCATCGTGCCCGTTATATTGCCAGCCTACCAAATAGTATATTTTGGTAATATACGGAGTCATAGCGTCTATTTTCTTTATGCACTCAAGAGCCTGCTCAAAAGTCATAAGCACATGGCTTTTTGATGTGTCTGACGGCTCGGGATAAGCCAGCCCCAGCTTCATCATCATGCATTTTGTGTAATCATAATGATAGGTATAAACCTTGTTTTCTCTGTAGATCATTTTTTCCTCCGCAGAAATTATGTTTTATAAGCTCATAATATCATATCGGGTGGGGCGATTCTTTCAAAAAAACGCTTGAAAATTTAGAAATACAACCATTAAAAATTATCAGCTATTAAAATTTCGCAGAATTTCTAAATTTCATGAGCTTTTTTCTAAAGTTATAGCGCTTAGAAAACGATAAAATGAGGGTGAGGTGAAAATTTATGAATAAAAAGAAATTTGCAAAAGCATGCTGCTGCATTCTTGCAGGCGCAATAATGGCAGGCACACTTTCGGCGTGTCAGGGAAATAAAGACCAGGTCTCCCCAGACCCCGATTACACAGCTAAGCTGGGAGAGTACCAAATCTGGGAAAACACTCCCGAAACGGCAATCCCGCAATATCAAATTTATAATTTAGTGCATTCATATTTGGATGAATGTGAGATTTCGGATTCAAACGCTGTTTCCAACGAAAATAAGACAAGAAAAGTATTGTTTTTAGGCTTTGACGGAATGAGAGCAGACGCGGCGGCAAGGCTTCTTACAAACACAAATGAATTCAACGGCAGCCAAAGCACAACTCTTAATTCAAGCGCTATACGAACCGTATCGGATGAAGGCGGAATTTATTTGGCATACTGCGGCGGAGAAAAGGGAACAGACACAGAGCAGACCACTTCAACCTCCGCAAGCTGGACTTCGGAATTTACAGGTGTTTGGGGCAGTTCTCACGGCATAAAAACAAATGATGACAGTAAAAATATGACGTATAAAACATTTATGCTTGAGTATGCGGAAAAAGGGCTGAATACTGCTGTTGCGTTTGACTGGGATCAGTATTTTGACGTTAATATAAAAGAAGAAGTAAAATATGTAATGGAAAGCGGAAATATCCCTATGGTATTCTGTGATACTGACAGGGAAAAGAAAGATAAGCTTGAAGATACATATGCTGAAAGCCTTGAACTGTATAATTTTGTTGCTCCTGAAACTCCGTCTCCTTCCGCGCCGTATGATTCCGGTATACGTGACTGGGTAATAGCTCAGATCGAATCGGGAACGGATGTTGTGTGCGGAATATTCCACAATGTTGATACAGCAGGCCACACCTATGAGTTTTCAACAGGCAATTCTCATTATATGAACAGCGCGTATTCGTGCGACAGATCGGCTTACGATATTTTGCAGATAGTGAAAGAAAGAGAAAAAGAGTATAATGAAGAGTGGCTTGTGATATTCGCAAACGACCACGGCGGCATAAATCAGGGCCACGGAGAGCAGTCAGACGAAGAGCGAATGACGTGGATAGCCACAAACCGCAAATTTTCTGAAGATGTTTTATCAAAATAATCCTTTTAAATATAAGCTAAGGAGTAAGCAGTGATGAAAAAAAGAAAAACTATCAAAATCATTACAGCTGGGCTTTGTATTTTTCTGGTTGTTGCGCTGGCGGTTCTCGGAACACTGTTTTTCCCTCTTAACGGTAAAAAACACGTTGAAATTTGGAGCGCAGATCAGGAATTTGACATAAGCAAAATTCAAACAGTTGAAAAAACAAGAGAAGATTTTAAAATTCTTATGTTTACGGACACTCAGCTATGGGCGGATCTTAGAATCAACGCAAAATGCTATGATGAAATGGATGCTCTTGTTGAAAAAACACAGCCTGATTTAATTGTTTTGCCCGGAGATAATCTATCGGCACTGGCAAGCAGGTTTTCAATTTATAATTTTATAAAGCATATGGATTCATATGAAATTCCCTGGGCGCCCGTATTCGGTAATCATGATGCCGAAATTCCCTCAAATTCAAAAAACTGGCAGGCTGATCTGTATATGGAATCGGAATACTGCCTTATGGAAAAAGGCCCGTCCAATCTTTGGGGCTGCGGAAACTATGTAATAAATATCACAGAAAATAACTCCCCTGTGTATACATTGTTTATGTTTGATAACAGCGAATACACCGAATATGAAAACGGTGAAACACGGGAGATATGGTTGGGTTATGACCAAATTGCGTGGTATGAATGGAATGTAAAAGGCATTGCGCAGGCAGCAGGCAGAACGGTTGATTCAATGACGTTTTCTCATTTTGCATTTCCTGAATTCAGAGATGCTGTTGAGAAATACGGCGTTAAGGGCGAAGACGGCAGTTACACTATACCCGAAGAATACGGTTACGGATACTGCGATTATCTGCCGGGAGCGGCTCCCGTAAATTCAGGCTTTGTGGATAAATGCAAGGAGCTCGGCTCAACAAAATACATTTTCTGCGGTCATGACCACGAAAACAACGCAAGCATTAAGGTTGACGGAATTACATATACATACGGGCTTAAAACAGGCCCTTCTCCCGTGCCGTGGAATCATGCCGAAGAAACAGGCGGAACGCTTATTACTATAAACGGCAGCGCAGAACAGCAAAGCGTTAATATAGAAAACATAGTTATAACATCTGAATAACAAAGCAAAACTCAAACGGAGAACAGGATGGATATAATCATAAATGCAGATCACAGGCAGATAAAAGACGGTGATTTCAACTACTCAAATATAAAAAGCAGATATGGTGTAAATACCCGTTATTTTACAAAGGATTCAGAGCCGTATACTATCGTGGCGGGAGAAATGCATTTTTCCCGTTTGCCGTATAATCGGTGGAAAGAAACTCTGCTTAAAATGCGGGACTGCGGAATAAACACCGTGTCTACTTATGTTTTTTGGAATCACCATAATGAAAAAAAAGGTGTATACGATTTCAGCAACGATAATAATATAAACGCTTTTTTAACCATTTGCCGCGATATAAAAATGCCTTGTATTTTAAGAATAGGCCCCTGGTGCCACGGAGAGGTAATAAGAGGCGGTTTCCCAAAAAGGATTCAGCTTATGCCCGGCAGCAGAACAGACAGCAAACGGTATTTGGCTGAGGTTAGGGAATATTGGACTCACTTATATAAAGAGGTAAAAGATTTTTTGGACGGCGAAACGGTTATCGGTATTCAGCTTGAAAATGAGTACACGGGCAAAACCGAGCATATACTTACACTGAAAAAAATTGCTGAAGAAATAGGCTTTAAAACGCCGTTTTTTACAATGACGGCATGGCCGAGCGCAATGCCGAACCGTAATCTTTTGCCTATGATGGGGGGATATCCTGACGCTCCGTGGACACACGGCAAAACCGCTCTCAAGCCAAACAACCGCTTTGCAATATCAAGCGCAAAAACAGAAGATGAAATAGGCGCGGATCTTCACAAAAACAAAATGGATGATAAGTCTGTATTTGATGATGTACCTTATGCTTTTTGTGAAATCGGCCCCGGAAATCAGGTAACCCAGCACCGCAGGCCGTATATATCGGAAAAAGACGGCTACGGTGTGGGCTTTGCAAAATTTGCTTCAGGCGCCGCTTGGCTTGGGTACTATATGTTCTGCGGCGGCAGAAATCCAAACCACAGGCTGCTTCAGGAAAACAGATTGACGGGATATCCGAACAACTATCCTATTATTGATTATGATTTTCAGGCTCCTATAAGCCGTTACGGTGAATGCCGCGCGCATGCTGACCGCCTTAGGCTTATGCATTTGTTCATAAGAGAGTTTGACAGCAAAATATCTGCAAAGCCTGCATTCTTTCCTGAGTGGAATTCCAATGACCCAAACGACATTTCTTTTTTGAAATGCTCCGTGCGCATAGACGAACAGGGCAGCGGTTATTTCTTTGCAGGCAGTTATGAAAAAGGACTTAAATACAAAGAATTTAAAGATGTAGGCGTTACAGTAAATCTTAAAGGCAGAAAAATCACTCTGCCTAAAATGGATATAGAGCCTGAAAGTATGTTCTTTTATCCGTTCAATATATTTCTGGGCGGTATAAAATTTGAATATATTACAGCCCAGCCGATTGCCTGTCTTAAAGACGCAGTATATTTTGTTCAATGCGCGTCGGTTGAGCCTAAATGCAAAACCGCCGATAACGAATATGTACTTAAAACAGGAACTGACGGTAACACGATAAGCGAAAAAGGAAACGAGATAAAAATAGTTGTATTAACTGAAGATGAGGCTAAAAAACTGCACGTTATAAAAGGCAAAGCCGTGTTTGCCCGCGGAACAGTTTACAGCGATAATCATTATGCTTATTGTGAGACCTGTGCAGGCGGATTTTCGGGATCATATATTTGTGAAAATGATTTGACGGATAAAATCAAACTTTTGCCGACGTCTGCCAAAAAACTGCCTTACAATTATTTTCTGTATTCCACGGGGAAGAGAGCATATTATGAGCTTCATCTGCCGAAAGACATTTTGGAAAACAAATTTGATGTAAGGCTTGAGTTTGAATTTGACGGCTTGAATTTACAGGTGTTCAGCTCAGGCAGATTGATAAACGATTATTTTAATATTGACGGTAAATTTGTTATGTGTCTGCGTGATTATGAAGAATACATACGAAATAATCCCGTGCTCATAATAAGAACAGCTCCCAAAACTAAGCACGGAATATCAAATGTATACAATGAAATTCCTGTGAAGCTTTATTCAAACAGGCTTGAACTGAAAAAAGCTAAGGAAATCTTTTTGCAGAAAGAGAAGATATAATATAAAAACGTGCCGCTTGGGTTTTGAGTTCAAGCGGCTTTTTCTTTTACAGTGAATATAAACGGCAGAAGCAAAGCCTGCTCTTTGGTTTTAGGGCATTGCGGGGCTTATATTTGTTTCAAAATCTTATCAGAGGCTTTCTTAATATCATTTCATATCTCGCAGCAGGATTTCTAAATTATTTAGCAGATTATCAAAAGTAATTCAGCGGCTTACACTGTATAATTAAAACGACATATGGTCAATATTCCTTAATTTGAGGTGTAATATGAGCAAGGCAACAATTAAAGAAACTATCGTTTCAATTCCTACATATAAACTTGCAAAGCCTGAAAAAAGCCCGCTGTTTATAGAAAAAAGAGCGTATCAGGGCAGTACGGGCAAAGTCTATCCTCTGCCTGTTACTGAAAAGATATATGATGAAAAAGGGGAAAGGCAGTATAAGGCTCTGATTTTAGAAAACGAGTATATTTATGTTATGATTTTGCCGGAACTCGGCGGCAGAATACAGCGTGCCTATGACAAAACAAACGGCTATGACTTCGTTTATTATAATCACGTTATAAAGCCTGCCCTTGTTGGCCTTGCCGGCCCTTGGATATCGGGCGGCATTGAATTTAACTGGCCTCAGCATCACAGACCTTCAACATTTTCTCCCGTTGATTATTCATACAGTGAAAATGAAGACGGCTCTGTTACTGCCTATGTGGGTGAAACGGATAGAATGTACGGCACAAAATCCGTTGCAAGCATCACCGTTTACCCCAAAAAAGCATATATCGAAATAAAAGGCCAGTTATACAACCCTACCGACTTTCCGCAAACATTTTTATGGTGGGCAAATCCTGCCGTCAGTGTAAATGATGATACATATTCTGTATTTCCGCCTGATGTAAATGCGGTTATGGATCACGGAAAGCGCGCCGTATCAACCTTTCCTATTGCCACAGGCGAGTATTACAAGGTTGATTATTCAAAGGGCGTTGATATTTCAAGATACAAGAATATCAAGGTGCCGACTTCATATATGGCGGCTCACTCTGATTTTGATTTTATAGGTAACTTTGATGAGGGAAAAAATGCAGGCCTCCTGCATATTGCAGACCACCATATTTCCCCCGGCAAAAAGCAGTGGACTTGGGGCAACGGCGATTTCGGCAAAAAGTGGGATAAAAATCTTACTGATGAAGACGGCCCTTACATTGAATTAATGACAGGCGTTTATACTGATAACCAGCCTGATTTCACATGGCTTAAACCTAACGAAGAAAAAACCTTTACACAATACTTTATGCCTTATAAAGCAGTTGGCAGAGTAAGCAACGCAACAAAGGATATTGTTATAGGCGTTAATGAAAACGAAATAAAGGTTTACGCAACGGGTGAATTTAAAAACGCAAATATAAGCATAATTTCTAATTCAGCAGAAATATACAGCAAGAATGTTGATCTGTCGCCTGAAGAATGTTTTATTGATACCGTGGATAATCTTGATGATTATGTGATCAGGGTTGAACATAACGGCAAGGTGCTCTGCGAGCATAAAAAGTTTGTTCCTGATGAAATCCCTATTCCCGATCCTGCCGATGAATTAAAAGCGCCTAAAGATATTGATTCTTTGGAAGAGCTGTTTCTTGCAGGTCAGCATCTTGAGCAATACAGGCACGCAACAAGAAATCCCGCCGATTATTACCTTGAGGGTCTTGCAAGGGATAATACGGATATAAGGCTTAATAACGCCTATGGCTTATTGCTTCTCAGAAACGGTCTGATTGAAAAAAGCATACCGTATTTTAAAGCGGCAATAAAAAAACAGACTTGGAGAAATCCAAATCCATACAACGGCGAAATATTTTATAATCTTGGTGTTGCTTATGAACTTGTCGGCGATCTTGACAATGCTTACGACTCTTTTTTCAAAGCAACATGGTCTGCCGAAACGCAAAGCAATGCTTTCTTTCATCTTGCGTGCATCAGCTGTAAAAAAGGCGATAAAGAGCTTGCTCTTGAGTTTTTAGATAAGTGCCTTATCGGCAATTACCATAATATGAAAGCAAGAGCGCTCAAAGCGGAGCTGATGAGTGATAACGATGCATTTTTGAGTGAGAGTTTTGAAATTGACAGACTTTGCTTCCCCATTCTTTATCAATACCTTGATGAAGAGGATTTTGTTAAGGCTATGGGCGGCAGACTTGTCAACTACCTTAAATTATCTCTTGATTATATTCAGTTTGGATTGTATGAAAAAGCAATAGATATCTTAAATCTTTGCAGTGCTCAAAGTCCGCTTGTAGAATACTATAAGGGCTATGCTTACTCGCTGTTAAATGATGATGAAAATGCAGTATCACACTTTGAAAAAGGCGAAAAATTAAGCAGTGATTATTGCTTCCCAAACAGTATTTACGAAATGCTGATACTTGAAAAAGCTATTGGTATGCTTGATAAATCGCCTATGGCGAATTACTATCTGGGCAATTTGCTTTATGATAAAAAGCAATATGACAGAGCTGTAGAATGCTGGGAGTATACAACGGAAAATAAACAGGATTTCGCTCTTGCATACCGTAATTTATCAATTGCTTACTACAACAAGAAAAACGATATTGAAAAAGCTTTGGCGGCAATAAAAACAGCCTGTGAATTAGAGCCTGATAACAGCCGTTTCCTGCTTGAACAGGATCAGCTCTTTGCAAAGGCAAATATTTCTTGTGAAGAAAGGCTTGCCGTTCTCAATCAGCATAAAGATTTAATAGAAGACAGAGATACGCTCTGCCTTGCTTATGTTACACTGCTCAATAAAAACGGGTGCTTTGAGGAAGCGCTCCGAATACTTGAACGCCATGTTTTCCATGTGTGGGAAGGCGGAGAAGGCAAGGTAGCCGAGCAGTATAAAATATCTCTTTTTGCGCTTGCCGAAAAAGAACTTAGCAATAACAATTTTGAAAAAGCAATTGCGCTTGCTGAAAAAACAATAAATTATCCCGATAATTTCGGCGAGGGCAAGCTGTTTAATGTTCCTGACAACAGAGCTCATTATATAATAGGAAAATGCTATAAGGCGCTCGGCAAAAATGACGAAGCCAATAAATATTTCAATCTTGCAACCGTGGGAAGCACAGAGCCGGAACCCGTCAGATACTATAATGACCAGCCGTCTGATTACATTTATTATATCGGGCTTGCTTATCTTGAACTTGGCTGTAAGGAAAAGGCACGAAAAGCTTTTGAAAATCTTGCCGACTTCGGAAAAAAACATATTGACGACGCGGTTGATTATGATTTCTTTGCCGTTTCTTTGCCTGAATTAGAAGTTTATCAGGATGATATTCAAAAGCGAAACTATGATTACTGCAAAATGCTTATTGAACTCGGTGAAAAAGGAATAAGTTTAAGCAAATAAATTCACCAAATAAAAAGGGTGTTATACGGCGTGAAACCGCCGTATAACACCTTTTTTCCTTTTTTAGAATTTGAGTTTTCTGAATTTGTTGGGTGAAATTCCGTTGTGCTTGGTAAAAAAGTAAATGAAATTCGATTCGCTGTTGAAGCCAACCTCGTAGGTTATCTCAGACACCGTTAAATTTGTTTTCTGCAAATACTCCTTTGCTTTGTTGAGCCTGTAAATCAAAACGTAATCATAGGGGGCAAAGCCTGTTTGCTGTTTAAAAATTCTTGAAAAATGCGATGTGCTCATGTGCATTATAGCGGCTAAATTTTTTATGGAAATATCGTCCTGCAAATGCTCCGCTATATATTTTTTTATTTCGTGAATTTGATCCTCATAGCTTATCTTGCTTTTGCTGTTTATCATCTGGGGCGCGGCAAGCTCCGTGATAAGTTTATAAAGATCCAAAGAATGATTAAGTTCAGAAGAGGTCGCGTTTTCTGCGATATTATTATATATTCTGAACAGCAGCCTTTTAACATGATCGGGATCGGTGCATTTTATAAGATTGCCCGAATGTTTTATTATCTCGTTATAGAAATCCCTTGAATTTGCGCCGCCGAAGTGCACCCAAATTGATTCAAAGCTGTCGTTAGTATAGTACTCGTGAGGTTTGTAGCAATCCAAAATCACCGTATCACCTTTATGGGCGGTGATATGTTTGCCGTCAAGTATAAAGGTAAAGCTTCCGTCCATGATATAGGTCACCAGCAGGCTGTCATAATTCTGCCTTACAAGGTGATATCCATTAACGCAAAAAAAGTGGCCGGCGCTTATCGGATAGTAATATAGTTTTTTTGCGGTTTGTGAAGGAGTTGAGAAAAATAAATTAGATTTTTTTAAAACTCCTTTTTCTGTTGATTTCATAATTTTACCTTTTGAGTTAATGATAAGATTTCTAAATTTATTGATAGCATTTCGCAATTAGTTTCAGCCAAACTATTATATAATATATAAAATGATATGTCAAACTTTATAAAAATCGCATGCGTGTTTTAAAAATTTTTAGCCAAATATTTCATTATCCGCCAAAAAATATATTGTTTTCGGTTTGCGGCTTGAATATCGCTGAAAAATACAGTTTGAAATACGCACAGCACACAGTATATGCCTTTTATGAAATAAAATATAAATTTTATCAGAAAAATGTTTTTGCTTCGGGCGGAATACTGATAAAATTCGGCATGTATTTGAGCAGATTTTTATGGTGATGAAACAAATTAGTGCATGAGCGGATATATGGATTTTCCGCAAAAAATTTATAATTTGAGAGGATAGGCATATGAAAAAGTTTTTATCAAAAAAACCCGTAAAAGTAATAATAGGAATTATTTGCGTTTGGGCGGCAGTTGTTATTGTGTGCAATGCTGTTTTTGCGTCAATTGCGCTTGAATTGCAAAAGGGCGTTGCGGTGTGCGATGAATGGTCTGCTGCCGATACATATACTCCCGATTACGCCCAGTCTGTTGAAGCGGGCGATGAGGATTTTAAAATCCTCTGCTTAACTGATATACATATCCGCAACCACGCTACTTTCGGAGCTTCTTGGCTCGGCACGAATTTTATTTTAGACACCATGAGCAGAATTAAGCTCAAGCAGTTAATCAATGAGGCTCAGCCTGATCTGATAATTGTGGGCGGGGACTCGGTGCTTACTGCCTGGAACGATATATGCACTCAGCAGTTTGCGGATTTTATGGACGGCTTTGAAATTCCGTGGGCGCCCGTGTTCGGCAATCATGACTATGAGGGCAGAGCTGACAAAGCAAAACTTGCGGAAATTTATGAGAACGCCGAATATTCGCTTTTTAAATGCGGCCCTGAGGGAATGAACGGTATGGGCAACTATATCGTTAACATCACCCGAAACGGCAAGCCCGTATATTCGCTGTTTTTAATGGATGACGGCCAATTCAGAATAGTTGACGGAAAAGTAACGGACGGCGGCGTTAACGAGAATATGATAGAGTGGTATAAATGGGCGGTAGACGGCATAGCTGAAACAACGGGCAATCCTGTTCCCAATATGGCATTTATGCATGTGCCTGTTCCTGAATACAAAGAGGTAAACGGCGAATATGAATCAGGCCACAGAGGCGAAGATTCCTACACCGCTGTTGAAAACGAAGGATTTTTCCAGGTGTTTAAGGAAAATAACGGCACTCATCTCTTTGCAGGCCACGATCATCTTAATAATTTTATCTCTGAATATGACGGAGTTAAGCTTTGCTATATGACAAAGAGTTCTTATAACTGCAACTTTGATTTCAATACTTTGGGCGGCACCCTTTTGACGCTTGATAAAAATAACAATGTAAATACCGAAATACTTGAGTTTTAAAACAGACAGAGGATAGATATGTTATTAGGAATTCCTGCGCAAATATCACCCGATTTGCTTAAAATAATTTGTGAAATGGGTCACGGCGATGAAATCGTGCTTGCAGACGCAAATTTTCCCTCCGCATCAATGGCTCAAAGATTAGTAAGAGCGGACGGAATTGAGATACCGAAACTTTTATCGGGCATTCTGGAGCTTTTCCCGCTTGATCAGTATGACAGCCGTAATTTTATTTTAATGGAAAAATGCGAAGGGGACGAAGCGGATGTTTCTGTTTGGTCGGAGTATAAAAATATTCTGAACAAATACTGTCCCGAAACTCAAATGTCTTTTATGGAGAGATTTGATTATTACGAAAGAGCGAAAAACGCTTATGCCGTTGTTGCCACGGGTGAAAGGCGGCAATACGCAAATATAATTCTGAAAAAAGGGTGTGTACTGAAATGAAAACATTCGCAACTTATTTTGTGAATGATAAAAATAAACCGCTTCAATACGGCAGTGTGGAATTAATAAATCCCAACCGTCAGCAGCTTCGCACGGAAAATCCAAAACCCGGTATAGAAGCATTTCCCGTTTTCTGCGGATTTTGCGGCACTGATTATGAACTTATGAAAATGGGCCGGGAGGGAAAACTTGATAAAAAATTCCCCGATGGGCAATCACGCCTGATAAACGGGCATGAAGGTGTTGTTTGGGTACCCTCAGAAAATCGTTTTGCCATTTTGCTTATAAGGGGCGGAAACAGCTACGACCCCACAAGATTTACAGAAGAAGAAAGCTATTTTGAATATGGCTGTGACGGTGCGGACGGTATCTTCTGCGACCGTAATTATTTTAATCCCGATATGCTTTTGCATTTGCCCAAAGAATATGAGGGCCCTGCAAAACTGCCTTTAAGCCTTGCCAAAAGGCTTGTGTTTTCAGATCCGTATGCCTGTGCTATCTTTCAGCATGAAAGAATGTGCGATATAGGAGTTGCTCAGAATTACAGAGTAGAACTTGCAAAAAATCAGTGCAGCGAGATATTGGCAAAAAATCTGGCGTATCACAGCACTTTTGAAAAGGTGGTTGTATTCGGTCTCGGCACTACAGGGCTGTTTATTGCTCACCAGATACGCCTGAATCATCCGCAGGCAAATATTTTGTTTGTGGGCAGAAGCCCTGAAAGCAGCGATAAAGTATGCTTTGCCAAAGAAGTAGTTAATGCTCAGTATCTTTGCAGCGACTCAATGACCGCTCAACAGACAGCGCAGAGCATTATAGAAAAAATAAACGGCAGAGCAACTGTTTTTGTAGGCGCCAGCGGAACGGATATTGAGCATAAAATAGCGTTTGAGCACGGTGTGCTTGGGTGCAACGGCATTTATAACAGCTTTTCACTCGGCCCGAAGATCACATTTGACACAATGCCGTTCGGGTTCAAAAATCAGGTAATACTGTCTTCTATAAACTTCACCAAAAAGCATATGGAGCAGGCTATAGAAATATTGTGCAAAAGCCGTTTTGATGAGCTTGTTAAACTGATAGATAAAGATGAGTTCATAGAAGATCCTATATCGGCATATGAAAATAAAATATACTGCAAAGGCGCGCCGCTTAAAACAGCGGTGATCTGGAACAGCAAATACATAAATTTGGAGCGATAAGATAATATGAAAGCAGTAAAAATTACAGAACCGTTTAAAATCGGAATTGAAGATAAAGAAAAACCCGTTGCAAAAAAAGGAGAAGCTCTGCTTAAAATCAAATACTGCGGAATATGCGGAGCGGATGTTGCTTCCTATACGGGCAACCAGCCTTTTACCACTTATCCCAGAATTCCGGGCCACGAATTCAGCGCCCAGATAGTTGAGATAGAGCAAAACGATAAAGGGCTGAAGCCGGGAGATATAGTTACGGCAAATCCTTATTTCAACTGCACAAAATGCTATGCCTGCAAAAGAGGTATTGTAAATGCCTGCACGGGCAATGAAACAATGGGCGTTCAGCGTGACGGAAGTTTTCAGGAATACATAACAATGCCTGTTGAAAGAATAATCAGCGGAAAGGGTCTTTCGGCAAAAGAGCTTGCGCTTATTGAGCCGTTTTCAATAAGCTGCCACGCATTGTCAAGAGCTCAAATAAAAGAATCCGATAATCTGCTTATAATGGGAGCAGGCCCGATAGGTCTTTTTGCCCTTATTAAAGCAAAAGCAATGGGCGCAAAGGTAATGATTGCCGATCTGCTTGATAACAGGCTTGCGCTTGCTAAGGAATACGGTGCGGACTTCACGGTAAACACCAAAGAAACCGATATCGTTAAAGCGGCAGAAGAATTTACAAACGGAAATATGTTTGATGTCTGCGTTGAAGCGTGCGGTCTGCCTGTTACTTTCTTAAACTGCATAGACTGTTCGGCAACAGGCGCAAACATTATACTTATAGGCAACGGAAAAAAAGAAACTACATTTCTTCATTCAATAATTTTGAAAAAGGAGCTTAATATTTTCGGCTCAAGAAATGCTTTTACTTCTGATTTTGAGGAACTTATAGACCTTGTATCAGAAGGAAAAGCCGATGTTTTGAAAATGGTAAGCGCAATTTATAATTACACTGACGCGGCAGAAGCTTTTGATAAATTGGCGCACAATGACGGAAGTATTGCTAAAGTACTTTTAAGTTTTGAATAATAGGGGTAGTAAAAATGAAAGAGACAATTATTCAATTCGGAGAAGGAAACTTTTTAAGAGGATTTGCAGACTACTTTATACATAAACTCAATGAAAAAGGGCTTTATTCCGGCAAGGCGGTAATAGTTCAGCCTATTGCAAAAGGCCTTTGCGATAAAATAAATGAGCAAAACGGCGTTTATAATCTTTTTTTAAGAGGTATTGAAAACTCAAAAGAAGTAAATGAACACACGGAAATTCATTCAATCAGCAGAGCAATTAATCCTTATGAAGATTTTGAGGCATTTTTGGAATTAGCTAAAAATGAGGATTTCCGTTTCATAATATCAAACACCACAGAGGCAGGAATCGCATATGACCCCGATTGCCGTGTTTCGGATGCGCCGCCCGCTTCATTTCCCGCAAAATTAACATTGCTTTTATATGAAAGATTTAAAGCCAAGCTGCCGGGATTTATTATTCTTGCCTGTGAGCTTATTGATAACAACGGCAAAGAACTGCAAAAATGTGTGCTCAAATATATTCAGCAGTGGCAGCTCGGAGAAGATTTTTTTGAATGGGTAATCAGTGAAAATAAATTCTGCAACACACTTGTAGACAGAATTGTAACAGGTTATCCCAAAGATGAGGCGGAAACGCTTTGCAGGGAAATCGGCTGGAATGATCAGCTTTTGGACACGGCAGAGATTTTTCACCTGTGGGTAATAGAGGGCGATTTCGAAGATGAGCTTCCCCTTTGCAAAGCAGGCTTTAATGTTGTGTGGACTAATGACGTTTCACCTTACAAAAAACGCAAAGTTCGTGTGCTCAACGGCGCGCATACCAGTATGGTGTTCCCGGCACTTTTATGCGGAGTTGAAAGTGTGGGAGACTGTCTTAAAGATGAACAGATTAACAGCTTTCTGCGTGAATGTATATTTAAATACATAATTCCGATGCTGGGAGCAAGCGAAGAAAACATTTCTTTTGCCAATTCTGTGCTTGAGAGATTTAAAAATCCGTATATTTGCCATCAGCTTAAATCCATTGCGCTGAATTCTGTAAGCAAATTCTCAGTCAGGGTGCTTCCCACAGCTTTTGATTATAAAAATGCTCACGGCGAATATCCGCGCCCCATTGCGCTTTCGCTTGCCGCTCTTATTGAATATTACAAAAATAATGATATTTCAGATGATGAATACGCAGTTGATTTTATCAAAAATAATACCGTTTCGGATATTCTTGCCAACACTCAGTTATGGGGAACAGACCTTACCCCAATGCTTGAAAGCGTTGCAGAGGGCACAGCTTTGATTCAGCAAAAAGGAATAAGAGAGGCTATGAAATGGGCTTTATCGTAATTCATCCCGATGATAATGTAAAGGTAAACCTTGAAAACGGGCATAAATATGCCCGATATAAAATAGCTAAAGGAGAACCTGTTATAAAATACGGCTTTCCGATAGGTTTCGCTTCTGCCGATATTGCAGCGGACGAACATGTGCATACACATAATCTTAAAACAGGTCTTTCGGGCGTGAATGAATATAATTATTCTCCGGTGCTGACAGAAAGAAAAAAAGAAACGCCGCCCGATATTTTTGCATTTGTGCGAAAAAACGGGGATATAGGCATCAGAAACGATATCTGGATTATTAACACCGTGGGCTGTGTAAATAAAACCGCCGAAATTCTTGCTGAAAAAACAGGAGCGTTTAGCTTTCCTCACCCTTACGGGTGCAGTCAGCTCGGCGGCGATCACCTAAGAACACAGCAGATACTCTGCGGGCTCATAAAACACCCCAACGCCGGCGGAGTTTTGGTGCTTGGTCTCGGCTGTGAAAACAACAATATTGAAGAGCTCAAAAAAGTGCTCGGGGAATATGACAGCGAAAGAATTAAATTTCTAAACGTTCAGGACTGTGAAGATGAAATTGCACAGGGCGTAAAGATAATTAAAGATTTACAAAAACAGGCAGAAAAAGACACTCGTAAAAAAGTGCCCGCTTCTATGCTTAAAATAGGATTGAAGTGCGGCGGAAGCGACGGCCTTTCGGGAATAACCGCCAATCCGCTTGTAGGAAAAATGGCAGATAAATTCTCCGATATGGGGGCAACTGCGGTGCTTACCGAAGTTCCGGAAATGTTCGGCGCAGAGCAAATACTGATGAACAGATGCGTCAGCCGAAATGTGTTTGAAAAAACAGCTGATCTCATAAACCGCTATAAATCTTATTTTATATCACACAATCAGCCTGTAAGCGAAAATCCCTCGCCGGGAAATAAGGCGGGCGGAATTACCACTCTTGAAGAAAAATCTCTCGGCTGTGTTCAAAAGGGAGGAAACGCTCCCGTAACTGCCGTGCTTGATTATGGTGACGTTGCAAAAACTCCGTGCCTCAATCTTTTAAACGGGCCCGGAAACGATATGGTTGCTGTAACAAATCTAACGGCGGCAGGCTGCCATTTAATCTTATTTACCACGGGCAGAGGAACACCCCTCGGAGCGCCTGTTCCCACACTTAAAATATCAACAAACTCACAGCTTGCCCGCCGCAAAAGCCATTGGATAGATTTTGATTCGCAAAACTCAGACAGTCTTTCGCTTTTTCGGCTTATTCTGAAAACGGCAAACGGTGAATATTTCGCTAAAAATGAAGAAAACGGATACAGAGAAATAGCCATTTTCAAGGATGGAGTAACATTATGAAAATAATAGACTCGCATATTCATTTATGGAAAATTCAAAACGGAACGCATAACGCAAAGCCCGTTTACAGTGTCGGAAACGGAAAAAGTATGTTTGGCGGCGAAGTCAGGCAGATGATGCCTCCGTATATGCTGAGCGGTGAAAATACCGCTGAAATGCTTATAGCCAATATGGATTATGCTCGGGTCTCAGGCGGGGTTTGCGTTCAGGAAATTATGGACGGAAATCAGGACGATTACCTTCTTTCAGTAAAAAGAACGTATGGAGACAGAATAAAGATCTGCTCCCTTTATGAAGAAAACGATAATTTTGCAGTTGACGGGTTTGACGGCATTAAGCTGTGCTCCTGCAAATTTAAAGAGCAAAATCTTTTAAAACATATAAATGTTTTTGAAAAGGCCGCAAAGCACGGAAAGTTTATTGCCATAGATATGGCAGACGGAGACGCGCAAACGGGTCAGCTTGAAGAAATAATCCGCAGTTTCCCTGATTTGAAAATAGCAATAGGCCATTTCGGCATGGTAACCAGGGAAAATTGGGAACAGCAGATTAAACTTGCAAGATATAAAAATGTTTACATAGAAAGCGGCGGCATCACATGGCTGTTCAACAGCGAGTTCTATCCGTTTCCGAGTGCCGTTAAAGCAATTTTAACAGCCGCCGAAATATGCGGCTTTGAAAAACTAATGTGGGGCAGTGATTATCCCAGAACAATGACGGAAATCACTTACAAAATGAGTTATGATTTTATAATCAAGTCAAACGATCTGAACACACGTGAAAAAGAACTGTTTTTATATGAAAACGCAAAATCATTTTACGGTTTCACGGATCTGCCAGAGTACCCGGTAATAAAAAATATGCTGGAGGATTAGTATGAAAACTCTTAATGCCGCTGAATTCGGAGTGCTTCCCGAACAGGAGATAACACAGCAGCTTTCTGCACTTTTTGACGAAGCCGCAAACTGCAAATGTGAAAATATTATATTTTCTCCCGGAACGTATTATATAAACAGCGAAAAATGCCGCAGATATATGCTCTATATAACCAACACCGTGGGCGATAAAGAGTTTAAAAATAATGAAACGCCTCATCTTAATGAAGTTCCGTTTTATTTAAACGGAATAAAAAATTTAACGATAGAGGGCAGCGGCGCGGTTTTTATTATTGAGGGAAAAGTCACAAACTCTGCGATTGAAAACTGTGAAAATATAGTTGTGCGCAATATGGAAATAAGGCACGCTCATCCCGATATGCACGAACTCAGAGTCGTAAACAAATCACTGTTCAGCGTTGATTATGAGATAGACAAAGATTCTCAGTACACATTTGAAAACTCAAAGCTTTATTTTTACGGCACAGGATATAAGTGCGCCGCAGATTTATGCGCGGCAAACGCGCATTGGATAGGATTGCTGAGAAGTGAAACGCCTGAAAAAATCAAGAGGGTTTCACACCCGCTTTTCGGGGCAGTCCGTATACAGGATATCTCAAACAGAAGATTTAGGGCATACTATCCAAACACAATGAGGTTTAAAATAGATGACCGCTTTTATCTGTTTGATGTAAGGCGGCAGTATGCAGGAATTTTTATAAACAAGAGCAGAAATATAGTTATAGATGCTTTCAAACAGCGCTTTAATTATTCTCTTGCGTTTGTAGCGCAGGACAGTGAAAATGTAACCATCAAAAATTCCTGCTTTGCGCCTGAGAAAAATTCGGCAAGAAAAATGGCTTCCGTTGCAGATTTTATGCAGGTGTGTATGTGCAGAGGAAAATTTTCTGTTTCAAACAGCGTCTTTGACGGAGCAGGCGACGATTGCCTGAATGTGCACGGTATACACTTTAAAATAATTAAAGCAGAAGGGAATAAAATAACCGTTCGTTTTATGCATCCTCAGTCGCACGGGTTTAACCCCCTCCGTGCGGGAGATGAAATAGCATATATAAACACAAAAACAATGCTTCAGGAGGGCACTTCAAAAATACAGAGCTCAGAGCTTTTAAATGAAACGGATATACAGCTTGTTCTTGATAAAGCTTCGGATAAGGGCTTGGGTTATGTTGTTGAAGATATTGACGCCTGCCCCGATGTTGATTTTGAGAATAATTATTTAACACGTATAATCACACGCGGACTTTTGCTTACAACAAGAGGCAGGGTGCGTATTAAAAACAATCATTTTAAAAGCACTACAATGAGCGGCATATTGCTTTCGGATGACGCTGAAAGCTGGTATGAAAGCGGTATGTGCCTTGACGTAAGCGTGGAAAACAATAAATTCGAATACTGCGGAGAAACTCCTGTGCGCATTAAGCCTGAAAACAAAATTCATGCTGCCCCTGTGCATAAAAACATAAAAATAACAGGCAATGAATTTATGAATTATAAAGGTTTTTGTATCACAGCTAAATCAACGGATAATCTTGTTGTAAGCTCAAATAAATACTGCAACAGCAAACACTTAAAAACCGTTAAATGTTCTAATGTCAAGGCAGAATAATTATGGAAAAGGAAATTCGCCTCAGCTACATAAAAAAGATAGATGAAGTCAATAAAAACGGAAAGTACAAACCGGATTGGAGCAGTCTTTCTGAATACGGAGTGCCCGAATGGTACAAAAAAGCCAAATTCGGTGTTTTCATACATTGGGGTCTGTTTACCGTTCCCGAATATTTCAGCGAATGGTATCCCCGGCTAATGTACTACAAGGGTAATCCCGTATATTGGCATCACAAAAGAAAATACGGAAAAAATTTTAACTACCGTGATTTTATTGAATTATTCAGGGCGGAAAACTTTGACGCCGCCGAATGGGTCTCTGCGGTCAAAAACTGCGGAGCGCGGTTTATTATGCCTGTAGCAGAGCACCATGACGGATTTAAACTTTATAATTCTGATTTGAATGAATGGACTTCAGTGAAAACTGGGCCGAAAAAGGATTTTTTGGGAGCAATAAAAACAGAGTGTGAAAAACAGAATTTGATATTTTCCGCTTCCAGCCACCGTGCAGAGCATTTTTGGTTTTTAAACGGCGGCAAAACTATAGGCTTTAAGAATGAAACGCAGGATGAAAAGTACCGAGAGTTCTACGGCGCCTGTGAAAATGTTCATAAGTTTAACAATCTTTACACACTGCTGCGTCAGGAACACGGCATAGAGCCTACCCAAGAGTGGCTTGAGGACTGGCTGGTTTCATCGTGCGAATTGATAGACAAATACCGCCCGAGTTCTCTTTTCTTTGACTGGTGGGTATCTTATAAAGCCTTCAGACCTTATATGAAGAAATTTCTTGCATACTACTACAACCGTTCTGTTGAATGGGGAAAACAGGTGTGCGTTTACTATAAATCAGATGCTGCCATGTATAACTGCGCAATATTTGACAGGGAGCGCGGCCAGCTTGAAAATATAAGTCCTTATATCTGGCAGGGAGAAACCTCCACATCTTACAATTCATGGAGTTACTGTACAACAAACAAATTCAAAACTCCTGAGATCATCGCCTGCAATTTTCTTGATGTCATAAGCAAAAACGGATGCTTTGTGCTCAACATAGGGCCTATGGCAGACGGAACGATATGCGGCGAGGAAAAGAATATTTTAAAGCAATTAGGGAAATGGACTGAAATGAACAGCGAGGCTGTTTGGGATACTCAGCCATATAAGCTTTACGGAGAAGGAAAAAAGCAAAAATCGGGTTCTTTCAACGAGCATTTCAGTTATACAAAAAAAGATTATCGTTTCACTTACAAAACAGGAACGGTTTATGCATTTGCGCTGAAACCAAACGGCAGGGACAAATTTAATATTAAATCCCTTGGTATAAGCGCCGATCTGTTCAACTGCATAATTAAAAACATTACCGTTTTGGGGTTTGACACAAAGTGCAGCTGGATTGAATCAAAAAGCGGGCTTTTGATAAAAACAAGTGAAAAAATCAACAGCACCATGCCTGTCTGCTTTAAAATCTTGTTAGAATAATGAAAAAAGGAGATAACGGCAAAATGGGCGCTTCGGCAAAAAAGATTAAAAAAATATTTGAGGATCTGCAGCTGTATTGGAGCAAGCCTCCGTACGGCAGATATATGCCGTTTAAAGAAATAGCATCTCTTGCTGTGGGCGGAATGGGTGTAAAATTCATTTGTTACGCAGTGCAGACAATGCTTTTGTCCGTCGGCAACACTTTGATAGGAAATACCATCGGCATACCGCCCAGAGAACTATATGTTATATACATTATAAGCGTGCTTTCCGGTTTCCCTTTAACCGCTCTCAGAGCAAAAATGGTTGACAACTCAAAAAGCAGCAAAGGAAAATTCAGACCCTACATATTCACTATGGCAATACCAACTGTAATTCTGGCAATAGGCTTTACATGGATGCCTTATGACAGAATGAATATGCTTTGGAAATGTATTACCGTTTTACTTTTTAACATAGGGTTTCAGTTTTTCTATATGTTTATGTTTGATTCATACACAAACATAATAAACGTACTTTCACCTAACACCTATGAACGCTCCGATGTTAACTCCGTTACCGCGGTAGTAGATTCTTTTTCACCAACTATCATCGGCTTTTTAATGCCGCTTCTTGCAAGTTGGATAACCGGCGAAAATACAATATACGATATGAAAATATACAGAGCAGTATATCCGCCTATTCTTCTTTTGGGGCTGCTTTTAACTATATTCATACACTTAAACACACAGGAAAAAATCGTACAGGCAAAAACACATACTGTTCAGATAAAATTCAGCGATTCTTTAAGAGCCGTTGCAAAAAACAAATATTTCTGGATAATAGCGCTTGCCGGGTGGCTTGGCTTTTTGGAATCATCTTTCGCAACAATTCTTGCATGGCTTTACAATTATCAAAACGCCTGCACGCCGCTTCAGTATTCTATAGTTACGGCGGTTTACGGCAATTCCGCGTTATGGTCTATGCTGTTTGCCCCCTTTTTGATAAGAAAAATAGGCAAGCGAAATCTTCTTATCGTTTCAAATGTTCTCAGCATATTTTTTATAATGATGATGTATCCCGTTATAGCAGATGCGCCGAAAAACATGGTAATCTGGCTTATGCTCGGATGTATGTTCATTAACGGTCTCGGCACATCCTTGGGTAATCTGCTTACATACAGCCTTAACGGTGATATCAGGGATTATCAGCAATATATTTCAGGAGAGCGAATTGACGGCATTTTCCTTGCAATGGGTCTTATCACTAATGTTGTTACCATGATAACGGGATTTGTTTTGCCTGCTATTTATGACTGGGCAGGCCTTAACGAAACGGTGGCAAAATCTTTGGGATATGACGGAAGCAATGTTTATTATGTTTTGTATGACGAATATTATTTCCAAAAGATTTGCGGAATACTCGTTATCGCCTCAGCTATCGGCGCGGCGCTGAATGCCATCCCGTATTTTTTCTACGACCTTACAGAAAAAAAGCAAAAAGCAATGGTAACCGTTTTAAAGATACGTGCCTTGTTTGAGGATTACGGAAACGGCGCTCTTTCAGATGAAAAGCTTGTAGAGGCAATAGATATAATTGAAGAAGCTCAGGATTATGTTTCAAAAGAAGCGGTAAAACCATCTAAAAGCGAAATTAAAGAAGCTAAAAAAAGCCGTGACAGGGAGAAGATAAAAGCCGCAAAAGCAAGGTATAAAAAGCAGAAAGAAGACAACGAAAAAATCGAAATTGCTCAGTATGTAATGAAAGAGATTCACAAATTTGAATCTCCCGTTGTGCAAATGCAGGTTGAGAGAGCAGAAAAAATTTGCGAAGCAGGCATAAACGGGCTTTACACGCTTAATACAATTTCGCTTAAAGACGCCAAAGCTCTTCCTAAAAACAGCGAAACCGAAAAAGAGATGCGCCTTTGCATGATTGAGATAGCGCGGCAGGAGAAACGCTCCAAAAAGCTGCTTTCACGCTGTTATGAAAACGGTATTCAGGAATTTGATTACTCAGTGTTTGACTCTGTTGTGTCAGAAATCTCCGCTCTTGAGAAAAGGCAGGCAGAGTTGATTGATGAGATAAAGCAGGAAAAGAAAAATAAGCAAAACACATTATCTTCAAGAAAAGAACTTTCCGAGATAAAAAGAAAAACAGCCGCCGCAAAGCGTTCGTTAAAGCAGGCAAGAGATGAGTTTTCTTTATATAACCGCGCGGCAAAGCCGTTTCTTGATGCGAAAAAGCTTTTGACACAGCAGGAAAACTATCTTCACTATGAAGAAATAAAAAGCAGATATAACGAGTCAAAGGCCCGCGCCGAGGCTCAGAGAGAAGCTTTAAGTTTGCAGGAAAAGCGCAATAAAGCTGAAAAAGAAGCCTATGCGGCAAAGCTTAGAGAAGCAAGAAAAAACAGCAAGTCAAAGAATAAAAAGTAATTTAGACAAGCGCAGGCAGTTTCTCAACTGAGGTTACGATTGCTTATAAATGCGCTTGGTTGCTTACAGAGGTGCTGAGATGAAAAATTTATCCGTTAAAATAAACACCATGATGGGAAAGCTGAAAACGTATTGGCGAACTCCGCCTGAAGGATATTATGTTAATTACAAAGAGTTCCTTAATTTGGCGTTGGGCGCAGGCTCCCTATCTTTTTCAAGTGTTTTGATAACTTGGACTACGATAGCCATCAACGTCCCTATGATGATAAGCTATTTCAAGGTTTCATCAGGATTTGTATTTATCGCAGGAATGGCAGCGTCCGTTCTCGGCCTTGTGAGGGCGCCTATACTTTCTATGATGATTGATAATTCAAAATCATCTAAAAATAAATTCAAGCGATTTCTGCCGTCGTCTGCAATCTTAACGGTGGTTTGCTTTTGCGCCGTTCCTTTCATCCCTCAGGTATTAACGGAAAATATCCTGTTTTCTTTTTCTATTCCGAGTATACCGATATTCTCCGTTGAAGCCTCTGTTATTGATGTTTCTCTTGGCGCATTGCTCATGTTTATCCTTATACAGGTAGGAACATTCTTTTCAACAATTTTAAATCAATGCTTGGTTGGCATTGAGCAAACGATTTCTCCTGTAGCTCAGGAAAGAGCAAATATAGGAGCGTTCAAGGGGCTTGTATCAAATATTCCCGCTTCAGTTGTTAATGTTATACTTCCGCTTGCGGCAGGAATTTTGTTTGCATCAAGCGAAAATCCCATGAACAACATTGAGCTTTACAGATGGGCTTTCCCCATTTGCGGTTTGGGATGTATTGTATTTGTTTTCTTTGCCTATTTCGGCACGGAAGAAAGAACTATCGTACATAAAGAATATGTTGCGCAGGTCAAATTCCTTGACGGCACAAAACAGCTTCTCACAAATAAATATTTCTGGATAATCACTCTCTACACCATATTTGTGGGTGTAAGAGGAAATATAAATATGTATTTGTGGATATGTAACTATGCTATTTCGGGTCAAAACGGCTCGTTTGCGTTAAGCATATGCAACATTCTGCTGAACAACGCGCTTGTTCCCGGAATGCTTGTAGGCCCGTTTTTGATTAAAAAGCTCGGAAAGCGAAATGTAATGCTCATTTCAACCGTCGGCTTCATGGTAATGGCATTTATGCAGCTTTTCACATTAAATCAGCCATATCTCATACTCGTGGCAATATTCTTCCAAAATCTTTTCAATGGTTTAAGCTATATTTCCACAATTATGATTCCCGATGTGCTTGATTACCAGCAGTGGAAAACAGGAAAAAGGCTGGAGGGCTTCTGGCAGAATTTCAGCGCGTTCGTAACCACCCTTTTCGGATTTTTTACAAGTGCCCTCATGCCTTTGTTTATGTCTTTCGGCGGAGTGGGCTTCGGCGATAATATTGACGTGGCGCTTAAAGACAAAACCGTTATGATGAACACATTTGAAAGTGTAACATGGCTCGGCATAATTTTTTCCGTGCTCAGCATAATTCCTATTTTCTTTTATGACTTATCAGAGAAAAAACACGCTGATTATATACGCGCGCTCAGAGTTAGGGCGGCTGTAAATAATTACGAAAATAACGAGCTTGATGAAAATGATATAAACTTCGTTAAGGAAGCAGTTGAATACGCTTCCGGCAGCGATGATAAATTTATGAAAAAAGAACTCAGCCAATATAATTGCTTGGAAAAAATTACAGGAGAAAAAGATATATGAGCAGAAAACTGAGAATACTGTGCAGCCACATAAACTGCGATTATGAAGTGATCTATAACGGCTTTTCATGGGTGAGTGACGGACGCCGTCCCTATGTTATCATAAGAAAAAAAGCCGGAAGTAAATATATAAGCACATACCGCCCGTTTTCAAGCGCCCTTAAAAAATCAATTGAAACAAAGCCGAACTGCATCATCTGCCGCTACAGTTCTTTTATCGCCTTTGGAAAGAAGCTTGATTTCACACTTATCTGCAAGGCTGAAATCACGGGGGAAAATACTGTTGAATTTTCACTTAAAGCAGAGAATGAAACAGGCTATGATATTCAGGCGGTATATTTTCCTGCGCCGTTTAATTCAAAAAATAAAGGCAAAGCTTCGTATCATGTTGACGCAATGCGTCAGGGCTTCCTTATGCCCGACGGATATAAGGAAAACTTCCTTTCAACCTTCGGCTTTGCTCATTACCTCAGAAGAATAAATACGGGAGACTGCTATATGCCCGTTTGGGGAAGAGTGTGCGACGGAAACGGATTTTCCGCAATAGTAGAAACACCGTATGACGCCTGTATGTTTTCATCATTCGGCAGGCACGCTTCTTTTGTAAATTCAGTTCACTGGATGTCCAGCCTCGGCAAGCTTTCCTATGAAAGAAAAATCCGTTTTACTTTCCACAGCGAAAAGTGCGATTACAATACCATAGCCAAGGATTTCAGGAACTATCTCATTGAAAAGGGCAAGCTTAAAACAATTGACGATAAAATAAAAGAAAATGAAAATATAAAGAAACTTATAGGCTGCCCCGTTCTTCATCATAAGATTTTTTCTACAATTCAGCCGGAATCAAAATTCTATGATAAGAACTCAACAAATCAAAAGCTTTATGCTTCATTTGAAAAAAGAGCCGTTCAAATGCAGGAGCTCAAAAAAGCAGGCCTTAAAAAACTCTATATCCACACGGACGGCTGGGGAGCGCTCGGATACGATAACCTTCACCCGTATATACTGCCGCCGTGCAAGGAAGCAGGCGGCTGGGAAGGTATGAAAGCACTGTCAGATACCTGCAGAAGCCTCGGCTACATATTTGCGCTTCACGATCAGTACCGTGATTATTACTACGCTTCAAAATATTTTGATATGGATAAAGCAGTTATGAAGATTGATTCAAGTCATCCTTACTGCTCTACATGGGACGGAGGGGAACACACATTTTTGTGTGCTTCCCAGGCGCTTGACTTTGTAAAAAAGACATATACGGAGCTTGAAGAGCACGGGGTGGATGTTCAGGGCGCTTATCTTGATGTATTTTCCGTTGTGAACGGAGATGAGTGCTTCAATCCCAAACATAAAATCACACGTGAAGAAAGCATAAAACACAGAGCGTCCTGCTTTGAATATCTGAATAAAAAAGGCTTGATAATGTCATCCGAAGAGCCTGCCTCCCAGCTGATAGACAGTATATGCCTTGTTCACCACGGCCCGTTCACTCTGCGTCCTCAGGAAAACGGGGCGGCTGTGGGAATCCCCGTTCCGCTTTTAAGTCTTGTTTATCATGACTGCGTTATGATACCATGGGATTGGTGGAACAATTGGGGAATACCTAAGGGCGAAAAAGGAGAGCTGTATTGCGCAATGCATGCGGGAATGCCGTACCTTCACTGTTTCGGAGAGGAAAATTTCAAAATAGGAAAGGATAATCGTTCGGCAGATATTGAATTGCTTGATGAACACTCTCTTAAAAATGAATTAAACAGAATAAAGCCTTTGACGGAACTTCAGGAGAAGCTTTACAATAAAGAAATGGTGCGCCATGAATTTCTGGACGGAAAGCGCGTGCAAAGAACAATATATTCTGACGGAACTACTGTTACAGCAGATTTCCAAAAGGGAACATGGACGATAGGGAGTTTAAACAATGATTAAATTTATAACAAAAAATTATCGCTGCTCATCTTTTGCGGAACAATCCGTTGTTCCCGATCTGTCAATAAGCAGAAAACAGCCTAAATTTAAAAGCACAATAAAAGATTATGAGGGGCTGTTTATAAATTACGGCTACAGAGAAACGGCGTATCCGTACACCCAGCAGAACTCATACTGCGATGAAAAAGAACAGCAGGTTTCAGTTGCCGTGCTCGAAAATGATTTTCTGTACGCAGAATTTCTGCCCGATTTCGGCGGCAGGCTCTGGAAACTGTACGATAAGAAAAAAGAAACCGATATACTTTATACCAACGATGTTATAAGATTTCGTAATCTGAGTATCAGAAACGCTTGGTTTTCGGGCGGCGTTGAGTGGAACTGCGGAATAATCGGCCATACTCCTTTTACCTGTTCGCCTATGTACTGCGCAGAAGTAAAAGGCGGCAATTCAGAAGAAGTTCTCAGATTTTATGAATTTGAAAGAGTAAGAGGTATCTATTATCAGATAGATTTTTGGCTGGAGGAAAACCGCCTTATGGCGGCGGTGCGCATCGAAAATCCAAATGATGATGTTGTTCCCATGTATTGGTGGTCAAACATGGCTACTCCTGAGTTTGAGGGCGGCAGAGTTGTTGTTCCTGCAAACGACGCTTATAATAATTCGGACGGTATTGGCATAAAAAAATCCCCCATTCCCATTGACGGGGGAATAGACGTTTCCTACCCTCAAAATATTCCTGATACTATAGATTATTTTTATGATATCGCGCCCCACGAGCAAAAATTCATTGCAAATGTAAACGCGCAGGGAAAAGGCCTTTTGCAGTGGTCAAGTCATAATCTTAAAGGCAGAAAATTGTTTTCATGGGGTCACAGAAAGGGCTCAAAACACTGGCAGAAAATGCTGACGGATAAAGCAGGCGATTATGTGGAAATTCAAGCGGGACTTGGAAAAACACAGTATGAATGTCTGCCGATGCCGCCAAAAACAAGCTGGTCGTTCATAGAATGCTACGCGCTTGCCGATATAGCAAAAGAAAGTGTTGAAGGCGGATATGATGAGCTTGTTGAAGCGGTAAAAAATCAAATTGCCGGTTATGGAAATTCAGATGTGCTGGACAGCAGACTGAGCAGCGTTGAAAGGGATATAAGCCTTGAAAAAGGAAAAATCGTTTTTAAAGGCAGCGGAATCGGAAGCCTCGGCAAAATGCTTTGCGGCGGTGAAAGCGATCATCTTGAATTTGTGCCCGACAGCGAATGTGAATACTGGAATTCTTTAGCTTGCGGCGAAGAGCCGAAAACCGATGTTGTATCTTTTCCGTTTGGAAAAAATGCGGAGCGTTTGCTTAAAAACAGCACAAATCTGTGCGATTGGAGAATTAACTACCAGCTTGCTCTTATCAGTTATGATAAAAGAGATTTTGAAAGCGCCGAGAAGCAGTGCGAAAAAAGCATGATTCTTGAAAACAACCTGCAGAATAAATTCTTATATGCGTTTATTCTTTATCAGCTTGAAAACGAAAGATATATTTATTATCTTAGAAAGTGTATATCATGCGCGCCGGATTCTTACAGCGTATGCGAAAGAATTTTGCGCCTGCTTATCGAAGATGAAAAATACACTGAGCTTATAAACATATTCTGTAAAATCAGTTCTCGTTTGCAGGCAAATGCAAGGCTTAGGATGTATCTCTCCCTTGCACATTTGAAAGCAGGAAACGCTGAAAAAGCAAATGAGATTCTTACCGAAAACGGCGGCCTTGATCTTCTCGATTTCAGAGAGGGAGACAGAATGCTTGATGTTTTATACAGGGGCATAAGAAAAGAATTGTATAATGAACAGGATAAAGACATTGTTGTGCCAGAGAAGTTTGATTTTATAGTGGCTAAAACAGGAGAATAATTATGCACAAACTATGGTTTCAGAAACCTGCCCGCCATTGGCGCGAAGCTCTTCCCATCGGCAACGGATTTACGGGAGTAATGATCTACGGCGGAACAAATTCGGAGAAGCTTTGCTTTAATGACGGCACATTGTGGTCAGGTTATCCTAAAGACTATAACAGCGAAAGAAGCTTTCAAAATCTGTCTAAAGTGCGCGAGCTTATTTTTGACGGCAAAAATAAAGAGGCGGATTTGCTTATACAAAAAGAACTTTGCGGATTTTACAGCGAAGCGTTTATGCCTGTCGGTGAAGCGAAAATAAAAATCTCATCAACAGACGCTTCAGATTATTTCAGAGAGCTTGATTTGTCTAACGGGATACATACTGTAAGCACACAAGGCGTTTTACGAGAAGCGTTTGCATCAAATCCAAAAAACGTAGTTGTATATTCCATAAAAACAGAAAGCCCCGTAAATGTTTCTGTTAAAATGAAAAGCAAGCTCAGGGCGAAGACTTCGACTGAGGGAAATATGCTGTTTCTTACGGGGCGTGCGCCTGATTATGCTGCTCCGAACTATGTAAGGAGCGAGCTTTTCCCCATAAAATACAACGAAAACAAAGGCATGGCATTTGCGCTGGGCATGGCTGCGGATACTGACGGTAAAATTATCGAAAGCGGCAGAAAAATATCAATAAAAGGCGCGCGTGTAATAACTTTGTATTTCGTAACCGAAACGGGATTTGAAAACTTTGACAAGATGCCCGTTACAGATACAGGTTTAATCAAACAAAAATGTTTTAAGCGTCTCAGCGAAATTCGTAAATGTAAATATGAAGAATTAAAAGAAGAGCATATTGCAGATTTTTCATCTTTGTTTTTCAGGCAGAGCATTTCTCTTAACTGCGAATCAGACCTGCCTACTGATAAATTACTGCAAGCCGCTAAAACAGGAGCGGATATAAGGGCATTGTGCGAGCTCTTTTATAATTACGGAAAATATATGACGATCTCTGCAAGCCGCCCAGGCGGTCAGGCTATGAATTTACAGGGCATCTGGAATAATTCGGTAAGACCACCTTGGAGCAGTAATTACACGGTTAATATAAACACGCAGATGAATTATTGGGGCGCCTCCTCCTGCGCGCTGGATGAGTGTATCGAGCCTCTGCTTCAAATGGTTTGGGAAACAGTGCAAAACGGAAAACGCACTGCCGAAATCAATTACGGCTGTTCGGGATTTGCCTGCAACCACAATGTGGATATATGGAGAAAAACTTCTCCTGTTAAGGGAACGCCAAATTATATGCTGGAACCTCTTTGCGGGGTTTGGCTTGCAAACGAGGTTTACGCTCATTACAAAAACGGCGCTTTGCAGAATTATCGTGAAAAAGTTGCCGAAATAACCGAAGAGGCGGCACGCTTTGCGGCAGATTATCTTGTTTTTCATAACGGCGCATATGTTGTATGTCCGTCGCCGTCTCCTGAAAACTGCTTTTCCAAAAACGGCAGCACCTGTTATATGGATTATGCTTCCGCTTTTGATATGGGTCTTGTAAAGCAGGCGTTTCTTAACGCCCTTGAAATTTCACCCGATGAGGAACTTAAAGCGGATATAAAGAAAAAGCTTGAAAAAGCAGCTCCATTTACAGAAGGCAAAAACGGCATTAACGAGTGGCATACGGATTATCCCACTCCCGAAAAGGGCCACCGCCATTTTTCTCCGCTTTATGCCTTTTATCCTGCAAAGCTCATAGGCTATCATACTGACGCAGAGCAGGCTGAATGGGTAAAACGGCTGTTTAAATACAGGCTTGATAACTCAGGCCAGCACATAGGCTGGTCTGCCGCATGGGCTATATGTCTTGCCGCCAGGCTCAGAGATGCAAAAACAGCTGAAAAAGTTACGCGCGATTTTTTGTGCAATTCAGTATTTAAAAATCTTTTCTGCGTTCATCCTCCGTACTATTTTCAGATAGACGGCAACCTCGGTTATGTTGCAGGGCTTAACGAGATGCTTATCACAGAGGAAAACGGCGTTATTGAGCTTCTTCCCGCTCTTCCCGATAAATGGAAAAGCGGTGAGGTGAAAAATATTATTGTTAACGGCGCTTCAATTTCATTTGCTTGGGAAAAAGGCACGGTAACAAAAATAGAAAGCGATAAGCCTATAATAATACGCAAAACACATGTTTCAGATAAAATTATTAAAAGCGAAACGGTGACAGAGGAGTGTTGATATGAAAAAAAGTATTAAAGCGGGGCTGTGCATTTTGCTGGCTCTTTCCGTAGCTGCAGGCGCAGTGTGCCTTGGTGTAACATTTATAGGAAAGGAATACACTCAGGCTCCTGACACGGCATACAAGATCCTTCAGATTACGGACGTTCACATTCTCAATGATGAAAAAAAGGACGCCAAAGCATTTAAAACTATTACAGAGATGGTCAATACCACTGATCCCGATCTCATCATGGTTACAGGAGATGTCACCAGCGAAAAAGAAAATATGACGGCTTTCAGAACTTTCGGTGAATTTATGGAAAGTTTTAAAATACCGTGGGGTTTCGTTTTCGGAAATCATGAGGGGCTTGATATAAAATATGAGAGCACAGATGTTGTTGACGGCATAACTATTGCCGATAAACAGCAGCTTAGTGATTATCTTGAAAGCCTTACATACTGTATATACGAGCCGGGTGACGAAGATGTTGACGGTATGGGAAATTACTACTACAACGTTAAAGATGAAAACGGAAAAGTTTTAACATCTCTTATTATGATGGACAGCCACAGTTATGATGATGTTAACGGAGGGTATGACCATTTTCATGACAACCAAGTTGAATGGTATGAAAAAACAATAAAAGAAATAGCCTTGGAAGTTAACGGCGATGAAAGCAAAGTTGTTCCCTCGCTGGCATTTTTCCATGTTCCCATGCAGGAATACAAAACAGCATATGATGAGGGCGAAATAATCACTGGCAGACGCTTTGAAAAGGAAGGCTGCCCCGTAGTGGATGACGCAATGTTTGAAAAAATGGTTGAACTCGGCTCAACAAAAGGCTGTTTTGCCGGCCACGATCATATGAACAATTACACGGCTGAATATCAGGGAATTCGCCTGAGTTACGGCCTTTCCTGCGACCATAATATATATGTTGTGCCTTTCAGAGGCGGACAGTTAATCAATATAAAAGAGGATGGTTCTTTCACCACCCAGCAAATAATCAGGCACAGAGGGCAAAGCACCGTTACCATATCAAAGGAAAAATAAACCTCCGTTAAAATAAGAAAAAAGTCCGTATAAAATACGGGCTTTTTTTATGTGCTGTAAATTATTGAATCAACGTCAGTTTTTATATGCGTCTGTTACGCAGGGTCTGTGCTTTTCCCCTTTTCGGCATCCATAAACAAAAAGAAAAAAGGAACCGCTAAAGCGATTCCTTTTCTTTGGCTCCCCAAGTTGGACTCGAACCAACGACCCTGCGGTTAACAGCCGCATGCTCTACCGACTGAGCTATTGAGGAATATATATATTACCTGCAACTCTCAAGTGCTTTAATATAATAGCAAAAAATATTTGCAATGTCAACACCTTTTTTGCTGTTTTCTCACTTTTATTTTTAATATGTTTGTGGTAATATCAAATTATGAGGTACGAACATATTATTCACACCATTGATCCTATTTATAATCAAAACAGCAAAATCCTTATTCTCGGCACAATGCCCTCGCCTAAATCAAGAGAAGTCAATTTTTATTACGGCCACCCGCAAAACCGATTTTGGCGTGTTATTTCCGCGGTGCGCGGAGAAGAAGTGCCGCAGACAATTCAGCAGAAAACAGAGTTTCTGTTCAGAAACAGAATTGCGCTGTGGGATACGCTGAGCTCTTGTGACATCACAGGCGCGGCGGACAGCAGTATAAAAAACGCTCAGCCAAACGATCTGAGCAGGATACTGAGCACTGCGGATATAAAAATGATATTCACTACCGGGAAAACAGCGTATAAGTATTACTGCGCTTATCAGCGGGATAAGACGGGTATTGAAGCGGTATGCCTGCCGTCCACAAGTCCCGCAAATGCGCGAATGAAAGCTGAAGATCTTATTGAAGAATATAAAATTATAAACCGCTATCTTTAACGGAGGTGCTTTTATGCAGCATGAAATAACAAGACCTCAGAAACTTCTGGATGAAAACGGCAATATTGCAGAGCCCGGATATGCTAAAAAGCTTTTATGGCAGTATTCGCGCGACGATATAAAAGCCCCTAAGATACGCATCAAGGAATGGGACTATTACTATATCGGCACGCAGGATTACGGAATATGCCTCACTATTTCAGACGCGGGATATGTAGGCACTGTTTCGGCGTCCATTCTTCGTTTCGGGGACAGACCGCGCCAGATGAACGGAGCGCAGATAAAACTGTTTCCTATGGGCAGTGTAAACCTGCCGCCGACAAGTGAAAAAGGCGATATTCATGCCCGCGCGGGTACGGCTGATTTCACATTTGAGAATAACGGCAGTGAGCGACGCCTTTACGGTTCTTTTGACAATTACTGCAACACCAAAAAGGCGCTGATTTTTGATATTCGGCTTACTGAAATTCCGCCTGAAAGCATGGTTATTGCCACACCGTTTGATAAAAAAGCTCATTTTTACTATAATCAGAAAATCAACTGCATGCGTGCAGAGGGCTTTTTTGAATATGACGGAAAACGCCGCGTTTTCAGCCGTGAAAACGGCGCACTCGCAACGCTTGACTGGGGCAGGGGCGTTTGGACTTATGATAATACGTGGCTCTGGGGCTCGGGGCAGACGGTGCTTGAAGACGGCAATGTTTTCGGCTTTAATATAGGATACGGCTTCGGAAATACAAGCGCCGCAAGTGAAAATATGCTGTTTTACAACGGCAAATCCCACAAACTTGAAGACGTAAAGTTCAACATTCCGATGGACGGTAAAAAATATCTTTATACCGAGCCTTGGACTTTCACTTCTTCTGACGGGCGTTTTGAAATGGATTTTAAGCCGATTATAGACAGATATGACCCCATTGACGCCAAAATAATGTGCATGATACCGCATCAGGTGTTCGGACTTATCTCGGGCACGGCAATTCTTGATGACGGCACGAAAATTGAAATAAAGAACAGAATGGCTTTTGCGGAGCGTGTGCACAACAAATGGTAAAATAAAATAAACGCAGACGGCTTCCCGCTTTTTGCGGGAAGCTTTTTTGCGCTTTTTATAAAAGTATCAAAATTATTAAAATGTGGTAACATAAATTGAATAATGTGCGCACATGTGGTATAATTGTGAAAAATTGTGTGCATATATGGGTCTTTTTGTATTTTCGGCAGTTTTTCTGTAGAGGTAAAAGATGATTGTTTATGATATTACGCCGGATATTTTCAGTGCCGAGCTTTATCCCGGGGACAGCGAACCCGTGCTTACAAGCCGCGCGCAAATGAAAAACGGCAGTGAGTATAATCTTTCCGATATATCGATGTGCCTTCATACCGGCGCCCATATAGATGCTCCGCTTCATTTTCTTGAAGACGGGGACAGTGTAGACCGCATGCCGGTCTCAAAATTTGTGGGCAGATGCGTCGTCAGGGAGGCATCAGGCCCCGTAACGGCGGAGTGGATAGAAAAAAATCTGCCGTGGGACTGCAAAAGGCTTATTATAAAATGCGGCTCAAACGGGTATCTTATGGATAACGCAGTATTTGAGCTGTGCAGATTTAATATTGAGCTTGTGGGCATTGATTCCGTGTCCATAGCCTCAGAGGAAAATGAAGGCTCCGTTCACAGGGAGCTTCTCAATAACGGCATTGCCGTTCTTGAAGGAATCAACTTGAGCGGTATTGCGCCGGGGGAGTATTTTTTGTTTGCTCCGCCCATCAAAATAGGAGGTGCCGAGGCGGCGCCGTGCAGAGCCTTGCTTATAAAAGGCATTATTGCAACGGAAGCACAGTTATGAAAGCTTTTTTAAAAAAATGGCTTGCGCCTATAAAGTTTAAGCGGCTGTTTGATATAGTAGCGTCTTTTTTTGCGCTCATAATACTTTCTCCGCTGTTTCTTATAATATGTGTAATAAATCTGTTTACGCCTGATACAAAAGTGTTTTTCACTCACGAAAGGCGGGGCAGAAAGGGCGAGCCTTTTAAGATCTACAAATTCCAGACAATGAAAAATAATACGCCGAACTGCGCCACGGGCGAACTTGAAAACCCGGAGCAGTATATCACAAAACTCGGAAAGATACTCAGAAGGACAAGTCTTGATGAACTTCCTCAGCTGTGGAATATACTGAAAGGCGATATGAGCTTCGTGGGCCCGCGCCCGCTTATTTCAAGTGAGATAAGGGCACACCGCCTGCGCCTTGAATACGGCGTTTACCGTTTCAGACCGGGTCTTACCGGTCTTGCTCAGGTTAAAGGCAGAGACAGTATTTCTCTTATGAAAAAGATGAAATATGATAAAGAATACTGCGATAACTGGAGCCTTGGGCTTGATTTCAGAATACTTCTGGAATCGGTGCGCGTATGTATTAAGCAGGAAGGCTTTCATGAAGGCATATTCCACCGCAGATAATTTTAATTATTACTATAAATTATTTACTGGAAAGAGTTTTGATATATGGATAGAAATTTTTTTGACGGATATCTTGAATGGCAGTCTGATCCCGAGATAACGGGCATAAACAAACTGCCTCAGCACGCTACGCTTATGCCGTATGCGAATTTTGAGGAGGCGGCGGCGTGCGAACGCTACAAATCCTCTAACTGCAAGCTTTTAAACGGCAAGTGGAAGTTCAAACTCTATAAGAATTATGCATATAAACCCACGGATTTTGCGCAGCCGCACTATGATTCCCATAATTGGGACAGTATTCAGGTGCCCGGTTCATGGACTATGCAGGGGTATGACAGAAATCAGTACTGCAACGTCCGCTATCCTTGGGAGGGCAGTGAGGATATCTGCCCGCCCAGCGCACCCACAAAAAATAATCCCGTGGGCTGTTATCTTAAAAAAATACATATTAACAAATCTCTGCTTTCAAAGCGAGTTGTTATTTGCTTTGAGGGCGTTGAATCCGCTTTTTATCTCTACGTAAACGGCGAGAGAGTTGGATACAGCGAATCCACTTTCAACAGAAGCGAATTTGATATTTCACGCTGGCTTGTTGAAGGCTCAAATGTTATAGGCGTTGAGGTATACCGCTGGTGCACGGGCAGCTGGCTTGAGTGCCAGGATATGTGGCGCATGGCGGGAATATTCCGTGACGTGTATATCTATACCACGGAGCGCGAGTACATACGTGATTTTATCATAAGCGCAGAGCCGAGCGAAACCATGACGGACGGCTATTTTGATGTGCTTGTAAAGACAAACGGCGCTTACGAAGGGCTGTCCATAGATATCAGCATACTCGATAAAAACGGAGAGACTGTTGCAATAGACAGCAGATATGCCGAGGAAGATAATGTTACAAGCCTGCGCGCTATAGTTACAGGCGCTAAATTCTGGAGCGCTGAAAGCCCCAATCTTTACACACTTGTTGTAACTCTTAAAAACAACGGTATACCGATAGAATATATCAGCTCAAAATTCGGCTTCAGAAAAATTGAAATTAAAGACGGCATAATACGTATAAACGGGCAGAGAGTTGTGTTCAAGGGCACAAACCGCCATGAGTTTGACTGCGAAAGAGGCAGGTATATGACGGAAGAACTCATGCTCACCGATATACGCCTTATGAAGCTCAACAATATTAATGCGGTGCGCACTTCGCACTATCCGAACTGCCCCAGATGGCTTGAACTGTGTGATGAATACGGTCTTTATATTATAGATGAAAATAATATGGAGACTCACGGTACGGGCTGGTCAAAAATAATAGGCTGCCCTCAGCTGCCCGACTCACGCCCCGAATGGGAAAAAGCGTGTATGGACAGATTAAAGGCGCTTTATAACAGAGATAAAAACCACACCTGCGTTGTGTGCTGGAGCCTTGGCAATGAGAGCCTCGGCGGCGAAACTCCCAAAAAGATGTATAAGTGGATAAAAGACGCCGACCCCAGCAGATTTGTGCATTTTGAGTGCGACCGTGATCCTAATGAAAAAGAGCTTTCCGATGTTCAGAGCAAGATGTACGCAAAGCCGTGGGACTGCGAAGAATATGCAGTAACACAGAGGGACGGCAGACCGTATATCCTTTGTGAATACACCCACGCTATGGGCAACTCATGCGGCTCAACAGATGAGTATACAAAGCTGTGGGATAAATACCCGTGCCTTCAGGGCGGCTTTGTGTGGGACTGGGTAGACCAGGCAATAAAGACAACTGATGAAAACGGCGTTGAATATTTTGCATACGGCGGCGATTTCGGCGAAAACCCGCATGACGGCCATTTCTGCGGAAACGGACTTGTGTTTGCGGACAGAAGAGTTACTCCCAAGCTTCCCGAAATCAAAAAACTTTATCAGAATGTTGATTTTAAAGCAATCGACGCTGAAAAAGGCATCGTTGAAATAAAAAATAAATTCCTGTTTACAAACCTTAATAATTATCTGCTTCGCTGGAGACAGTGCTCAGACAAGGGCGTGCTCAGAGAGGGCGAACTTAATGTTGACTGCGCTCCGAACTCGAAGGTAACAGTAGACCTTGAGCTTAACAGGATAACATCAACGGAATGGTATCTTGAACTTGAGTTCGTCACCAAGGAGGAGACTGCTTGGTGCGGGCAGGGTCATATCGTTGCTGAGGAACAGTTTGTTGTAAACGAGTTTGAAAACACTTATGACGAACTTGAAACGGGCGATGAACTCAGCGTTTCAGACACTTACGGCTCACTCAGAATAATATCTCAGGATATAAATATCAGATTTGAGCGCAGGGAAAGAAACCAGCTTTATTCTATTAAAATAGGCGAAGAGGAACTGCTTGCCGCTCCCGTAAGGCTCAATTTCTGGCGCGCGCTTACGGATAATGACCGCGGAAACAGAGCAGGCTCACGTCTTGGCTGCTGGAGAGACGCGGGCAACGCACCCGGTATATACAACAACACTAAATTCTCCATAGAGGGTTACAAAATACTTGAAAACGGCAAAAAGGTGATAGTTACCTGCGGTGCTGTCATTTGCACACAGCCCGAATCAAAGGCAACAATGATATACACTATTACCTCAAACGGTATAGAGGTGGATATGCAGTTCAGACCTGACGAGGCGCTTCCGGAAGTTCCCGAAGTTTCAATGCTGTTTGAATTGCCCGGTGATTTTGAAAATGTAACATATCTCGGAGCAGGCCCGTTTGAAAACTATATAGACAGAAACAACGCTGCAAAAATAGGACTTTATTCCACCACTGTGGATGATATGTATACAGATTACCTTAAACCGCAGGAGTGCGGAAACAGAACAGGCGTGCGCTACGCAACGCTTATAGGCAACAAAAAGGCCTTTACTGTTGTGGCTGAGCCTGTTATGGAAATGAATGTAAGCAGGTATCTTCCTTTGGAACTTGAGGCGGCGCCGCACAGAAAAGAACTTCCCCAGAGCAACAAAACCATCCTGCGTGTTATAGCAAGGCAGCAGGGAGTTGGCGGTTATGACAGCTGGGGTGCAATGTGCAACGAAAAATATATCAATAAAACGGGCAAGACTTACCGTTTGAAATTCCAGATAAGATTTTAAACAATGCTGCCCGCTGTATAATAACAATACCTTAATATTACATTTCAGTAAGATAAATATTAACAAAAAGAAAATTACTTGACTTTTATTCTTAAAGGTATTATATTGTTATACACATAAAATAAGCAACTTATTATAAATAAATATATGCAAAAGATGAGGTACATGAAATGAAATCTCTGAAAGAGACCGCAATGACTGTTGCGGTTAAGCAGGCAGTAAAGTATGCCCGCAAAGACTTTGATAAAAACGCTCCCAAAATCCTTTCTCTTTTGGAAGCAGCGGATGTAAAAAAGGTAAACCGCTCAACATACGCGGGCCTGCATAAAGTGCTTGACGATCCCAACAATAACTGGATGCAGTTTGCCAAGTCACTTGCCTGTGACACAAATGAAGATGTGCTTATGAAGCTTATTCCGCCTATGATGAATGTTGCTATCAACAGCTATTCAATCAGAATGGAAAGCATCGAAAAATACGGCTGTAATGTGCCTTGGGCTATTCTTATGGATCCAACAGCTGCCTGCAATCTTAAATGTATAGGCTGCTGGGCGGCAGAATACGGCCACACAAGCCAGCTTTCATATGATGATCTTGCAAGAATAATCCGTCAGGGCAAGGAACTCGGCACATACATGTATCTTTATACAGGCGGCGAGCCGACTATGCGCAGAAACGATATCATGCGTCTTTGCCGTGAAAATCCTGACTGCGTATTCATGTCTTTCACAAACGGTACTCTTATTGACGACAGCTTTGCAGATGAAATCGGCGAGGTGGGCAACTTCCTTCCCGCATTCTCAATTGAAGGCTATGAAGAGGAGAATGACTTCCGCCGCGGCAACGGCACTTTCAAAAAATGTACCGCAGCTATGAAGAGACTTAAAGACAGAGGCATCCCGTTCGGCGCTTCTCTCTGCTACACAAGCAAAAATACAGACCTGCTTTCATCAGATGAATACATGGATTGGCTCATTGAGCAGGGTGTTAAATTCGCTTGGTTCTTTACATATATGCCCACAGGAAACGGAGCAGTAAAAGAGCTTATGGTAAGCCCCGAACAGAGAGCTACCATGTATAAGAAGATGCACGAGTGGAGAAGAACAAAAGCAATCTTCGCACTTGATTTCTGGAATGACGGCGAGTATGTTCAGGGTTGTATCGCCGGAGGCCGCCATTATTTCCACATCAATTCAAACGGTGACTGCGAACCCTGCGCATTTGTTCATTATTCAAATGTAAACATTAAGGAGTGCTCAGTGCTTGATGCTCTTCAGAGCCCCCTGTTTATGGAATACAAGCGCAATCAGCCGTTCAACAATAATATGCTTCGTCCGTGCCCCGTTCTTGATAACCCCGGCGCTATCAGCAAAATGGTTGCAAAAACAGGCGCTTACTCAACGGAAATGGTTCATCCCGAATCAGCAAACGAGCTGTTTGATAAAACTATTGAGGCCGCAAAAGCTTGGAAAGTAAAGGCTGATGAGCTCTTTGACCGTGACGAGTATATCAGAAAGCACGTTAAGGATGAAAACATGTATAACTTTGAAAAATCAGATGATGAAAGAGATTTCTCAGAGTTTGAAAAAACAGAAATGCCCGCAGATGCGGAGTAATTGAATAAGTGTTAAAACAGGGCGTGTCGCAAGATGCGCCCGTATCTTTGTTTGTAAAGAAAGTAAAACTGGTATTTTATTTTGATGAGGTGGTCAAATGCTTTTCGGTAAAAAAAGCGGCGGTTATGAATTTATAATAGCCGGTCTGGGAAATCCCGGCGCAAAATATGAAATGACACGCCACAACGCGGGATTTCTTGCCGTGGAGCTGCTTGCGCGTGAAAATGATTTTGATATAAAACGTCTTAAATTTCACGCACTGACTGCTGATTTTTCGGGCTTCGGCAAAAAATGCCTTATAATGAAACCGCAGACCTTTATGAATAATTCAGGCGAGGCAATAGGCGAGGCGGCAAGGTTTTATAAAATACCGCCGCAGAATATTATAGTGGTATCTGATGATATTTCGCTCGATGTCGGTAAAATAAGAATACGCCGCAAAGGCTCGGCGGGCGGGCACAACGGGCTCAAAAGCATAATAGAACATCTCGGCAGCGAGGATTTTCCGCGTATAAAGGTGGGCGTCGGCAAAAAGCCTAATGCCTATACGGATCTTGCGGACTGGGTGCTCGGCAGATTTCCTAAGGAGCAGGAGGCAGACCTCAAACAGGCGCTGATAAATGCCGATGACGCACTGCGTCTTATTGTAAACGGTCAAACGGATAAGGCGATGAATCTTTTTAACTGATAAAAACACATAAATCGTATATCATAAGAGTAAGAAAGAGCCGATATTATGTCTTGTATTTCTGAAATTTTTAAAAACAGCGGGGAGTTTAACCGGCTTCAACAGGCAAAGGGCGCTAAAGGTGCGCTCGGAGCTGCTGATGCGGTTAAGGCCCCGCTTATACATTCTTTAATGCAGGAAGGCGGCAAGGCGCTTGTCATCATGGGTGATGAGGCGTCTGCTGTCAGAATGTGCGAAAATTTGGGCGCACTTCAGGACGGCGTTGTGCTTTACCCGTCCAGAGAGTTCACTTTTGAGCAGGTGGCAGGCGTTTCTCACGAGTTTGAGCATATACGGCTCGGCGCCCTGTCAAAGATACTTGCGGGTGAGTTCACTGCTGTTGTCTGCTCCGTAAATGCCGCGTGCCAGTTTACAATGCCGCCGCAGGAACTTAAAAAGCGCACGCTCAAAATAAAGCAGGGCGATACTGTCAGCCTTTCCGAACTTGCAGAGAAACTTGTTTTTGCGGGTTACAGCCGTTATGACCAGGTGGACGGCGTTTCTCAGTTTGCACTGCGAGGCGGTATTGCGGATATTTTCCCTCCCGGAAACAGTGAACCTGTCAGAATTGAATTTTGGGGAGATTCTGTGGATACACTCTCCACTTTTGACCCCGTAACACAGCGCCGCACGGGAAATATAAAGGAAATTGAAATAATTCCTTCAACAGAAGTTTTATTTGAATCAAATGAGAAATTTGCTAAAAGCATAGAAAAACTTTCCGCTTCGCTTCGCGGAAAAGCAATCAAGGCAAGGGAACTTCTTGATTCAGACGCTGAAAATCTAAGAAACGGCGTTTCGCCTGCGTGCTGTGACAGATATTTGCCCCTTGCTTATGAATCTCACGGCATTTTTGATTATTTCAAAGAGAACGATTTCCTGTTCGTCTGTGAAAGCGCAAAGGTAAAAGAAAGAGCTCAAAATTCGGATAAACTGTGGAATGAGCGCATAAAATACTGCCTGCAGGATTTTACACTTTGCAAAGGCTTAGATAAATTTACCGTTGATTTTGAGGAGCTAAAGGATATTTATGCAAAGTCGGGCGCAGTGTATCTTGATTCACTGCCGCGCGGCTCTTTTGACACGCCTGTTTCCTGCCTTGCCGATTTCAACACTCAAAGCTTCAACCGCTGGAGCGGAAAAGTCAGTGAGCTTGAGGAAGAATTAAAACCGCTTGTCAAAAAAGATTACACCGTGTGCATTATGGCGGGTACTTCAAGAAGCGCCCGTGCTCTGGCAAATGACCTGAATGACGACGGCATTTTTGCCGTTTTTTCAGACGGTATGCCGGAAAAATTCCAGCCCGGCGCAGTTACAGTTACAACAGGCACCATGACTGCGGGCTTCAGAATTGCGGATATGAAATTTGCGCTTATCACGCATACAAAAACGCAGACTAAGCAAAATAAAAAGAGAAAAGTAAATTCTAAAAACGCAATTCATTCTCTTGATGAACTCACCGTCGGCGATTATATTGTTCACAATGTTCACGGTATAGGTGTTTTTGAGGGCATACAGGCTCTTGAAATGAACAAGGTAAAAAAGGATTATATCAAGATAGCCTATGCAAAGGGCGACGCTCTTTATGTGCCCGTAACTCAGCTTGATCTTGTTTCAAAATATATCGGCCCCGGCGATAACGCAAATGTTAAGGTAAACCGTCTCGGAGGCGGAGAATGGAAAAAGACAAAGGCAAAAGTTCGCGAATCCGTTAAGGATATGGCAAAGGAACTTATTGCGCTCTACGCAAAGCGAATGAGCACAAAAGGCTATGCTTTTTCCGAAGATACAGATCTTCAGCGTGATTTTGAACTGCGCTTTGCCTATGATGAAACGGACGACCAGCTTAGATGCACAGAGGAGATAAAGCGTGATATGGAGCGTTCTGTGCCTATGGAGCGACTTCTTTGCGGCGATGTAGGTTTCGGAAAAACGGAAGTGGCGCTCAGAGCGGCATTTAAGTGTATCAGTGAGGGCAAGCAGTGTGCTCTGCTCGTGCCCACAACGGTGCTTGCTATGCAGCATTTCAATACCGCGCGCGAAAGAATGGAAGCTTTTCCTGTTAATATTGAAATGCTTTCGCGTTTTGTGCCTGCAAACAAGCAGAAAGAAGTGCTCAAAGGTCTTGAATCCGGCAGTGTGGATTTTCTTATAGGTACTCACAGAATTATAAGCAAAGATATTAAATTCCACGATCTCGGTCTGCTTATTGTTGATGAGGAACAGCGCTTCGGCGTTGCGCAGAAAGAAAAATTAAAGCAGAAATTCCCGCGTGTTGACGTTCTTACACTTTCAGCTACGCCCATTCCGAGAACGCTCAATATGGCTATGAGCGGCATACGTGATATGAGCGTTATTGAGGAAGCGCCTGCGGACAGGTATCCCGTTCAGACCTATGTGCTTGAATATGATTTTGATATTCTCACCGAAGCTATGGAGCGTGAGCTTGAAAGGGGAGGTCAGTGCTACTACCTGCATAATAATATCGAAACTATAGACAGCGTTGCCTCAAGAATAAAAAAGGCGCTCCCTGATGCAAATGTGGCTACCGCACACGGCAGAATGACTCAGGAACAGCTTTCCGATATATGGGCAAAGGTTGTTAACGGCGAGATAGATATACTTGTGTGCACCACCATTATCGAAACGGGTGTTGACGTTTCAAACGTAAACACGCTTATAATAGAAAATGCGGACAGACTGGGACTTGCCCAGCTTCATCAGATAAGGGGCAGAGTCGGCAGAAGTTCACGCCGCGCTTTCGCTTATTTCACTTTCACAAGAGGCAAGGAACTTACTGAAATTGCGCAGAAACGCCTTGAGGCTATCAGGGAATATACGGAGTTCGGCTCAGGATTTAAGATAGCGATGCGCGATCTTGAAATAAGAGGAGCCGGCTCACTGCTCGGCAGCCGTCAGCACGGTCATATGGAAGCGGTAGGATATGATATGTATCTTAAATTGCTCGGCGAGGCGGTTGCTCTTGAAAAGGGCGAGATTACGGAAGATACCGAAGAGCAGGAATGTCTTATCGACCTGCCTATCGAAGCGCATATTCCCGAAAATTATATCCGCTCAACCCCGCAAAGGCTCTCTATGTATAAGAGAATTGCCGCCGTGCGCACCGATGCGGATGCAAACGATGTGCTTGACGAACTCAGGGACAGATTCGGCAATCCGCCCCCGTCAATCAACGGCTTGCTTCAGATATCTCTGCTCAGAAATTCGGCGTCGGCTGCGGGAATTTATGAAATTTCACAGCGAAACGGCTCCGTGCTTCTCTATATGGCTCATCCCGATGTGCGTTATGCCGTTGAAATGAATAAGGTAATGAAGGGCAGGGTAATGCTGTCCGCCTCCAAAAAGCCGTATATTGCGGTAAAACCGGGGCAGGAAGATGTGCTTGAGACCGTTAAAAACAGTATTGATATAATTGCAGCTGTCAACGCTCAGTCAGCTCAGAATGATACAGTTTCCCAAAACAGCGAAAAAACTGAATAAAAAATCACCTCAGGGGCATAATGCTCTTGAGGTGTTTTTTATGTCTACACAGTCAAATTCAAAAAATTCCGGAAGAAATCTTAAAATACTTTTTTCCGTTGTGTGCGTTTCAATCATTGCCGTAGGTGTTATAGTCTACTTTTCAACAAGCGGCGCAGACGATGTTAACGAACCAACCACTATTGCGGATACAACAGAGGTGCAGCGTGCCGTAACGGTAGAGGATACAACTGCTCAGTCTACAACGGCGCAGTCCACTACTGCCGCAACAACGCAGAAGGAAGAGGAAACTTCAATGGCTCAGAGCGACAAGAATACGCCGTACAAGAGCTATTATGAATATCCTATTTCGGAAACGGCGGTTCAGGGCTACTCTGAGGAGCTTGTAAAGAATGAAACCATGGGCGATTACAGAAGCCACACAGCCGTTGACTTTGCGGGTGCTGCGGGCGATGAAGTAATAGCAATAAATGACGGTATTGTGCTTGATGTTTACAACGACGCACTGCTCGGCATGACGGTAGAAATAGACCACGGCGGAAAACTTGTTGCCAAATACTGCGGACTTGACAGCGTAAGCGTCAAAAAAGGCGGCACGGTGGAGCAGGGTCAGAGTATAGGCACACTTGGCTCAGTACCTTTTGAATCGGGACTTGAGAGCCACCTGCATTTTGAAACAAAGCTTGACGGAAAGTATGTTGATCCGCTCAGCGTAATGGGCAAAACGGAATAAACGGTTACTGATAACCGCAAGAAAAGGAGGCTTTAAGCCTCCTTTTCTTTATTGTTAAATTGATAAATTGAGTTCTTCTATTTTATCCCTGAGAGCCAGCCAGTCCTGAAACGCAAGTTCCTTGTTGTTGGGGTTGCGCAGAATTGCGGCGGGGTGGAAGGTGCCCATCATAAGTACTCCGTTTTTTTCAATGAAAATACCGTGCTCCTTTGTTACCCTGAAATTAGGATCTATAAGCTTCTGAGCCGATATTCTGCCCACGCATACGATTATTTTCGGGCGTATGATTTTAAACTGCTCTCTCAGCCATGTTATACATGTGTCCTGCTCTTCGGGTTTCGGATCTCTGTTCTTGGGCGGGCGGCATTTAACCATGTTTGCTATATATACGTTCTTATCTCTTGAAAGGTCAACCGCCGCAAGGAATTTATCAAGCAGTTGGCCGCTTCTTCCTACAAAGGGCTTGCCCTGAAGATCCTCGTTTTCTCCGGGGCCTTCTCCGATAAGCATTATATCGGCATCCTTTTTGCCGTATCCGAACACAAGATTTGTTCTTCCCTCGCAAAGCGGGCACCTTGTGCAGTTCTTACATTCTAATTCAAGTTCGTCAAGCGTCATATTCATCACCTGCTCAATTATATCAAATTTACTATTGAAAAACAATAAAAAGAGGTATAAAATAAGACTGAACATGAAATAAGTTATTAAGGAGAAAAAGAAAATGGAAAAAAATGAGGTTCTTGTGGAAATATCCGCACGCCACGTTCATCTTACAAGAGAAGCTATGGATATTCTTTTCGGAGAGGGCAGCGAGCTCACTTTTAAAAAGGCTCTCTCTCAGACGGGTCAGTTCGCATCTGAAGAAAAGGTGCGTGTAATCGGCACAAAGGGCGAATTCCCGCACGTTACTATTCTCGGCCCGCTCAGACCGTACACACAGGTTGAGCTTTCACTTACAGACGCGCGTTCAATCGGTGTTAATGCACCCGTTCGCGAAAGCGGTCATCTTGACGGTGCAGGCTCCTGCAAAATAGTAGGCCCCAAAGGTGAGATTGAGGTAAAAGAGGGCGTTATCGCCGCAAAGCGTCATATCCACGCAACACCTGAGGATGCTGAAAGAGAAGGACTTGAAAACGGCCAGATAGTTTCAGTTGAGATACCCACAACTAACGAAAGAAGCCTTGTATTCGGCGATGTTATCGTCCGCGTTTCTGAAACTGCCGCGTGGGCAATGCATATTGACACAGATGAGTCAAATGCGGCAGGTATGGCTCCGAATTCTATCGGAAAGATTATTAAATAAATTATTTGTTTTATAAAAAGCTCTGTCTGTAAAGACAGGGCTTTTTTGTTGTTGACCTTTCATTTTTGCGGCACTATAATATGTTATATATTAAATAATGCGCAGGGGTGATATTGTGAACAACAGCGATAACAGCGAGATGCTGGCAAAAGCTCCGGTGGGCAAATTGCTTTTCAAACTTGCAATGCCAACCGTTACAGCCCAGCTTATAAATATGCTTTATAATATCGTAGACAGAATCTATATAGGCCATATTCCCGATATAGGTGCAGACGCACTTACGGGTGTAGGCGTTTGTATGCCGCTTATTATGATAGTGTCCGCATTTGCGGTTTTAGTCGGTTACGGCGGAGCGCCGCGCGCGTCCATTTTTATGGGCAAAGGGGATAATGAATCAGCTCAGCGCACATTAAGCAACTGCTTTACGATTCAGATAATAATATCCGTTGTGCTTACAGCACTGCTTTTGATATTCAACAGAACTCTGCTCCTTGCATTCGGCGCAAGTGAAAACACGATAACCTATGCTGTTGATTATATGAATATCTACTCGGCGGGTACAATCTTTGTTCAGCTTACGCTCGGCATGAATATGTTCATTACAGCGCAGGGCTTTGCAAAAACGGGTATGCTTTCCGTGCTTATCGGCGCAGTTTCAAATATTATTTTAGACCCCGTGTTTATTTTCGGCTTCGGTATGGGCGTTAAGGGCGCGGCTCTTGCAACGGTAATTTCTCAGGCGTTTTCATGTATATGGGTGCTTGTGTTCCTTACAGGCAAAAAGACCGAACTCAGAATACAGCCAAAGTATATGCGCCTCAGGGGCAATATAATTCTGCCCGCTCTTGCGCTTGGACTTTCAAATTTTGTAATGCAGGCAAGCGAAAGCGCAATCTCAATATGCTTCAATTCATCTTTGCTTAAATACGGCGGTGATATAGCTGTAGGCGCAATGACAATTCTTACAAGCGTAATGCAGTTTGCCATGCTTCCGCTTCAAGGTCTCGGTCAGGGCGCACAGCCCATTATAAGCTACAATTACGGCGCAAAAAATGCTTCGCGTGTTAAATCTGCTTTTAAAATGCTGCTTATTGCAGATTTGTCCTATGCTGCCGTGCTGTGGCTTGCCGTTATGATCTTTCCGCAGGCATTCGCATCAATGTTTACTTCTGAGCAGGCACTCGTAGACTTCACTGCTCCCGCTCTAAGAATATATATGGCGTGCTGTATCATATTCGGAATTCAGGTAGCCTGCCAGTCCACTTTCGTGGCAATAGGCAACGCAAAGGCGTCAATTACGGTTGCCGTTGTTCGTAAATTTGTTTTACTGCTCCCGCTTATTTTCATAATGCCGCTTATTTTCACTCAGGATAAAACAATGGCGGTCTATATGGCGGAACCCGTTGCTGATTTCATAGCAGTAACATTCACATCAATACTCTTCGGCATCATTTTCAAAAAAGCGCTCAAATCCCTCTCATCAGGCATACAGGAAAAAGACAAAACGTTCTAACCAAATAATGTTATAAAAAAGCCACCCCGCACGTTATGTGTGGGGTGGTTAATTTTTTTCAGTGATACTGATTTAAGATGATTATTTTAATCGACAGCCGTTATTATAAACTGCTTTGCAATTATTTTCTTAAAATCAGTTTTTTCATCTTCCTTAAATATTTTCTTGGAATAAGCCTTAATATTTTTCTTGGGATATACAATATCGCCTTGCCTACTCTGAATGTTTCGCTTCTCTTTATATTTTTAACTTTCTTTTCTGATTTCTTTAGTTTGTTTTCTGCAGTTTTTGCTCTTTTCATCCACCAGAATTTTTCTTCTTTCAATTTTTTAATCTCATTATACATGTATTCTTCCGGTGTGTATTCAAGAACGGCGCAGAATTTTTCATATTTATCCTTGTTTACAGAATAAAATTCAGCCGGGTCATAATCGGGAAGTCCGAGATTGCCGAACATTTCTGCTTTTGCCTTATTATAGAATTCACAGAAAACATTTACATCTTTTAAAGAGAAAAGATTATAGATACTAAGCGATAAAGCATAGTTCATAAAACTTTGCTCTACATCTTTAAATATTCCCAGCTCTTCTAATTTGCTTTTCAGCTGAACAAGGGCGGCATACCAGTTATAAGGCGATTTATCATTGTTAGCCTGTAAACTTGTGTCAGACTGGCGGTAGTTTACAAACACATCTTCAAGAATGGTTATCCTTCTTGCAACTGCCATTGTCATGAATATGAAATAAACATCATTACACCTTGGCAGAGGCATAAACTGTATATTATATTCATCTACAAGAGATTTTTTAATAAGTTTGTTCCAAGGGCTTGCGGTGGATAGATTGAAAATGTACTTGTATGATTTGCCTTCAAACGGAATTTCTTCAGGCAGAAAATCATGCTTTAAATAAGTAGCTACCCTTTTGGTCTCTTTAGTGTTTTCATAATAGAGCTGAGCATCAAACATACATATATCAGCATCGTCTTCTTTGATCTTTTTGACGCTCATCTCAAGCATCTGCGGTTCAAAAAAGTCATCTCCGTCAAGGAAAAGATAATATTCGCCGCGTGCTTTTGTCATTCCATAATTTCTGGCAACACCTGCCATGCCGTGGTTTTGCTGCAGGAGACTTATTCTTTTGTCAAAAGTCATAAATTCCTGCACTATTTCAATGGTGTTGTCTTCAGAACCGTCGTCAACGCAGATGATTTCAAAATCTTCAAAAGTCTGCGATACAAGACTTTGCAGGCATTGCCTGAGGTATTTGCCCACGTTATACATGGGAATGATGATGGTTACTACGGGTTGATCTGTTTTTTTATGTTCGTTTATCACGCTTTTTGTACTTCTTTCATTAACGGCCTTTGCATATTCCTCAAAAGATGATGTTTCTAAAAGCTGGTGCAGCGGCAGACCGAATATATTCCAGTTAAGATGACCTTCATGATCTGATAATCTTAACAATTCTCTTACTTTTTGAAGTGCTTTGCCTTTTGTTTCAAGCGGAAGCTTTGTCCACATTTTGTAGATGAAAGACATTCCCTGCAATATGTGTATTTCCGTTTCCTCAGGGAAAACGTTTATACATATATGATAAAATTCTTTCCAGCAATCAATGCGCTGTTCAAAATGATTGAAACTGTATGTGTGAGTTAATGTTTCTATCTCTGAATTTTCATGCCTTAAATAATCGTAACTGATTTCATCCATCCAGATAAAATCAGGCTTTGCCACTACTACTTTTCCTAAAAACACCCTGTCCTCTCCTTGGTAAGAGTCAGGAAAAGTGATGTTGTTTCTTTTAATAAAATCAAGTGAAAAGATCTTTGCGTAAAGGGCGATTTGACTAAGCAATCCCCAGTGGTCGTTTTCTTCGCTGAAGCTGTATGTTCTGTTTACGATTTTTCCGGAATCAAAAACTTCTCTGAAATTCGTTAAAACAAGATCCTTGCCTTCGCTTTCTATTGTATCATACATTTTTTCGTATACGTCTGTGTAAATTCTGTCGTCAGAATCGCAAAAGGCAATGTATTTGCTGCAGGCTTTGCTTATGCCGTAATTCCTTGCATACCCGGGCCCGCGGTTGCCTATGTGATAGGCTTTTATTCTATTGTCTTTTTCGGCAGCCCGGTCAAGCATGACACTGGTTTTGTCTGTGGAGCCGTCATCAATACATATTATTTCAATATCAGGTATATTGACAGCGCAAATGGTATTTAAAAAATTTTCAATATCTTTTTCCTGGTTGTAAACAGGAACGATAAATGAAATATTACTCATTGGGTTCTCCTTGTGGTTTTATTCTGTTTCAGCAATAAGCAATGTTTCAGCAACTATTTTTTTAATAACTGGTCTGTAAATTCTGAATTTATATCCCAAGTTCCACTCTTCAATCATGGGTTTTATCGCCATAAGGTCATCAAGGTTATGATATATGCTGATTAAAAGTGTGGGTTTCTGTTCTCTGATCGTTTTTTTAGCGCCTTTAAGGAAACTTTGCTCGGCGCCTTCTATATCAACTTTTATCATTCCCACGTCTAATTTGTGTTCATCCACAAATTCGTCTAATGTTATGCACTCAACTTTTTCTCTTTTTTTGTCATCCATGCCATAGCGGTTTTCCACAGTGCTTGAAGAACCTGCAATGATGATTTCCATTGTTTCGTCTTTTTCTCCCAAAGCTTTTTTTACGGGCACTGCATTCTTGATGTTATTCAGCTCTATTGTTTTCTGCATCAGCTCATAGCTTTGACTTACAGCTTCAAAAGAATAAACTTTTTTATCTGTTAAAGGAGAAAGTATCAAAATGGAATCGCCTATATATCCGCCGGCGTCTATTATGTCTTTACCGCGTATCTTATCAAGCGTTTTAAGGCTGTCAATTCCGTGCTTATAATAGAACACACTGTCTTCAAATTGATTTGCAGGCAGGTAAAAGCCGTCATAATAATACAGACCCCTTGATATCTTCATTATTTTGTCTGTGAAGTTTTCTTTTAATTCACGTAACTTTTTCTTTTCTTCCTGTGTATATAAATCCAGGTGAACATTTTCCGGCGCCCAGTAGATTTTTTCAATTCTGTTAAAAATCGTTATCAGAGTGTCTACGCTTTCTTTGTCAAGGTTTTTAATAAGCTTTAAAAACTTCTTTTCAAAATCCTCGTCCTTTTTTACGTCGCCGAAAGCTTTCATTATGATGTTTTTCTCAAATTTGTGAACATAATAAGTGTCACAAATCATATTGCTCTCAATTTGATTAATATGATAGTACAATTTGCCGAAACGGTCGGCGATGCTCTTGGATATTTCTTTAAGCTCCTGCGAATTTTCCGCAGAAACAGAAGCGCCTTTTGACGTCTCTTCGTAAATTTCTTTAAGGCTGTTTGAAAAGCGCTGTATATCCGATTCTGTTTTTAATATATTTTTAGATATTGTTTCAATATCATCTGTTATCTCATCAATATCGTTTGAATACTTGTTTTTGAATTCATCTAAAGCTCGGTAAGCTTTTTTATCTGCTTCCGTGATATCGTTTAAAGAAACTTCTAATTTCTTAAAATGCTTTTTTGATGATTTAGCGGGAAGCGGAAATATTTTTTGCATTAATTCTTTAAAGCTCATAATCTATCCCCGGAAATTAGCAATGATGGCAATAAAAAATTTGTATTTATTATGCATGTAACAGTATAGCACAATTAATGACAAATAGCAAACAAATGACAGAAATATTGAAACTTTTTTTGCAAACAATATTTTTTAGAATATATTTTCGGTAATTCCATGTAAATTTGCGATAAATTGTCAAAGATGTGAAGAAATAACAATCATTTTTCGCTTTTTTGCGTGCTTTTATTTCAGAATTCGTTTTACTGCTCTGCCGCAGATTTATTTTTGCTTGACACGGAGCAGTTTCTTTGATATAATACCTGCGCTACCTTATAAAAGGCGGCTATCCTTGCCCGGTCGGTAAGGTCCGGGCCAAAAGTCCAGAAGGAGGTGCTAAAGAATGGCATTAAAAAAGTATGAGCTTGTATTGGTTTTCTCACTTTCAAAGGGCGAGGAAGCAGTAGAAACTCTCAAAGCAAAGTTCTTAGAGCTTATCAAGGCTAATGGCACTCTCGGCGAAGTTGAGGAGTGGGGCAAACGTAAGCTTGCTTATCCTATCAACTACGAAACAGAGGGTTATTACATTGTTGCTCAGTTCGAATGCGAGGAGAGCTTCCCTGCAGAGCTTGACCGTGTAATTAACATTACAGACGGCGTGCTTCGCTCACTTATCGTTGCAAAGAGCGATGAAGCAGATTCAGAGGTGGAAGAATGATTAATTCCGTAGTAATTATGGGCAGATTAACTTTTGACCCTGAACTCCGCACAACACCAAGCGGTGTTTCGGTTGTTCGCTTTCAGGTAGCGTGCGACAGAAATTATCAGAAATCAGGCGAGGAAAGAAAAACTGATTTCATTGATGTTACCGCATGGCGCCAGACGGCAGAATTTGTTTCCCGCTATTTCCGCAAAGGCTCAATGATTGCGGTTGAGGGTTCTATCCAGACCGACAGTTATACAGACAGAGACGGCAATAAAAGGAAGTCATTCCAGGTTGTTGCAAACAATGTTTCTTTCTGCGGCTCAAAGGCTGAGAGCGGTTCAACAAACCCTGTTTACAGCCAGCCGGCTCCGAGCTATGCTTCAGCGGATAACAGCGATTTTGAGGAAATTGTTGACGATGATGACGATTTACCATTTTAAGGAGGAAAACTGATAATGGCATATAACAAGGGCGGCGCAAGAAAAGGCCGCAGAAAAGTTTGCCAGTTTTGCGTAGAAAAGTGCGATCATATTGATTATAAAGACGCATCTAAGCTCAAGAAGTTCACTTCTGAAAGAGCTAAGATTCTTCCCCGCCGTGTAACGGGAACATGCGCAAAGCATCAGAGGGAGCTTACAATAGCAATCAAGCGTGCCCGCCAGATTGCAATCCTTCCTTACAGCGCAGACTAATTTATTAATGCAAAAACAAAGACCGGTCTTATGACCGGTCTTTTTGTATGCTTAAATTTCCCATTTCATAATGGTTTTGCCGAATGCCTTTCTAGCGTCCTTTTCAAACGCCGCTTTTATATCGGCAAGTGTTTTTATTTCATTTACAGAGCTTATCAGGTTTCCGAGGTAGTCTATTATCTCGGGATTTTTTCTGTAAAGCGAAACAGTCTTTTCAAAATCTTTTACGCCGCTTCTTGATGAGCCGAAAAGGCGAAGTCCCTTTTCAAGCACCATTCTTGTGTTTACGGCAACGGGATATTCCGAAACACCCATAAGTGAGATAGTGCCTTCAGGTCTTATAAGGCCTATTATCTGCTCTATCGCAACGGGACTGCCGTTTCCGCCAACACATTCAAATGCGTGGTCTATCTGCATGCCTTCCGGCACGTCTGTTACAAGATATGCGCCGTCGGCAAAAGTGAAATCGGCAAGTTTTTCGTAATTCGTGCCGAAAATATAAACTTTGCTTTCGGGGAAATTCTTTTTGAGCAGCAGTGTGGTGATATAGCCAAGATTGCCGTCTCCCCACACGCCGATTGTATCGCGCCTTGAATGGGCAATCTTGTCAAACCTTGAAACAGCGTGCATTGAAACGGAAACAATTTCCGTAAACGCCGCAACATTCAGATTAATGTCTTCAGGCAGGGCAACAAGCCTTTTGGGCGACAGTTCAACGTATTCCTGCAAAAATCCGTCTGCTGACGAACCGCAGAATTTTGATGAGCGCAGGTAATTTTCAGCTATTACGCTGTCCTCTTCGCAGGGGATATTCGGTATCATAACTACCCTGTCGCCGCACTTGAATGTGCCCGTAGGGTCATATACTACCTGACCTATACCCTCATGAATAAGAGCCATAGGCAATTTCTGCGCAAGCACTTTTGCATCTCTTGTGCCCAGATAATATCTCATATCTGCGTTGCATATTGAAAGATGAGTCGGCCTCACAACTGCGTTGCTGCCGAAAAGCTCTATGTTTTCAAATGCAACTTCAAATCTTCTGGGCTGCGCAAGGCGATAAACGGTGTTGATCATTCTTCCTCGTCCTCCAGAAGGGACTTTGCCACTCTCATATCATACGGATATGTTATCTTGATGTTGAAATTTTCGCCCTCCACAAGCGCCACTTTTTCGCCCTTGAGTACAAATATTTTTGCGGCGTCTGTCAGAATTTCCTTTTCCTCTTCCGTAAGGGAATTGTAAAGCGCTTTAAGTTTAACTGCTTTGAAAGACTGCGGGGTCTGCCCCTGATACATATAATTTCTGTTTGGTATCGCGCTTATAAATTCGCCGTTTTCTGCTTCTACGATTGTGTCCGTAGCTTTAACAACGGTGTCGCACGCATCAAATTTTCTGCACGCTTCAATGTTTTCCATTATGATTCTGTGCGTTATGAAAGGACGTACAGAATCGTGTGTTACGATGATGGTGTCGTCGTTCAGATCGCCGTTTTTATCAATGATATCAACGGCGTTCATGATGGTTTCATTTCTTGTGGTTCCGCCGCAGGCAACCGTTATTTTGTCCTGAGCGGGGGAAATGTATTTTCTGATAAGGTCTTTAGTGTGTTCCTCCCACTGAGCAGGGCAGAGAACGATTATCTTATCTATTCCGGGGCAGGCAAAAAATTTCTCAATTGTGTAAATTATAATAGGTCTGCCCTTTAAATTAAGGTACTGCTTAGGCTTGTCCCCGCCCATGCGCGAGCCGACTCCGCCTGCAAGTATAACTCCGTAAACCATATTTTTCTCCTTGTAATTTATTACAGTTATATATTATCTTAAAGCATTATACATTTCAAGAATATTTTTCTCTGTGAGCGGAATGGGGTTTCTCGTCATCAGCATGCTCATGCTTGCTTTTGTCAGTTCTTCTATCTGTTCCTGTGTTTCACAGCCGATTTCGCTCAGGCGTGTTCTCATGCCCATTCTCTTTTTCATTGCGGCGATTTCATCAGCCATTTCGTATGCGCTGTCAAATCCGCACTGTTTTGCGAATGCTGATATTCTGCCGTCCTCGTCGGCATGATCCGCATTGAATTTTATAAAGTAATCAAGTGTAAAGGCGCATGCTTCGCCGTGCGGAACACCGTAAAGGTTCGTCAGCGGGAAAGAGCACGCATGGCTGCCCGTTGTGCGAGGGTGAGAGAAAGCAACTCCCGCCGTAATGCTTGCCGCCGCCATTTTTTCACGTGCTTCAAGGTCATTCGGGTTGTTATACGCACGCTCAAGATATTTGAAAACAAGCTTTGCGCTGTAAACCGAGCAGGCAGAGCATATCGGCTGATTGAGTGTGCTCCAGTAACTCTCAACAGCGTGGCTGAGAACGTCAAGCCCTGTTGACGCCGTGATCTGTGGCGGAACTGATAACGTGAGTTCAGGGTCGATAATTGCGATTTTCGGGTACATTGCTTCGTCATTCATCGGAGCTTTTAAATTCTGCGCCAAGTCGGTAAGCACTGAAATGTTGGTTACCTCGCTTGCCGTTCCGCTCGTTGTGGTGAATGCTATCATGGGGATTGCCTCATCTGCATTTATTGCCTTGCCGCCCGTGTGGTATGATTCAATAACATCATTTCCCTTTGCAATGGCGCACGCCGCCTTGCAGCAGTCCATAGGTGAGCCGCCGCCGAGGGCAACTGCAAAATCAGCCTTTACTTCTCTGAGCAGCGCAACGCATTCGTTTACATTATCTGTTGTGGGATTTGGCCTTATATTGCTGAAAACGGCTTTTATCTTTCCGCCCGAATGTTCAACGAATTGACGGGCAGTGCCGTTCTTCTCAAAGCTTTTTGAGCAGACAAGCACACCCCGCTGTGCGCCTATCTCATCTATATATTTATTAAGCTCTTTTCTTTTTCCGCTGCCGAAAACTATCTTTACTGGCAGATTGAATTCCCAAAGCATATTATCACTCCGTAATTACAAATATTGTTTGTTTTAATTCTATCACTATTATTTTTATCAATCAAGTTGAAAAAAGAAATATTATGTTTTATAATAGCAATCAGCTTATTTTACATAATGAAGTTTTGTCGGAGAAAAGTTATGAAAAAACCGAATTATACCCATACGCTTGCAGCGTGCTGCCTTGCTTATGTTACTCAATCCGTTGCGGCAATGTTTCTGCCGCTTCTTTTTGTGCAATTCGGCACGGAGTTCGGTCTGTCAATAGAAAAGCTGACCGTGCTTATCACAATAACCTTTTTTACACAGATATTTGTTGACGCCGCAGCCCCGTTTATCGTTAAAAAAACAGGGTACAGAGCTCTCTGCATAATAGCCGCCGCATTTTCTTTTTGCGGTGTGGCAGGCCTTTCGTTTATGGCTGATGTTGTGCCCGGCGCGTTCTGGGGGCTGCTTTTATGCACTGTTCTTTACGCAATAGGCTCCGGATTTATAGAGGTGCTTATCACACCCATTGTCGATTCGTGCCCAACGAATAAAAAGGCGGGTTCAATGGCGTTTGTCCATTCCTCTTACTGTGCAGGATGCGTGCTTGTTGTGTTGCTTTCAACGTTGTATTTTTCTGCTTTCGGCGTGGAAAACTGGCGCTATCTTGCGCTGTGCTTTTCTGCTGTTCCTCTTGCCGCCGCAGTTGCTTTCAGCATCGTGCCGATACGCACTCCTGATGAAGTCAGGGAACGCGGCAGAGCGCGTGATATGGTGAAAAATCCGCTTTTCTGGCTTTTCGGTGCGGTTATGGTCTGTGCCGGGGCAAGCGAACTTTCAATGAGTCAGTGGGCGTCCGCTTTTGCGGAGGCAGGACTCGGTGTTTCAAAGACAATGGGCGATCTTTTGGGCCCCTGTGCTTTTGCTTTTCTTATGTTTATCGGCAGAATTGTTTACGGCAAGATAAGCGACAGGGTGGATATAGTAAAAGTTATGTTTGCGTGCAGTGCGCTTTGCGTAGCTTCATACCTGCTGGCATCGCTTGCTTCAAACCCGATTGTTGCTCTTATGGGCTGCTGTCTTTGCGGCCTTGCCGTTTCTCCCATGTGGCCTGCAACGTTTTCTCTTTCAGGCAAATATATGCCTAATATTTCTTCGGCGGTATTCGCGGCTTACGCACTTCTCGGTGATCTTGGCTGCACGGGAGGGCCTACTGCGGTAGGTATGCTCTCGGGAGACAGCTCAAATATCTCAAAAGGACTTCTTGTGGCTGTTGTTTTCCCCGTAGTGCTCGTTATATGCCTTGCGGCAGTAAAAATAATACATAAAAAGAGCGAAAAAGCTAAAACTCAATCATGCACAAATCTGAAGTAATAAATTTGTGATAATATTTAAAAATTATTAATTTTAGTATAATATTTGAATTACATATTGATTAATTTATCAAATTTTGATATATTTAAAATGTTATAATTCTATGATGTTCGAATTTAAGGGCTAAAATTTTATGAAAGCGGTGGTAATTTGGAAGATCAAAACCTTTTGGCAAAAGAGGAAGCTGAACTTGATAAGCTTGCGTATACTAAAAAGCGTTATTTAACACCCAAAGAAATTGCGGCGTATGTGCTTGTAAATTTCGGAAAGAAAAATATTGATCAGTTTGTAAGCGCGTATAAAGAATTCTTTATGATTCAGTTCCTTAAACTGAATACAACTGCTTATGCTTACATCAACCTTTTCGCATCTGTTTATGACGCGGTAGACGATACACTTTCCGGACTTATTATAGACAGAACAAGAACACGTTGGGGCAGAATTCGCCCGTTCTTTATCCTGCCGCTACCGCTGTGGCTTATAGGCGGCGGCATGATGTTTACCACACCGGATATTTCTTCATCAGGAAAAATATGGTGGTGTGCTATAGCAACAATTGTTTACGGTCTCGGAATGAGCTATTTCGGCGCATGGTATCTGATGACTTATAATATCACGCCGAACCCGGACGAAAGAAACAGTCTTATAACCACAAGTAAATTCTTTGAGCTTTTCGGAACATGGCTCCCGTCACTTGTGCCGGTACTTGTTGAGTTCCTTCCGAAAATCAATTCAAACATCACAATGAAGGGCGTATATACAGGATTTGCGTATTTCATGCTTATTTTCTGTGCCCTCTGCGCTATATGGAGTTTCTTCAATATGCGAGAGCGTGTGCCGCTTCAGTCACGTGATGAAATGAACGAAACTTCTGTGCTTGAATCAATCAAGCAGATATTCACAAACCGCCCGCTTTTCGCAATCATATTTGCGGATTTCTTCAACAACTTCAAGGCTGTAGGCGGATCTTCAGAGCAGTATTTCTGGCTCAATAACACAGGTAACCTTGCTAACCAGACTGTGTGCGGTCTTTTCACCGGTATCCCCAACTATCTTATGGTACCGCTTGCCGCGAAAATGATTAAAAAGTTCGGCGCGCGCACAACAGCTATTATTGCCGGTGTGTTCGGCGGCGTAGCTTATACGGTTACTTTCATTATCGGTTATCATCCGTTCGGTCAAACTTTCAGTGATAATTACATATTAAACCTTATTTGGGTAATCTTTGCACTTACCATCTGCGGACTTCCGAATAAGCTTATCCTTGTTGTTGGCCCCGTTCTTAACGCGGAAACATTTGATTACATGGAATGGAAGCACGGCCTTAGAAATGAAGCGCTTGTAACAACTGTTCAGGGTTATTTCACAAAGCTTGCAACTTCTGTTACCGGCTGGCTCTCAGGTATGGTTCTTACATGGATCAATTATGTGCCTCTTACAGACTCTCTCGGAAACGCTGTTCCTCAGACAGACCCGGGCGTTCTGAATGGTATCTGGGCTGTATTCTGTATACTGCCCGCACTTGCAAGAGGACTTTACGGTCTTTCATTTATTCTTTATCCGATCCACGGCAATCTCCGCAACCAGATGATAGCAGAACTTGCCGATATCCGTGCAGACAGACTTGCAGAGCAGGAAGCTGCCCGTCAGGCTAAGCTGGATGACGAAAGCGGTTCAGAAGAATAATAAAAGTATTTACGGCAAAAACGGCAGAGCCTTAATCAAAGCTAAAGCCGCAGCCGGTATAAATAATAAACAAAACCGCCGAAGCTTTATCGCCTCGGCGGTTTCCTTTTGCCTTTTTAGCTTTAACCGCTTGCCCAACGGCGGCTGTTGTGATATAGTATTTGCGGAGATTGAATTATGAAAATAAGAGATACAGAATTTAAGGATATAGCATTTCTTGCACCTATGGCGGGAGTTACCGATATGGCTTTCCGTGAACTCTGCCACGCATACGGCGCGGCATATACGGTAACTGAGATGGTAAGTTCCAAAGGTCTTGTTATGGGTGATAAAAAAAGCGCTCAGCTTCTGACCCCCGGTAAGGACGAGGAAACTTTCGGCACGCAGATATTCGGCGATGATCCGCAGATTATGGCTCAGGCGGCGGTGAAATGCCTGCAGTTTTCACCTGATATAATTGATATAAATATGGGATGCCCCGCTCCTAAAGTTGCTATGAACGGAGGAGGGGCAAGCCTTATGAAAGATCCAAAGCTTGCGGGTAGGGTGGTCAGAGCAGTAAGAGATGCCGTTGATATACCCGTAACAGTTAAGATACGCAAGGGCTGGGACGATAACAGTGTGAATGCCGTTGAACTTGCCCAAATACTTGAGGCAAACGGCGCAGACGCCATTACCGTACACGGCAGAACAAGGCAGCAGATGTACAGCGGCACCGTTGATTACGATATAATAGCCAAAGTTAAAAAAGCGGTGAAGATACCCGTAATAGGAAACGGTGATATAACCGATATACAGTCTGCGGTCAGAATGCTGGAGGAAACAGGCTGCGATGCCATAATGATTGGCAGGGCCGCATTCGGAAATCCGTGGCTTTTCAGGCAGATAAATGCGTATATAGACAGCTGCATAGTTATTCCTCCGCCGTCGGTTGAGGAAAAGATGACTGTAATGCTAAAGCACATTGCTAAAATGGTGGAATATAAAGGCGAGTACACCGCAATGAGGGAAGCCCGCCGCCACGCCGCGTATTACACAAAAGGAATGAGGGGCGGGGCAAAGTTCCGCGCTGAAATGAGCACGCTTGAAACTTATGATCAGCTGAAAGAGATAACTTTCAGAATCCTGAAGGAGAATTCAAATGATCTTTAAAAATGTTTGCTTTTACAATGAATTGTTTGAAAAAGAAGTTGCCGATATTGAAATAGAGAACGGCAGAATAAAAGCCATAGGCGTAATTGAAGGCGAAGGCCGTGATATGAGCGGTATGATAGCGCTGCCCGGATTTGTGGATATACACATTCACGGCGCCGGCGGCGGGGACTGCTCAGATGCAAGCAGGGAAAGCCTTGATAAGGTAAGCGCTTTTCTCGCAAAGCACGGTGTAACTTCTTTCTGCGCCACAAGTATGACTCTCGGTCATGATACGCTGATAAATATAGCCGAAACCGTGCGTGAATACAAAGGCAGAGAAACAGGCGCCAAAATTGCAGGGATAAATCTTGAAGGCCCGTTTATTGCAATGAGCAAAAAGGGCGCGCAGAATCCTGAGTATGTCCGTGCAGGCAGTGTAGAGGAATTTGATGAGATAAATTCCGCTTCAGGAAACATCGTGAAACTTATTACCATAGCGCCCGAAGCGTTTGACAGTGATGAGTTTATAAAAGATGTAAGCACAAAATGCTCCGTTTCAATAGGCCATTCCGCGGCAGACGCAGAGCAGGCACAGCACGCTTTTGATTTGGGCGCGCGTCACGCAACTCATCTTTATAATGCAATGACTCCCATGACTCACCGCGAAGCGGGCATTGCAGGCACAGCGCTTGACAATGAAAAAGTATTTTGTGAAATTATCTGCGACGGAGGTCATGTCTGCCCCGCCGTTCTGAGAAACACATTTAAAATTCTCGGCGAAAACAGAGCCTGCGTTATTTCAGATTCAATGCGTGCGGCAGGTCTCGGCACGGGCGAATTTGAACTGGGCGGGCAGAAAGTTTATGTGCATGAGGGCGGAAAGTATGCCGTCCTCGAAGACGGAACGATAGCCGCTTCAATCAGCAATGTTTTTGATGAGTTTAAAAACCTGATTTCTTTCGGCGTTGATTTTAAAACAGCGCTCAAAAGCTGTACTATAAACCCTGCCAAGGCAATAGGCGCCGATGATGAGATAGGCTCTATTGCAACAGGCAAGGCGGCTGATATTATATTTGCTGATGAAGATTTCAAGATAAAGGAAGTTTATATAAATGGAACACTCGCTTAATGTGGCGCTTATCGAGCCGGAGATACCTCAGAATACCGGCAACATAGCAAGAACATGCGCCGCAACGGGAGCAAGGCTTCATCTCGTTGGCCCCATGGGGTTTGAGATAACAGAAAAGCGCGTCCGCAGAGCAGGGCTTGATTACTGGGATAAGCTTGATATTACTTATTATGAAAACACAGCTGAATTTTTTGAAAAGAACAAAGGCGCGCCGTTTTACTTTTTCAGCACAAAGGCTCGTAATGTTCACAGCGATATGAAATACGAAAACGGCTGCTTCCTTGTTTTCGGCAAGGAAACAAAAGGCTTGCCCGAGGAGCTGTTAAAGGCGAACGAGGAAAAATGCGTTCGTCTGCCTATGAGGGGCATCATCAGAAGTCTTAACCTTTCAAACAGCGTTGCTGTCGGTGTTTACGAGGTTTTAAGGCAGTGGGATTATCCCGAACTTTCTCTGAAAGGCGAACTTCATAACCTCAGATGGGACGATTGAATAGTAAAGTGTTTAAAACTTAAATTAAATAACGTCAAAAAAAAGGCCCGCAGGTATTCTGCGGGGCGGTTTTTTTTTTTCGCTTATTAAATTGCCAGCCGATTATTCTTTCGTAAGGTCTGCAAATTTTATAGGCACGGCTTTTTGCAGGTCATCTACTTTCATTTTTACCTGGCTTCCTACTCTGCCTGCCGAAAACATTATCTCATCATACAGCAGTGCGCTTTCATCAGCCGCTGTGGCAAACTGCTTTTTCATACCTATCGGTGAACAGCCGCCGTGAACATATCCCGTAAGCGGCAGCAGTTCTTTCTGCGCTATCATCTCTATGTTTTTTTCGCCCACAGCTTTTGCGCCTTTCTTGAGATCAAGCTCTTTTTCAACGGGTATCATGAAAATATAGTGCTTTTTTGATTTTGCAACAGTCACAAGCGTTTTAAATACGGCGTTCGGGTCTTCACCCAAAGAGCGGGCAACATCGGCGCCTGTAAGCTTGCTGTTTTTTTCATATTCAAAGTGCTCATACGGCAGTTTAAGGCTGTCAAGCACTCTCATAACATTAGTTTTGTCCTCTTTCTTTCCCATAGCTTATCCTTTTAAAAATTCTTTTATTTTCTGCGCATTAAGTTTGCCCTGAGCGTAACCAAGCTGATAAATATGCTCCAGCTTGTCCGTGTGTTTCTCAACGGCGCTGCAGTGCAGGTCTTCTGCAGGGGCGATTACAAAACAGTTGCCCTCTTTTTCCATGTCAAATACATATTCAAGCTGGTTGTTATACATTTCGTGCCTGCTAAGCACGGCATCCGCAATAGCGGGATATTTCTTTAATATCCGCCTGACTGCCCTTTGCTGTTTTATGGGCTGTTTCACAAAACCTCTCACCTGAGTCAGTATTACAACGGCTTTTTGGCATCCGTCCTCAAATGCCCTTTTAAGCGGAATGGAATCTGTAAGTCCGCCGTCAAAATATATCTGCCCGCCTATTTCAACGCCTTTTGTTGCAATGGGCAGGGCACAGCTCGCTTTAAGATACGGGCAGCCTACTTCACGCAGATCTTTCGGATAAAAATATTCAGGTTTGCCTGTAAGCGCGTTTGTTGCCACAGCGCAAAGCTGAGTTCCGCTGTTTTCGTAAGTTTCATTGTCAAGCGGCAGTATCTCATAAGTCAGTTCGCCGAAATCCCAGTCTAAGTTAATATACTGGCCGTTTTTAAATGCGCTTTGAATACTCATGTATCTTTTGTCATTGCAGTAGTTTATCGTTATATCGTGCTGGCGCCTGTAATTCTTTCCGATAAATGAAGCTGCGTTGCATGAGCCGGCAGAAACTCCTATAACATATGGAAATTCTATTGAGTTTTCAATAAAAGCGTCCAGCACGCCGCTTGTAAATATGCCGCGGCTTCCTCCGCCTTCAAGCACAAGGCCGCTGCTATACTGTCCTTTCATAAGATCGTCTCCGGTATTTGCAAATTTAAAAAGAGCAACAATATTATGTTGCTCCTTTTCATGATTTATTCAGTTATTATTTGTCCGCTTTTTTTGCAGCCTTTTTCTTTTTCGGAGCAGCAGCCTCTTTAACGGGCTCCTCTTCTTCCTTTTTCTCCTCTTCAACCTCGATTATCTCAAGGTCGTTGCTGCACTCAAAGAAATCGTCGTCATTGAAATATTCAGGCTCTTTTTTGTCTGTGAGTTTCTGAATAAGGAAGTAAACGGCTGCAACAGCGCCGGCGATTGCTACAATAGCGCCGATAACTTTTAATATCTTGCTTATGTTCATTGGAAAAACCCCCTAAATATTAACTACATATAATTATATAAGCATTGCTCTGTAAAGTCAAGCGCAAAAAAATTAACAAAAAAATAACTCCCGCTTGTTTGCGGGAGTAAATAAACAAAATTTAAGCTTTGTTGAGTTTTGTTACAAGATTGCTCTTTTTTCTTGCAGCAGTGTTTTTGTGAAGCAGATTCTTAGCGGCTGCCTTATCAATCTTTTTAACAGCGGCTTTAACAACAGCTTCCTTGTCCTGAGCATTGTCGTCAATAGCGGCGTATGCCTTTTTGATAGCGGTTTTAAGGGCTGTGTTTGCAGCCTTGTTGTTAGCTGCTTTCTTAGCTGCTACCTTAACTCTCTTTTTTGCTGATTTAATCTGCGGCATTCCTTTTCACTCCTTTATGCGGATTTACAAAATATATCAAAACTAATTAAATGCTAATGTATAGTAGCATAACTTTAAGAAAAATGCAAGTATTTTTTTCTTTTTGGGCATACTTTTATTAAAAATAAGCATAAGAGCCGGCAGAATGTGGGGGATTTTGTGCAGAACAGAACAGACCTTGCCGTAGAAAGTTTTGAAGAGAGCGGCAAAACAAAGTTAAACGGCGTCATTGTAAAAGAAGGAAACGGCATCACCTGCGTCAGCGTTATCAGCAGGGACGGAGAACGCCGCCTCGGAAAACCGATGGGCAGGTATATAACTGTTGAAGTGCCGTCTTTTGTAAATGATGCGGATATTTTTGACGGCAGACTCCATAAGATAGCCGCAATATTAAAAAATTTGCTTCCTCCCGATTGCGACAATATTCTGGTTGTCGGTCTTGGTAATATGGATATAACGGCAGACGCGCTCGGCCCGAAAACAGGATCATATATATTCGCTACCCGCCATATTTCGAACAGTCTAAGAAAAGAAATGGGTTTTGAAAATTTAAAAACAGTATCCTGCGTGTGCACGGGCGTCCTTGGTGAAACAGGAATAGAAAGCGCTGAAATAATCAAAGGCGTTGCGTCCGTTGTAAAGCCGTCGTGTGTTATTGCTGTGGATGCGCTCGCTGCAACAAGTGCAAAACGCCTCGGCACCACTGTTCAGCTGTCTTCATCCGGAATAGTGCCCGGTTCAGGCGTAGGAAATCACAGGTTTGAGATTTCCGAAAAAACTCTCGGCGTGCCGGTAGTTTCAATCGGCATTCCCACTGTTATCTGCGCTTCGGATATTTCGGGAAGCGCGGATGATTCCATGTTCGTTACCCCAAGAGAGATAGACAGGCTTACCGAGCAGGGCGCAAAACTCATAGGAATGAGTATTAATGTATGCCTGCAAAGCGGGATAAGTGAAAGGGATTTGTACGCTCTTGTAGGCTGAGGTTATTTTTCGCCGCCTTTTTTCATATATATAATGTATATAAATATCGGCGGGGCGGTAATATGAAAAAAGAGATAATCGTTTTTGTTTCAAATGTGCTCATCGTGTTTTTCGGCGTTGGCATAATTCTCAATACGGCTCCGCTTTACAAGGGCACTGCCGCCGCTGCTGCGGGAAATATAGTTTCCGCTTCAATGCCTTATACAAATCTGAAAGATTCGGCACAGCAGGTTTTTTCATATTTTTCTGATAATTCGGAAAATACGGCAGACAATAATAGTACCTCGTCGGAAGATGCTTCCGAGGTTATGCATAGCGTCAGCTCTAAGGACAGCTTGAGCGTCGATGAATTGAAAGCTACCCCGGATGATATTTTGAAACTTATGGAGGAAGAGGAAAAGGTAATAGGTTCTCAGACGAAAAAAGGCAACACAAGTGAGGAAAGTTACACGGGTGGCGGAACAATAGTAACTTTTGAAAATGTTCAGGTTCAGAATAAGATTCCAAGCGATTTTTACTCTTTGAATATAGAAGAACTTTTGAATCAGAAAGCTGATCTCAAAATTTCCGATCCCTCACAGCCTACCGTGCTTATTTACCATAGCCATTCCACTGAGTGTTATACTCTTCTCGACGCAGGTTATTATACAGAGTCCACCGACTCGAAAACAAAAGATATCACCAGAAATATGGTGCGGGTCGGGGACGAAATCTGTAAGATACTTGAAGAGAGAGGCATAGGAGTAATACACGACCGCGAGATACATGATACTTCCTATAACGCAGCTTATGATTCTTCACGTAAGTCAGTAGTAGAGTATCTAGAAAAATATCCGTCCATAGAAATCACCATAGACGTTCACAGAGACAGTATTACATATAAGGACGGAACAAAAGTAAAGCCAACTGCCGTGGTAAACGATAAAAAAGCGGCAAAGATGATGATAATTTCAGGCTGCGAATACGGAAGTGTAAAAAATTTCCCCAACTGGGAATATAATCTTAGGTTTGCGTGCGCCGTAACTGATAAACTTAATTCTTTATATCCCGATCTCATGCGACCTATTTTGTTTTCTGAACGAAAGTATAATATGGATCTTACTAAAAATTCGTTTCTTCTTGAGATAGGTACGGACGCCAACACTCTTGAAGAGGCGTGTTATTCCGGCAGACTGTTTGCAAATACTCTTGCCGATCTTATCTATGAGGAATATTCATAAAAGGTATTAATTATATAACCTTATATATAATATATCCGGGGTTAAAATTAAAAATATATCCGGGGTTAAAATTAAAGGAAGTGCAAATCATGAAAAAACATCCCGTGTTTTTTACTCTCCTGCTCGCCGCGGTTATTCTCACGGCGGGCGTTTTTACTGCATATTACAATACAAAAAGTTTCGCTTTTGATGAAAATACAGTTATTTTCAGCAGAGATTCAGAGGGTATAACCGTTATGGATTATAAAATTTATTATGATGATCTGGAAACTGTATATTCGAGTGTAAAGCGTTATGTGCCTTCCCACGCTTGCTCCACTGCCCCATATGTTGTGCTGCCATGTGACGCTGTTACTTATATAATGTATATAATTAAATAAATAAGTATAGATACGCTATTATGAAACACACGGCGGGGTGTTGAAAACCCGAAAAAAGTCTTAAAAAAACTTAAAAAAAGTGTTGACTTTTTGCATTGTGTTGTGGTAATATTATCAAGCGCTCAGGAAACGGGCGCACAAAGGACCTTGAAAA
>ENA-OOWK01000007-OOWK01000007.1-human-gut-metagenome-genome-assembly--contig:-NODE-7-length-185890-cov-8.582441_pt1 | contig 185890 bp, 166 predicted proteins | sample MGYA00241405_ERZ501317 | MGnify/ENA primary metagenome ERZ501317 (study PRJEB25962, sample SAMEA1972440) | human gut metagenome | biome: human gut; feature: human-associated habitat; material: faeces... | reverse complement strand
AAGGCATATTGATATCAACTCTGTCATATCCTTCGCCCTCAAATTCCTCTGTAAGTCCTGCGAATACTACTGCTACGTCTGCTGATTTTGCCGCTGTTACGGCTTCGTTTATCAGCTTTTCGTCTGTTTTGTCACATGTGCGGTAATATCCGCGCGAATATGATATATTTGTATAAAGAGATTTAAGACTTTCAAGCGCACTGTCAAGCCTTGTGGGATTTATGAATGATGTTCCCGCACCCTGAAAACGCGGAAATTCGGCAAGTTCGCCTATAACAGCTATTTTTTGCCCGCGTTTTAGCGGAAGAATATTATCTTCATTTTTTAAAAGCACCATTGAGTTTTCTGCAATTTTCCTTGCAATATCGTGGTGCTCTTTTTTGCTGTAACTGTGATTGTGACTGAGCGCAGGCTTGGATTTTAAAATAAGGTCAACCACTCTGTCAACACAAGTGTCAAGCTTTTCCTCGTCAAGCTTTCCGCTTTTTAGTGCCTGTGTTATTTTTTTAGTGTTAAGCTTACCTGAAGACGGCATTTCCAGATCAGTGCCGCTTTCAATACCGGGAATTCTGTCAACAGACGCACCCCAGTCGGTTACTATAAGGCCGTCAAATCCCCATTCATCTCTCAGCACTTTTTGCTGAAGCCAGCTGTTCTCAGATGCGTATATGCCGTTGATTCTGTTGTATGAGTTCATAACAGTCCATGGCTGTGCTTCTTTCACAGCAATTTCAAAAGCGGGAAAATATATTTCTCTGAGTGTTCGTTCATCTATTATTTCGTCAATAACCATTCTGAACGCTTCCTGTGAGTTGCAGGCAAAATGCTTCAGTGACGCTCCCACGTTTTCACTTTGAATACCTTTTATTATCCCTGCCGCGCTTTTCCCCGCAAGAAGCGGATCTTCTGAGAAATATTCAAAGTTTCTGCCGCAAACGGGAGAACGCTTGATGTTTGTGCCCGGGCCGAGAATTACGGAAACCTTTTCGGCAAGGCATTCACGTGCCATAGCACGTCCTTCTTCAAGCCACAGCTTTTCGTCCCAGCAGCAAGCGGATGTTGCCGCCGGCGGAAAACACGTGGTGGAAACGGTGTTCCCAAGACCTATTTTTGCCTGCCTTTTATGCTCCGTATCCTGCTTTCTGAGTCCGTTGGGGCCGTCTGTGATCATTATTTTGGGAAGACCGAGTTCCGGTGCCTCCTCAAGATGCCAATAATCACAGCCAGAAACAAATTCTGCCTTTTGCTGTGTGCTCATTTTGCTGATAATATCTTTGTGCTTCATTTTACCACCTTGAATTTATATTCGGGTTGTTACCCGTAATTCAAGTTTAAATCCCCAAAAGCGGTTAATCAATCAAAGCGGCATTTTGATTTCTGATTTGTTATATTATCAAGGTTTTTTGATATAAATAAAAGGACGCGTCTTTCAGACGCGCCCCGAATTTAGGCTTTTAAGCTTTGATTTGATTTTATCTGCCGCTTTTTTAAATGAAGCGCTATAATAGATTTTTCTCAGCAGGATAAATATTCCCGCGCTGAGTGCTCCGCCCAAAGTGTTGTAAAATATATCTGCAATCTGAAAAGTTCCCGCTTTCAGTATTATCTGCAGAGCTTCTATCACACAGCTAAACACAAATCCGCACAAAAATGAGATCAGTGTCAGCTTTTTATCTGTAATATTTCTGTTCAGCGCTGTCTTTATAAATATGAAAAGCACTGTGCAGAGCGGAAGAAACATGATAATATTAAATATAGAGGAAAAATCATAGTAATATATCATATCCTCTATTCCCCAGCCGCCGAATATCTTTGAAAACGGGTCATGCTCGGGCAGGGAAAGCCGCCTGAAAACAGTCATATTCAAAATCAAAGAAATATAAAACAGAATTAAGGCAGAACTGCAAACCGCTTTTAAATTTCCTTTGAAAGCGGTTTTTGCGCTTTTTCCTTTTAATTTTGCCGATATCAGCATTCCTGCCGTAATCAGCACTGCGCCGCAAACAGTTATTATAAGAGCGGCAAGCAGATAATCTTCAAAAAAAGATGAGATATTTATGAAAATGGTATGAAAAACTTTTTTCATACTCAATTATCTTTCGGATGTTGCTGAAGCGGTTGTTTGCTCAGGTGCCGCAGTGGTTGTTTCAACCTCTCCGTATACCTGAATGATAACGGTTTCGCCTTTTGCAACTGAAGAGCCTTCTTCAGGAGCAATACCGTCTTTGCTCTTTACAGTGCCTGCCGTATAAGATCCGTCATTATAGGCATAAACTACTTCAACCTTAAAGCCGAGTTCTTCAAGCTGCTGTTTTGCGTCTGCTTCCTCAAGACCGCCAACATCAGGTATTTCCACCATCTGTGTTCCGCGGCTTACAGTAAGCACTATTGCACTGCCCTGCTCAACTTTTTCACCTGCGGCAACACTCTGCTGAAATACTATGCCGGCTTCGTAATCGGGAGAATATGCGTATTCAAATGTTATTTTGAACTGCTTGTTCCATGAACCGCTGTTTCTTATATCCGATTCTGTGTATCCCACAGAACTGAAATCCGGCACGGTTACCTGCGCAAGAGTCGTCTGCTGAGTAGTAGGCTCTTTTCCTCCGATAAGTCCGGAAAAGCCGAAAACATAAACTGCTATCGCAACAACGGCAATCACAGCAACAACAATTGCCGCTATCTGACCTTTGCTCGGGCCTTTTTTCTTGGGCTGCGGCTGTGCTTTTCTTTGTATCGGCTGGGGTTCGTCTGCCTTAGGCGTCTCACGTTCCTCAACTGCTTTTATATCAGCCGCTTTTGCAACAACGGAAGGAGCGGCGTTAAGCAGTTCTCTGTAATCGTAAACGTTTTGTATTCTTCTTTCGGGGTATATCTGAAGACCGGCACCGAGTGCTTTTATTACATAAGCGGGTATGGTTTCCGCTATTCTGTTTGGTATCATCAGGCGGTCATTCGTTTCCCTTGAAAGAGCACTCGGAGGGTTTGTGCCGACAAGCGCTCTGTAGATACATGCCGAAAATGCGTATATATCCGTAGCGGGGCATATTTTGTGATTGTTATCGTACTGCTCAAGAGCGGTATAACCTTCGTGCTCGTTGAATTCAAGTTCACTGTTTGCCGTGTTGCATTCACTTATACAGAAACCTGCAAGGCGCACTTTTCCGTCTCCGCACAAAACAAGGTTTTCGGGATTGATACCGCCGTGGATTATTCCGTCTTCATGCAAGCGCTCAAGTGTTGTGAGCACGGGCATAAACATAAGTCTTGCTTTGTCCCAGGGAATATTATTGTTTTCGTTTCTTATAAGAAAATCTCTGAGGGAAACCGTTGCCATCCATTCGGAAACGGCATATACTGTCTCATTTTCCTCAAATACATCTACAACTGGAATTACAGCAGAAAGAGAGTTGAGGCTTTTCAGCGTTTTCCAAAGCCCTGTAAAAGATTTTTTATATCCCTCAAAGCTCTTTTTGTATCTTTCGCGTATATGCACATCGGGGTTGCCTTCAAGCCTGTTCGCAATACCCTTAGGCAGTAATTCCCTAATGGTTACTACTGATTCTCTTTCCGTATCATAGCCCATGTAGGTAACGGCGTCGCTCTCCTGAGCCGTGCAGTTGCCTACTACATATCTGTTTGCAAGCAGAGTTTTTCTGGGCAGAAAAAGCATATCGGCGGGTGAATCATTGTCAAAACCGCACTTGCGGCAGATGCTCCCTTCGGTAAGCCTTTCAAAGCAGTTCATACATAAATAATCGAAAGTCAATTTGTTGCCCCCAAGCAAAGTAAGTATTTATAATAACCCTATTATTGTAATTAATATGCTTACCATAGTTTAGCAATCTAATCATGATTTGTCAAGAATACATAACAATTGTTCCATTTTAATTGATAAAAATTTAAAATTAGTATATAATTAACTCAATACAGGAAAAGAGGTATACCAATGAATTTCAAAAAGCTTCAGAACGGCATGTGTGACGGCTTTGTTCTTATAAAAAAATGCGAGGTAAAAAAGACTAAAAACGGCTCGTCTTACCTTGATCTAGTAATAGGCGATAAAGACGGCGAGATGCCTGCAAAGTACTGGGATTTCTCCGGCGGAGATGTTTTTGAAGAGGAGTCCGTTGTAAAAGTACGCGGCACGGTAGAGCAGTATAATGGCAGGGATCAGTTCAGAGTTCAGCAGATACGCCCTGTTGCCGAAACAGATGATTATGACCTTTCTGATCTTGTGCCTGCGTCTGAAGTAGGCGGCAGGCAGATATACGATATGCTTATGAAAAGAGTTGCCGCTTTCAAAGATGCTGATCTCAAAGCGCTTGTAACGGATATTATGGAAAGCAAAAAGGATATCCTTGTTACAAGTCCTGCGGCATTCAGACTTCACCACGCTATGCTCGGCGGGCTTATGCTTCATACAATGTCCATCGTTCGTATGGCGGAGCAGATCTGCAAGGTTTACCCGAATATAAACAAAGAACTGCTGCTTTCGGGCGCTATTCTTCACGATGTTGCCAAAACTTGGGAATTTAAGTTCTCAAAAACAGGTCTTGTCAGCGGGTATTCTGAGGGCGGAGAACTTATAGGCCATCTTGTTGAGGGCGCAATGTGGGTGGACGAAGCCGCAAAAAGGCTTGGCGTGCCCCAGGAAAAAGCACAGCTCATTGAGCATATGATTTTAAGCCATCACGGCGTTCCAGAGTTCGGCTCGCCGGTAAGACCGATGTTTGTTGAGGCTCAGATACTTTCCGCGCTTGATACACTTGACGCGCAGATATTTGAATTTCACAGCGCAACGGCAAAAGTGGAGCCCGGTCAGTTTACGGACAGGCAGTGGTCGCTAGAAAACAGAAAGCTGTATAACCACGGGCTTTCCACAACGGAGCATATAGTTAATTTAGATGATTGATGAGGAGTACTAAATATGGCTCAGGAATGGCAGCAGGACTGGACGGAAATAAAAGTTACCGTTAAGTCGGAAGATATTGAAACAGCGGCAAATATATCAAATATGACAGTACCCTACGGGATTTATATTGAGGATTATTCCGATGTTGTGGATGAGACTCTTGAGATCGCGCATGTTGATCTTATTTCAGAGGAGCTTCTTGGCAAAGACAGAACCAAAGGCATAATCCATATTTATATCAGCCCTGAGGAAAATCCTGCTGAAGCAGTGTCTTTTCTTGAGGAAAGGCTCGGCGCAGAAAATATCTCATATGAAATAACGATAAATGAGTGCAAAACAGAGGACTGGATAAATAACTGGAAAAAATATTGGCATCCTGTTCCGGTAGGCAGCAGGCTGTTAATAAAACCCGCATGGGAGCAGGTTGAAAATGCTCACGGCAGGGCAGTGCTCAATCTTGAACCGGGCCTTGCATTCGGTACGGGAAGCCACCCAACCACAAGGCTGTGCCTTGAAATGCTGGAGGATTACATCAATCCCGCTTCTACGGTGCTTGATGTTGGGTGCGGCAGCGGTATACTTTCAATAGCCGCTCTGCTTCTCGGCGCAAAGAGCGCATTCGGAGTTGATATTGATAAACTTGCCGTTAAAACGGCGCTTGCAAATGCACAGGAAAACGGCTTTGAGCCGCCTGTTTTCAATGCCGTAAGCGGTGACCTTTCAGAAAATGTAAGCGGCAAATACAGTGTTATTGTAGCAAATATAGTTGCTGATGTTATTATTAAATTCACACCGCAGGCGGTTGATTTCCTTAAAGACGGAGGAGTGTATATCACCGGCGGTATAATCGATTCGCGCACGGAAGAGGTAAAACGCTGCTTTGATGAAAACGGTTTTGAAATAGTTGAACACCGTGAAGCAAAAGGCTGGAACGTTTTTGTTTGTAAAAGAAAATGAAAATTGTATTAATTGTTATAACTGTTGCAATTGCTGTGCTGTTGCTTTTGTTTGCAGTTTGCGCAGTTGTTTTAAATCAGCTTATTTCTTTAAAGACTATCCGTATTCCCAAAATCTTTTATTCACTTGTTGCGGGAAATGACGGGCCAAATCAGTACGAAGAAGAAAACAAGAGGGCAGTAAAGCATTTTGAGACACTGCCTCTTGAAGAACTCGAGCTTCATTCAGAGGGCTGTACTTTGAGAGCAAAACTCCTTGTACCCGAAAAAAGCAACGGAATTCTTGTGATAGCCTGCCATGGCGCCAGAAGTTCGGGGCTCGGCGAGTTTGCTTTTGAGGCTGATTATTTCTATAACGGCGGATTTACGGTGCTTATGCCCGAACACCGGGGATGCGGAATAAGCGACGGGAAGTTTATGGGTTACGGCAAGCATGAATCAAGGGATACAATGTTGTGGCTCGATTATGCAGAAAAGCGTTTCCCCGAACTCAGTATATTCCTGCTCGGCGTATCAATGGGCGCAGCAACGGTGCTTATGATGAGCGATAAGATACCCGAAAACAGCGTAAAGGGAATTATTGCAGACTGTTCTTACACAAGCGCATGGGATGAATTTAAATATCAGCTGAAAGTGTCTTTTCATCTCGGCACTTTTCCTATATTGTATATATGTGATCTCCTTTGCAGAATCTATGCGCATTATTCTTTTAAGGACGCATCACCTGTTGAATGTGTGAAAAACGCAAAAGTGCCCGTGCTGTTTATTCACGGCACGGATGATGATTTTGTGCCGTTTTATATGGAAAAAGAGCTCTACTCTGCGTGCACAAGCAAAAAGAAAATGGTAGCCGTTGAGGGAGCTGTTCATGCCAGAAGTTACTTCAAAAACAGCGCTCTTTATGAGAAAGAACTGAATGATTTCTTCAGTGAAAACAGCGAAAAAATACTTATGTCAGAATAAAAATAAACTTTGTTAAAATAGTATAAAAATAAAACCGGATACCTTGTGTGGTATCCGGTTTTTTGTGTGCTTTTTACAAAAAATTAATTGATTATAAAGACTTGGTCTCGATTTCTTTTTCAATTTTTTGAATGAACTCGTCAACGCTGCAAGCGCCCTGCTCTCCGTCTTTTCTTGAACGTACGGAAACGGTGCTGTTTTCTATGTCCTTGTCGCCTGCAACAAGCATATAAGGAACTTTTTCAAGCTGCGCCGAACGGATCTTGAATCCGATCTTTTCTGATCTGTCATCAATCTCACAGCGGATTCCGCGTTTTTCAAGACGGTCTTTAATTGCGTTGAGGTAATCAAGATGTCTGTCTGCTATAGGAAGCAGCTTTACCTGAACGGGTGCAAGCCATGTCGGGAAAGCGCCTGCAAAGTGCTCTGTAAGTATACCTATAAACCTTTCTATGCTTCCGAATACAACACGGTGAATCATAATTGGTCTGTGCTTAGCACCGTCTGCGCCTACATATTCAAGTTCAAATCTTTCAGGAAGCTGGAAGTCAAGCTGAATTGTGCCGCACTGCCATGTTCTGCCAAGGCAGTCAGTAAGATGGAAGTCGAGTTTGGGGCCGTAGAATGCGCCGTCGCCCTCGTTTACTTCAAAGTCATAACCAAGCTCCGTTACGGCGTCACGCAGTGCGTCTGTTGCAATCTCCCAGTCCTCTTCACTGCCCATGGAATCCTCGGGCTTTGTAGAAAGCTCAATGTGATATTCAAATCCGAATGTGTTATAAACTTTGTCTATAAGTTTTACAACGCCCTTTATCTCTTCCTTGATCTGTTCACGTGTCATAAAGATATGAGCATCGTCCTGAGTGAAGCATCTTACACGCATAAGTCCGTGGAGTGCACCAGAAAGCTCGTGGCGGTGAACAAGTCCGAGCTCACCCATTCTGAGCGGCAGGTCTTTGTATGAGTGCATTTTTGTCTTGTATACAAGAATTCCGCCGGGGCAGTTCATCGGCTTGATAGCGTAGTCCTCGTCATCAATAACCGTTGTATACATGTTTTGTTTGTAGTGATCCCAGTGGCCGCTTCTTTCCCACAGAGCACGGTTGAGTATCATCGGTGTCTGTATCTCATAGTAGCCCGCTTCTCTGTGAATTTCGCGCCAGTAGTCAATAAGGGTGTTTTTAAGAGCCATGCCTTTTGGAAGGAAGAATGGGAATCCGGGGCCTTCTTCCATGATAGTAAAGAGTTCAAGTTCTTTGCCTATCTTTCTGTGGTCGCGCTTTTTTGCCTCTTCAAGCATTGCCATGTGCTCTTCAAGCATGGAAGCCTTGGGGAAGGCGGTGCCGTAAACTCGGCAGAGCATCTTGTTCTTTGCGTCGCCGCGCCAGTAAGCGCCCGTGCAGTTTGTAAGCTTGAAAGCCTTAACTGGTTTTACATCCGCAAGGTGAGGGCCTGCGCAGAGTTCAGTAAATTCACCCTGCTTGTAAAAGCTTATGTTTTCACCCTTGTCTGCGTGTTCTTTGATAAGCTCAACCTTGTAAGGTTCGTTCTTTTCCTCCATAAGCTTTATGGCTTCGTCAGGTGAAAGCTCAAACTTTTCAAGCACAAAGCCTTCCTTGACGATTTTTTTCATTTCTGCCTCGATCTTTTCAAGATCTTCAGGAGAAAACGGGGTTTCAACGTCAAAATCGTAATAAAATCCGTCATGGATGGCAGGGCCTATCGTAAGTTTTACATCGGGATAGAGCCTTTTTACTGCCTGAGCCATTATGTGTGATGCGGTGTGGTTGAAAGCACGTTTGCCGTCCTCATCGTCAAAAGTGAGGATTTCAAGCGCGCAGTCGCTGTCAATGACGGTGCGAAGATCTTTTACCTCGCCGTCGATCTTGCATGCGCAAGCATTTCTGTAAAGTCCCATAGAAATGTCTTTTGCAATATCTGCGGCCGTCATGGCACTGTCATACTGCTTAACTGATGAGTCTTTAAGCGTTATTTTCATAATGATTCCTCCGTATATATTAATGGATTTGTTTGTTGCTTTATGAGCAGGTTTCCGTAAAAATAAAAAACCCTGTGCAAAAAATGCACAGGGTGAATAAATATCCACGGTTCCACCTGAATTGCGCACAAGCGCCTCTCATTTTACCCTTAACGCGGGAAACGGCTGTTATTGGCAGCGCTCCGGGGCGGTGGCTTGCGGCAGACTGTACACCCTTTCAGCAAAACGGGTGCTCTCTGAGACATTCCGAAACGCAGTCTTATCCCCATCAAAGCTTTGTTTTATACTCAATTTTGATTATATTATATCATTATTTTTTTACTTGTCAACACCTGCTCAGTTCCATTTTTAAGCAGCTTTTTTATACTCTGAAAATGACGGTTTCGCTCAATTGTAAGGCTCAAGCCTTGACATCTACAAGATATAGGTGTATTATATTTGTTATGAACTATATCAAGTTTATATAGTGTTCATAGAGTTTATACAGCATTATAACCGATTTTTTCAGGTTTGTATTTAAACTGTACCTTTTCTGATGATATTTGATTGAACTAAAAAAATTATTAACAGAAGGAGGTGCTATTGATTCTCATGACTACAACTGTTGCCGTTATTATAGCGGTTGTCTGTGCTGTTGTTTTCGGAGTTGCCGGTTTCATTCTCGGTTCTGTATTCAGGCAGAAAGCGAATGAAAAAGAGATCGGCTCCGCTACACAGGAAGCAACTAAAATTATTAACGATGCCCTTCAGGAGGCTGAAACAACAAAGAAAGCCAGCCTTATTGAGGCTAAGGATGAAATCCATAAGCTTCGCTCAGATGCGGACAAGGAAATCCGAGAAAGAAGAAGCGAAGTTCAGAAACTTGAAAACCGCCTTAATCAGAGGGAAGAATACCTTGATAAAAGAGCGGATTCTATTGAGGCAAAAAATGAGTCCCTGAGCGCTAAGCTCAAGGAAGCAGATGACAAATTGATTGAAATCGATAGCATCAAGAAAAGCCAGTTTGATATGCTGGAAAAAATTTCGGGTCTTTCACAGGAAGAAGCTAAAAAGCATCTTCTTGCATCCCTTGAGGAAGAGCTTGACACCGAAAAAAGCAAGAAGATACTTGAGTATGAGCAGATGACACGCGATCAGAGCGAAGTTATCGCAAGAGAGATCATTGCAACGGCTATCCAGCGCTGTGCAGCTGATCATACCGCAGAAACAACAGTTTCCGTAGTAGCTCTGCCAAATGACGATATGAAGGGCAGAATTATCGGACGAGAGGGAAGAAATATCCGCTCAATCGAAACAATAACAGGTGTTGAGCTTATTATTGACGATACTCCGGAAGCAATCACTATCAGCTCTTTTGATCCTGTAAGAAGAGAGATAGCAAGGCTCACTCTTGAGCGCCTCATTCAGGATGGACGTATCCACCCGACAAAGATTGAGGAAATGTTTGAAAAATCAACCCGTGAAGTAAACGCTACAATTAAGCAGGAGGGCGAAAAAGCAGTTCTTGCCGCAAACTGCGGTCAGGTACATCCGGAACTTGTTAAGCTTCTCGGAAAGCTTAAATACCGTACTTCATACGGGCAGAATGTTCTCAAGCACAGTCTTGAAGTAAGCTATATCGCCGGACTTATGGCGGCTGAACTCGGTTCAAACGAAAAGCTTGCCCGCCGCGCAGGTCTGCTTCACGATATAGGCAAGGCGCTTGATCACGAGATGGAAGGTTCCCATATCGCGCTCGGCGTTGAGTATGCACGCAAGTATAAGGAAAGCGAAGAGGTTATTCACGCTATCCAGGCACACCACGGCGATGTTGAGTGCAAAACTGTTGTTGCTTGCCTTGTTCAGGCAGCTGATGCGGTTTCTGCCGCAAGACCCGGTGCAAGACGCGAAAATATTGAAAATTACATTAAGAGGCTTCAGCAGCTTGAGGAGATATCAAAGAGCTTTGCGGGCGTTAAGAGCGCATATGCCATTCAGGCGGGCAGAGAAGTGCGCGTAATGGTTTGCCCAGAAGCTGTTTCGGATGAGAAGATGCCTTATATTGCCCGTGAGATAGCTAAGAAGATAGAAAGCGAACTTGAATATCCCGGTCAAATTAAGGTCAATATTATTCGTGAATCCAGAGTAAGCGATGTTGCAAAATAATCGTTTGTAATTTATAATAGCGGTATCGGTATTCGATACCGCTTTTTTTATTCAGGAGGTATTTTTATGGTAAAGCATATAGTTTGCTTCAAACTCAAAGAAAGTAATGACAGCACTAAAGCTGAAGCTAAGGAAAGGCTGCTCTCAATGAAGGGCAAGGTTCCCATGATGAAAGATATAGAGGTGGGAACTGATTTCCTCGGCTCACAGAGAAGTTATGATATAATTCTTCAGGTAACGCTTGAAAACAGGCAGGCGCTTGATGATTATCAGCAGGATGAATATCACTGCTCATATGTTAAACCGTATATGCATGCAAATACAGTTTCTTCTGTAGCTGTGGATTATGAATTCTGATAATAATTTAACGCTTGATACGTTTATAACAAACTCGCACGGATTTTTATGAATTATTAACAAAGATACCAATTCAATATTGGTATCTTTTACTTTTATAATTGCCTATTTTAAGTTGATTAGGTTTCTATATTATGATATAATTTATATAAATATAATATTGATTTATATTTATATATTAGGAAGTTTCAACGGAGGATATACAGTGAACGAATCTAAGGAAATAGAGATAGATTTAAGAAAAATCTTTTTAATGCTGAAAAAGCGTATCGTATTTATTATCTTGGGAACTCTTATTACCGCCGTGCTTTCAGGCTGTATTACGGAGTTTTTTATTACACCTACCTATACAGCATCATGCACGCTTTATGTTTACAGTAATACGGACAGAGTCAGCACTGATTCTTCTATTGCTCAGGGCGAGATAACCGCTTCACAGCAGCTTGTAAATACATACATAGTTGTGCTTGAAAGTGATTTCGTGCTTGAGGAAGTTGCTCAGAATCTGAACCTTGAATTGACTGCTTCACAGCTGCGTTCAATGATCTCCTGCTCTCAGATTAATGAAACGGAGATTTTTAAGGTTACGGTTTCAAATGAGAGCCCTGCGCTGGCGGCTGATATAGCAAATGCGATTGCCGATGTTGCACCCGATGCAATAGTTGATACTATTAAGGCAGGCGGTGTAAGCGTAATAGATTATGCAAAGGTGCCGAGTTCACCTTCATCTCCTAATTTCAAACTTAATATACTTATAGGTGCCCTTGTTGGATTTGCGGTTTCGTTTGTAATATTCTTTATCAGAGAGATATTTGACACAACAGTTAATGACCAATCAGATCTTGAAAGAGAATTTAAAAATATTCCTGTTATCGGTACCATACCCAGACTGATTCCTGTTTCATCCAAAGCGGGAGAGCTGCCTGAAGATGAAAATCAGCAAAAGGCAAATATAAAGAAAGGGGGCGTTAAATAATGGCTCTTTTCGGAAAAAACAAAAATGCAAATGACAAATCCAAGTCATTTTCAAGAGATAATATCAAAAAAATACTGAACCCCGAATCGCCGTTTGTAGTAAAAGAAGCTTATTCAGCTATCAGAACAAATCTGCTCTTTATGCAGAAGGGTGAAAAGTGCCCTGTTTTTGTAGTTACAAGCCCCACTGCAAACAACGGTAAAACAATCAACAGCATAAACCTTGCCATATCATTTGCTCAGATGGGCAAAAAGACGCTTCTTATAGACAGTGATATGAGAAACCCAACGATTCACCGTATGTTTTCGATTCCCGTAAAGAACGGACTTTCAGAGATACTTGCGGGGCTTACGGATAATATCACTGTTTCAAAAACGGATATTGAAAACCTTTCAGTGCTGACAGGGGGCAAGATACCGCCTAATCCCGCAGAACTCATTTCTTCATCAAGAATGGACAAACTGCTCGAATTTGTAAGAGAGCATTATGACTGCGTGTTTATTGACACACCTCCTGTAAATCTTGTTACGGATGCCACCGTTTTCGCTCAGAAAACAACCGGCTATATAATGATCGTCAAATCTGAAACCACCGATATAGCAGAGGTCAAAACAGCTGTTTCAAATCTTGACAGCATCGGAGGAAACATTCTCGGATTTATTTTGAACGATGTTACATCCGGCAGACACGGTTATTACTCGTATTATAAGAAGTACGATTACAAATATAAATATTCATACGGTTACGGTTACGGATATAAATAAACCGATCGTTTCCGGCAATAGATCTTTCAGAAGGTTGCGAGTTTTATGAATAAGAGAAAAGCTACTCAGCTTTCAGTTGAGTTTCTGGTTGACCTTTTGTCACTGCTTTTATCTAATGCAATTTCATACATAATCTGTATTTTCATGCATAAAGTTCCTAATAATACAAAGCAGGCTATATGGATATACCTGATTTCACTTATACTTTCTTTCTGCGTAATTTTCTTCGGCTTTTCCGTTTCTATGGATCTGTCCGTCAGAAACAGGGCAAGGGAATTTGTGGCAGTTCTCAGAAACTGTCTTTTAACATATATGACGCTTGCCGTAGCTCTAGTTTTAACAAGAAGCGATTTCATAAACGGCCGATATATGTTCCTGCTTTCACTTGAACTGTTCATAATTTTATCGTGTATTAACAGGTATTTTACGAAAAGGCTCCTGATACGGCATTTTTATCATTCCGGTCTTGTCAGCCTGACAGGTGTAATTACGGTAGGGAAAAGAGCGCAGGACTATGTTGCTGAACTTCAGCAGGACTGGACAAGAAATATAAAAGGCATTGCTCTTCTTGATGCTGAAATGCTTGATGGAAAATATGTTTACAGTGATTCAAACGGTGAAAGGTGTTCTTCAAAAGTTGCTGTAAAGTCTGCCGTAGAAAAGCGTATTTCAGATGTACCTGTAGTTGCAAATATTACTAACGTAGTGGATTGGGTGCGCCGCGAGTCGCTTGATGAGGTCTATATAAATATTCCTTATGAGTATGAAACTGAAGTAACAGAAATTGCAGAAGAGATAGAAAGTATGGGCACCATTGTTCATATAAATCTGCCTTCTCTTGAAAAATTTGTTGAAAACAGTGAATTTGATAATGTTGAGTGTGCTGTTGTGGCAGGTGTGCCTACGGCAACTCTTTCTGCCGCGCGTCAGATGTCACTTTCTGCGGCATTTTTCAAACGTTTAATTGATATTATAGGCGGCCTTGTCGGCAGTATTGTTTCCCTGCCGATCATTCTTATAGTTGCAGTACCGCTTCTTATAGAATCACGCGGTCCTCTTATTTTTAAGCAGCAGCGTGTTGGTAAAAACGGCAGAGTGTTCAATATTTATAAGCTTCGTTCAATGTATGTTGACGCCGAGGAAAGAAAAAAAGAGCTGATGGCGCAGAATAAAATGGACGGGCTGATGTTTAAAATGGATAATGATCCCCGTATCACAAAGGTAGGCAGATTTATCCGTAAAACAAGTATAGACGAGCTTCCTCAGTTCTGGAATGTTCTTAAAGGCGATATGAGCCTTATAGGCACCAGACCTCCTACGCTTGAAGAATTTTCAAAGTACGAAAGCCATCATAAGCGCCGTCTTTCCATGCGTCCCGGCATTACGGGCATGTGGCAGGTTAGCGGCCGTTCGGAAATAAAAAATTTTGAAGATGTAGTAAAACTTGACTGCGAATATATAGATAACTGGAGCATTTGGCTTGATATCAAAATAATGCTCAAAACGGTTCGTGTCGTTATCAGGGGGATAGGCGCGGAATGAGCAATGATAAAAAGCTGAAAATTGCCATGATAGGGCATAAAAGGATACCGTCAAGGGAAGGCGGCGTTGAGATAGTTGTTTATGAGCTTTCCAATCTAATGGCAAAAGCCGGCAACAGAGTTGACGTCTATAACAGAAGCGGAGCCCACGTTTCAGGCGCAGAGTTTAAAAGTGATAACATGCCGATTGACGGCAATATAAAAATAATAACCGTTCCCACTCCTAAGTCAAAAACGTTAAATGCGTTCGTATATAGTTTTCTGGCCGCGGTCAGGTCATTGTTCGGAAGATATGATGTTGTGCATTTTCATGCCGAAGGCCCTGCGGCAATGTGCTTTTTGCCAAAGATTTTCGGAATTCGCACTTTAGTAACTATTCACGGACTTGACTGGCAGAGATCAAAATGGGGCGGTTTTGCTTCAAAATATCTTAAATTCGGAGAAAAAACAGCTGCAAAGTATGCTGATGAGATAATCGTGCTGTCGCGATCAGTGCAGGATTATTTCAAAAATGAATACGGCAGGGATACCGTCTTTATCCCCAACGGAGTGAATGCCCCGGAGATAAGAACAGCGTCGCTTATAACTCAAAAGTATAAGCTTGAAAAGGACGGATATATTCTTTATCTGGGTAGGATAGTGCCTGAAAAGGGTATTCATTATCTTATTGACGCTTATTCACAGATAGATACCCAAATGCCGCTTGTAATTGCAGGAGGTTCCAGCCATTCACAGGAGTATTTTGAGGAACTGAAGCAAAAAGCGCAGGGTAAAAATATAATTTTTACAGATTTTGTTCAGGGCAGGGTGCTGGAAGAACTCTATTCAAATGCTTATGTTTATGTTCTTCCGAGCGACCTTGAAGGTATGCCGATAAGTCTGCTGGAGGCTATGAGCTACGGCAATTGCTGCCTTACTTCCGATATACCCGAATGCACAGAGGTTTGCGGGGATAAGGCTGTCTGCTTTGAAAAAGGAAATACGGCTTCCTTAAAAAAACAGCTGGAGCTGCTGCTGAAAAACAGCGATATTGTGAACGGATATAAAGCAGAGGCTTCACAGTTCATCTGCAATAAATATAACTGGCAGGATGTCTGCCGCCAGACGCTCAGCCTTTACAGGGGAAAATAATGAAGATACTTATGGTCAATAAGTTTCTGTATCCAAACGGCGGTTCAGAAACTTATATGTTTAAATTAGGAGAATATCTGCAATCAGCGGGTAATCAGGTGGAATATTTCGGCATGGAGCACCCGGACAGATGTGTTTCAAATTCGGCGGGCTGTTACACTGAGAATATGGATTTCCATGACAGCAGCGCATTAAAAAAAATACCTCTTGCTCTTAAAACTGTTTATTCCGCAGAAGCAAGAAAAAAGATAAGGAAAGTTCTGGACAGCTTTAATCCCGATATAGTTCATCTGAATAATTTCAACTATCAGATTACCCCTTCTGTAATTTTAGAGATCAGAAAATGGGAAAAAGAAACACAGCACCGTGTAAAAATAGTTTACACTGCCCACGATTATCAGCTTATATGCCCTAATCATATGCTCAATAATCCCAACACAAATGAAAATTGTGAAAAATGTATAGGCGGCGGATATATAAACTGTATCAAAGGAAAATGTGTTCACGGTTCAACTCTGAAATCAGCGATTGGTTTTATTGAGGCAACGTACTGGAATAATAGAAAAACATACGATCAGATCGATAAGATAATATGCTGCAGTAATTTTATGAAGTCAAAGCTGGATACAAATCCGATTTTGAGGTCAAAGACTGTAGCACTGCACAATTTTATAGATATTGACGGTAATTTTGATCTTCCCAAAAAAGATTATATTCTTTATTTCGGAAGATTTTCTCAGGAAAAGGGTATTGAAACATTACTTAAAGCCTGTTCCTTGTTGCCAGATGTGAAATTCATTTTTGCAGGCACAGGCCCAATGGAAAGCGAGATAAGCAAAATCCCCAATATAGAAAATGTTGGATTTAAAAGCGGAGAAGAACTCAGCTCGCTCATTTTGCAGGCAAAAGCAAGTGTTTATCCAAGTATTTGGTATGAAAACTGCCCTCTTTCAGTTATGGAAAGCATATCGTTGGGTACTCCTGTAATAGGCGCCGATATAGGCGGCATTCCGGAACTTGTAGAGAACGGAATTAACGGTCTGCTTTTCAAAGCCGGAGATGCGGAGGATCTGGTTTCCAAAATTTCTCTGATAAACGATGATGAAACTTTTACCAAAAAAATTACGAACGCTTGCAAAAATAACAGTTTCATGTCAGTCAGCGAATACGCAGAAAAATACTTTGAATTGCTCAAATAAAGATTTTTAAAGCAGATTATTTTATCGGCTGTTTGTGTTCACACACCGATAATTATAATTTGCAGGAGTTCCTTTTAAGCGCTTTAATTTTACAGCTATATCAAATCATATTGTTTGAAAATAAAATTTTTCAGAATACTTGTTTTTGATTGTTTTAATCAAAAACAAAGAACGGTGATAAAAAATGTCTAAAAAATTAAACGGAACGGTAATAGTTACATACCGATGTAACGCACGCTGCAATATGTGCAGCAGGTATAAGCGCCCCTCATCACCAGATGAAGAGATAAGTCTTGATACTATCAGAAAACTTCCGCCCATGTATTTTACAAATATTACGGGCGGAGAGCCGTTTATAAGAACGGATCTCAAGGAGATAGTGCGTGAGCTTTACAAAAAGAGCGATAGAATCGTAATATCAACAAACGGCTTTTTTACTGATAGAATTATTGACCTCTGCAAGGAATTTCCCAATGTAGGCATTAGGATTTCAATAGAGGGCCTTGAGGAGACAAATAATGCCATACGCGGTCTTGATGATGGTTTTAACAGAGGATATACCACACTTAAAAAGCTTGTTGAGATGCATCACCCTGATGTCGGCTTCGGTATGACTGTTCAGGATGCGAACGCTAAGGATCTTGTGCCTTTGTATAAGCTTTCTGATGAACTTAATATGGAATTTGCAACAGCGTCGCTTCACAATTCCTTTTATTTTGTTGAGTCAAATAATATCATAAAAGACCGCCCCATGGTGGCTAAGAACTTTGAAAATCTTATAAATGAGCTTCTCAAGAGCAACAGTCCCAAAAAGTGGTTCAGGGCATATTTTAATCACGGTCTTATAAATTACATATACGGTCAGAAACGTCTTTTGCCCTGCGATATGGCGTTTGATACATTTTTCATTGACCCTTACGGCGATGTTATGCCGTGCAACGGCACAAAGGAAAAAGAGGTTATGGGCAACCTCAACGAACAGAGCTGGGACGAGCTTTGGAACAGTGAACAGGCAGAGAACGTACGTAAAAAAGTGCGTTCATGCAACAGAAACTGCTGGATGATAGGTTCGGTTTCACCCGCTATGCACAAGTATATATGGGTGCCCGCAGCGTGGGTAATAAAGCATAAATTCCTGCGCTTTTTCAGCAATAAAAAATACAATATGTATGAATTGCCTATAGTTCGCGATTTCAGGGACGGTAAAGTTACAAAAGCCGAACTGGATTCCCTTTCCACATGCGATATAAATGCCGTTGTTAATGACGGACTTTCTGAAAAATCCAAAAAAGCGCTTGTAGGCACAAGCGGCGAGGAAATCGTGGATGCCGATATAGCAAGTCAGCTCGGTGTAAAATGATATGGCAGATTTAACCGTTTTAACACCCGCTTACAACAGGCGGCAGGGTTTGCAGAAGCTGTTTGAATCGCTTTTGACTCAGACCAACAAGAATTTTGAATGGCTTATCGTTGATGACGGCAGTACGGATGATACTTCGTTATTTTCACAGCAGTGGGTAAGCTGCAATGAGTTCAGTGTTAGATACTATAAGAAAGAAAACGGCGGAAAGCATACTGCGCTGAATTACTCGCTTGATAAAATATCAACTCCGCTTGTTTTTATCGTTGACAGCGATGATTATCTTACTTCTGATGCTGTTAATGTCATATACGAAAAATACAGCCTTTATAAATCCGAAGAAGATTTGTGCGGGCTGAGCTTTCTGCGTACGAAGCCTGACGGCTCGGGCTATTTGAGCCCCCCACTCCCAAGTGACGATATTAAGTCCACATACTGCGAATGCAGGGTAAACGGAGGGCTTGAGGGCGACATGGCAGAGGTGTGGTTTACCGAAAAACTGCGGGAATTTCCTTTTCCGGAGTTTGAGGGAGAAAAATTCCTTGGCGAAGATACCGTGTGGGTAAAAATTTCAGGGAAATATAAAATGCGTTTTTTCAATAAGGCAATTTATGTTTCCGAATATCTTGGCGATGGAATTACACGTAACCGCCGCAGGCACAATATTCAGTCCCCCCGAGGATGCGTTGCAAGGGCAGAGGCTTTTCTCAGCTCGGATGTGGATTTTAAGCATAAAGTAAAGTCTATGCTGCAGTACTTTATTTACGGCAGATTTGCGGGTGAAAGTTTTGCGTGGCTTTTAAGAAATTCGCAAAGCAAAGCCCTTGCTGTTATTTGCGCAGCGCCCGCAGCAGTTATTTATACAACATGGAAAAAACAGTATGAAAAAGGCTAAAAGTAGAAAGACAGATTAAGAGCCTTAAATATTGTTCACTAAATTCAGCCTTAGCAGCTGAATGTTAAAAAGGCAGTTATTATATGATGAATTCTTTTGCAAAGAAAATACATAACACCTTGCGTGACTTTTCGGATAATAATAAGTATTTTAACAGTCTGTATGTTTTTTACAGACGTATTCAGTTTTCTCTTCAGGGTGCTGTTGTAAACACGAAAAGATATTTAAGAAGCAAGGGAATAGGCGGAGCTAAATATAAAAAGCTTTTGGATTATAAAGGAATTCATAACGGCGAAAGATGTTTTATCATAGCAACCGGTCCTTCTCTTACAATGGAGGATCTTGAAAGCCTTAAAAATGAAAATACAATAAGTATGAATTCTATTTGCAAGCTCTATGATAAAACTAAATGGCGCCCAACATATTTTGCTATTCAGGATAATCTTGTTTTTGAAAAATTGCAGGAACTCATAAGAAAACACAAAGAAGTTCCGGTTTTTATCAGCGATAATATACCCGGAAAATTTAAAAGAGAAAAAGAATGGATTGAATTTCCCACTGATACCAAATATCATTCTTACGATATTTTGCGAGAAAAATATTACGCCAAATTCAGCGATGACGCATACGATATTGTTTATGACGGCTATTCAATTGCATATTCCTGCATAGAACTTGCCGTTTATATGGGATTTAAGGAGATATACCTGCTTGGCGCAGATTGCACTTATCTCGGTGAAAAAGAACATTTTGTTGACAGCGGCGTTGAGGACAGGGCAAGAAAATATGCAACGCCTAAGCTGATAGTAGGTTATGAAAAGGTAAAGGAATATGCCGATTCCCACGGTATAAAAGTATATAACTCTACCCGCGGCGGAGTGCTTGAGGTGTTCCCGCGTGTAGCACTTGAAGATGTATTAAAGGAGAGCAGAGTATGAAAATCGTTGCGATAGTTCCGATGAAACTTAATAATACAAGGCTTCCGCAGAAAAACACTAAGTCGTTTACTAATGGCAAACCGCTTTGTTATTATATTCTGAATACCCTGCTCAAAATTAAAAAAATAGATGAAGTATATGTCTATTGCAGCAATGAAAACATCAAAGAATATATTCCTCAGGGTGTAAAATTTCTAAAACGCTCTGTTTCGCTTGATACGGATAAAACATCAATGAACGAGGTGCTGGAAGCTTTTGCCGATGATGTTTTTGCTGATATTTATGTTATGACTCACACAACGGCGCCGTTTATTTCTGCAGAAAGCATTGAAAAGGGTCTTGATGCCGTTTTGAGCGGTATGAACGATTCTGCATTTGCCGCAAAAAAACTCCAGGATTTTCTGTGGAAAAACGGAACTCCGTTCAATTATTCACTTGAAAATATTCCGCGAACACAAGATTTAGATCCTCTTTATGAGGAAACAAGCGGTTTTTATATTTATGAAAGATACGTAATCAACGAACTCGGCAGAAGAATAGGGCAATCACCGTTCATCGTTGAAGTTAACGAGATAGAAGCCGTTGATATTGACGAAAAAGAGGATTTTGAGATAGCAGACGCCATTTATAATCATATGTTCAGAAAGAGTGAAACTAATGAATAAGATTCTTGAGAACTTTAGAAACAAGCTTGAAAATAACGATTGCGTATACGGTATTTTCATGAAAACGGGCGACCCGATGTTTGTTGAAGCAGCAAGTCTCGGCGGGTTTGATTATGTTATTCTTGACACTGAGCACGGACCCGTTTCAATCGAAAACCAGCAGAATAATATAAGAGCGGCTGAGGCGCGCGGCGCGGTTCCCATAATAAGGCTGAAGGATTCGGGAGAGAACACGATAGGCAAAGCTCTTGATATAGGCGCTTACGGAATACAGGTGCCGCAGATAAATTCGGCGGCGGATGCTGAAAAAATAGTTAAATTTGCAAAATTCTATCCTTACGGAATGAGAGGCGTGTGCCGTTTTGTGCGTGCCGCAGATTATTCCGCAATGGACAGGTATGAATATTTTGAAAATTCCAAAAATATTCTTATAATTCTTCAGCTTGAGGGAGTAAAGGCAATAGAAAACCTTGACGAGATACTTGAAGTTGAAGGCGTTGATATTCTGTTTATCGGGCCTTATGATCTTTCACAATCGCTCGGAATACCCGGGCAGGTAAACAATCCTCTTGTTGTTGAGGAAATGAAAAAAATAGTTGAAAGAGCAAGTAAAAAGAACAAGGTTATCGGCACTTTTGTTGATACGCCCGAAGATCTTGTTATGTGGCGTGATCTTGGCGTTAAATATCTCAGCTATTCCGTTGATATAGGAATTTTCCTTGACGGATGCCGAGAACTTACCGAGAAATTCAAAAAAACTGACTGCTGCTAATTGCTGATCTGTTTGTTCTTTAATTACTAAGTTTTAGCTGCTGACCGCTAATTTGATAATTCTGATCCGATTTTAAATAATAAAGTGAGGTGAAACAGTCCGATGAAAATAAGAAAAGATGCAAAAATCACAATAAGTCTTTATGATATTTTTGCGCTTCTTATAATCTTGTTCCCGATAGGAGGCCTTTTCGGAGGTGTCCTTACATATTACGATGAACTTATCGGTGCTGTTTCATTTGTATATATTTGGATACTTGCCTTTATGGGCAAAATAGAAAAAAAGTGCTTCAGAATAATGATGGCTCTAACGGCAGTCACAGCTATAGGCTTTATCTCCAACTTTGTGAGCGGGCTTTTGAAGGAGCCTTTTCCTATTGTTGTAGACGCATTATGGCTTTGGAAGACCTTTGCTACATTTATTGCATTTGCGCATCTTATGAAAAAGGATCATGTTCGCAAGCGTGTTATAAAATCACTTACACTGCCCGCAAAGTTTGCCATTATCGCGCTTTTTGTTCTCTGTTTGGTTGGTCAGGTCATAAATATCGGAGTAGTAGGATCAGATACGATTTTAGGGCTTAACGTTTTCGGCTTTTTCTGGAATAACGGAATTATGACAGGCTGGCTCGGCTTTTGCAGCTTGATGATATTATCTCTTTCTGATCTAAGCAGAAATAAATTTTTATTGTATACATTTATGCTTTTTGTGCCGCTTATTCTTACAAAGTCATCCCTTGTATACTGCTTTATGCTCTGCGTTATTTTACTTGGGATTATGTACAGAAAAGACGACAAATTCAAAGTGCATTATTTGATACCTGTTGCAGTTGTTGTAGCTGTTTTCTCTTGGAGCGATATTCAATATTATTTCCTTACGGATTCCTCTGTAAGAAAAGAATTGATAATAAAGGGCGCTGAAGTTGCAAATATGTATTTTCCCCTTGGCTCGGGCTTCGCAACATACGGTTCGGATATGGCGCAAAGGTACTATTCAAAGCTTTATGATATGTTCGGATGGAGAGATTCATGGGCATTTGGTGTTGACAGTACGTTCCTTAACGATAATTTCTTTGCAAGTATAATCGGTCAGTTCGGCTGGATCGGTTTTGCCATATATTTGTATGCGCTTTATACACTTTTCACTATGGTGAATTCAAAGCTTGTTAAAAAGCGAGTAAAGATAACAGCTGTATCCACCGTTCTCACTATGGTTGTTGTAATGGTAGGAAGCGCATCTGTAAAATCAATTATGGGTATATGCACTTTTGCGGTGCTCGGAATTGTTTTTGCCGAAATAAACTCCGCAACACAGGCAAAAAAAGCGGCAGAATCCGAACTGGTATGCAAGGATGGTTGATATGATATCTGTAATTGTACCCGTGTATAATGTGGAAAAATATCTTGATAAATGTATCAGAAGCTTAACAGAGCAGAGTTATTCAGATATAGAAATTATACTTGTAAATGACGGCTCTTCCGATTCCTCAGGAGAAATATGTGACAGATGGGCGAAGCAGGACAGCAGAATAAAAGTGATGCATCAGAAAAATTCTGGCGTGAGCAGTGCCAGAAATGCTGCGCTGGAAGTTGCCGGGGGAGAATTTTTCGCTTTTGTTGATGCTGATGATTATATCGATAAAAATATGCTGTCAAAACTTATGTCAGCAATGGACAGTAATACAGATATGACTGTGTGCGGATTTAAAACCGTATACGATGGCGCTTCAGACAGCGTTTCATGCCATAATTTACAAACCGTTGATAAGCAAGAAGCAATACGCAATATTATTTCAAACAACTCATGGGGACTTGTAATATGGAATAAACTTATCAGACGAAGCGCAGTTTATTCTGAAAACGGTGAAGCCGTTACTTTTTGCAAGGATCTTTTTATTGGGGAAGATGCGCTTTGGATACTTATGGTATGCAATAACTGCAGGCAGGTTTCTTATGTTCCTGAGGCGCTGTATTATTATATAAACAGGCAGGGAAGCGCTGTCTTTAAAAGCAAGCGTGAAAGGCTGATTGAAAGCTGTATTTCAAGATATGATTCTGCTATGCGCGGCTACGATTTTCTTGTTGATGCGGGCAATCCTTATGCATATATGATGTTCAGAAGATGTGTTTTTTCCGCGCGGGATATAGCATGCGAATGTTATTTCAAAGGTAAAGCCGGCAGTTATTATTATTGGTTGAAGAAGTTTTTTTCTGCACTTCGGAATTATAATAAGATGACCGGAAAATCTGAGGACAGAATGTTCATCTTAAAAAATTATTTACTCTATTATTCAATGCGCCTGCATATGCCCGTATCTTTGGTGCGCAGGCTTCTCAGCATAAAATAAAAATTCATCATATGCCCCACGGAAAGAGGTCAATATATGAAAGCAGGTATAGTCACATTTCAAAGAGCTGATAATTACGGATCATTGCTGCAATGCTACGCTCTCTATAAAAGCATAGAGGCGCTGGGAGCAGAAGCAGAAGTGATTGATTACAGAAATCCTTATATTGAAAGAGCTTACGTAGGACTTCCCAATTTTCAGAAGAATTTTATTGAGTGGGGAAAAAAGGCTGTTAACAGGTATTTGAATTATGACCACGTTATGAAAAAACATCAGGCATATGAAGAACTGATAAAAGAAATCAGGTACTCACGCGGTTACAAAAAGAGAGAAATACTTAAAAACGGCCTTGATTATGATGTTATTTTTGCCGGAAGCGATCAGATCTGGAATCCGGTAATGACAAACGGGTTTGATAAAGTTTATTTTCTGGATTTTCCGGGAAACTTTGTGAAATGCTCATATGCGGCAAGTCTTGGTAACTCAAACAGCAGTGAATATAAAAAAGAAAAATTTTCAAAACTGATAAAAGATTTTGATTTTATATCTATGCGTGAGCGCAGTGCATGTGAAACAATTTATAATTGTGCTAAAACAAAAACCGATGTGTGCGTAGATCCAACTCTTTTGGTTGAAAGAAGCGATTGGGAAAAGCTTGCTGAAAAATCAGATCTTGATATTAAAAATGATTATATCGTGCTTTATTATCTTGACGGTAATAAGGAACTTCATAAAATAGCCGAGTATCTTTCTGAAAAGTATTCATGCCAAATAATCTGCTGTAACAAAAACCCGGTCAGCGGTAAAAATATAATTTGGATGGGCGATCTCGGGCCGGTTGATTTTCTTGCATTGATAAAGGGCGCAAAAGCTGTTGTGGCTTCGTCCTTTCATGCGTCTGTATTTTCTGTTATATTTGATAAGCAGCTTTATGCAACACTGCATCCTGAAACAGGGGAAAGAACAAGGTCGCTTTCTGAAATCTGCGGCTTTTCTTCAAGGCTGTATAATGATTTTGAAGATTTCAGGCGAAAATTTGATGAAAACGATATCATTTCTTATGATTATCAGAATTTAGAAAATACTGTACGCAGTTCTAAAGATTTTATAAAAAAAGCTATTGAAGCGGCACGTAAGCGCAGCTGACGGCGGAGGGGGCATATTAGATTGAGCAGAGGAAAGGAACTTGCAAAAAATACTGCTATCCTCACTTTCGGTAAAATCTGCACGCAATTTATAAGCTTTTTCCTTCTTCCGCTTTATACAGCAGTTCTTGATACTGCGGAATATGGTACATATGATCTGCTTATAACATACTCAACACTGCTTCTTCCTCTGTTTAACTGGCAGCTTGATCAAGGCGTTTTCAGGTTTATGCTGGACGTCAGGGATAATGTTGAAGGCCAGAAAAAGATATTTTCAAGTATTTTTGCTGTCAATACCGCTCAGTCGGCAGTTTATGTTGCGCTAATTGTTATCGTTTCGCGGTTTGTTAATCTTTATAATGTTTGGTTCCTTGCGCTATATGTTGTTGCTCTGATTTATCTTAATCTTCTGCTTCAGTTCGCAAGAGGTCAGGGTAAAAATGTTGTTTACGCTGTTGCAGGTTTTATATCTGCGTCAGTAACCGTAGTATTGAATGTTATTACTCTGGTGATTTTAAAGCTTGGGCTTGACGGGCTTTACATATCCACAATTACGGCATATATACTTGCGGTGCTGTATTTAGTAATTGCTGTAAAACCGTGGAGATATCTAAGAATAAAAGAAATTAAGCTTCCCGTTTTAAAAAGCGTTTGCCGTTATTCGCTGCCTCTTATTCCAAACAATCTTGCTTGGTGGGTAGTCAATGTTTCAGACAGACTTATTGTTTCTCATATTCTTGGAGTGGGGCAAAACGGTATATACACGGTTGCAAATAAGTTTTCAAACGTGTTTATCTCTTTTTACAACATCTTCAATCTTTCATGGACGGAATCGGTTTCACTTCATTATCAGGATGAGGACAGGGATAAGTTCCTGAGCGAAACGATGACAACCCTTTACAAGCTTTTTTCATGTGCTTGTTTAGGTATAGTGGCTCTTATGCCTTTTATTTTCCCTATCCTTATTAATGAAAACTATAATGAAGCTTATCCTCAGATACCGATACTTATGTATGCGATGCTTATGCGTGTTATAGTAGGGCTTTACAGCTGTATCTACATAGCAATGAAAAATACGAAAAAGGTTGCATACACCTCAGCAGCTGCGGCTGTTATAAACATAGCCGTTCATTTGCTGCTTATAAATAAAATCGGCTTGTATGCGGCATCAATATCCACGCTTGTTGCTTTTGGAAGTATGGCGGTTATAAGATATATCGATATAAATAAGACTGTCAAAATGAAGATTTCAACCCCTGTTCTTATTTCTTCATTTGCTCTCGGAATCGCGCTTATGATATCATATTATCAGCAAAACACTGTGCTTGATATAATATTCCTTGTTATTGTATGTGTATATTCCGTTGCGATGAATTGGAAATTTGGTCTGAAATGTCTTTCAGAGGCAAAGGAAATAATAAATAAATATAAAAGCAGTTTAAAAAATAAAAATAAGTGATCCGTATAACGGCAGGTCATATACTTGTGCTTATTTATTATAAATAAACATTAGAAAAGGAACTGGCTTTCTTAAAAATATTTTAATAACAAAGCGCCTGGTGAACGCATAGTTCACCAGGCGCTTTATATATTCTCTTAAATTGTTTTCTGTCAGTTTGAAACGGAGTTCCTGAACATATCTGAAATACTGTTTGCAAGTGCTTTGTATTCAGGCTTGTCAAGGTTGAAATCTTCGCAAAGAATATCGTCCGCACATCTGCGGCACTCTTTAAGCACTTCTATATCTTCCAGCATATCGGCTATTTTCAGCTTGGGCAGACCGTGTTGCCTGTTGCCGAAGAAATCGCCGGGTCCTCTCAGCTTGAGGTCAACATCAGCTATCTTAAAACCGTCGCTGTAATCTTTCATCGTTTTAAGGCGCTGCCTTGCAGTTTCGCTTTTGCTGTCTGATACAAGAATACAGTATGACTGCTCTTTGCCTCTTCCTACTCTGCCTCTCAGCTGATGCAGCTGAGAAAGACCAAATCTTTCAGCGTTTTCAATCACCATAACGGTGGCGGACGGAACGTCTACGCCGACTTCAATTACCGTTGTGGCAACAAGAAGTTTTATATCTCCCGCAGCAAAGGCGTTCATAACATTGTCTTTCTGCGCGGGTTTCATCTTTCCGTGCAGAAGTCCTATGTTTATGCCTCTGAAGTCGTTTTTAGAAAGCTCCTCCGCGTATTCCTCGGCAGATACCATATTTTCTGTTTCGCTCTCATCAACGAGGGGGCAAACGATATATGCTTGATTTCCCGATTCAATTTGTTTTTTGATAAATGCATAAATTCTCTTGTGATACCTTGAATCCACAACATCGGTTCTAATAGTTTGTCTGCCCGGCGGCAGTTCGTCAAGTACCGATATATCAAGATCACCGTATATCATAAGAGCCAGCGTTCTCGGAATTGGCGTGGCACTCATAACGAGAGTGTGCACCTCACTGCCTTTCATGGCAAGATTTGCACGTTGATTAACGCCGAATCTGTGCTGTTCGTCTGTTATCACAAGCCCTAAATTGCTGAACTCCACATCGTTTTGAATAAGTGCGTGAGTTCCGATTATAAGGTCGGTCTCTCCGTCAATAAGCGCTTCTTTTATAATGCGTTTTTCGCTTTTAGGGGTGCTTCCGGTCAGCAGTTGTATTCTTATTCCGGTATTTTCAAGCATACTGCAAAGTGTTTGAAAATGCTGCTGTGCAAGTATTTCGGTAGGCGCCATAAGCGCACACTGCCAGCCGTTTTTTACGGCGGTGTATATAATTCCGGCGGCAACTGCAGTTTTACCGCTTCCCACATCTCCCTGAAGCAGTCTGTTCATAGGGTAACCACTTGCCATATCTGAACAGCATTCATTTATTGCCCGTTTCTGGGCGCCTGTGGGGCTGAATGGCAGCAGCTTGTAAAACTCATTACTGAAATCCTTTTGTATAACAGCCTGAGTTTTAACACGCCGCCTGCTTTTTAATTTAAGAAGCCCAAGCTGAAGCGTCAGCAGTTCCTCAAAAATAAGCCGTCTGCGCGCTTTTTCAAGGTTTTCCTTGCTCTCAGGACAGTGTATTTGCCTGACGGCAAAATCAAGCGAAACAAGTTTGTATTCAAGTCTTATTTCTGCCGGGAGCGTTTCCGTAATTTTATCTGTATTTTCAAGAGCGGTCTTTACAACTTTTTCGATTGCTTTTGAGTTGAGTTTGCCGGTTGCGCTGTAAATAGGACGAATAACTTTGCTGTTTTCGGCTTTCTCGATTTCGGGTGATGACATTTTTGCGCTTGTGAGCGTTCTTTCCACACTGCCGAAAAGTATGTAGTTTTCATAAAGTTTCAGCGCAGCTGCAAGGTATTTATTATTGAATATAGTAACGTGGATTACCGTTTTACCGTCCGAAAAATCGCACTTGTAAAGAGTCATTCCCTTGCGTACATAATGCTCCTTAACAGGTGTTACCATGGCGGCCTCAATACATGCTGTTTCTCCGCTTTCGCATTGATCTACAGTCTTTTTCACTGAGCGGTCTTCGTATGCGCGCGGATAATATTCAATAAGGTCACGTACGCAGAAAATGCCGAGCTTGTTGAAAAGCCCGGCTTTTTTTTCTCCTACACCTTTTATATACTGAATATTGCTGTTTAAATCAAGCATTTTACTCCACTGAAATTATGAAATAGTATATGGGCTGACCGCCGTTTACTATGCTGATCTCAAGATCTGAGAATTTTTCTTCAAGTCTTTGCTTGAGTGCTTCGGCTTCTTCTTCGGCGCTTTCTTCACCGTAAATCAGCGTAACTATTTCGCCCTGGTATTTCTTTATTAATTTTGACGCTGCCTTGAAAGCAATATCAACTTTATCAGCGCCTACAAATCTTATCTTTCCGTTGCAGAGACCCATTATCTCGCCTTTTTTTACGGGCACGCCTTCAACCTCGCTGTCTCTGGCGGCAAAAGTAACAAGTGCTGTCTGAACACTTTCAGCCGCCTGAGTCATTGCAAGTGCGTTTTTGTCTGCGTCTGCTTCTTCGTCAAACATAAGCATGGCTGAAATACCCTGCGGTATGGTTTTTGTCTGCAATACAACAACTTTTCTGCCTTCTGCAAGTCTTGCGGCCTGTTCAGCTGCCATAATTATGTTTTTGTTGTTAGGCAGCACAAAAACTGTTTTTGCCGGTGTTGCTTTAACGGCATTCAGAATGTCATCGGTGGAGGGGTTCATCGTCTGACCTCCGCTGACTACAACATCTGCGCCTATATCTTTAAACAGCTCAGACAGACCGTTTCCTGCACATACTGCAACAAATCCGTATTCGTTATCAGGAGATACAGGTTCAAGCTTTACTTCGCTCTTTGCCTCGTCCGCGCCCTCCTGGGCATTTCTGTGCTGATAACGCATATTGTCTATTTTAATATTTATCAGCTGACCGTATTTAAGCGCCGCCTGAATAACATTGCCCGGCTCGTTTGAATGCACGTGAACTTTAATTATATCCGTGTCGTCAACAACTACAACGCAGTCGCCGATAGATTCAAGAAAAGCCCTGAGTTTAAGCGGGTCTTTTTCCTTTGCGTCCTTTGCTTTTTCTATAAGAAATTCAGAGCAGTAGCCGAATTCGATATCATCGGATGCCGCTGCCACCGTGCTTTTTGATTCCTGATTTGCGCTCTCCTGGGGCGCCTCAAGCGGCTGTACGATAACTCCGTTTGCAAATACACTGTGAAAGCCCTCAAAAATGAGCACAAGACCCTGTCCGCCTGCGTCAACAACGCCGGCCTGCTTTAATACCGGCAGCTGATTTGGCGTTTCGGCAAGAGCCTCTTTTGCCGCCATCATTGCGGAAAAAGCCACTTCCATGGGATCGTTCACTGTTTTAGAAAGCTCTGTTGCCGCTTCGCTTGCTTTTCTTACAACTGTAAGTATTGTGCCCTCTGTCGGCTTCATAACTGCTTTGTATGCGGCTTTTACACCCAGTTCAAAAGCTTTGGCAACGTCTTTTCCGTCTGCTTCCTCAAGCTCCTTGAAACCTTTTGAAAACCCTCTGAAAATAAGTGAAAGTATAACGCCGCTGTTTCCGCGTGCACCTCTTAAAAGCGCAGACGCGCATTTTGAAGCCGCTTCACCTATTGAACAGGTATCCGGCAGAACTGCCATTTCCTTTGCCGCCGCACCGATAGTCATGCTCATATTGGTGCCTGTGTCTCCGTCCGGAACAGGGAATATATTAAGAGCATCAACCGATTTGCGGCTGTTTGCAATATTATTTGCCGCGGAGATTACTCCGTCGCGAAACATTTTACCTGTAAGCATTTACGAATAATCTCCTTTAGTTTATTGCGTCAACATACACATTTATTTTTGAAACCTTTAAATCTGTAACGGTTTCAACGCTGTAACGCACTTTATTTGTAATACTGTTTGCAATGGCGTTTATATTTACTCCGTAAGAAACGGCAATGTGAAGGTCAATAACCAGACTGCCGTTAATGCTTTTTATACATACGCCGCGGTTATAATTGTCCTTGTCCGTCTTGCTGGAGATAATGGATTTCAGGCTTTGCATAGGGCCTGAATTTACCATGCCTGTAACGCCGAAGCATGACTGGGCAACCTGCCCCACAAGTTTTTCGAAATAATTGTTAGTGATTTCAATATATCCGTTTGGATTTTCAAACTTAATCATAACAAACCTCCGTTTGTTTTAAATATTGAGTTTGTGCTATTAAGATTATAATATATTTTGTAATTCTTATCAAGAAGCATAATATTATGAGCCTGATTTACTGCTTGGTTCTCAGTCCGCCTCAAAATACCAGTCCTCAATATTTGAAAAACAATCATAGTATGTGCCCTGCACATCGCCGTTCATAGTTTTTGTAAAACAAATCATACCTCGTCTGTAAACAACAGGGATAAACGGCATTTCATCAGAAAAATCTAACAGAAATTCACCAAGCTTACCGCTGCCGTCCATATAAGCGCTGTATGCCGCCGCGCTTTTGCTGGTTGAGGCATCTATTCCGTATCTCGCAGTTCCGTTGCTGTCAAAGAAAGACCAAAGGCTCATGTCGGGCGGCAGTTTTATTTCTCCTATATAAAGGTTAAACTGTTCTTTGGAAATCCTGTCAAAATATCTGTCGTCTGTTTCCTCGTAAACAGTTACGCTGAAACCTGCTTCCTCAAGCTGCTGCTTGATAAGTTTTGCGCAAGCCACACGCTCTTTGTTTGATGAGTTTACAACTATAGAAATGCCATAGTCTGAAACCCCGCTTGAAAGCAGTATCTGCTTTGCCGCTCCTGCATCACCCTCTTCAGAAAAAAGCTGAGTTTCTGAAAGTTCAAACTGCGGGTTGAATACTCCCGTGGCGGCCTGAGCAAATCCGCCGTATGCGCTTTTTGCAAGCGTGGAGCGGTTTATTGCAAGGGATATAGCTCGCCTTACATTTGCGTTTGATGTGATTCCGCTTTTATTATTTACGCCTATAAATACAAGATTATTCATATTTATAAGCCTTTTGTTGGCTGTTATGCGGCGCGAAGAATTACTGCTGAGGTCACGGAAAGCAAAGCTTATGTTTCCTATGTTGACGGCATTGTCAATTGAATCTTCAGAAGCAATGTTTTCAAGATGGATAACAGTGATATGCGGCTGAAATCCGTTTTCAGTGTTTGCTTTAAGCACTGTTTCACCGTTTTCGTCAGCGTAATAATATCTGCCGTTTCCAATAGGATAATTTCCTGATGAATCTGAGCTTACAATCGGGAATACGAGAAGATTGTGAGCGTATGGATTAGGCGCGCTCAGGCTGAATTCTATTTCGGTTTCAGAAACAGCACGGCAGGAATCTATTCCGGAAAGGGAAGAGCCCCAGTATTGAGAGTCCTTTGCGTCATTGAAAGAACTTACAACGTCCTGGGCAGACAGGGTACTGCCATCCGTAAATTTCAGACCTGCGGTTATGCCAACATCAAGCGTTTTGTTGTCCTTGTATTCATAGCTTGACGCTATGTTAAGACTCGCTTTGTAATTCTCATCAAGGTCAAACAGGCTTTCAAACACAAGCTGACTTAGCACCTGATTGTTGAGTGTCAGAGCTTCATAAGGGTCAAGGCTGTCTGCCTGTGTGTAACTCAGCTTGAAAGTGCTGTTGTCCTCACGAATAACCGTTTCCTGCTCTATCACGGCTGAATTTGTGGTAGTTTCTTCTCCGCCTGAATCGGAGCAGGCGGTAAGGCAAAGAGCTATGGTTGCCGCGGCAAGAATAAATGCAATAATTCTTTTTGCCATTTTTACCTCCTGAAACCTTCCGTGTAAACGGTTTTACCCGTTTTGTTGTCTATCTCAAAAAAGCAGCCCTCACAAGTACATTCACCGTCCGGGTTCTTAAATCTTACAGGCAGATTTGTGCGCATTTTCCATATAGCGCATTCAGGCTCAACTCCCAAAACAGATTGCAGAGGCCCCGTCATTCCAAGGTCTGTTATATATCCCGTTCCTCCGGGCAGAATCTGATTGTCCGAAGTCTGCACATGGGTATGAGTGCCGAAAATCGCACTTACCTTTCCGTCCAGGTGAAAACCGAGAGCTCTTTTTTCACTTGTTGCCTCTGCGTGAAAATCGATTATAATAATATTCACACCTTCGGCTTTTGCTTTTTCTATCATTTCATCGGCGCAGTCAAACGGGTTTTTTATCGGGTCAAGATAGACCGTACCCTGAAGATTTATGATTGCAGCCCTTATATAACCTTTGTCAATTATAACCATTCCGTTCCCGGGAGCGCTTTCATGGTAATTTGCCGGGCGGATTATGAATTCATTCTCTTCCAGATAATCGCTGATTTCAGGCCGTTTCAAACTGTGGTTTCCCAGTGTTATAACATCTGCACCGGCTTCAAAAACCGATTTTGCTGATTTCGGCGTAACGCCGTTTCCAACCGCAGAATTTTCAGCGTTAACTATTGTAAGATCAGCTTTGTAGTTTTTTTTCAGACGGGGCAGAACATCCCTCAGATATTCACACCCGCTGGCTGATACAACGTCACCTATTGTAAGTATTTTCAAATTTACACCGATTCTATACTTTAATTTTTAATTATTATACAATATCCCGCCGCCAAAAACAATATAAAGAAAATTGTTTATTTTTATTTAACACTAATTTAAAAAATGAAAATAAATCTTGACAAATCAAATTAATAGGTTATAATAGTAAACGCACTGATTGCAAAAGACAAATATAGCGGTATAGTGTAACGGTAACACACCGGACTCTGACTCCGTATTTTAAGGTTCGAATCCTTATACCGCTGCCAAAAGAAACAGGAACACTTTTGAGTGTTCCTGTTTTCTTATGTTTCCTATTTAAATGCGATATTGATGCACCACAAATATTAAATTCTAATTGTATAAATTAGCCAAATTAGACCATCAAAATTGCAGACACTTGACAGACATATTTAAATTTCTTGTTTATAAAACATATAGTAATATAACAATATTTTATCATTTATGCTATAATTATTTAAAATAGCTAAAATAAGGAAAATCATTATGGAGAATGAAACTATTTTTGAAATAATACAGGATTTTACATACTTGTATTTTTTAGTTGCGACTGAAAATGAAACTGATGATGCCGAATTACGTTCTTTGTTAGATTCTGTTAATGGCTTTTTTGTTTCAATATTTTCACATGAATTAATTAATTCACAATATTTCAACAAAGAAGATTTCGGTAATGGCTATTTAAAAGCTATTAGAAAGATAAGAAATGCTTTTTTGAAAAACTCTCCTCAGCCAAATGGGAAATTAATGAATGAATTAAAAAATTCTACAGGAGTCGATTTTGAACATGTCGTATTTGATAATGTTATTATTGTGGATAAGAAACATTCTAACGATTTGATTTGCACTAACTTCAGTGATTTTGTAATCCGTAAATATTGCAGAGATTATGCAGATTTGTTTAGTCAGCTTTCAAAAATACCGAAAGCCGTTGTTGATTCTTTTTTTTAAGGTATTTATAGCGGTCTTAAAATAGATAATTATGAGTTATATAATGAAATGAAATCTCTAAGCAAAAGGATTACTGATAACTTACACCAAAAATTTTTATTTAAACGCTATTCATATTCAACAGCCTTGATTTTTAAAAATAGCAAGCTTACGGATGCAGAAAAGTACTTTATTTTATATAGGTATAATTTGGTTAAATTTGCACTGATAATAAAAGATTTGCAACCAGTTTCCATAAAAATTAGTGGAGCAGTTTCCATCAATATAGATATAACATATAGAAAAATAAAAGCGCTTGTTATTGAAACAATATATAATGATATGAAGAATATGGAGAGCCAAAAACTATCAATTCTAAAAAGAATAGACGAAAATATCTCTAATAATATTAAAAACAGTTTATTCTTTTCTATAAATAGAAAATTGCGAAATAATATTCACTATAATAAAAGAGCGGAAATTTCAGAGGAAGAATTAACATTATTAGATAAATATCAGGATGTATATTTAAATACAGTTTTAGATGTTTTTAATGAAAATATAAGTGTATCAATTAACCGTCGTTATAAGTTTAGAGAATGGGTGTCTGAAAAAATGGATCGTGATTTCAGAGAAAAGGCAAAGAAAAGTGGTTATAAATTTATGAAATTTAAAGATATATTTAACGATGACTATTAAGAAAAATATCAATTATAAAATTTAGTGCTAAGTTAATATTTATATTGTTTTTCATTAAATTTACCCTTAAGTTGTGGCGTTTAAAAACATTTATATTAATCTAACTGGATAATTCAAAATTTAATTCTTCTATTGGATACTATATAAAATATCTTTTTGTAATGGATAGACAAGAAAAAAGAGCATCTTTTGATGCTCTTTTTTTTAGTAAAATCAAGTCTTAGAACCTAATAATAAATACTTTTTTCAAGGCATTTAATTTCTTAATGCTAAGAACTAAGTTCGATTTCATCATAGCTCATATACAGATTATATAAAGAGTTGCAAAAATAATTAACAGATTAATATTTAAAATAAAATTGTATGTTTAACATTTATAAAAGTGCTGTATTTTATGTTGCGGATTTATGGCAACATTCATTTTAATTCGTTAATATGAACTTGATTGTATAAAATGAGTTTGATATAATTAATTTGCAAGAATATCGGAGGAGAATATATGTGATCGAAAAATATTTAATTAATCATCCTTATTTAGTTATTGCGTTTATCGTAGTATCACTCGCTACAATATGGATAGTTCTTTTTACAAATACTGAGGAGAAAACACCTGCTACCGGTGATCAAGTTAGCGCAGAATTGGTTGAACTCGGTTATGAACCGGCGGACGTTACGGATTATTATGAACAATATTGTCACGGGCTCAAGAAAACTGTTTTTACCCAATCTCGGTATATTCGTTTCTATTTTTTTGAATTAAATAATAATGATAATGCCGGGGCAGTATATAGAAACTGGTATCATCAAATAAAAGAAGCAACAGGCGGAGCAGTTTATAGTAGTACTGAAGATTATTACAACTATTCAGGTTTCTATGTTTATGATGATGATATGTATTACCATTTAGTTTGGGTTGATAATACCGTGGTAATGGCTTTTGGCGGTAAGAACTATAAGAATGATATTTTCAAAATTTTAGAAGCAATAGGTTATTAATAATATGGAGTATAAAGGTAACTGATTAGAGACAATACTTAAAGCCTAAATATATAGATAAATAAAATTGGGGATTGTTGATATTGAAAAACGAAGAATACAAACACATAATAGCTTTTAGAAAAAGCGACTTGATTTTGCCGATTATTGTTACAATATTTTTTATTGTTATAACATTCTTTATTTACAGGGATGATAAATTTGCGGGCTTTTTGGTAGGAGCATTGGCAATACTTTCCACCGCATTAACCCTATATTCAATATATGCCACGCTGTTTATTAAGGTTTACATAGGTGAAAACAGCTTTACACTCCAAAAAGCGCCGGGTGTATCAAAAACTTATAATTACAGTGATATTACTGAGGCTTGGGTTAGTTCCGGCGCCGCCACAAACGGAGCGAGCAGCCGTTATTTTAATTACAAACGAAAGACGGCAGGGTGCACAAATTTGTAGTTTGTCTTTATCAGTGCGACGAAACCGATTATCTTTTGGAAAAAATCAACGGAGCGGAGATGACAGACGATGAATGACGAGTGGGATTATACAATAAGCGGTAAGACAGGCAATACAATTTCCTTGATTTTTTTATTTGCGGTATCTGCATTTTTCACCGTTTTATCAGTTGACCAGCTTATAGGCGGTCAGCATAAATCTGTTGTATTGGGCTTATTTCTCGGCTTAATGGCATTATCCTCAATTGTGCTGTTTGTAAAACTTGCTGTAATGTTTTTCTTTGTAAAAGTTCGAGTAGGTAAAAAGGGTTTTTACTTTCAGTCGAATCCTTTTAACGGCAAATATTATGAATATACGGACGTAAAAAACGGTTATGAAGAATTAAAAAAAACCAGTGGGTGGTTTTTCTGAGTCAGGTGCTTCAACACCGTATTTATACTACTTTTATTTTACGGATAAAGACGGAAAAACTCATAAAATGCTGTTTAACAAAGCTTTGTATGAACATGAAATTAATATCTTGAAAGAGCGTATCAATAATTCGAATCAATAAACATCAGTTTGGATGCTAATGGTTTTTAAGAAAGTTTATTTGCCGGATCCAACTGATATTGGTTATGAAAAACGGTGTTTTTTTGTGTTCAGCAATAAAGGAGAGTTAGTATGGCAGATTTTCTTACAAGCAAGGCGGCTGTGATACTGTGTATATTTATTATTGTTGTTTCAAGGCTGTTTGTCGCTTTAGTAGTATATATTAATTGCAAGGACAAAGATAAGTATTTAAGAACTGTATTGACTCTTTTATCAATTGCATTTCCTATTGTTACAGGAATTGTATCTGCCGCGGAATGCAAAAGAAATCCTAAAAAAGTTGTTTCAATAATAATATCTTTGATAATTTATTTCGCAGTGTCTTTATCTGCAATTTCTGTGCTGTCATATAATATTAGTTATAATCAGTCTGAAAAATATTATGACAGGGAAGGAAACGAGTTTTTAGACCGCTCTGAGGTTACATTTCAGGATACTGACGGCAATGAATACTCATACAATTTTGACAAATCCGGATATGATTATTTATACATAAACGGCACGCAGAAGCGCCTTAATTCAGACCTTTGTTATATAGACATTGACGGGTATCTTCATTATGATGAAGATATGTCCATTTTGGTAAAAGACAGCACTTGTTGCGTTGATGAGGACGGTTCTTTGTACTATCCCGCAAGATATACCACTTTCAATGAGGACGGCTCAATACATTATTTCTTTAATGTGAATAATTTCAGTTATGACAGATTTAAAAATGCCTATACGTATGATTATGTTCCTTATTATGACAGGGACTTAAATAAATACATGTATTCATTTGATTCCAATACCCTAAAGGGTAGTTACACCAATGTTAACACGGGCGAAGTTTTTGAAAACGAGTATTGCTTTGTTGATGAAGACGGCTATCTTGTGTATGACAATGAACACAGCTTTACAGGTGAGAAAAATGAGGACGGCTTTGATGTGTATACTTCCCCGGATGGTTCAATTTATTATTGGGCATCGTCAATATCGTGGGATAAAGACGGAAACCTCCTCGATTCCTTCGGCAAAGTTATCGATTAAAAAGTATTTACAAAACCAAATTTATGTGTTTATATTAAATTGACGGTATAGTTCTCTGAATTATCAGCTATATATGCAGAAAATTTATCCGTGCACGGTCTTAAATTTAATGTTTGAAGGTGAGAATATGAAAAAGGTTTCTAAAAGCACTATTGCCGGCGCTGTTATAAGCGTGGTTCTCGCAATTATTTCTTTTGCTGTTATTCCTTATTACAAGAGCGGAATTACGGAATATAATTCGATCCTTGACAAATATCTTAATTTTTTCACAATAACTTTTATAGTTGTTTCAACTGTGGCAATAGCAGGATTTGCGGTTGTAAGTCTTATTTGTTTTATTGTTATTATTTTAAGAAGAAACAAAATGAAAAACAAAACGCCTAAAATAATTTCGGCAGTACTTGTTACAGTGTTTCTTGTTATCAATATAGTGCCGCATATAGGAATGGCAGTTATTCAGGCAAACGAATCGTCCGTTATTGATTCTGTTACTGATAATGCGGACAGGTATATTCGTTTTGATTCCGTTTTTGATAATTGTGATGAATCAAATTACAGAGAGCAGACGGAGTTTAAAAAGATATGTGATGAGATACCTGTAAATTATGAAGTTCAGCTGTCTGACTTTAATAATGAGGTATCCACTGAGTGCATATACATAACAAAACCGGATCTTATGAATAGATATTATAACGAACGCCGAGAACTTTACAGCGATTTCGGTATTGCGGTTTTCAGTGATGATGAGCTGAAAGCGATGAATTGCGATGAGGGATTTTATTATACGATGGATAACACCACAGATGTTGTTGTTATAAAAGGCGACGCTATATTCCATATCAATCTTTGGGGGCAGCAGGGAATGAGCGGAAATTTAATGGCGCAGATTGCCGAGCTGTAAAATATTGATTATGCTGCCCGAATAAACAAAAAATAACGCCCTGTTCTGATTTTCAGAACAGGGCGTTTTTCTATGCATTGCCGTCAAGATTTAGTTCAACTGTAAAGCAGCTTCCTTTTCCCGGTTCGCTTTCAACATATATATTTCCGCCGTAAATGTCTATTATTCTTTTAGCAAGCGGCAGTCCCAAGCCGTTGCCGCCGCTGTGGCGGGAGGTATCCGCCTGATAGAATTTTTCAAAAATGTGGGTCTGTGTTTCAGCGCTCATTCCAATTCCGTAATCCTTTAATTTTACGATTGCCTTGCCGTCCTGTGCTTTTGCGGATATATCAATCGGTGCGTTGGTTTCTGAAAACTTTACTGCGTTTAATATAATGTTGTGCCAAACGTGATACAGAACCGATTCGTTTGCATTTATATTTATATTTTCAAGATTAAGATTAAAGCATATGTTCTTTGCGCGGATTTTAGGTTCTAAAAGCAGTACGCACTGCCTTATCTGCTCGTCAAGTCTGTACCATTCTTTGTTGTCTGCAATCTGCTGATTATCAAATTTAGTGATGAAAAGAATGTTTTCAACAAGTTCAGTCAGGTGCTTTGTGTTTGAGATTATCTTGTCTAAATATCCTTTTTCGCTGTCTGACAGATTTGGGTTGTCCTTGATGAGCAGAGCATAGCCCTCTATTGCAGACAGCGGCGTTTTTATTTCATGAGAAACATTTGAAACAAAGTCCGACTGAAGCATTTCAACAGAGTTCAGATGTTTTGTCATTATGTTGAAATTATCTATGGCATTGTTTATAAATCTGAAACTTCTTCTTCTTTTAACCTCAACCGAATAATCGCCTTTGGCAACCTTGTCCGCAGCTTCTATTACATTATATATCGGGTGAACTATCAGTCTGCTTATAATCAGAAGATAAATTGAGCTTATAAACAGATTTACAACAAAAAACAGCAGCAGCATTTTTCCGATTGAAGACGGATCAAAAGAAGTTACTGAAACGGAGATTCTCAGATAAATAAATTCTTCCATTATCCAGTATAATACCAGTGTTGTTGCCGTGGAAATGCTAAGCGTAAATCCCAATATTATAAATATCAGAAATATTTCTTTTTTTGAATAACGCACTATTCTATCCATTTTTCTTTACCGCCTTGTAGCCCAAACCTCTTATAGTAACTATTTCAAAATCCATATTGCTTTTAAATTTTTCTCTTAAACGGTTTATATGAACATTTACCGTTTTTTCATCTGATTCATTGTCAAATCCCCAGATCTCGTCCATAAGCTGCTGCCTTGTAAATATCTTGTTAGGGTAGCAAAGCAGTTTATATAAAAGATAAAACTCTTTCTGAGGCAGAAGCGTTTCATTGCCGTTTTGAGTAACGGTAAGCGCGTCATAATCAAGAGTGGTGTTTCCTATGACAATTTTTTTGTCGTTCGCTATCTTAGAGCGTCTGAGCAGAGCCTTTATTCTTAAATTAAGTTCATCGTAATTTATGGGCTTTACAAGATAATCGTCCGCTCCCAGATTAAAGCCTTTTTCCATATCTACAAAAGCCGATTTTGCGGTAGTTACAATTATGGGAAAGTCATAATTATGCCGCTTCAGAAGATCAATAAATTCATAACCGTCCATCTCAGGCATCATAAGATCCAGAACACAAAGGTCAATATAATTGCTTTCAAGTTTATTAAGCGCTTCACTGCCGTTTTCGGCAGGAATTACATTATATCCCTTTCTGCTCAAAAAAACGCATGTGATTTCAAGCAGATCTTTGTTGTCTTCAACTACAAGAATATTAAACATATTAATAATTACCCCTAAAAAATATTAAAATTTTTACAAAAATATAATTTTTATCAATTTTTATTATACATATATATCCCTCTAAAGTAAACTCAATGTAAACAAATTCATTTTAAATTTGTTTTACAGTTAATAAAGGATTTACGCAGAGTTTATGTTAATTAATTATCATAATTACGGATTTTAAATCGGTTATTGTCAATTTTATTGGCAGCACGATACAGGAGGGGTAAATATGAAGTTATCCAAAAGATTTTTGAGCGTATTGCTTGCATTTCTTATGGTAATGTCGTCAGTATCGGCAGGTCTGGTTGCTTTCGCACAGGAAAATGCAGAGGCCACAGCCTACGAGGGACTTGATGAAAATTACCGCACGCTTGCTCTTGCGCTTACAAAAGAGTATGTTACTAAGGCGGAATACCAGACCGCTGAAAGAAATGTAACGGTAACAGACAACGAAGACGGGGATGTTTATGCCGCGGCAAAAGCGTTTTTTGATATTTTTGCCACCATGGATTATAAAAAAAGCCCGTCTTCAGATCAGTCAAATCTTGTGAATTTTGCAAATACCATTTCACAAACGCTGAAAAATGAAATGGGAGAAAATTACACGGCTGAAATGGAAACCGTTGTTACAAAGTATTTCAACGGCCTTGGCTCCAGCGCAAACGCCAACAAAGCGGGCGAGTACGGAATTACAATTAATTATCCCGAAAACTCTCAGCTGCTTAAATACGAAGCGGCGGGCGATCTGCCGGACAGTGTTTCTACTTCTTCAAGATTTTCCTACACGGTAGTCAGCAAAGGATTTATCTGGTATAACTATCCGTGCAGTGAAATTTCCGAAAATGATGCGTTTACCGTTGATACGGAGTCTCCCTCGGCTTTGAAAGCTTACGGTGCGCTTTTCAGTAAAGAGGTGCTTGGCACTGATCATGACAAGCTTGATGCAGAACTGTTTCAGAAGATAGTTCAGGACGGGCAGAAAGCAATTGATGCCGTCTCAAAACTGGCAGATGATGTCTACAAGCATTTCTTTGATTTTGAGATAGCAGAGGCTCAAAGTTATCTCAACAATATGCTCTCAAGCCTTGTAAAGGATTATAAGACAGTTGTTGCACAGCTCAATGAACTGTGCAAAGGCAAAGATAAAGAGGATTTTGATTATACCTCTCTTGAAGCAGTGAAAAAACTACTTGATAATGCTGAAAAGCTTTACAGCAGTTACACGCAGTCACAAAAAGATGAAGTTAAGAGCGAATACGCTGATTATCAAAAATGCAGTGAGCTCTACACCCAGTCTTTTAATTACAATGCAAAAAATGAATATGTTGAAACCGTTGCGCAGCTTGAAAAATATGCGGCACAGGATTACGCTATACAGAAAAATGAGCTTTCCGCTGTTAAAGAGCAGCTTGATAAAGCGGCTCAGGTATATGCCAAATTCATAGGCGAGATAACAGATGAGCAGGTGCTTGACTGCAAATCAGTTTTTGACACGGTTTCAAATAAATATAACAGCGCTGTTGAAAAGTATGAACTTGAAGAATATAACGGCAAAATTAAAATCATTGCTGATCTGTTCAACAGCGGAGCGCTTTCAGGGGTTGCATCATCTTCCGTAACGGATACCGTGAATAATGATGTTGTAACAGCTATGGAAGCTTATAAGTTCGCGGCTGAATTTCTTAACAAAAAAGACAGCACCGCCTATTCCGACAGCACTAAGATCTCCGTTAAAATATGTGAAGACCTTAAAGCTGTTATGGGCGAAAATTATGATAAGCTCAATGTCAAAACCGTTATAACGGAATATATGGGCGGCGGATTACTGTCATCAAATGATTATAATAAAACATTTACGGTAACCCCTTATTATATGGCTGCATATAATAGTGTTTCCGATATACCGCAGACTATTGATTATGAAATAATTGTATATACATTCAATCACACTGTTTCAGGCAAGGATTATGTTTTCGGCGGTATTACAGAATCTAAGGAAAAGAAGCAGGATACCACTGCTTATGCTGTGTTTAATGAATTTAACAGAGTGTTTACGGACAAACTGTTTACCGCTGATTTCTCGGTATACACGATAGAAAAGCTTGCAAATATAAGAAGCGAAGCAGAAAACGCTTTGAACGGTATTTCTGTTTACGATGAAAATATCATCAGCACACTTTTAGGTCAAAACGCAGAAAAGGCAAAAACGATAGTGCCAAAGTGCGACGAGTTCATGGTAAGCAATTTTACAGCCATGATAAACAGCCTTGTAAAAGACTTTGACGGTGAAAATCCTAATATAAAGGAATTTGTAAAAAGGTGCGATGAGATAGACTATTCTTACGGCAAACTTTCCGAAACCGCTAAAAGCAATGAAGCTGTTACAAAAGCTTACAAATCCTATGAAGAACTTAAATCAAAGCTCAGCGAGGATGTTGAGGCTTTTAAGGTGCAGGAATATATCAGGCACGCGCTTGAATTTGTAAACAAATATCCTGATGAAAAGATGACTTTTGAAATCAGCGAGCAGTTTGCGGCGGATCTTAAAACAGTCATTGACGAGTATGCGGCACTAAGTGAAAAATCAAAGACCATTATAGAAGTTGCCGATACTTTCAAACTTGTTGAACTCACCAGCCAGAAGATGGAGGCAGTAGTTCAGAAGCATTATGTCGATGAATATATCGAAAACGCAAGTAATCTTCTTTCACCTTACTATACGGATAACGGCGGTTCGGTAGAGATAAATGAATTCAATATTTTTGAAGTGTCAAAGATAAATTCAGTAATAAGAAACCTGAACGATACTTATTCGAAGCTTGATGAAGATTCAAAGAAGAACGAAAAAGTTGTTTACTACAACGATATAGTTATCAAACTTCAGAACAAGGTAAATGACCTTGTAGGCAATCCTAAGTTTGAAAAATACGATGTTGAATATCCTGACGGCGTTACAAAAGAGCAGGTAGAGGACATACTCAAAAGGCTTGACGCTGTTATTAACGGTCCTGTTATAGAACAGGCACTCGGGAAACCGCTTGATCAGTATGTTATTGACCTTGCAAGAGATAAGCTGTTCAAGGATGAGACTGTCAACACAATTCTGGCGGCGCTCTATCCGCAGGTGCTGAATGCAGTTAATGATTACAAGAATTTATTAGGGATTGTAGGCCTTTACGTAACACCCAAGACTGTTTCCGAAAGAAGTGCCATGGATGTGTATCCCAAGGCTCAGAAAGCGCTCAAAGAAGCGGGCGACGACTGGAATAATGTTAACTGGGAAAAGTGCGTATGGGTAAAAACAGACGGCACTAAGGTTACTGATATTGAAACATTCTGTGATGCGCTCGGAGCAGGTCTTCAGGGTATAAATAACGCACTCAAGGCGCTTCTTACGGGCGAAGATATAAAGGTGTTGCTTGTTACGATAATCTCAGGCAACGAGGGATATGAAAAGGATATCCTTCCGCTGCTTGAAATTCTGGGCTGTCAGACAGTTCCAACAGAGACATTTAAGTCACGCAGCAATTTGGCTTCCAATATGCTCAGGGATATTCTTATCCCGCTTTACAGCAGAGTGAAGGAATTACTTCATGAGAACACCGCAACACAGATCGTGGAAATGCTTCCCGATATCTCTTATGTAATGGCCTATAATCTGCTTGAAAAGGGTGTAGTGGATTTAGCTTCACCGCTTGCCAAATTTGGCTTTGATGTCCAAAAGATCCTTGCCGACGCAGGCATAGATCTCGGAAATGTTACCGGCCTTATAAACAAGGCTCTCGCAGGTACCGGAATAGTTCTTCCTGATATTAACTGGGCGGAATTTGCCGGTATCGGCGAGTGGCAGACCGATTATCCCAGCAACCGGCTTTCAGGTGTAAGAAATCATATAAAAGGCGATAACGCTGATGTAACCGTTCAGCTCGTTTATTATGTGATAGAAGCGCTCAAGGCGAACAGCGATGTTGTTACTAAGCTCATTGGAAACGGCAATCCCAATTTCATCGTTTCCATGGTTCTTAACACTGTTTTCAAATGTGAGGACAAAAAGCTTGCACAGGCTTTGTTCACACTTCTCACAGCTTATGATGTTCCGGATTACTCTTGGAACTTCAACTGGACAAAAACAAATGTTACTTACCCGTCCTCATATTCCTCTAAGGATGTTGAAAGGCTTGTTTCCGTAATTTCTGATATAGTAACAAATGTTGTGAATACGCTTCTTGATGATTCGCTTGACGGTATGGTGGCAGAAAAAGTCTATAACGGCAATAACATCAGCAAGTTATTCACCGCTGTTTATTCTGCTCTTCAGGACGAAACAGTTTTAAAAATACTTTCATTTGTGAAGATAACGGATGCTGGCGGCAATGTATCATATATTGATATTTCAAAAGACGCCGTTGTTAAGATGCTCGAAAAGGATTATCCGCAGGCGGCAAAAGCTGTTAAAAAAGCGGATACTTTCAAGGATGCACAAATCTCGGCGGATGCTTGGAATGTAAAGGACTCAGCGTCATTCGCAAAAGCGCTCTGCACCGTACTCAGCCCGTTTGACAGCGTGTTGACTGCACTCCTTGCAGGCAAGGGCATGACTGTTGATGTGGCGGGCGCGCTTGTTATCAACGGCGCAAACGGCTACAACAACGCATTAAAGCCTCTCATGGATGCGCTTACCTGTAATGCTCTTTCCGTTGAAGAGTTCAACGCTCAGGCAAAGAAAGATAATTCCTCAGTGCTTTACAACGTAGTTCTTCCTCTTCTTCAAGTGGTAGATAAAGTTGCTCAGGATCCTGTAAACGCAGTAGTTGAGATAGCTCCTAAAGCGGCGCTCTTTATAGACAACGGCGGAATACAGACGGCTGTTGAACAGCTTCTTGCCCCGCTCAACAATGTACTCAGCGCTGTTGCTATCGTTATCGGCACAGACAATATTTATGAGTGGCTCACCGCAACTGTATTGAGCCCTATTGCAGGCGAAAAGCTTGAATGGAAAAATCTGCATAATCAGATAGTTCCTATACTAAACAACAGAGTACTCAGAGACCTCAATATCAACGGTACGAAGCTTTCTCTCCGGCTTCCGGATATTGATTGGTCTGTTATCGCAGGCTGCACAGTTTCCGCATCGGGACAGACCGTAAAAGCCGACAGTGCAGTAACTATACTCAAGTATCTCTGGAAGACGGTTCAGACAAACAAGTCTGAAATCACAGGCCTTGTAAAGAAACTTGCAGGTGATGAGACGTATAACACGCTTTCGCCTTATATTGATAAGCTTCTCGCCGTAAGCGGCGACAAGGCCGTAGAGATACTTGTAAACCTTTCAAAAGGTCTGGACGCTTCATCGTTCAAAGCCGATTGGTCTTTCCTTTACAAAAATTATACTCCCACATCAGTAAGATATCCTAACGGTGTGTCTGAAAAAGATATTCAAAGTGTAGTAAGTATTCTTTCAGCAGCGATAAATAACGCTCTGTCATCTCTTCTTGATGTTTCACTCAGCGGCGCTCTGACTGATAATCTCTACACAAACAATACAATAAATAAACTCGCAAAAGCCGTTTATTCTGTGGGAGATAACAAAACGGCTGTAACGGTGCTCAATATTCTGGGCGTTGATGTTTCAAAGGACGCAATTGCGAAGTCGCTTAAGAAAGAGTATCCCGAGATTTCAAAATCCGTTGCTTCCGCATCATCTCTCTCAAAACTCAGCACAGGCGGCTGGAACTGGAATGTAAAAGATAAAGACAGCTTTATCAAAGCGTTCGTCGCAGTATTAAGACCGTTTTCAAATGCGCTCAATCTTCTGCTGAACAGCGGAAATATCAATATCGCCGGGGTGGTTGGCTTTACGGGCGCAAACGGTTATGAAAACGCGGTGAAACCCATTCTTGATGTGCTCGGCTGCAGTTCCGTTTCAGTTTCCGATTACAGCAAGGACGCCGCAAAGAATACCGATAATCTGCTTATCAATATTCTTGATCCGCTCCTTACAAGAGCAGAGCAGACAGTTAAAAATCCGCTCAAAGAAGTTTCCGCAATACTTCCGCAGGTATCAAACTTCATCTCAAAGGGCGGTATACAGAAAGCAGTAGAAAATCTTATCTATCCTGTTTCAAATCTGTTGAACCCTGTTCTTTCGGCGGTTACTGACGAAAGTGTTGTCGATTTGCTTCTCGGTATTCTCAAGGTTAATGTGAACTGGAACAATATTCAGAATGAGATAATACCTCTTCTCAATAAATCCGTGCTTTCAAATATAAACATCGGTTCAAAGAATGTTTCGCTCAATCTTCCCAATATTGACTGGGGCGCGCTTGCAGGCTGCGGACAGCTAAACGGCAGCTCAATAAAGGCCAATACAAGCGCTCAGTTTATGTACCTTGTAAACTATGTTTTCAAAGCGCTTGAATGGAACAGAGCGTGTGTGATTTCACTTATCGGATCAAACGCAGTTGTTTCTCAGATTATTGATAATATCATTACACTGGGTCCTGATGAGTTTACAAAGATAGTTGTAAATATTCTTCTCAAAATGAAAACATTTGATAATGTTTCATGGACTTTCAGGGAAGTTGGTAAAACAAGCGTAGCTTATACCAAAAATTACAATAAGGAAGATTACGCAAATGCTTTGACAATGGTTGACCCCATGATAGACAATCTGCTTGCAGAGTTTGCTGGAGCTTCACTCAAGCCGTTTGTAACGAATATGATTTATACAAACGATATTGTAAACAAGCTTGCAGAACTTATTTACACTTCACTTGAAAACCTTGATATAGGCATTGATCTCAATACCGTACTCTCTCTTGCCGATATTGATATTTCTACAAAGGGAGTAGCTTCAGCTATCAGCGATTACTCCTCAGCTGCAAAAGAACTCAAAAATCACAGCAAGTGGAAAGATGTAAACTTCAGCAAGATAAACTGGGGCTTCAAGGACGGAGACAGAAAAGGATTTGTAAATGCTCTGGCAGCAGTTCTCAGACCTCTTTACCCCGCTCTCAGAGCAGTGCTTTCAGGCGAGGATCTTGTGCTTCTCGGCTCAATAGGCATCAAAGGCGGCAACGGCTACAACACCGCGGTTATTCCTGTAATGGAAGCTCTCGGAGTTGACGAAAAGTCCATCGTTTCACCGTCTGAATATTCAAAGCAGGCGGATACGGATAAGGTGGTAACCAATATCCTCAATCCTCTTCTTGACAGGGTTGAGCAGATACTTCAGTCGCCCGTAGTTTCGCTTGCCGAAACTCTTCCGAATCTTGCTTACTTCATCTATAACGGCTCAATTAAGGAATGTGCTGAAAATCTTATTGCTCCCGTAACGAATATTCTAAGGGAAATAGACCCCATATATTCTGTAAATATCAGTCTTTCATCGCTTGATAATCCTAATCTTGCAGATCTTGCAAATTCTTTGATAGGCAATATCAAGATAGACGGTAAGCCGCTCGGCATCAAACTCAGCAATATCGATCTTCAGAAACTTGCCGGAATCGGAAATGTTGTCAGCTATAAGTCAATGAGAACATTCAACGGTGAAAGAATGACTGTAAAGAGAGTGGAGGCTGACACTCCTGCCGTATTTATCAGCACACTGAGATATCTTGTATCCAATATTAAGACAAATCTTGACGCTATAAACAGTCTGCTTGCAAGATTTAATATTCCGGATAATATTCTCAGCATTATTAATCAGGTGCTCAATGCTCTTGTTTCATCTGACGTTGACGATGTTATCGAAATGCTTATGGATCTTCTCTTCGGCGGAGGTTCAGACGGCGCGGCTGTAAATGCAGATGTTGCAGGCGAAACTTCAGACCCGTTCAAGCTCGGTAATTTCTACTGGGCATACTGGGTAACGCTTGCGGCGTTCACATTGCTTGTATGCGCAATTCTGTATCTCATTTCAAGAAAGATTAAAAAGAAGAGCTTAAAACTTGAAGAAGTAAACTCAGAAGATATAAACTCACAGGAGGAAATCTCATGAAAAAAGCTTTTAAAATAATTTCTGTAATCCTTGTAGTTTGTATAGTTGTCAGCGGCGTTGTAGTAGGTGTTCTTAAAAAAGATGAAATAAACTATTTTTACAGCGCAATGCACAATGCTTCCGTTGCTCTCAGCGACGGAAGCTGGAAAGACGCAGGCAAAACCGATAATTCAGGCGGTGCTGATGTTGACAGCGCTTTTGTTGCGGGCAAATACGGCGGCATCGAATTTAAAACTGCAGAGGATGTTGTAAACTACTATGTTGATGCCTATAACAAGACCAAGGCAAAAACCGCGTCATATATTGATGACCAAGGCAACACGCAGACATATTACGCTATGCTCGGCACAGAAGAACTTAAGATAAATTCCGTTCTTGTGGAAGGCAAGGAAAATTCAATCATAAACGGCCTTGTTCCGAGTGTTGTGGACAGTCTGTTCAGCCCCAATGTTTACGGACTGCCTCCTTGCGCAAACAGGGATCCCGTAAATGATATTGACGAAAACGGCCAGTCTCTGCAGACTTCAAGAATAACGCCGGATGATATTGAGAACTGTTCCGTTAAAGATAACGGCGACGGTACTATATCAATCACACTTGTTCCTAAAGAGGTTCAGATGAGCCATAAGGGTCTTGATTCGCAGGGAAAAGTGTTTAACACTCTCGGCGCTATTGATAAAACCGTTGATTCGATTTCAGCTCTATCATGGGCAAGCGGTACAACCGCTGAAAACTGCAGTGTTCTTTACAGCAAGAGCAACGCAGTTGCAAAGATTGACACAGCTTCGGGCGAAATCGTAGAGGCTGATTATAATCTGAACATTGATATCAATGTTCAGCACGCAAATGTAGCTATCTTAAAAGATAAGAGCGCCTCGCTCAACATTTCCTATAAACAGCATTTCCCTGCTGACGAGGAATATATGCTTAAATCAAAAGGCATCAAAAAGGGCTAACAAACATATTTTACCTTCAGAAAGGGCGGCCGTTCTGCTTTTTAATGCTCTGAATATAACACTGCTGTAATTCCCGTTTAATAAAATTAATATTGTTATGTTGTGAATTATTATGTTATAATAGATTAAAATGATAATACTATCATATAAGTGATAGATTGTTTTACGGCACGCGCAGAATAATTGCATGCCGTACTGCATACGGCAGTCAGAACTAAAACGGTTTTGGCAGCCTAATAAATTTTAAGGAGTTGTTGTTATGGAACAGAAATATTATAAGTGTTCTGTGTGCGGCAAAATTATAGCTGTGGTAAAGGATACACCTGTACCCGTAATGTGCTGCGGGAAGAAAATGGAAGAAATTATACCGGGCACTGTCGATGCCGCTGTTGAAAAGCATGTTCCCGTCTATAAGCAGGACGGCGATAAGATCTATGTTACCGTAGGTGAAGTAGAGCATCCCATGCTTGAGGAGCATTATATTGAATGGATCGCCGTACAGACAGATGCGGGCATTTACAGAAAGGCGCTTAAACCCGGCGATGAACCCAAGGCTTGTTTTGCCCTTTGCTGCGGTGAAAAACTTGAGGCAGTTTACGCATACTGCAATCTTCACGGCCTTTGGAAAGCATAAAAGAGCGATATAAAAAACAACCCCCCCCCTGGGGGCGGTTGTTTTTTTGTGAAAACATATGTGTAAGTAATAAAAAAACTATTATCTTTAAATCAGTATAATTTTATGCCGTTTATAAGTGGCTGCTCGGACAGTCGGTGAGCTGAGTGATATTGAGAAGTAATATAATGACGGCTGAGGTAATGCCCTTTCCTTAGCTTATCTGGTATTAAAAAATCAGCTATGACGGAAAGGAAAAATATAATACTAATATTCCTTAGTTGCATTATAAATCAATATTTTGCTATAATGTTTATGATTAAGACAGTGAGGAAGTTTCTATGAAAAAAATTGTAAAATTATTATGTGCGGTAACGGCTGTATGCTGTGCCGCAGCATTGGCGTCATGCAGCGCCGAAGTCATTCAGGACACCACAAAAACAACCGAAACCACAACCGAAGCAACAACGGAAACTGTTGAAAACGAAAACAAAGTGTTAGACGGTGTGAAGTTCGAAGGTTATGAGTGCAGCGGATATTATGTATGCCTTGACTCGGAAAACATTGTTGATCAAAACGGAATACATTTCAGCGCAAGAGCGAATAATGCACATGAAGGCGCTGATTCGTACTCACTGTACGCAGAAACGGAAAACGGCAAAACCTTGATATTTAATACTGATTATTACGGCGGTGTCAGTTATTATTCACCGCACATATACGCCTATATTGATGATTCCCTTTATTTTTGCTTTGAAGGAAATCTTTACAGAATAGAACTGCAGACTGATGAAACGGGAGCCATAGTAAGCAGTGATATTTATCTTGTTAAAGAGGGCGGGTATTTTTCTCCGGTCAAAGTTCAGACCAATACTTTAATATTAAAAAGCGGAAACTCGTATTTTGCGTTTGATACAAAAAGCGGAGAGACGGAAAAGATAGAATACAACACTATTATTGAGAGCTCAAAAAATGATATGCCTGTATCAGCCGATGAGGCGGTCGATATTGCTTTTGAGGCTATAAAAGATGAAAACAATTATGAGGATGAATCTTTTGGTCTTTCGGTAACGAATGATGATTTCAGCGAATATGAGCTTGAAGACGGTTATCCTCAGCTCGTTCATGATCCGGATCTTATTGACCAGCATGTTATTCATGAATACTACCCTGAATATGCGTGGCGTGTAAAGCTCAGGGGAAATTATATTGCAGATGTATATATTAACGCTGAAAGCGGAGAGGTTTCGGCTGTAAGCTTTGATTTCCTTGACTGAATTAAAATGTTATGTTTAGCTGATTGCTGTTTGAATATCTAATCATTTTTTTTCGAGCTTTCATTATTAAGCTCTGCTTTTTTAGCCGAGCTTGTTTTTACTGCGTTTCTTATAAGCACAGTTGTTCCGCAAATCGCAAAAGCGCCTGAAAGTCCGAACATAGCTTTTGCCTGAGGACTGAAAGATGTTTCTTTTTCAACAGGCACATCAATCAGCGTGTCGCCGGATACTTCATTTGCCTGCGACGGCGATGTATCGTAATCATTTTCAAGTGAGTTTTCATTATAAAAATAAGCGCCGCCTGACTCAATGCTGAATTTAGTGCTGGCTTCTGTTTCTTCTTCTTTTTCTTCATATTCTCCGCTTGCGGAATACGTGAATTTTGTTGTTGCGTTTGTTTCTTTTTCTTCTTCCTTTTCTTCAATTCTGCTTTGTGTAGTGTCATTTTCAGCCACTGCCGTGTCTTCGCCCGCAGGCATATCTATAAGCGCGATATAATAGGATTTATTGTCGATTATAAGGTTTATTGCAGCGCGGTTTTCAGTATTTTTGTCCGCTTTTTCAGTAAATTCAAGCTCAAAGTAAATATCCTGGCCTAAATTTGTAAGCCGTGTAAAATATTTTGTTAAATCGCACGGAAATTCATTTTCTTCATCTGCTGTGAAATGAATTGTGTAATTTCTGTTTGAATTTGAAATATTTATTTCAACAGCTGTGTTTTCATTTCCTTCCATACCGTCAACTACATAACTAATACAGCAGTAAAGGCAGTTTTGGGCATAAAAAAAGCGCAGACAGCCATATAAATCATCGCTCTCTATCTGCACAGTTTCATAATTTGTTTCACTAAACCAATTCTCGCAGTAGCTTGCATCAGCAACTGCACCGTAGGCGGAGTTCGCAACGGAAATAATCGTTAGGCAAAAAAATAAGCTGCATATAACAGTCTTTCCCTCTCGGCATACCATCTATTATTCCCCCTACAAAAACACCAAAAATATTGTACTATTTTTGTCACATTGTGTCAATAAAATTTATGCAAATCAGCAAAAAAAATATAAAATAAGAAATAAACAACAAATTATTTTATAAAATGTTAATAAAGTGAAAATTGTAATTTATAAAAAAGTATTAATGACGAAAAATACAGGTCATATTCTCAGCTTTGCCGCTTGTATGCGAGGTGCCGGTTAAAGGAATATGACCATACCAAGTTGCCAAAACGGCATCGTTGTAGTATTATGTGAATACATCAATTTAACGGCGGTGGTTTAATGAGCGCAAAAATACTATTGTGTGAAGATGATGAGTTTCTTCGCAGCGGACTTCTTGAAATGCTTCAGAAAGAGGGACACGAGGTCTGTGCGGCGGGCAGCTGCGAAGATGCACACAGCAGTCTTGCTAAAAATAGATTTGATCTTATTATTCTTGACGTTATGCTTCCTGACGGAAACGGTTTTGATCTCTGCCGTGAAATAAGAAATTCAGGAAACGATATCCCTGTTTTGTTTCTCACTGCCTGTGATGATGAGATACAGATAGTGCGCGGCCTTGATTCTGGTGCTGACGATTATGTAACAAAACCGTTTCGCCTGCTGGAGCTTTTATCAAGAGTGCGTGCGCTTTTAAGGCGCAATTCAAAAACTGCTTCTCCCGTTTACGGAAATATCGCCGTAAACGAGGATAATATGACGGTATTAAAGGACGGGGAAAAGATATATCTCACGCCTACCGAATATCATATTCTCTGTATACTTCTCAGAAACCGCGGCATTATAGTTACACGTGATTCGCTTTTGCAGGGTATATGGGATTGCGAAGGCGCTTTTGTTGATGATAATACGCTCTCGGTACATATCAGCCGCCTGAGAGATAAAATAGGTGCCGACTGTATAAAGACGGTTAGAGGGGTCGGCTACAGGTGGGAGGACGCCGGATGATTTTCGAGATACTATTGTATGCCGCAATCGGTGTGCTTGCCGTGATCTTGATTGTGCTGATAGTCTTGTGCATTAAAAGGAAAAGAGAAGTCTGCCGTATAACTGAAAGCATAAACAGATATATACAATCCGGTGCGGTAGCTGATTTCAGTCCTAAAGAAGGGTATATTGCAGAGCTTCAAAATGCTGTTTTTGATATGGAAACGCTGATTGAGCGTGAAAAGCAGAACACAAAGGAAATGTCAAAACAGAATACAGAGTTTATATCAGATATTTCACATCAGCTGAAAACACCTATTGCGGGACTTCGGCTGTATTGCGAAATGGAGCACAGCCAGCATCCCTCAGAGCACACGGAAAAAGAACTCCAGCTTATAGAAAAAATGGAAAATCTTGTTTACCGTCTGCTCAGGCTTGAAAAAATACGTTCGGATGCCTATGTTATGGACTTCAGAACATATGATTCCGCGGATTTTATAAATCCCATTGTATCAGATTTCCGCCATCTGTTTCCTCAAAAGGAGTACAAGGTGAGGGCGGATGGAAAAATTCGCTGTGACAAGGAATGGCTTGGCGAAGCGGTAGGAAATCTTATTAAAAATGCCAGCGAGCATACAGAGCAAAACGGCAGGGTAGAGATAACGGTAAACGATACGGGAGATTTTACCGAAATAACGGTTCAGGATAACGGAGGCGGAGTGCCTGAAAAGGATCTGCCCCTGCTTTTTACACGCTTTCACAAAACAAATAATGCCCTGCCCTCAAGCGCGGGGATAGGTCTTGCGATAACTAAGGCGGTAGTTGAAAAACACCACGGCACTATTTCAGCCGAAAACAAAAATTCAGGGCTTTGTGTTGTTATATGTCTGCCGCATATTGATGGATATGTTTTAATTTAAAAGCGCGGCGCGCCATCATAATTTCGGCGCACTGCGCTTTTCTTACGTTTTTTTAAGATTGTTTTCACCTTAATGAAAGAAACACCGTTTATAATTTGAGCCAAGGAGGGTTCCTTATGAGCATTATTGAATGTAAAGATCTTACAAAAGAATATATGAGCGGAGAAAATGTTGTAAAAGCCGTGGACGGTATAACCGTTTCTTTTGAACAGGGTGAATTCTGTGCGGTCACGGGCCCCAGCGGCTCGGGCAAATCAACTCTGCTCCATCTTCTCAGTTCGCTTGAAAGCCCCACTTCGGGCGATGTCGTTTACAATGATAAAAAGCTCTCTTCATATAACGATAATCAGCTGTCTATTCTGCGGCGCAGAAGATTTGGATTTGTTTTTCAGGCATATAATCTTGTTCAGGAGCTTACGGGATATGAAAATATAATTCTGCCCGTAATGCTTGATAAGAAAAAGCCCGATGACGAGTATATTTCCAAAATAATTTCAATACTTGGAATAGAGGACAGGCTTGAGCACCTGCCCTCAGCTCTTTCGGGCGGTCAGCAGCAGAGGATAGCTATTGCCAGAGCGCTCGCAAACAAGCCGTCCGTACTTTTTGCGGATGAGCCTACGGGAAATCTTGATGCTGCAAGCGGGCGCGAAGTGCTTTCTCTGCTCAAATATACGGGCAGGGAACTCGGCATAACTCTTATACTTGTTACGCATGATTTGCACGTTGCGGAGCAGGCGGACAGGATAATCACAATTGAGGACGGAAAAATTGTGAGTGATACAAAAGCACAGGGGGTGTAGACCGTGAAAGAAAAGCTTACGGTAAATACCCTTGCATTCGGCAATCTGAAAAACCGAAAAAAGCAGTATACTTCACTCATAATCGGCATAATTCTTGCGATGATGTTTTCATCCGCAATACCGCTTTTGTTTTCAAGTATGTTAACATCGGTAAAAGAGATGGAGTGCGACCTTTACGGCAGGCAAAACGGTATATATGTTGACGCCTCAAATCAGCTTTTTGCAGAGGCGGCGGGTGAAAAGGTTGTTGGTGATTACGGCTTTGCGCATGTTGTGGGCAGTGTGTTGACTGATGACGGCACTCCGTATTCGGTTGCTTATCTTGATGATAAGGCGTATCAGCTTTCAAATATATCGTTTATTGAAGGCAGTTATCCTCAGAATGAAAATGAAATTGCTATTGAGGAGGCAACCATTGCAAAAATGGGTCTTGATGTTTCGGTGGGGGACAGCATAACTCTTGATTTTCTTGTTCAGGACGGGAGCGGTTATCTACCCGAAACTCAGGAAAAAACTTTCATTTTAAGCGGTATAGCAAAGAATAAACTTTCAAATATCATTTCAAGCCATTCAACTTTTACAGACAGTATTCCGTCTGTATTTGTCTCCAAGGATACTCAGGTGGAGCCGGGCGGTAAAGAAAAACTGGTTTGTTATTTCAACTATTATGAAGAAAACAGCATTTATACAATAGGTGATACTGAAAGATATTCAAAGTTCAGCGACTTTTTAGATAATAATGGCGGTGATCTTGGCAATTGGATAGAAGCTGATTCATCAAACTATTCAATAAACAGCAGTAACGGCATATATGCGCCCACTGTGTTTATTTCGGCGTTTGTTGGTATTCTGCTTGTTGCTTCTTGTCTCGGCATAATAAACGCTTTTTCCACAAACCTAAATGAGCGCAGGCGGCAGATAGGCATGCTGCGCACAGTTGGCGCAACAAAGCGGCAGATAATAATTATCTTCGGCAGAGAAGCATTCATAATCAGCCTTATCTGTGTTCCGGTCAGCATAGCGCTTTCGTGCTTGTGCGTAAAAGTCGGTTTTATGATACTGGGAGATAGATTTATTTTTGACGCGAATATCTGGGCCATTGTTGCATGCGCGGTGATTAGTGTTATCTGCGTTATGCTCGCGGCTCTCGTTCCGCTTATTAAGGCGGCAAGAGTCACTCCTGTGCAGACTGTCAGAAATATTGAAATGACACGCAAATATGTCCGTAAAAAGATAAAAAGCAAAAAGGGGTTTGTGCCGTCTAAACTGATTGCCCGCAGAAGCCTTTTGTTTAACGGAAAGACAAGAGCGGCGGCAAGCATTATTCTTGTAATTACTATAATCGGTTCTTGCTTTGGCTTTTCTTTCGTAAAAGATATGCGTGAAGATAATTGGCTTCCCAAGTATGAGTATGAGCTCGAGAGTTACTCATGGGATAATGATTTGATAAATTTGCCCGGTTCAGATAACAATTATACCTATTCTGATTACAACACGGTAAAATCAATTCCTTATGCAGGAGATGTATATGCTTCACGCAGATGCAAGGCTGTCATAAAATGCGGTGAATATACGGATTATCAGAAAACAATAATGTACGCAGGCGGATATTTTTCAATGTTTGATATAAGCAGTGTAGACGTTCACAGCCTTACATCTGACAATTTGGATAGTGTTTTATCTTCAAATCTTACCGAACAGTTTTCAGCGCTCAGAAATTACTGCGGCAATCAAGATGTAATGCCCATATATATAGTTGCTCTTGACAGCAGGCAGTTTACAGAACTTGAAAGCAGTGTCGTTTCAGGCAGTATAGATACAGCGTCGCTTGATTCCGGCGAAGAGGTTGTTGTGATAGCGCCGCAAAAAATCGCCCTTAATGTGGAATATGACGATGAAGACCCCGATTCAGGTTATTCATGGGGCCCTGATTGGAATGACGGCGTAAAAGATGACAAAAATTATCTGAAACGCGCAGATTGTGATATTCAGGCGGGTGATGAGATATCACTCAGCATTATTTCAGATAATTCAACAAATACAGATGAAGATATAAACAGCTCTGTAAATACAAACACGGTTATTTATACCTATGATGAAGAGTTAACGCAGGAGTATGATTACAGTAACACATCAAGCTGGGAAAAAACAGACGCAAATGCAACTGTAGGTGCGGTAGTAAATGAATTGCCGGATGGATTTTCTGACGCTAATAATATTCTTTCATCTGCCGATATAGTTGTTTTGACAACGCTAAGCGGAATGAAGAATTTTTACGACGGCACAAATTTCAGCAGTATTAATTTCAATCTTAACACCGAATGTAATGATGAGATAGATGCCGATGTAAGCAATACCCTGCAAACTATTGTTGATAAAAAAGATAATTGCAGTTTTACTTCGTATTATGCAAATCTTAAAGACCAACAGCAGACAAACAGCGCAGTTCTTATACTTCTCACAGCAATTATTATATTGTTTATGAGCATAAGCGCAAGCATAATAAACAATTCACTTACAGCGCAGATAAGAGACGGCAGGCGTGAAATAGGTACGCTCAGGGCTGTTGGCGCTTCGGCTCGTGACCTTTTTGGTTCCTATATCTCACAGCTTGTTTCAATGCTGTCGATAAGTTACGCAGTCGGGTTTGTACTGTTTATCGTTTCTTATTTTATTAATCAGGCTGTTACCAATGGAATGGAACGTGAGCAGATGTTCAAATTCAGTATATGGGAGACTGTTGTTGCCTGCGCACTGCTTTTCATATTCTGTGCGGTCAATCTGTGGCTCAAGATAAAAAAAGAAATGAAACACAGCGTTATCGATAATATAAGAGAACTTTAAGGAAAGGCGGTGTAAGCATGAAAAAATTCTTTGCTTTGGTTTTGATATGTTTCTTCTGCGCTTCAGCCGCTTTTCCCGTTTATGCTCAGGATGAGGATATACAGGAAACACAGATGCAGACTGTTTCCGAGGAGGAAACACAAAATGCATCTCAGCCTCGGCTTATGGTAAGTTCATATGATAGTTCCGTTCTGACACCGTCTGAAGATCATACGGTGAAAATAACCTTCAAAAATTACAGCAAGGATAAATCAGTTTATAACATAAAGCTTTCAGCGATTGATGAAAGCGGAGATATCCGTGCAGACGGCGTAGGTACAAAGTATGTTGATAAGATAAAAGCCGGCGGCACTTATGAGTGGAGCCTGCCTGTCACGGTCGCAAAAACAGCCGTATCGGGCGAGCATAAATTAAGCGTTACCGCAGAGTATGAAGACGAATATTACACCCCCTTTACCACGTCTGATACTATTGCGGTAACGGTTGCCCAGTCCGTTGGATTAGCTTATGACGGTGTAATTCTGCCGCAAAAGGTTACACAGGGCGAAACTGCCAGCATTACTATCAATTTTATGAATACAGGCAAAAGTGTTGTAAGAAATTGTAGTATAAAATTTGATGTGGAAGGTCTGCAAACGGGCGGAGTGCTCTTTGCGGGGGAGATACCCGCAGGCTCAAATACTGAGGTTTCCGCAAACTTTTCCGTAAGCAAAGATATGCTGGGAGAGGTGTCGGGAACGGCAACAATAAGTTATGAGGATGAACTCGGCGGGCAGTATTCGGAAACGGTAGATCTCTCAACCGTTATAGAGGAACCGCCCGATGAAACAAAAAAAGAAGAAGAGGAAAAAAGCAAGTACCCTCTATGGTGGCTCTTCCTAATAGTCGGTATAGCAGCAGGCGGTGCTGTCGGATTTGCTGTACCTACTGTTCTTCATTCCAGAAAACAGCGGCTCGAGGATGAAAAACGCCTTTAATCAGTGAAATCATAATCAAGCTAATAAAGAAAGCCTCAGGTGTAATACCTGCGGCTTTCTTTTTGTTGCAAAAATGCAGTCTTTGTGATAAATTAAATTAATAAATTGCTTTGTGAAATATAATGAAAATATCTTAAATTATTTGAAAGGTCTTAGTATAGTGAAAAATGATAAAGAGAATAAAGACAGCAAGAAATATTTTCTTACCTGTGAACGGGATTGGGTTTATTTTACACTGATAACCGTTGCAGGTTTCTGGGGCGCTTATACATATTTGCTTCGGGGAAATGTTTTCTGCAACGCTCAGACCGGCAATGTTGTGCTTATGGGTCTTGCGCTCGGCTCAGGGGAGTGGAAAACGGCTCTGTATTATCTTGTGCCTATTTCAGCATATATGCTCGGTGCTTTTGTTTCGGAACTTGCTCCAAATCCTATTAAACATCACTTTTCAGTGCGCTGGGATACAGTGCTGATGTTTATAGAAATGGCAGCGGTGTTCGCTCTCGGCTTTGTGCCTGAATCAGCTCCCGTGCAGATTTCTCAGGTAGTTATAAATTTTGTTGCCTCAATGCAGTACAATACTTTCCGTCAGGCTCAGGGTATCCCTGTTGCAACCACTTTCGCCACAAACCATATACGCCAGATAGGAATAGGCCTTGCAAAGGAGTTTCAGCACAGGCACAGCAAAGATAAATCTCATCGCAAAAAGCTTTTTAAGCATCTGCAAATGCTTTTGTTCTTTTCAATAGGCGCAGTGGTCGGCACGGTGTTCTGCAACCTTATGCTCGGAAAAGCAATATGGCTTACCATGATACCGCTTTGCGTTATTTTCATAACTTTGCTTCACGCCGACCTTACCACAGAAAAGAATATGGTTGAAAAGAAACCCTCCGGGCATTGATATTAAATGCTGTGCTAAAATTAAATGTTTGAGGTTATGTTATGATAAGAATTTTATTTGTATGCCACGGCAGTATACCAAAGAAAACCTGAAAAACCGCATAAAATCAAGGAATTTAAGAGCCTAAGTTCGGCTACTACACCATTTACTACTCCATTTTAAAAAAAGTTATATTTTCATACTCTATAATAAAAAGAGCCTTGGTAAATCCAAGGCTCTCTTTGCTTTTATATGAGCTTGTTATTTTATTCTATACAAAACTTTGTTTTTCATTTTAGTGGCTTCAAGATATATGCTTGTCAGAAAGTACTTTTAATAACTTGATTTCAGCTGTTTTATCACATATTGATACTAATTGATACTAATTAATATCAGTTTATCGTAAAATTCTTCCTTTCAATATTTTTGCACAAATGGAACATATCAATCCAAAAAGGATAATTAAGCTATAATCAAAATCAAGGATTACAAATACCGCAACAGCAATACACAAAATAAAAGTTTCTGTTTTGCTTTTCGCTTCTTTCCTTTGTTTCTCTGAATCATTAATTTCTTTTCGAGTTTTGTAATATTTGCTTTGTGTAATTTTTTTCGAGATTTTAAATCATCTTTAAATTCTGTTTTATCCTTAAAGCTCATACCATTTAAATTTAGTAATGTCTTTTTTTGACTTCATTTCATTAAGTTTTTCTTGGCTTTGTTTAACTTCTGCTTTTTTACTTTCTATTAACTATCTTGCTCTAATAATTAAGCAGCCTCAAAAGTATGATACTTAGTGCCGAATTCAATTATTTTACTTTCAGGAGTTTCTAAAATAGTTTCCTTAACTTTTACATTAGGTACACCTTTTATGAACTTTGGTTCTTCAAGATTTTTGCTTGGAAGATACAGATGCTTGTTAGCAGGGAAATATATTAGGTTTTCTTTCTTTCCCTTTGCTTTATCGCTGTTTTCTGTTATGTTCGTCAAGTATGAAGTCTTGAAAATGAGATCCTTTTTCCGTGTATTTCCGCAAAATTAACCTGATCTCCGTATTTCCACTTTTGTCTAATGATTTCTTCGGTTAATTCAGGCGACCAAATAATCGCATGAGCGTGAAATTTACCGTCTGAACCGGCTTCTTTTATAATAATGTATTTTATATCTTCGTCATATCTTCTCATCCTGCGGGTAAAGTTTCTTAGGCTCGTTTGAAATTCATCATAATTCCTTGGTGCGTCTCTAAATGTCAGTTCAACAGAGTAAACCGTATCATATCGTAAAAAGTTGTATTTGATTAGTTCGCTTGCGTGTAACAGCGTTATTCTTGTGCTTTCAAGGCACTGATCTTTTGTACTTGACGGTTTGTAATCTCTCGTTTCCCCCGTTGTCGGATTCAGCATTTTTCCGCCCGGTATTTTGATAAAATTAATAGGTTCATTTTCTTTAAAATGTATAACTTCTACAATGTTTGTACCCGGATAACAAATATATTTCGAAATATTAATCACCTCTTTTAATTAATTACTATTCTTGATTATTCCCTTACTTTAGGACCATTTTTGATAAAAAACAATGGAGAAAGACTCTCCACTGTTTAATTTTAATTAACTGATTTCACTTAGAGTATAAGGAGCATACTTGCCAAATAAGTCCTCAAAAACTTCTAATCTGTCATCATTAAATGTTTTTAACAGCATTCCGTAAAGTATGTATTATCTCTGAACATCTGTGACATGTTTACAGCAATCCTAATACAAATTCTGTCTGAATCATCTATCTTGTAAACATAGTCACGATTAAGATTGAGAAAATTATATCTGTACAAAAAACTATAAACCCATTGCGTAACCTGAAAATGTTTATCTTCGTAAAGTACATTTGCAGGCGAGTTGCTACTAATCTGACGATTTAAAAAATCCTCTTTGTAAATAGTTGCAACAGTTAATTTGTCTGAGCTGCCAATAAAAGATTTTTTCATTTAAAAAGCCTCATTGAGAATGAAATTTAATATATAAAAAAGGACAGTCTTCAGCTGATTAAAACTAGCATGACTGTCCTTTAATAACACTTATAAAAAAGAGTTGTTACATAAATAACAACTCCTTAATAACTCTGTACCATAATTATACCATGGGATATTATATTTTGTAAATAGTTTTTGGAAAGTTTTTTTAAACTTCTATTTTTCCGTGTTCTTTTTCATATTTTTCAATGCAGTCACGGATTAAAATCAATATCTGACTGTTAGCTGAGCGACCCTCATAATCAGCAACAACATGCAGTTTATCAAGCATTTCATTATCAATTCTAATAGACAAACTCTTAATAGCCATAAAAAGCCCTCACATAAAAATATATTATGTGTTTATTTTATGCTCATTATGTGTTATAATGTGCAATATGAATACACAATATGTTCATTATATGTTCGGAGGAGAAAATGAAAACTGCAATAGTAGGCTCAAGAAATATATGGGTTAACGACTTGTCTCAGTATCTTCCGCAGAATGTAACGGAAATCGTATCGGGCGGAGCAAGGGGAGTCGATACCTGCGCAAAAGAATACGCAAAAGCAAACGGAATAAAACTGACGGAATTTCTGCCCGACTATGACAAATACGGACGCTCCGCCCCGCTCAAAAGGAATCTGTTAATCATTGATTATGCAGATTGTGTGATAGCTTTTTGGGATGGAAAATCAAGAGGAACGAAGTTTGTAATAGACCACTGTAAAGAAGCGGGAAAACCTCTTAAAATCTATAAGCTTAAATAAAAACAGAAGGTTTTACACCTCTTATGGAGGGGTAAACAGTCTGTGGTAAGTTTTCATTATTCTATTATGAATATAGTTAAAAACATATTATTTAATGGGGGAATAAGGATAAATGAAAAAGAACAAAATCATCGCTGTAATTATGGCTATTGTCGTAATTATAAGCGTATTTGCAGCTTACTCTGCAAACAAAGAAGATGAAATGGTTGCAGAGTTTGTAACCGATGAAAACGGTGAAGCTGTTACAGATGAGAACGGCGAGTATTTAACCACTATGGTTAATAAATCCGATACTACAACCAAGGACGGTCCGTTGTGGTCAAGCTCAGATGAAAGCGACTCAAGCGGTTCTGACTCAACAGTATCAGAAACAACCAGCGGCAGCTCCAAAACCAAGTCTTCAGGCTCTTCTGGTTCGTCAGGTTCTTCAAGTTCATCAGGCTCAGGCTCAAATACAACGAAGAAACAGACTGCGACCAAGAAAGAGACTACTACGAAAAAGGAAACTACTACAAAAAAGGTTACTACAACTCAGGCTACATCATCAAAACCGTTAACACAGGCTCAGAAGGATTGGGTTATTGATAATTACTTTGAATAGTTCCCTCAACACGGTGCTGAATCTGGCTTTGAAACTGTTGAAATGGATTCAAAAAATGGACTTACTTGGCAAATTTCTTTTAACCAAGGTGATTATAAAACTACAATTAATGATATGAAGGCAGATGGACTTATTGATTTTGAAGCAACGGCTGTACGAGGGTTCGTTATTATTGGAAGGACACGGGCACAGAAAGCATTTTATATTACAAATGTGTTACAAATTAACAGTAATTTAAAATAAAGAAGGAGTTATTTAACTCCTTCTTTTTATATTGTTTCTTCAGCAAAGAAAAAACCCCCGGTTCTAGCGGGGGAAATAGAAAGCTTTAGTAAAAATAAAACCAGCGAGCAAAAAGCAAGCCGAGAGTATAGAAAAAAGAAACCTCACTGTATAATAGAAACGGTTTGGTAGACGCGTTACTAAGATACAGGAGGTTAAAAACGTGGTAAAAAAGAACGGAAACAATGAAATAAAAACATTATCACACTCTACATATAGATGTCAGTACCATATAGTGTTCGCACCAAAATATCGTAGAAAAGAGATATATGGAAAAATCAAGAGAGATGTAGGAGAGATAATCAGAAAATTGTGTGAACAAAAAGGAGTAGAGATAATAGAGGCGGAAGCGTGTAAAGACCACATACACCTACTGGTATCAATACCGCCGTATTTAAGTGTAGCACAATTTATGGGATATCTCAAGGAAAAAAGTACACTTATGATTTTCGACCGACACGCAAATTTAAAGTATAAGTATGGAAACAGACATTTTTGGTGCAGAGGATACTATGTTGATACAGTCGGTCGAAATAAGAAAGTGATAGAAAAGTACATACAAAATCAACTTGAGGAAGATTTAGCCAACGATCAAATCTCAATCAAGGAGTATGTAGACCCGTTCACGGGTAACAAGAATAAATAAGCAAAAAAATAAACAGCCCCACGAGAGGGGCTGTTAGAAATAGTAATGCGATGTCAAACCATCAGTGCCGACTTTCAGTCGGCAAGCCAGTAGGCGGCCCTTTTAGGGCCTGCGCAAACCACCAGTTCAACTGGTGGTTATGATTGACAAACAAATATGTTACATTTAATGTGTATTGATTATAACCGATAGGGTATAATTATAAATATGTAAATAAAATAGTACCGATAAGGTATAATTATATTTAATAATCATTGACAATAAACCCGATAGGGTATAATATAATCTTATGAATAAGATTTCTGAATTTATTAAAACTAATAGAAAAGCTGCGGGATTGACGCAGGAAGAATTTGCTCTTCGTTCCGGTTTAGGACTTAGATTTGTCCGTGAACTTGAACAAGGCAAGCCCACAGTAAGAATGGATAAGGTTAATCAGGCTCTTGCAATGTTTGGTATGGAAGCAGTTCCGGGAAGAAAGGATGATTAATTATGAGGGAGTACAGAACTGCAAATGTCTATGTCAGAAATATTTTTGCAGGTGTGCTGAGCGAAACGGATTTCGGCTATTCTTTCAAGTACGACAGCGATTATCTTAACAGCGAACAAGCTATTGCTGTCAGCTTAACATTGCCATTACAGGATGAAGAGTTTACATCAAAAACATTATTTTCTTTTTTTGATGGATTAATCCCCTAGGAGTTGGCATCTTAGCTTGTTTTGGTTGGTTTTGTTCTGCGGTGTGAACCCGTAAAACCTTATTTTACAAGGTATTTACGGGTTTTGATTTTTTTGTCTGAGAACATCAAAAATTGTTTTTTTGAAAAAGTGTCGTAAATGATGTAGCAGAATTATCATTTACATAAGATGCATACTGAGTTGTCTTGATTCAAGGATTTTTATACATTCTTATTTGTAGAAGTGGTCTATTTACAGTTGTCTTTCCTCTATTTAGTTAATTATTGAGATTGATGATAATTGTGCTAACAAATAGGAGTCTTTATATGAATTTTTAACTTCAAGGCGCTCAAGGACAGATTTTTCAGTCTCTGGGCTCCAATATATTTTCAGCTCATTCTTTGCTCGTGTTATTGCTGTATAAAAGATGTTATGCGTGATGCGTTCTTCTGCTTCATTTGTAATAACTATTTTTACAGATTCGTACTCTAAACCTTGTGCTTTATGGATAGACACGGCATACGCAACTTGAAATGGTATAACTGTGGAGTTATTATCGTCATCATCTTCGTCAGTACTTCTAAATTTATTAACACTAAAAGAGATAATGGAATTTCCAGATTCAGACTCTCCAACAAGTTCAAAGTCGTAGTCCCATGCGTCTATCTCATTTATTGATTCCTCAAGCTCAATATCAAATCGGATTTGTTGCTCTTCTGGGTGAATTCCGATGATTTTTCCCTTTGTGTTATTATGAATCAACGGAGAATATATATTTGACTCATTAAACAGAATGGGATCGCCAATCTTATAAGTGTTGATTCCCCACACAATACGCTTATTTGGATTACTATTTTGTAAGAATCGGTTGATATTGTTAATTCCATAGAGTCCATCGTAATTTAAGCAGAGAATAATTTCGTCGTTATTGCTGTGTTCAAAAATGGACTCATCAAGTTTTGCAACATAGCCATTTTTCACTAACGGTTCTAATATCGCATCGTCGAGTCTACGCACGCGATCCCACACGGTTAACAACTCTTGGTTAGTGGTTCTGTAGGGGTATGTTAATTCAAACACAGAAGTTGTTGGTACAAATTTTTTTGCAATGCTAAACCAATTTCCAAAGTAAATAGATTCTATCTGATACACATCACCTACCAAAACCAAAAGTTTAAAACAGGCTTTTTTAAGTATCTGCCTCATATCATCGTTGCTTACAGTACTACACTCATCAATAAATAATATATCACACTCGGTATGGTTGTTTTTTTTAGATAAAAACTTGGCGATAGTTTTATATGCACTGTTGCCTGCAGTTACCTTTCTTCTCATATTATCTACAGCAGGATGAGTATTTGCCAAAAAAATCTTATTCTTTTCTGCCCAGAAATTTGATATATGATTAATTAGGGTGGATTTTCCTGTTCCAGCTGAACCGTATATTAAGGCGACATGTGAATTCGTAAACATTTTGCGTACCGCTTCTTTTTTAGCTTCGTCATCGATAGTGTATGATTCTCGAGAAAGCCATGAATCAACAGAGGCAGTATATTGAGAAACACCAGAATCAGAAAGTTGTTTTAGCTTTTTGATTATTTCAGTACTATTTTCAGCATACTCTTTGATATAAATATGTCCTTTATATTCTTCTAGTCTACGCCCAGTATGCTTATAGTAAAGAGAAGAATTATATTTTTGAATCAACTCGTCAATTTTTTCAAATCCTTCAATTTCAGTTTTAGGAGTGAAGAGATGTCCTTCTATTTCCGTGTTGTTTTTAATATACCGGGCAAATAATTCGTGTTCACGGCAACAAACAGGAATTGAGTTAAATAGATCATATATTCTCGGATTATGTTTGCGAAGAGAAGTGCAATAAGGCATTTGATCAAAAGGAATGCAGCCATAGCTTAGATAGAGATTTGATAAGCTTTCACACTGCATATTCCAGTACTGCCATTTGATTATGCGATTGTTCATCTTGTATAGCAAATAACGCAATACATTTTTGCCAGGTAGATTATTCATGATTATTTCCCTACATTGATCCAGAAGGTCATATATTTTAATCGACTTAGCTTGTCCGGTAATATGTTCTTTTATAAAATCATAATAATCTTGGTCACTGCTTACCAGCTCTGTCAGAGATGTTTTTACAGTTGAGAGAAATCTCATTAGCTCTTTATATTCAATGGAGTTAGTGCTATGACTCACTCTATGTCCAAAAATTTTAGAAAGGTTATCCCATTCACACGGACGAATAGATACTTCGTATCCGTCTATTATCAGAATTGACATATATTTGTCTAAAATACGAATTGTATCATTATGAATGGAGAATTTTATAGCATAGTTATCTATGATTTCATGTCGAGTAAAAGCAATCACTCGATCAAATTTGCTTGTATTAGAATTTGCCGCTGTAAATGTAATCTCATAATATATTTTTTGATTTATAAAGAAAGGTTTAACTTTCTGAACATAATAGCGATCGTTATATGTGACAGCGTGGCTATTTTTACTTGGTGTTTCAATTCTTTCTGCAATTTTAGTGTAATAATCTGAAAGCTCAGTATCGATGTTTAATGGGAAATCTTTTATATTCTCTAAAACTTCTAAATTGTATGTCTGTTTAAGATAAATCTTAATCTTAAGTAGGTGTTCGTAATATTTGAGCATGAGTCGTTCCGAGCCATCTTTATCTATGGTATAGTGAGACACGGATTTTTGAAGTAGTTCATGGAATTTATATAAAAATCGCAAGTTCCCATGGCGTTGCATGTCTTTTAATGCAGCAACATTTAGCTTATAATCATAAGGATTAACATCAGCGCCTTTAGAAAAAGCCTTGATAGCAATGTATTCTACAAAATTGCGAATATGACCTAATATGTTTTGGCTTAATAGTCCTCGCTCGATCGAGCCAAACTGTTCAATATTATCACAAATTACATCATTCGTGTCGAGAATAGCCTTATCTATTCTTAACATAATTATCATCTCCTTTAGTTTTAAAAATAAAGTATAATTGAATTTTTTTTACAACAAATTTATTTTACAACTTTATATAAGAGTTGTAAATGTGAATGTTTTGAGTAATGTTTGGAATTCGAAATATTCAGTCAGAGATGAAATTCCATATGTTGAACATGGATGCAAGAACAGTCCTATAAAGCCACAATTTATTAAAAGCCTAAAGTGTGCATTGGGTAACACAATTGCATGTGGTTTGCTTTATAATCTTATCTTTTACTATAAACTTAGACTTTTAGAAATTCTTAGAGATGGTATATCATTTCTTTTGAAAAACTAAATAAAATTGTTAAGAATCGCCTCCCAAGGGTTAAAAATACCCGTGAACGGTGGAATCCTTTCTTTTGATGTGATGCGCTATACTTGAGCAATTAATGGTATAGATTCGTATTATCAGGTTATATAAGAGAAAAATGACTGGTTAATTAAAAATAACTATGATATATATTGCTAAATATAGATTTATACTTTATAAAGAGAGCTTGTTTTAAACGGGAACGGTTGTAGATTTGAGTAAGGTCGATAAAGAAGTCTATCTGATTGTAAGGGAGCGCAGCTATATTAAATTAAATATCTGTTGGAAAACACATTAACAAACTAATTTAACAGCCGTGTATGTATTAAAGGCATAGATACAGTTATTATTACTAGGGCTATATAACATTTCAAACTGAAGAATTGTAAGTCAAGACCTCCGGCTAAGCCGGAGGCTTGAGTAAGCCTAAAAGGGCTTTTTACAGACATAACCCCTAAAGGGGCACTGAAAAGTTTGCCAACCGCATTGTTTTTTCAGGCTACCCCTCAAGGGGTTATTTTTATGTTCTTTTGTTCACGCTGCCCGTAAACTGGTCTACAAACTCTTTCAATTCTATTTGGTCTGCTATCTTATCTTCTGTAAGTTGATTTCGAATGTACTCTTGGATTTGCTTTTTGTTGCGTCCTACTGTATCTACAAAATATCCTCTTGCCCAAAAGTGTCTGTTTCCATATTTGTATTTTAAATTTGCATGTCTATCAAATATCATCAGACTGCTTTTCCCTTTGAGATATCCCATTATCTGTGAAATACTATATTTTGGCGGCACACTTATCAGCATATGTACATGATCTTTACATAACTCTGCTTCTATTATTTCTATTCCTTTTTGTTTGCATAATTGTCGCAATACTTTTCCTATGTCTGCTTTTATTTCTCCATATATTGCCATTCTTCTATATTTCGGAGCAAATACCACATAGTATTAACATCTCCACTTTGTATGTTCTAAACTATTTATGTCTTTCTCTTTCACGATTAAGACCTCCTTGATATTTTAGTTTTTGGTCGGCAAACCCATTTCTAATATATCAAGGTTTTTTATTTTGTCACTTCTTTCCTCGCTTAAGCTTTTCCTTTCCCACCTGCTTAGCAGGTGGTTGCCTTTGTTTCACACAAAGCAAAGAGGGTATCAAACGATACCCTCTTTTGTTAATCCCAATAACTCGGGCCAAAATATGACCAATCAACTTGACGCATATCATCATATTTAGCTTTGTCGCGATTTTTCTGTTTTTCACTTGTTTTTTTCTGGGTGTTATTCTTCGTTTTTGAAACATGTTTATTTGAATTGTTAGACATAAGATAAAACCTCCTTAAACGAATTAGTTCACAAAATAACCAGTGAGAAAACCAACGAGTTTAACTTGATTTTTATTAATTGCGTATGCTCCCAATAAAGGATAACTAATAATTATAATGCATAGGAGATAATTCTAATGAGTTTTGATATGGCGAAAAATAGATCTGATGAATTAAGTAAAATGGCTTTTGATTTTTATAATTTTAAACAGAATTACTTAGAACATAAAACTTCATCGATTGTCAAAAATAGGCTTATGAATTTCTTCAATGCAACTGTTAATGACTGGAATGATTGGCATTGGCAAATGAAGCATCGCATAAATTCGCCGGAACAATTACAAAAGCTTTTTGATGTTACAGACGAGGAAATATTAAAAATCCAAAAAGTTCATTTATATTATCGATTTGCTATAACTCCCTATTATTTATCCCTTATAAGAATGTTTAATAATAGTGATCCAATATATTTACAATGTGTACCGCAAGAACAAGAGCTTGTACCAATGGGCGAATCTGATCCAAGTAATGAACAAGGAAATAATCCAGTAGGTCTAATTGTAAGAAGATATCCTGATAGAGTAATTTTAAACTTAACAAATTGCTGTGCAACATTTTGCAGACACTGTCAAAGGCGTCGTAACATAGGTCTCGTAGATAAATGTGAGTCTTATAATAAAATACAAGAATCTATAAATTTTATTGCTAAACATAGTGAAATTAGAGATGTTTTGATAACTGGTGGCGATCCTTTAACTTTAGAGGACGAGTTAATCGAAAAAATACTGTGTGAAATTAGAAATATAAAAACGGTTGAGATAATCAGAATTGGCACAAGAACACCAGTAACACTACCGCAAAGGATAACGAGTAAGCTAACAAATATGTTAAAAAAGTATTCTCCTATATTTATAAATACGCAATTTAATCATCCTAACGAATTGACAGTCGAATCAATTACTGCATGTGAGATGCTCGCAAAAAGCGGTATCATGCTAGGAAATCAATCCGTTTTTTTAAAAGGAGTAAATGATGATTATTATACTTTACAATTGTTGAACCAATTGTTATTACAATCATATGTTAGACCTTATTATTTATTTCACCCTAAAAAAATTATTGGAACCCAACATTTTTCGTTTCCTATAAAGCGTGGTCTGGAAATATATAGTAAGTTAAGAGGTAATACATCGGGTTTAGCCATTCCCACATATGTTTACAGTGCACCAAATGGACTTGGTAAAATAGCATTATCTCATGAACTGTTAAAAGGTATGGATGAAAATGGTAATTTTAAATTAAAAACATGGGAAAACAAGGAAATACGAGTTGAAGATTGATATGGAAAAAGAAAGAAAATTTAAAATAATTGCTGATTATGCAGAAAATTTTGAAGAAATCGAAAATAGTAACAAAGCCTCATTTAATGACCATATGTATGCCGAAGAAATTCAACAAATTAACAATGCTATATGCCAAATGGGTTATAATTGTAGTATTTTTGGCGGAGTTGAAACTTTGTTAGCTGCTGCTAATAAAAAAGATATACTTCAAGAATACTATTTTTTAAACTTTTCTGATGGGTTAACACAATCGTATAGTAGGTTGCAAGCTCCCGTATTATGTGAAATATTAAATCTAAAATATAGTGGCTCATCTCCGTTTTCTGTTGCATTAATGAATAATAAACATTATTCGAAAATGGCTGTAGAAGAACTCCACATAATGGTTCCTAAAGGTATTTTAATAGAATGTTCTACTGATTTATCTTACATCAATGAACTTCATTTTCCAATTATATTGAAACCTAATACTGGAGGTTCTTCAGAAGGCATTACTCAAGACTGTATTAAGTACAGCAATCAAGAGACTATCCTTAAAGCTCAAGAATTGTTGGAAAGAGGTTATGAAATAATTGCAGAGGAATATATTGCAGGATATGAAGCAACAACATTAATAATTGGCAATAAAGACGACATAAAAATCAATGAAACGATTGTATATGAATTTGATAATAAATTATATCATGATTCTGATGTGTTAGATGCAAATTATAAAGCCAATAATAATCGCATAGGTTATCCAGCTTACCAGATTTTCAGCTTGGATTTATGTAATAAAATTCGTGAAATTTCAATTAAAATATTCAATCATTTTCAAGTTAATGAAATAGCTAGAATTGATTACAGAATTACAAAAGATGGTGAAATATATTTCATAGAAATAAATTCGCAACCAGGCATAAATAAAGGCTCCGAAGGTGGATACATATGCAAATTTCAAGGAATATCTTTCGGGGAACTATACAATAAATATATTCAGACTTTTCTTAAAAGAATTGAAATTAATCGTGACTTAAAGTAACTCCCCATGGTTCGAACTTTAAAGTAGAATAATATTCGCAATATGGGCAAGTATCAGAAAACTTTTCATTATGTATAGAAGCGTATATTTTATTAAATCTGTATTCACTACTTGTTCCATTTACATAGTTTTTAGCATAATCTAGGCACATACTTGCTTTATTTATATCATTATTCTCAATAAATAGAAGTGCAAGATTTATGGAAATCTTTCTAATAATGGTCCCGTCAATTATATCACCTTTAAATAATGTAGAATATAAACTTTTAGATATACGTTCATAATCTTCGCATTCTCCTAGGTGAAAATAACAAGTCGCAAGATGTGTATTAATTACATATTTAAGGTAGGGTGAGCGGTTCCAAATTAAAGCTTCCAATAATAGTTCTTTTGCACTTTCAAAATTATCGGAAAACATGTTACACAATGCCATATTTACCAAAGGATATGCTGTTTCATGAATTTTTGTCGTCTCTAAAATTTCTTTAGATTCTAAAAAATGATTATATATATTCTCAATTTTTCCATTTTTTAAATCTACAAAAGCTTTATTGTTTAAAACAAAGGCCAAATCAACATTGCTGTTATAAGTTTCGGCAATGTTTTTAGCAGTATCATAATACCATTTTGAATCTTCATGTTTATAAAAATTCATACAGTTTCTTAGTAAGTGACATGTTATTAATGAGTAATGTTTATTTGATTCTACCAATTCACAAGCAAAATCAAAAATTTCTTTTGCTTCTTCTTTTTTACCAAAGATTTCAACAAGAACTAATTGCTGCATATTCAATGCAAGAATCTTTTGATCTAATGTATTTGAAAGACTGTAGGCTTTTTTTAGGGATTTTACTGATTCCAATTTATCCATTAATACATTTTCAATTTTACCTTTGAGATAATAATAATCGAACGAAATGTTGTCTAATTGTTCCAAATCATGTCTCTCAATGTGATTTATAATTGTTAATGCATTATTATATTCTCCACACTCGTAATAGCAAGTGGCAATTGTGATTTGTTGTTCTATTGGTAATTCAAACAAGTATGTTTGCAACCAATCAAAGCCCATTTTTGCTTCATAAATTTCATTCTTGTTGAACAAATTATTAAAATATTTGAAAACAATATTTTTCCAATCATTTTTATTGGACAAAAAACTCAATTTAGCAATGAAATAATCTGCTTTATTATTTAAGACGAAAGTTCTTTCATCATTATTCAAATCAGATATATATTTTAAAATAATAAAACTAAGTTGTTTCTCAATTAAGCTGTTTTTGAAGTGATCTGATAGAGCATAATACATTAAATCATGATAAATCGCGATTCGTGACTGCTCATTTTTAATAATATGAATCTGTTCTAAAACCAATATTCTATTGTATATCTCATACGACAATTCATTTCCAAATAAATTTTTATTAACTAGTTTGGTACACTCTATTAAATTTTCTAGAGGCAATACCGATTCGAGTATTAATATTATTTGTAAGATTACTTGGTCAATTGTAGTGAAATTATCAAAGTCAATATTATCTTTCTTTCCGGCAACAGAAATTTGATTCAATAAATAATCATGAATAGCATTTTTTTTAAATTTAGCTTTTTGAGAATAAGAATCAAATTTGATTGAATCGCTTAGAAATAGATTTCTTAACATTAATTTTAAGGTTTCCGGCGTATTAGAACAAATATTAAATAAATCCTTAACAATTGAAATTTCATTTTTGTCTAAATCGAATGAATGAATCAAGATTTGTAATATAAATTCGAATTTTTCAAACTCTTTCAGTTCAATAAATTTAGAGCGTATGCCTTCTGTAAGAAAAATTTGAATTTCTCTTTTCTTAGTTAAAAATTCTGTTGTTGTTAACAAGATAAGTTTAACATTTTTATTATCATTTATGTTTTTGACTACACTAAGTAATAAATCAAGTGACGCATTATCACAATACATGAAATTGTCGATCACTAAACATATACTTTGCTTTTTAGATATTGATTCGATATATTTGATAACAACTTTTGAAAGGCTTTCATGCTCTTGTTTATATGATACAAGTTGATTAGCTGTATCAAAAATCAAATTAAAAAACCAAGATAAGTTTAAACCCATTATTGATGTTAAAGCTGTTGTTACTTGTTTAGTGACATCAAATAAAGATGAATAGTTGTTTTTAATGAATTGATTAAATTTATTGTTGGTCAAAGGTTCTAACGCTTCTATTACTTGTTGAATACAACAGGTGTTATTTTCTGAGTCTGGATTAAAGCAAACATACGCTGCTTGGTCTATATTTGTATTGCTATGCAGAATTCTTTTAATGAAAGTTGATTTACCAGTTCCACTTTTTCCGTTCACCCATAAAATATTAACATCATTTTGATTAAAAAAATTATTTACTAATTCTGTTTCATTTATTCTATCTACAAATGGGAATTCAAATAATTGTTGTACTTCCATATTAACTCCTGAAAATAATTATTAGTTATCCTTTATTTTTTTTACATATTATAACACTTATATTTTTAATTTACCACAAAATTATGATTATTTCAACGGAAAACAAACTTTTACTACACAAATTATGTAAACAAATATAAAATATCCTTGGAAAGAGGAGGATATTAAAATGAAAGAAGAAATAGCAAAATACATATATGTGTGCGAAAAATCTAAAGGCTTGAGTGAATTAACCTTGAAAGCCTATAAAATTGACTTTAAACAGTTCGAAGAATTTATGATTGACAAGGATTACCTGTCCAAAAATGATCTGGTTGAATATATTCAGTTGCTGCATAGCCAGTATAAACCTAAAACGGCAAAACGAAAAATAGCTTGCATCAAAGCTTTTTATCATTATCTTGAGATTGAAAATATAATAGATTACAATCCATTCCATAAAATTCTATTGAAATATAAAGAGCCAGTTACATTGCCTAGAACCATTCCTTTGGATTACATAAACAAAATTCTTAGATATTCATACGACTTCTATAATGCTTCATCATCAAAATATCAAAAGGAGATTCGTTTAAGGAATATTGCGATTATTGAATTACTGTTTTCTACAGGAATGCGAGTGTCAGAATTAAGCCATTTGAAAGTAGAAGACATAGACCTATCATCCGGAAATATCCGTATATTTGGAAAGGGCTCGAAAGAAAGAGCAATGTGCATTACGAATGATGATGTTTTAAAAATTTTGAACGATTATTTATCTCTTCGTGAGAAAAATGAATATGTATTTGTTAATCGTTTGGGCAAACGCCTTTCAGAGCAGTCAATTCGAAATATGATAAATGATTATTCAAAAGCTGCAAAAGTTCCGTTGCATATTACGCCTCATATGTTCAGACACACCTTTGCAACCGAACTCCATAATGAAGATGTGGACATACAATACATACAGCAACTTCTCGGCCACAGCTCAATTACTACAACGCAGATCTACAGTCATATTAGTACTAATAAAATAAGACATATTCTCAAAAATAAGCATCCGAGAAATAATGTTAGTTTTAAATATTAAAAATCAAATTACGAATTCATTAATTACAAAAAAGCGTTATATGTTAGACTTGGGTTGTTGAAAATATGTTTGCAAATTATAAATTGTGGAGCAAATCAAGATTTTGCCACCAATGAACAGAAATCAGAAAACGGATTCACTTGGCAAATTTCCTTTAACATAAGGGATTATAAAATAATCATTAATGATATGAAGGCAGATGGAATTATTGGTTTCAAATCCAACAGCTGTACAATAGTTCGTTATTATTGGGATGATACAGGCACAGAAAGCATTTTGTATTACAGATGTCAGACAAATTAACAGATAATTAAAAGGGAATCGTTTGATTCCCTTTTTATTTGTTATTTATTAGTTTCAATTATAAAATAATAAGTGTTGGTGTCAATTAGTCATCATCTTCGTCATCCGACCAACCGGATATGATATGTAATTCACCCCAATCCATATCCATTGCCATATTATCTCCCATACGCATCAGCAAATCTCCGTCAGAGTCAATTGCCATATTGTCTGACATTGTATGAGCAAAAACTCCGTCATCGTAGTCAAAAAAGTGTTTTACCATAATTGAAACTCCTTACTCAATTCTAATGATTTCGTGATCACTTGTTCCGTATATCCTTTTAACTTGATACAGTGATTCGTCAATCCAAAAGGTGATTCTGTCAGCAGCTTCTTCATTCGTTGCTATATTAGTGCAGAGTAAATTGCTTTTCGAGTTTGTCCCCCCGCAAGCTGACGGCAATATATGATGAATATTCCACCCACAATATATTTTCCGCCCATAATAGTTTACAAAGAAGGTATTGTTACCATATCCGTATTTACACATTAAATTCCCGTGAAAATCTTCTGCAAACTGTTTGCTGCCGAAACATTCTTCCCAAAATCGCAGAGCGTTGTATTTATTGATTTTCATTACTTTCACCTCCAATCCGGACAAAAATAAAACCATACACATTATGCGTGTATGGTCTCAATCTGTCCGAATTGGCACTTTACACGCATAACAACCAAGACGGTCACCTAAAGGACTGTCTAAGAGAAGTATGGTGTAAAGCTTCGATACAGCAACTGGGCTCACCTCAAAGGAGAGGATAATCTCCGGAGCCTATCTTGTGGGTTCTCAACGGCGTAACGAGAATTTTAATCGATGTTGATAGTATCTAGGAATTACATGTTTTAAAATTGTAGAAGTTTTGGTTCATTTGTTTTTTTTTCGGATTTCTCGTCGCTCCGTCATACAAACTACTTCAAATTTAACATAACCTACACTTGTATTATACATAGTACATCACACAAAGTCAATAAATGAATAATGTGCGATTTGGATTTTCGCACACTCGCACGGGTCTATGGGTTTTGCTAAACTGTAATCGAAAAGCAGGGCCATTATTATGCCACGATTTATCGAAGAGTTTTAATACGGCAATATCTACACGCAGGTGCGAAGTACGAAGCAAAAACAAGACGGTGCAGAAGCATGTAGAAATCTTAATGAAAAATGAAGAATTTCACACCAACGCTCTGACCGATGAAACGAAAAAATGATTTTTCGGCTTTGAAGTATTGTCAACTGCGAATCCATTCTTGATAACTTTATTATGGGTTTTCGTCTAGGTGCAAATTTTACCTACGATTCTTTCATATCAACCGAAATACCCTTTGAAGATTCCTTAAAGGAAATTGGGTAAGGAGGATGAATAATATTCGAAGTAGAGCAAATGATATAATTGTAAAAAATAATTCGCACATAGGACATAATTGTGGATGCACAACCTGCATCCATTTTGGTTGTGTTTTTACTTTAGATTTTTATCAGCTAGGTACTTGTCCAAAAGATGAAGCATAAATTCCTTATCTAAAATTACGATCTTTTTATTATGGATTTTTGCTTCGTGAAATAGTAAATATTTAAGTTGATCATCGATTATATCAGGATAAATTACACCAATAATTTCAGCTCGGTTATCGTTAAAGGCATCAATAACTTGCTGTATAATTTCTCTACCAGTATTACTTGACTTTGTAATTTTGGGAGTGCGTTGATTTACTGATTTTGCAGCGCCTAAAAATGTCATATTTCTACTATTGTATGTCAATAACATAGATACATCACCGAACTCGTGTCCTTGATGGGGTTGCGGTGTATACCCTTCAAAGTTTTAGTATGTATTGTACATCATTTATATTAGATATAATATTGTGCTTGCAATGGCTACATTTTTCGTTAGTTGGATGATGACACTTCTCCTTTAATTGATTCAGTAATGCCTCAAGCATATCAGGAGAATGTGTTAGTTGTCTATTAACAATCGGCGAAAATTCTTGAATATCAGAAGCCTTCAATTTTTCATAATTTGGACTTTTGAGAATTGTTAAAGAGCCATTATTTAACGCAAAATATTCATTGTGATCAATTGTGATATCTGAGTAATATAATTTGATTGTAGTTAAAAGTTGTTCAGTAAAATCATCTGTTGCAATTAACGAAATAGCATCATTAATATCTGCTAGTGTATTTATATGTCCGTTTTCACAACCAAAAACAAAAGGACCGCTTTGAGCTTTTCCGCAATCACTACATATAATCTTCGGTGGAGCCTTTTTTGTTATAGTAAAATGTGTGCCTCCACAATCTGGACAACTAGGAATAGATGGTTCTTCGCAAGTCTCACACAAGCAATATACTTTCGCATAAAATTTGCTGCTTAACTCAACATAAGCCTTATATAGATCGAAAGAGACAGGATAAGAATCAATATTTGATTTTTTGCAGGTAATTATAGCAAGAGCTATTTCGTTCAAAATAGGTATAGAAGATTGCTTAGTACCATCCCAAGAAGATGATGAAAACATATTAAATCCTGATACGGTTTCTAATGTGACATCAGATGAGTTTTGAAAGAAAGATATTATATCATCAATTCTTCTAATGCTCCATGTTCTAAATTGTGATGAAGTTAAACTTTTGGATAAGTACATTTTACCTTTATTACAATTAACACCTAAGGTTCCAGTTGAGTTCTCGTCAATGTCTTCAATGTATTGAGTATTAGTTATATCATAATTTTCATATCCATCAGGAATACAATCTTTTTTATCGCCTAAATTTTGATCTGCAAATATAATCTTTTCTAATTGATTTTCAGGTGGATTAGCATTATGCCGTGTAACACGTTTGGTTTTTTCACTTGGGAATACTTTTTCTAACAACTTACTTGTGATTTTTATGTTTGTAATATCTGCTGAATAAAGTTTGCTGAAGAATCGTTTTAAAGCATTCATTAAAACTTCGGGCATATTATTGATTGCAATAAAATTCTTATCAATTCCAACCCAAGCAAAACATTCCTTCATCATATAGATATATGTGAATTCACCTTCTTCGTTAATATAGTTGAATTTTTGTAGATACGATAACGAAATTTCGTATGTACCACCAAACTCAATTATTGATATAAACTCAAGATTTTTGTACTTATCATCTTCCTTATATTTTTGGGTTGATATAAATTCTTTGATTTTGGTTTCCAAAGAATCTTTGTCAAAAGCAGTATCATTACTTCGCTTAGCCCAAAACAGAGTGAAACCGGGTTTCAATCCATATCTATATTTCTCGTATGCTGTATCAATTGTTTGTGCACTTATTTCTGGTGACCTCTCAATTAGTTCAATTAAAACAGCTCTGCTTTGAGAATTTACCAATTTATGAAGATCGTTTGTGTAGTTTTGATTCTTTATTTGAAGTAAGCGAGATTCAATATTATCTTTTTCAATGTTTTGCCAAATCATAGCTCGTATACCCTTAATTTGCATACTTTCAAGCTTGATTTTTTGTTCTTCAGGAATAGACATAAGCTATTTACTCCTAAAAACTTTCTGGCACAAGCGCCAATTTGTTGATTGATTCGTGAGCTCTGACAAGTGAGTCGTAGACTGCTAATACATCTTCAGAGTCCCAAGTGCGCAAAGAATTTTCGTCGATAACCCCGGCACTTTCTCGGATGATTTTTGCGAGCTGTTCTTCATCTGCAACAGCAACGACTGCCTGGACAGCCGCATTACTTTGTGCCTTTTTGAGGTTGAGAATCAGGCTGTCAATAGAGCCTTTGGATTGCACCTCAAACACATATATTGCTTTTCCCATATTTCCGATTTTGGCTTCCCAAACGGCATCTACAATGGCACCGGTGGTAATTTTCACTTCGGAACGACTATCAAACCAAGAAGTTCGCCGATAGAAACCAACTTCTCCTTAATTTCATCGTGGAGAGATTTTGAAACATTTGCGGTAACGTTTTTTTAACTTCAGGTGTAGCAGGAACCTCAGGAGACTTTTTCTCTGCAAGAGGTAAAAGCTCATCCCACATAAAGTAATCTACTGCCAAAAGATCATAATCTTCGGCACCGGCTTTTCTGAGTTATTCGGCGATTTCTTTTGCAACGGTACAAACTTCTCCATATTTTTTCCGGTGTGTTGATAGTTGTACTTCGGCATATCAGGAATATCAAGATACTCATAGCAGAGGATAGTCGTCTTGTTAAAGATAACATATTCTTTCGGGTTAGCGTATGTAAGCAATTTGCTGATAGTGGCAGGACCCATACCCTTAATTGACTTTAAGAATACATCCCAACGCTTTTCGATTGAGTTTGTGCCAAAAAGCAATTCAGCTAATTGCTTTTTGAGTGAGGTGAAGCCGTTGTCAGCGATCAATTTATCCACAACATATTTTTTGTTGCCCCAAATAAGCATAGACCATAGCTTGCTGATGTACTCTAATAAATCATCCTCAGTCATAGCTAAAAGCTTATCCTTTGTGAATGACTGATAATATTCTTTACGCTCTTTGCTTCAGCCCAGTTTTCTTCGTAATAAGCAGAGTTGAATTCCTTTTTCTTTATAAATGCTGATATTGCTGAATTAAGCTTTTGTATGTTCATATAGCTTACTCCTTTGTCAATTCAACTATTTTATCAAGTAATGGAATAAATCCATTGAATTCATCTTCCGTAAATTGATTTATTCTTTTTTCAAGCTCTTTTTTTATCTTTTCTGGCAGATTAGGCAACATCTTAATTGGATGCTTTCGATCGGGAATAACATCTTCTACAATTGCTTTGATAGTACCATCCCAAGAAAAATAATCTTCTATAAGAAAATCACCATCGGTTACACCGCTTTTATATGGAATAAAAGAAGTGGTCATATTATCTTGAACAATGTCTTGATAATGGGTAACTCTTTCATCATTTTTGGAAATACCTGTAACAGCTTGCACCCCATCTTTTCCTGCGTTATCACGATCGAAAAAAATTATTATTTTTTTTGAATCAGATACAAATGACTTAAGATTATCAATAAATGATTTCACATTACCTGCACCATTGGCATTTAAAAAATCCACATTTAAAGTTGCATAATCATCAGACCTCGATTTGAGCTTTTCCAATGCACGCTTAACATACATAACATCGGTTTTACCCTCAAAAACCACAAGAGGTCTGCCCGATTTTAGAATCATCGCTTGCCCTATAACATCCCAAGATGTACCTGACAGTTTCTTGATTTTTTCTATTTTTTCATCGGTTAAAATAGTTGATTTGCCATTATCTAGTTCTAACATCAATAATTCTTTTTCTTTTGCTAATTGAGCGAGGATAGGAGAATGTGTTGCAATAACCATTTGACGATCAAATTGACAGTATTCGGAAAAAAGATTGTATAGTTGCTGCTTACGTCCTTCATGAATATTTGCATCAGGCTCATCAAAGAGAATCAATGAATTTTCATCAGCAACAAAAGATAAAACTGATTTTATCAAAATCAATTTCTTTTCGCCTTCGCTTAAACCTTTTGCAGAGAAACCGTTGTAAATTAATTCAATATTCTTAATTGCTTTTTTGTTTTTAGGCATATATGCCTGCACAAAATAATCAAACAACTGTTTTTCGTAATAGTTGAACTCTTCGGGTTTATTGTTAAGAAATTTTGCATCTACAAACATATAGAGATTCTTTATCGCTGCAAAATCTTCAAAAACTCGCACGCCATATGTATCAAATATGCTTTCTTTAGTCATTGCATATAGATAAGCCGGCTTCCCATTAGGGCCTTTGCTATGTTCTGAAAACAGATTTACGGATTGTAGAAATGATTTTAACAACTCTGATTTACAGTGGCGTTCAACATTTTGGCCATAAAATAATAGGATATGGTCTACGGTATCTCTACCAATAGTATCTATTAAAAACTTCTTATCATCTTCAGCAGTACTATAAATTAGTGAAAGCAATGCAATATCCCAGTAATACTTATTTATGTAATACATTTTGGGAGATAGATTATTATCCATGCCCGCATTTATATCTCTTGTGAACTTAAAATAAAACGGCTCATAATAATTGTGCCACCAGCGTTTATCCTCCCCGCTATACAATGCTATTACATTGGTGGGTAATAAACCTTGTACAGCGAGTTTCTTAACGGCAGTTACTTTTCCATCCACATAGTATTGACATCTGTATATTGTTTGCTCTAATTTGACTTCTTTTCCTTTTATCTCATAGGTCAGTGAATATACAAACTTGTGAATTGCTTTAGCAGAATAGGCATTTGCAAAAATACCGCTAATTGCTTCCAAAACATTACTTTTTCCTGAACCATTATTGCCAATTAAGATAGATAGACCTTTACCTGATTCAAAATCGGCTGAAAAATCTATTAAGTTTTTATATTTTTTAATTTTTAATTTCTTGAGTTTCACCGAAAACGGCCTCCTCAAACTCTAATTTAGCAAGTTCTTCTAATTCACTTGATTTTTTTAGATATTGTTTACTCTTTTGTTCGATCTCCTTTAATAGAGAAACAATCTTTTTCTGTTCAGAAAGCGAGGGTAATGGGAATTTTAACGCTTTCAATTCATCGACATTGATATTTGCTTGACCAAGAATTTGTCTGCTAAATAAATCAATTTGGCATCGTATTATCTTTGAGGCAAATAAATAGTTTATATAATTTACATCGGCAATATCTTGGTTGATAACTACTCTAATTAAATATGATGCAAATACATATTTGTCTTTCAAAGAAAACACGGCGGTTTTGCCAACCAGTTCTTTGCTATTTGTTCTATTGAAAAGAAGATCTCCTTGATTTAATAAATGTTTCTCAATACCTTTAGTGCTAGATGGTAAATACTTTAAATCCGAAGTATCAATATTAGATTTTTGTAAATTATTCATTCTCAGAACAGGAATGCCAACTTTTTCTTTGGTTGCTTTATCCGATAAACCATATTGACATTCTTGTATAAAATGCTGAGCACGAACAATTGGATATTTCGTAGTTTCAATAAAATCACAGCTGTCCTTGTTAAGAAGATAATCTACAGACCATTTTTCGCATTCTGAAAAATCAAGAAAATACAAGCCTTTTTTTGCTTTCGTATTTAATTCTGGCAAAGTAATTCCTAAAAGATCACAGAGTTTATCGCTAATACTATCATCAAGCTTTTCTGCTTCTTCCTTAATTTTTTCTGCTTCCTTTAAAGCTGAATGATATGTCATCAATAAGTGTTTTTGAGTTTCAATAGAAGGAACAGGAATCTTAATAGCTGCCAAGTTATCATAAGACAAAGTTTGACGCACTGAACCCGTTGTATTTTCTCTAATTATTGAATTAAAGACCGTGCTCTTAAGCACAAGATACAAAAATTCCGGAAGAAGGGTATCTTTGCATCTAAAAACTACATATGCAGGGCTGATATATTCATTTTTTTGCAAATCTGTTTTTAGTCCTATTGAGCCCACGTTTATTCTGTAAGGATTGTATGCCAAGCATCCATTTTCAACGTAAATGTATGCCTGATTAATATTTTTTCCTAATTCCACGTAAGCATCAAACATCCCTTTTTCATTAGAAATGCCTAATATTTTATGCTCTTTCTCAGGCTCGTTAAATAATTTTGTTTTCTCTGTAATATGTATAGTGTGTTTTCCGATAGATTCAGTTGGATATCTTGATATTATTGAGGTCGCAAAAAAATGTTTTACATTCCATTGTTGGGTATCTACAAAACGAACCGTTTTTAGCAAACAGTTATTTACCATCTTAGTTCAACCTCCTTGCCATCACTGATACGGAAAATCCTTCCTTCCGAATTTATGGTATAAGAAATAACGCTATTGGATTCATTCCATAGCTTCTTTGTAATTCTATATTCTTTATATTCATCTTGAAGGGTAGGGAGTTGGTTTCCTGCGGAAACAGCACCAGTAGAAGTAATGCCGGCATCCTCAACCATAGCAACCGGAATTTCGTAATCGAAGTATTCTTTGGTAAGCGGTTTAGCTTCTTCGATAATTGCCTTTTCAAGATCTCGGAGCTCTTTTTCTGCTGCGGAAATAAGCGCTTTAACTTTAATTTTCTTGGCTTTTTCAGCTGCGAGCTTTTCTTTAATTGCATTAATCTCACCAATATGTTTCTGACGAACTTCGTTTTCAGCCTTAGTTTTTGCGCCCAAGTACTGAATCTCTTCTTCTTCGGTAAAACGCTTAAAGAAAACAAGACTGGGTTTTACTGTTGCACCAGCAGCAATAAATACATCTTGAGGAATAGAACAAATAAGGATAAGCTTAGCTTTTCCTTCAAAATACTCACGGATTTTTTGGAGGTTGGAGGTGTTCAGAACACCTTCGGGCAAAACCATGCCCATGCGTCCGCCTTTTTTTAGCAGTCTTAGGCAACGCTCCATAAAAAGTACTTCGGTAAGACCAGACATCGAACCTACGTCGTATAATGAAAGCAAAGATTTACCAATGTTGTCGTTTACCTGCTTGAGTGCTTTTTCATAAGCTTCGCCGTACTTAGCCTTATATTTTGCAATCAAAGTTGCATCCGTAAATTTATCTGCTTCTGTGATTTTTTGAGATTTATCAATTCTCGCACCAAAAGGAGGGTTGGTTAAGATAACATCAAAACGCTCTTCAAAAATTCCATTAACATTCAGCAAGCCGTCGTGATGATGAACGCCGCCGTGCCCATCACCGTGCATAATCATATTCATTTTTGATGTTCTTGCCATACGAGGGTTAGCATCCGTACCGTAAATACAATTACGTGACAAGTTATACATACGGCTGCCTTCTACCTGGGTATCAAGTTCCTTGTTGAGAGTAGATTGCATAGCTTCAATGCGTTCGTTGATAACAACCTGTTCTTCTTCAGACAGAGAATCGTAATTATCACCTTCAATGACAGAACGCAATTCCGCTTTTGCTTTCTTTACCTCTTCCTCGATTTTTTCACGCACATATTCAAATGCTTTAATCAAGAAGCCACCACTACCACAAGTAGGATCGCATACAGTTTCATTCTCTTTTGGATCGAGAATGTGTGTCATGAAATCAACAATCGTTCGAGGGGTGAAATATTGGCCTAATTCACCACGAAATGTAGTGCCCAAGAATTGTTCGAAAGCAATACCTTTAACATCATCTTGCGTATCGGAGAGATTATATGTTTCGAGTTTTTCTAGGATTTGCTCAAAGCTGTTTTGCCTAATTTTGATGATTTCGTTTTCTTCAAAAAGCTGGTCATCCTTAAATTCTTCCTTAGTATTGTAAAATAAGAATTGCATATAAGGAAGATCTTTTGCTGTTCCTTTTAAACTGGGACGAATTTCTTTTTCAAACCACTTTTCTTTTTCTACAAATTCATTCTTGGTAAATACTTTTGCACCACGTTGTTCACGCTCATATTTAATTTTCATAAAGAGAATCTTACTGATTTCATCAAACGCAGCCTCGGGTGAAAGCTTATCATTGTTACGGATGATGTTGTGGCAAGTGCGAAGAATCTTAGTGAAATCATCTCTAGTAAATGTTTTGGTTTTAGATAGAATGTCTTTTACTTTTTTATCATTAAGTGCTTCTTGAGCGGTAGGGATAGCTACAACTTCCACTAATTCTTTAGGAAGATAGTCTTTATCAACATTAAAGTATTTTGTTTCTTTTTCGTTAGTGGTTATAAAGAAGCTTGCGCCAGCCCAAGAAGCATAATTGTATCCCTGATAATAATCTTCCTCTCGGATACGAACATTTTCAGCCTTGCATTCAACAACTATAAACGCAGCTTTATGTTCATCTTTGTCATTTTTAGATTTCCATATAACGATATCTGCACGAGCTTTTCCTTGTCCTCGCAGAGAATTATTAACTTTTATTTCTTGTGCCATTTGATCAAGAGAATAACCGTAATCGTCTACAAGTTTTTTAATATATTCTTGCCTAACCTTCTCTTCAGGTGTTTCAATATGCCAGGAATCTGTTAAGGGGCAAAAGATTTTTCCATTTTCTCGCTTTATTTGAAATGTACTCATATTAAGTCTCCTTTTATTGATAGTTTATAAAGCATCATGCAAAATTCACATTAACCATGTCATGTTTCTTAAGTGGGTTTTGTATTCATTGAGGTATTAACCAATGAGATTTTTCAATAGAACTGATTACTCTTAGAACTTTAAACTTCCTACAATTTGTCATCTTTCAATAGCCATAAGTGCGATAGTAGGAAAGCAACGATTTAAGTTGCAGTTTATTGGCAAAAAGCTGGCGGTAAGTTGCTGTTTTCTCCTTGCCTCCGCCTTGGGTTTCGCTATCTTTTATACCGTTGAGTTATAATGGAAAAGTATAGTTTTTAACATATCTTCAAAGGCTTTTTTTCTCTTTTGGTCTATGCAATTCACAAATTATTTCTCAGTCGCAACGCCGGCTTTCATCCAAGCATCCACTTCGCTGATTTTGAAATTCCGTAGCCTGCCGATCTCCGTGGCGGGCATTTCCTTTTTGTCTATCTAAGCGAGTACGGGATTACGACTGACACCGAGATATTAAAAAATTCTTTCATGGAGTACTAACATTCGATATTAGAATCCATCAAGATATATTCACTTTCAAGTAGATACAACAATACATAATAATTATACTTTAACCTTCATCTTAAATCAACGGTTTTTGTAGATTTACATAGAATAGAGCTGATCAAAATTGACTTGTGATTTCAGGACAAATTAAAAGGAAATGCTTAAATGGCATCTCCTTTTTAGTTAGAAGTTATTTTAGTAAGTCTTGCAAAAGCTATGACCATCCATTTTCTGTTTTCCTCTTCTAAAAGTGATTCGCAGCTCCAATGAGTTATCTTTCTCCAAAAAGAAAATATTGCATTGCCAAGTAAATATGGATCATCAACAGTTTCAATTATTTTACTAAGTTCACTGCCTTTTTCAAATGCGTCTAAAGAATATTTTTCGACAAATCCTGCCCCTGAATCCATTTTTAATCCGAGTTTAAAACATTGCTCGCCAAAACCATCTTCAAGCTCGCTTTCAATTGTTTCATTATTAGAATAAAGAGCGTAATATTTTGCTGCAAATTCGTTGATTTTGTTAATATCATCCATAGTCTTCCAAATCCTTTGAAATCATGTGCAACCATTGCCACTATTTGATTAATATAGTTTAAGTATATATTCTTCGATTATTGTTATCAATATATTTTGATTATCATTTTTTAATTTGCTTTTAATCCTATTCTATCGCTCTGTTTCTTTATGAAAATAATTTGCAAAATAGACTGGAATATGTTATAATTATAATATAAGGTAAATTGAATATAAGTCATTATTAAATCAAGTCATCTCATATTTTGAGGTGGCTTTTTCTTTTTCCCTGAAAAGAAAATGAGAAGTAAATGAGATAGTAAAAAATTGAGAGGAGTATCGAATAAAAACCGAATAGAAACAGGAGTTCTTTAAGTTATTTTTGTTAGCCGAGTTAACCCTCGTTAAGAGGTATTTGAGGCAAATTTGGACTGTTAGGGGCAGTTAAAAACAGCAACACCAAGCTGTAAAAACGGTGTGTATTTTCTTTAACAAAAAATAACTTAAAGGGGGATGTTCCATGCCTAAAAACGGTAGTATTCGATACCAAATTGAGAAAAGACTAAAATCACAATGCCGATTCGGTGAATCAAGATACGAAGCAAAACAGGCGCATGTAGCCTACAAGTACATCTATTCATTTAACACACTTAAAACATACATAAAACAGCTCAACTATATGGTAGACCGGGCAAAAGCAAACGGAATAAAGCTAAACGGCATCGACGATATGATGTTCCACGGTGACGAGTGGCTTCAGTGGTTATTAGAACAGGGAAACTCTGCGTGGACTGTTGCAACAAAAAGAGCTGCGCTTTGTAAACTCGGTCAAGTTCCGTATTCATTCTTTGAAACAAAAATCCCGCCTAAAAGAAGGCAGGATATAAAGCGTTCAAGGGATATGTCAAAAAGTCTGAAACATTTCAGCGAGACTAAAAACTACGAGCAGGTAACCTTTTGCAGATGCACAGGACTGAGGCTTAACAAACTTAAAAATATAAGGGGCTCAGACCTCTATTTTGACGAGTTTGGTTGTCCTTGGTATCGGTTACCAAAGGAACAAAAGGGGGCAGAAAACGCAATACAAAGCTTTACGGAAGTACTGAAGAATTAGAGCTATGCATAAGTCTGTGCTTAAAAGCTAAAGACGGAAAAGTGTTTAATCATGTGAAAGAAAGAGCAAACACGCACGGGTACAGAGCGCAGTACTGCCAAAGAGTATATGACGCTGAGAAACGAGATTTGAGCACGCTTTCACACTCGGATAAGGTCTTTTGCAGAAAAGACAAAAAGGGCGTTGTTTACGACAAACAAGCCCTTCTGATATGTTCTTTTATGCTCGGCCACAACCGTTATGAGGTTTGCAGTTTATCATATCTATATAATTAGTTTAAAAACAAAAAACGATTGAAATCATTTCGAAGTCAATCGGTTTTAAATAGTTTATTATTCACATACGCTTTGATAAATTACTTCTTTCTCGTAAACATCGTTTACTGAAAAATGGAAGTTAACATCTGTATTTCTTGCAGACTTTGTAATAACCTCCATGAAGTCATCAATGTTTGTATCGTTGTTTTCAAAAATATCCATAACGGAATCTACAAAGATATCAGTCAAATCAAAGTCGCTGGCACAAAGACCAATCAAAAATCCGCACAAACCACGAGCGCTGTTAATTCCGTATTCTTTAGGATTTATAAGCCTAATGGATTTTGGAAGAATTAAGTTGAGTTTGTTTGAGCAATCAAGAAAAACAACATTTCCTTTGCTTTTATCTGCAGTGGCAATTGCTGTTTCAAGTAATACTCTTGTTTTACCTATACCGTTAATTCCTGTAATGTATTCTACCATAGCAATACCCCTTAAAATTTTATTCAGAATAACCCTGTAATCTTACATTAACTTATAAATGTAAATTGATATACAACAAAATGTTAATCATTGGTAAATAAATATTAACATAAATTTATGATTATGCAGAATTTTATCGAATAAAATCTAAAGGGCGCATCTGTGGCGTTATTTATTCAGTTTTAATTAATACGGAATACAACTAAAAAAATCGAACAAATATTCTATTTTAGTATTTACAAATGAGGATATATATGGTATAATTAATATATAAGTTAAGTTTATTTTTTAGTTATATGGTATTAAGAGTCATAGGTTTTATAACTTGTGGCTCTTTTTATATTTTAAAGTTAATATCGAATCAAGGACAGTTATTTGAATTAGTTATTATTTTCAGGTAACTGTCCTTTTTTTGTTTTGGAAAGGAGCGTGATTTTCATGTAGCTGAAAGGACTAACCTATTATTAAAACTACTTTAAAAACGAAAGGAACAACAATGATTACTTTATATTTTGAAAAAGCAGACAGCTCTGAAGAGTTTGCATACACAGTATCCGATACATACTATGACGAATCAATTTACCTTAAAGAAACAGGGGACGGAAAATATCTCTGCATATTTGATGAAGAAATGTTTGTTCGCCAGGAAGCATACACTTATTTCATTAAAAACGGATACATAGACTTGAAGAAAGATTATGTATATAGTTTTGATGAAGCAACAAGCGACGGACTTGTTATCGAAATGGAAGTTGATTTTCACAGCATGTTTAAGAAAAACACAGGTCTTTATGAAGAATGCCGAAACGAGTTTGAGCCGAAGATGAGAAGAATATATGATTCCGTTTTCAGAAATTACAGACCCAAAAGAAATTATGGAAAGAAATAAAGACGAGCTGATTATCAGCTGTGTAATCGAGGGGAATATGTCCTTTGTTTTAAACAGGGACACCCCTTATGAAACAAGAAAAGAATATGTTAAACAGAGGGCATTTCTATTTCTGCTTAACAACAACTATTTGATACCCGGAAGACCTTATGTTGAGCATTTCAACAAAGGCAGGGGTGACTGCTCTTATCAGGCAACGATAAACTACACCAAGATGCAAAAGGAAATTCCGTACATCTATGACTACTTGAAGATTATTATCGAGAAAGATTATGAACGGGAACTGAATGAGCTTCTCGGTTATTCTAAGACTTGATTATTACGAGGGGCAGACAAAACAGTCTGCCCCTTTTTCTTTAAATATATAGTAATATTATATTTTAAATCATTGTTTTAAGATTTTAACTATTATTTTCATAAATATTTGGCAAAAATTTGAAAAATGAAGTATATATATAGTGAAAGGACTTTTCACCTTATCAAATACAATTGAAAGGAGTGGTAGGAAAACAGTTAGCCAGATGACTTAACAGGCTTACTATCTTTAAACCAATAAGCCTATCTTAAATATAAAAATAATCTTTATGGAGGTAACTTAATGAAAAAAGAAAACAAAATCATAAGCATTACATTATCAATTGAAGGGGCAGCAGAATACTCAGGAATTGGAAGAAACAAACTTCGCAGTATGGTAAAAGAGCCGGGTTGTCCGTTTGCTTTTCATATAGGAAGCCATACACGCATAAAGAAAAAGGAATTGGAAGAATTTATTTTATATGCAGATGCAATCTAATATTTAAAACCATTTATATATAACATCAAAAAACAATTTGAAAAGAGAGCATGATATGATACAATAAATGTGTTATAACAATGCTCTTCATCGAAAGGAGTATTAATTTATGACAGTAAGACGAAAAGATAATAAAAACAGAGTTCTCTTAAAAGGTGAAATTCAGAGAAAAGACGGTATTTATTAATATCGTTATACAGACGCTTTTGGAAAAAGGCGTTCCATCTATTCTAAAGATTTAAACGATTTAAGACACAAAGAAAAAGAGATATTTAAAATGCTTGAAAAAGGTATTAATTATGCCAAAGGCAATATTACCGTTCTTGAGCTTGTTGAACAGTATCTCGAACTTCAGCAGGGAGTAAGATATAATACCAAAGTAACTCATAATACGGTTTTGAATCTTCTTAAAAAAGAAGATTTTGCAAACAGAAAAATAAAAGATATAAATATGTTTGACGCTCGGAAATGGTTTGTTAAACTAAAAGAGGACGGTAAAGGATACATCACTTTTAAAAATATAAAAGGTGTTGTCAGACCTGCTTTTGAATATGCATACAATAATATGTTTATTGAAAGAAATCCTTTTGATTTCAGCCTCAAAGGTATTATTTCAAAGCCTACCGAAAAGCGTGAAGCAATAAGCAAAAGAGATCAAGAATTGTTTATGAATTTTATCCGTGACGATAAAATTTACAGCAAATATTATGATGAGATATATTTGCTTTTGAACACAGGAATGCGTATCAGCGAATTTTGCGGCTTAACATTAGACGATATTAATTTTGAAAAAGGCTACATAAGAATAGAACGCCAGCTTAGCAGAGAACGAGGCGGCAAATACTATATTGAGCTAACAAAAACTGAAAACGGCGCCCGCCTTCTTCCGATAAAAGACGATGTTGAAGAGAATTTAATGTGCATCATTAGGAACAGATAGATTCCGAGAAAAGAACCCGTTGTAGACGGTTACAGCGAATTTCTGCTTCTTGACAAAAATCAAAATCCAAAGGTTTCACTTCACATTGAAAACGAGATTCGCTGGGCAATGAAAAAATATAAAAAGCTTCATCCCGACGTACCTCTGCCGAACGTAACACCTCATGTACTAAGACATACATATTGCACCAATATGGTAAAAATGAATACACCGCTCAAAGTTCTTCAGTGTTTAATGGGTCATTCAAGTATTGAAGTAACGAGCAATATTTACACTCATTTAGCTTCTGAGGATGTTAATAATGTGGTTCAGCAACTTTATAAAAAAGAAAATAATTGGATTTAAAATCCAGTTAAATATATAGAAAAAAAGTACACCGATTTGACACCATTTTTGACACCATTTGACAGTAACAATGTGTGAAGTTATAATAAAATGTGTGTTGAAAAGATTTTTAATAAAAAGCCGAAAACCCAGTCATACCAACGGTTTTCGGCATTATAAAAGGAAAAACAATATATGATAAAAATCCTATTCGTATGCCACGGCAACATATGCCGCTCGCCGATGGCGGAATTTATATTTAAAGATTTGGCGCATAAAGCGGGGGAAGAGGATAAATTTTTTGTTTCCTCCGCTGCAACAAGTTCAGAGGAGATATGGGGAGGCGTTGGTAACCCCGTTTATCCTCCCGCTCAGCGTGAGCTTGCAAAGCACGGCATTTCATGCGGCGGAAAGAGGGCTGTGCGTCTTAAAAAAGATGATTATGAAAAATACGATTACATAATAGGTATGGACAGTGAAAATATGCGAAATATGCAGCGCCTTTTCGGCGGGGACAAGCAGGGAAAGGTCTTTAAGCTTCTCAGCTTTGCGGGCAGTGAAAAAGATGTTTCAGACCCGTGGTATACGGGCGATTTTTCAAGAGCATATGCCGATATTGAAAAGGGCTGCACAGCGCTCTTTGATAAACTTAAAAATGAGTGAGGAGAACTGAAATGGAATACAAAAGATTTGAAAATACTGTTTTTGCAAGGATAGACAGGGGAGAGGAGATAGTTGAAACTCTCAAAAAGATTTGCGAAAAGGAAAATATTACGCTTGCTCACGTAAGTGCAATAGGCGCAGTTGGTGATTTTACGGTTGGTGTATTCAAAACAGCTCAAAAGCAGTATTTCTCCAACAGCTTCAAAGGTGATTTTGAGATAGTTTCACTCTTGGGGACTGTAACGCAGATGAACGGCGAGCATTACTCTCACCTGCATATGAGTGCGGGCAATGAAAAAGGTGAAGTTTTCGGCGGCCATCTCAACAGAGCTGTTGTAAGCGCAACATGTGAAATGGTTATTGATATTGCTGACGGCTGTGTAAACCGCCGTTTCAGTGATGAAATAGGACTTAATCTTTTCGATTTTGACTGAGCATATAAGCCAATTTGATTAATCTAACAGAATTGTAATTTTGCCGTCATTTATCCGTAACAAAAACGTGTTATATTACCGTTGAAAGGATTTGATAAAATGTCTGTTTTGGGCAATATAATATGGTTTGTTTTCGGCGGCTTTTTCAGCGGTTTGAGCTGGCTTCTGGCTGGATGTCTGTGGTGCATTACAATAATCGGCATACCAATTGGAACACAATGCTTCAAAATGGCAGGCGTAAGCTTCTTTCCGTTTGGTAAAGAGATAGTTTACGGCGGCGGAGCGGGTTCTGCTATTTTGAATTTTTTCTGGATGATATTTTCGGGCATTCCGCTTGCTCTGGAGCATTTTGTTTGGGGCTTACTGCTTTGCGTTACGATTGTGGGCATACCATTCGGCAAACAGCAGTTCAAACTTGCAAAACTGGCGCTTTGCCCGTTTGGCGCTGAGATAATAACAAAATGATTTAGGCGTATAATAATTAATGTAAGTCTATCTCGGGCAGAAAGGAATACATCATGGTAGAATATAAATATGACACGCAGCTCCTTATTGAGGGGCACGATCTTGATGAGGATGCAATAAACGATTATTTTGAGGAGAATTTTAAGGGCGACTGTCTGCTTGCAGTAGGTGATGAGGATTTAATCAAAATCCATTACCACACGAACGAGCCTTGGAAAGTACTTGAATACTGCGCTTCTCTCGGAGAGATATTTGATATAGTAATTGAAGATATGGACAGACAGGCAAGAGGTCTTAAAGGCTGATTGAAATTTAATAAAAAAATAACCCCGCATACGGTTTTACCGCTTGCGGGGATTTTTTATGCATTATTCGACAGGCTTCAGATTTTTAAGGCTTACGTCAAGTACGGGTGCTGAATGTGTAAGAGCGCCGCTTGAAACATAATCTACGCCTATGGCGGCTATTTCCCTGAGCCTCTCCTTTGTTACGTTTCCTGAACATTCGGTTTCAGCTTTATCTCCGATAAGTTCAACGCATTTTTTCATTGTGTCATTATCCATATTGTCAAGCATGATGATATCCGCGCCTGCTTCAAGTGCCTCTTTCACCTGCTCAATGGTTTCCGTTTCTATCTCTATTTTTCTTACAAACGGGGCGTAATCCTTTGCCATTTCTATGGCTTTTTTAACAGAGCCCGCTGCGCCTATGTGGTTGTCTTTGAGAAGAACACCGTCCGAAAGATTATAGCGGTGGTTTCTGCCGCCGCCGACCGTTACGGCATATTTTTCAAACGGGCGCATGTTAGGGGTGGTCTTTCTTGTGTCAAGCAGAGTTGTTTTTGTGCCCTCAAGTTCCTTTGCGTATTCATTTGTAACGGTGGCAATCCCGCTCATTCTCTGCAGGTAATTGAGAGCTGTTCTTTCACCTGAAAGGAGAGCCCTGATGTCGCCGAAAAGAGTACCTATAAGCTGGCCTTTTTCAACTCTGTCTCCGTCTTTTACATCTGTATCAAAGCGGAAAGTCTCATCAAGCAAAGTAAAAGTTCTTTCAAACACTTCAAGTCCGCAGATGATACCGTCTGCCTTGCAAATAAGCTGTGCTGTACCCTGCTTTTTATCGGGCATAACTGCGTTTGTGGAAACGTCTTCGCTTGTGATATCTTCTTTCAGCGCATGAAGGATGTATTCATCCATATTAATCTTCATCGTTACACCACTTATCATAAAAAGCACGGTCCTTTCTCTTTATTTCATTCATAATTATTTCTTTGAATTCTTTTTCACGCTCTGTTTTTGTTGGCAGTGAATCCCAGTCTGTGTTTGGCTCGTAAATATCTTTTTGGCTTGTGTCAGCCGCTATAATATCGGCGGCGCGTTTTGAAAATACAAGGCTTTCAAGCAGACTGTTGGATGCAAGTCTGTTCTTTCCGTGAACACCGTTGCATGCGGTTTCACCAACTGCAAACAGGTGCTTCATTGAAGTTCTGCCGTTAATATCGGTTTCTATTCCGCCCATCATATAGTGCTGGCCTGGAGTTACGGGAACTTTGTCTTTTGTAATGTCATAGCCCTCTTCCATGCACGCCTCAAATATGTTCGGAAATCTTTTTTGCGCCTGTTCGCTTGTCATTGTAGGCAGAGTGATGTAAACATGGTCTGTGCCGAATTTATCCATTTCCTTGCAAATAGCTTCGGTAACAACATCTCTCGGCTGAAGTTCATCCGTAAATCTCTCGCCGTTCTCATTGAGAAGAACTGCACCCTCTCCGCGCACGCTTTCACTTATCAGAAAACGTCTGCCGCTTTTTTTGCTGTAAAGAGTAGTGGGATGTATCTGAATGTAATTAATGTCTTTGAGTTTGATTGAGTGCTTGAGTGCAAGCGCAAATGAATCGCCCGTGATATGCGGGAAATTTGTGGAGTTCTTAAACAGTCCTCCGATTCCGCCTGTTGCAAGGATAATATCTTTTGCAAGAATAGCCGCGCGCTCGCCGTATGCGTCCTCACACACTATGCCGTAGCAGGTGTTGTCCTTTTCAACAAGATCTATCATTGTTGTCTGAGTAACGAATGTTATGTTTTTGCGCTTTTTGGCTATTGACAGCAGAGTGGCAGTTATTTCTTTACCCGTTTCATCCTTGTGGTGCAGGATTCTGTTGCGCCTGTGAGCGCCCTCTCGTGTGTAGTCGTAAGAGCCGTCGCTGTCTGTGTCAAACTGCACCCCGAGATCTATAAGCGTGTTTATTACATCGGGTGATGATTCTATCATTACCTTAACGCTTTCGGGGTTGTTTTCATAGTGGCCTGCTTTCATTGTGTCTTCAAAGTAGCAGTCAAAATCTTCTATGTTTTTTAAAACGCAAACTCCGCCCTGAGCAAGGTAGGAATCGCATTCTTTAAGATCTTCTTTTGTTATTACGAGAGCCTTTTTGTTTTCGGGCAGGCAAAGCGCGGCAAATAACCCCGCAACGCCGCTTCCGACTATAACAACATCAGTTCTAACAAATTCCCTTTTCATAACCGATTGCCGGCATGCGCCGTATTCTCCCTCTGTTCTTAATAATTTAATATCTACTATATAATTAATTCGGCGCAAAGTCAAGAAAATATCGGCTTAAATTGCTTAAAATTAATACCGGTGCCCGTATATTTTAGTTGAAAGGCAATTCAAATTCTGTTAATATAAAATTAATTTATAATGTGTTGAATTCATTCTTTTTCCGCTGTTTTTGACATAATTTTGACTTTGAATAAACTGAAACTTGAAAAACGGGGTTTATATTATGGGCGTCAATGTTTACGATTTTGATAATACGATATATGACGGCGAAACGCTTGTGGACTTTGTACTGTACTTCGTTCGCAGAGATGTAAAAATATGGAAATATATGCCCAAGCTTGTAATTATTGCACTGAAGGATATGTTTCATCTTTTTACGGTTGAGGACGCGGTAGAGGCATATGCTTCTTTCCTGGAAGGCTACTATGTTAACGCCGGCGATATTTCGGGCGCCGTGGTTGATTTCTGGAATAAGAATGAAAAAAAGATAAAGCCGTGGTACAGCGAAGTGCGCAAAGACAGCGATATTATCGTATCAGGCACAACGGATTTTATCCTTGATGAGATAATGAAAAGAATGGGCATAAAAAATTATGTCGGCTCAAGCATTGATAAAAAAACGGGAAAATTCGTGCGGCTTTGTTTCCTTGAAAACAAAGTAAAGATATTCAATGAGCTTTATCCCGGAACACATATAGATAATTTCTATACAGACAGCATGAATGATAAAGCTATGATGGATATTGCTGATAATGTGTATCTTGTGAAGAAAAACAAAATCGTTAAAATCAAATAACAATTCAGGGGGAGAACTGATGGGAAAATCTGTTGTAAAAGACTTTCTGAACAGTAAAATCATCAAAAACGATGTAGGCGAGGAAACTTACCTGACCTGGAAAGAGACGCTCTCTTATGCGGTCGGCAGAGGCGCGCAGGGCATGAATACAAGCATGACCTCGTCAAAATACATCAATTTCTTTTTAACCAACGTTCTGTTTAAAAAGCTTGAAAATCCAATGGGAACAGCGTCTCAGATACGCCTATTCTGCGGTATTTTCGATGCTATCAATGACCCGATAATGGGTGTTATCGTAGATAAAACAAGAACAAAAGACGGTCAGATGCGTCCTTATATAAAGTGGGCACCTATTTTTGTATCAATAGTAATGATACTTTTCTTTATAGGCAGCGCAGATGCATCGCCGGTATTCAACATTATTTATACCACTATTCTTTTTATCGGCCTTGATGTTACGTACACCGCTTTTGATATTCCTATGGGCGCTCTTGCGTTTTCAATTACACCCAGCGGAATTGAGAGAACCAAACTCTTCGGCATCAGCTCAATAACACGTTCCGTTCTTGGTGCGCTTCCGCAGGTGTTCGTTGCAGGCGCCGCACTTCTTCCTTATTTCAAGGATCACACACCGCAGGCTTATCTTACATCGGCAATAATCTCCGCTATAGGAATAGTATTTTTAACAAGATTTACATATAAAAATACAAGAGAAAGAGCAGAGCATAAAGAGGATGTTCCTTCAGTTAAAGAATGTCTTATGCTCCTTTTCAAGAACAGACCGCTTCTTATGCTGTTCCTCGGCAACATTTTCTTCGTAATATGCAAGATCGCGGAGCAGGTTTCATTCTATTTCGTTGCAGACCTTATGTTCAACAGAAAATACAATATCTTTATAGATGTTGTTAAATTCCCGGGATTTCTCATCGCGGGTCTTATCGTACCGAAAATCGTTGAAACTCTCGGCAAGAAGTCAGACAGCAAAAAGTTTTATCAGGCTTGCTGTGTAGTTGCAATTATTCTTCATGCACTTTTCGCAATCACCTGTTATAACGGTCTTATGAATAAAGCCGCAGGCGAGAGCGTTGGCATCTTTACAGGTATACTTATCGTTCTTTTCACAGGCTTAACTTCTATTCCGCTTGAGTTTAAAAACCTTATTCAGAAAGAAATGGAAGCTGAAACGGTTGACTACATTGAGTGGAAAACGGGCACACGTGTTGAGGGTATCATGCTTTCAATCATGAGCTTCACAGGAAAGATTGAAAACACATTTTCATCTTCAATCGGACTTGCTGTTCTCGGTTTTACGGGATATATTCAGCACACAGAGGGCTCTCTCGTTCAGAATACTCAGACAAACTGGGCGCTGTTTCTTCTCACCACGCTCGTTCCCGCAATCGGATACCTGCTTATGCTTGTCCCCATGCATTTCTATAACATCACCGGCGACGGCCACAGACAGATGATGAAAGAGATCATGGAAAGAAGAGAAGCACGTAAAGCAGAAAAACAGGCTGAAGCAGAAAAGCAGGCTGTAAACGAGTAATTCTCCAAATAATATGAAAAAGGCTCCTTATTTAGGAGCCTTTTATTTTGCGGGTCTTGCCAGCACAGACTTATAACGGTATAATTATATTCGGTGATGATATGAAAATAACATTTATTGCTGATACGCATTATTATTCTAAAACACTCGGCACAAGCGGAAAAGCATATGAACTGCGTTCCGGTTCTGATCAGAAGTGCCTTGCCGAAACTGCGGAAATAATAGACGCAGCTTTTGATAAAATAGCCGCAAGTGATACCGATGCGGTGTTCATTCTGGGAGATGTCAGCAATGACGGCGAGAGGGTATCACACATTGAGTTCCGCGAAAAGCTGTATGAACTAAAAAAGAAGAAACCCGTCTATCTTATTACTGCCACTCATGACTGGTGCTGTGATGAAAATCCGCGCCGCTTTGAAGGGGATAAGACTTTCCACGATGTGCCTGTTATGAAAAGCAGCGAACTGCCGGAATTTTATAAAGATTTCGGCCCCGATCAGGCGGCGGACAGCTTTATTACGGATATAGGCACCATATGTTATACGATTAATCTTTCAGATAAAGTGCGTGTTCTTTGCCTTAATGATGACAAGAACGAAAATGATCATGCAGGATTTACTCCCGAATGCAGAAAATGGATAGTAAAGCAGCTTGAAAATGCAAAACGTGACGGCGCTCTTATGATAGGTATAGAACACCATCTACTTGTTCCTCACATATCACCGCTCATAACAGGCGGTTCAACCTGTGTTGAAAACAGGGAAGAGGTAGCGTCATTTTTTGCCGATAACGGTCTTAGATATATGTTCGTAGGCCACAGCCACATTCAAAATACAGATTATTTCAGAAGTGCTTCGGGCAACAAGATAACGGAAGTTAATGTGGGTTCTTTATGCGGTTATCCCGCTCCTATAATTAATGTTACCGTAAATGATGACAATACACTCAGTTATGAGGTAGAGCATCTTGAAAAATTTACACTTAACGGCAAAGAAACAGATGCGCAGTCATTCCTTGCAAAGCACGCCTGTGATCTGATTTTCAATCTCACAAAATGCCGTGAAAAGCAGGATTTTATAGAACGTGCCGATGCTCTTAATCTGAACGGAGAAGAACTTGGAAAATACTGGTTTATGATTAAGCCTTTTGTGCGTAAAATTGATACCGCTCTTGTGTGGGATGTCTATAAATTGCTGCGCTCGCTCGGGCTTACAAAAGGTGTTTCAAAGGCTGATGCCATGAAGTTCAGATATAAACCGCTCAGAGAAATGATTGGTGAGATATGGTTATCTGTTCTTGACGGAACAGTTAATCCTCACCCGAGAGACAGCGCTTATTACCGTGTAGTCATGTGCGCGTTAAGCGCTCCTTCTCGTATTGCGAAAAACAATACAGATTTAAGAAAACTTACTTTGGCCGGAGATAATATTTTAACCGGCGGAGAAATAAATAATCAGAAAGCCCGTATTTAAAATTAAAAGGCAGGTGTTTAACCTGCCTTTTAATTTTTATTTGATTATTTTTAAATCAGCGCAAAAAATAATATAAAAGTTATGATTAAAAAACAGGGCGCATTCAGCGCCCTGCAGTTAGTCTTTATCAATTTTAATTGTTGTCGGCTTCGTTTTGTTCTTCGCTGTCAGAATTTTCTTCAGGTGCTTCCTTTTTAGGATTTATTTTGCAGACAATTGCAGTCTGAACCTGATGGTTTTTGACTTTGAGAACTTTTATTGAAAGACCGTCAGTTTCAACCTCAAACGGATCGCATCCGTCATCCGGTATTGAGCCTATTGCTTCAAAAACTATTCCACTGAATGTGTCACATTCCTCAGTTTTAAGTGATATATCAAGTGCTTCTTCAATATCGTCAACCGCGGGATTACCCGTGATTTTCCATGTTTTTGAATCAAGGCTTTCTATGGATTCGATAGGTCTCGGTTCATTGCTGTCATCGTAATCGAAATCGCCGACAAGCTGTTCAACAAGATCGTTTATTGTAATAATACCCGTTGTGCCGCCGTATTCATCAAGAACTATGGCAAAAGAATTTTTGCTTTTTTTCATGTTTTGGAAAAGCACATCAAGTTTTACACTTTCGGGCACGAAATAAGCGGGATGAACCGCCTTTTTCATAACGGTTTCTCTGTCTTTTGTGCCAAGTCTGAAATAATCTTTTGCATTTAGTATGCCCACAACGTTATCAACGGTTTCGTTGCACACGGGGTATATCTTGTGCCTGCTTCCGTGAATGGTCTTATCCCATTCCTCCGGGCTTTCCTCAAGCCACAGCAGTGAAACTTCCGTTCTGTGAACTGCTACTTCGCCGGCTGTAAGATCGTCAAATTCAAAAACATTCTGAATGAATTCTTTTTCGGTGCGGTCTATCGTACCGTTTTCACTGCCCACGTCAACCATCATGCGTATGTCTTCTTCACTAACTTCTTCGTCATTTGCATTCGGGTCTATCTTAAACAGCCTTAAAACAACGTTTGTAGATGCGGTAAGCAGCCACACAACTGGTTTGAATATTTTTGATATGGCATAGATTAGACCTGATACACCAAGAGCATAAGACTCTGGATTTCTCATTGCAATACGCTTCGGCACAAGTTCGCCGAAAACGATGTTGAGGAAAGAGATAATAAGTGTTATCAGAAATACAACGATGCTGTTGAGTATATTTTCGGGAATACCTATGCCCGTTTTTAAAACAGCCTCCACAATTACATCTGAGAAGCTTTCCGCAGCAGATGCGGCTCCCAGAAATCCTGCAAGTGTTATGGCAATTTGAATGGTTGCCAGGAATCTTGAGGGCTGGCTTGTAAGTTTAACAAGCCTTTTTGCTTTCTTGTTTCCTTCCTTTGCCATTTTTGCCATTTTGTTGTCGTTCATGCTGACTATTGCTATTTCCGCAGCGGCAAAAACGGCATTGAGCGCGATTAAAACTACCTGCAGTAATAGCAGAGGCCATATAGAGTCGTCCAAAATTAATCCTCCGTAAAAAATAAATATTTACAACCATAATACAATATGCGAAATGATTTGTCAATATTTATATAAAAATACGGGCCTTGAGCAATAATATTCAGCGAGTTACTTCAAATAATATTTTTGCGGAAAAGGGTTTTAAAAAGCAAATTTATAATGTTCGTCAAAAACACTAAAAAATTTGTAATATTTTTGTAATTAATGGAGAAAAGGGCAAAAATAAAAAATTTTTTAAAATAATTCTAACACCGCATATAGGCTAAAATTAGGCATAATTACCATATATGTTGTTGTTTTTTTAGCAAATTTATATATTACAAAAGTGTATCGAATTATTAAAAGGTCTTTATTTTTATAAATCAGTCTGTTATAATATGCAAGGTTAATAAAAAACCGTATGATTCAGTTTAAAATCGTTTTGATATATATTCTACACGGCAAACTGATTGCCGTTCCGGCTTAAAGAGGGAAAAGATTTGGAAAATTTCGTAATTAAGGGCGGCAAGGAGCTCTTTGGGGAAGTTAATATCAGCGGCGCAAAAAATGCCGCGGTGGCAATTATTCCCGCCGCCTTGCTTGCAGATGATAAAGTTAAGATAGAGAATATTCCCAACATTTCAGATGTTTCGTTAATTATAGAGATACTTAATCAAATGGGAGCCCGCATAAAGCTTCTTTCCAGGGATTCTATAGAGATTGATACCCGCACTGTAAAGTGCCAGAGCGTGCCTTATGAGTTTTCGTCAAGATTTAGGGCAAGTTATTATCTTATCGGCGCAATGCTCGGCAGATTCAGAAAGGCAGAGGTAGCTCTTCCCGGCGGCTGTGATTTCGGCGACAGACCTATAGACCAGCATATCAAAGGCTTTGAAATGCTCGGAGCCGATGTAAATATCGTAAACGGAATGGTGTGTGCGGAGGCTGAAAAGCTTGTGGGCACAAGCATTTATATGGACGTAGTTTCAGTAGGTGCCACCATCAATGTTATGCTTGCCGCTGTTCTTGCAAGAGGACTTACCGTTATCGAAAACGCGGCTAAAGAGCCTCATATAGTTGATCTTGCAAACTTCCTCAACTCAATGGGTGCGGATGTGCGCGGAGCGGGTACTGACGTTATAAAAATCCGCGGCGTTGAAAAAATGCACGGCTGCACATATTCTATTATTCCGGATCAGATAGAGGCAGGCACATATATGGTTGCCGCTGCCGCATGCGGCGGAGATGTGCTTATTAAAAATGTTATCCCCAAGCATCTTGAATCTATCAGCGCAAAGCTTGAAGAAGCGGGTGCAGAGATAATAGAGTATGATGATGCTGTTCGTGTAACACGCTTCAAACCTCTTACAAGGTGCAATGTTAAAACAATGCCTCACCCCGGTTTCCCCACTGATATGCAGCCGCAGATGGCAGTTTTGCTCTCTGTTTCAAAAGGAACGTCAATCCTTTCAGAATCAGTTTGGGATAATCGCTTCCAGTATGTCGGCCAGCTCCTCAGAATGGGCGCCAATATACAGGTGGACGGCAAAATCGCAGTGATAGAGGGTGTAGACCACCTTACAGGTGTAAAGGTAAAAGCCACTGATCTGCGCGCCGGAGCCGCAATGGTAATTGCAGGTCTTATCGCACAGGGCGAAACGGTGGTTGAAAAGATCCAGTATGTGGACAGAGGCTATGAAAATATAGTTGAAAAGCTTACCAAACTCGGAGCCGATATAAAGAGAGTTCGCGAGGATGTGGGCAGCAGCGTGGCGCATGCCGGTTAATACAATAGTAAAATGCGGGGGCGATTTTTCGCCCCTTTTTAAATACTTGTTTTTAAAAATATAGATTTTCAGGAAGAACGGTTATATGGCAAAGGTATGTCAGCTGTTTTCGGGCAGCAGCGGAAATTCAATATACATAGGCGGCAGAAACGGCGGTATTCTGGTTGATATAGGAGTATCCGCAAAAAGGTGTGCGGCGGCGCTCAGAAACATCGGTGTGGACCCCGACGGTATCAAAGCAGTGCTTGTAACGCATGAGCACTCAGACCATGTTGCCGGGGTGCGTGTTTTTGCTTCACGTCATAAAGTTCCGGTTTTTGCAACACCTGCAACGCTTGAAGAACTGAGATTTAGCGGAATAGCAAATAATACAGTAAATTCATATGAGATAAATTCGGTGCTTGATCTGGGAGATATGTATGTTTCAGCGTTTCATAATTCACATGATGCTGTTGACTGTGTAGGTTACAGGGTAGAACTTTCGGACGGGAGAACGGTTTCTGTTTGCACCGATACAGGTTATGTTACCGATGACGCAAAAAAGGCGGTTTCAGGTTCAGATCTTGTTTTTCTTGAATCAAACCACGAAATCTCAATGCTTCAGAACGGAGCTTACCCTTATCCGCTCAAACAGCGTATACTTTCAGACAAAGGCCATCTTTCAAATGCAGCGGCGGATATGTTTGCCAAAGATCTCATAGAAAGCGGCACAACGCGTCTGGTTCTTGCTCATCTCAGCCGTGAAAATAATGTACCTGAAATAGCGCGACTTTCCGCAGTGTCAGCACTTGGCGAGATAGGCGCAAAAGAGGGCGAGGATTACCGCCTTTATGTTTCAAAGCCGGAAAATGACGGAGGGCTGATCGTTCTGTGATAAATATAAATATTATATGTGTCGGAAAACTGAAAGAGCAGTTTCTCAGAGACGGCTGTGCCGAATATCTGAAGAGGCTTTCACCATACGCAAAAACTCAGATAACAGAAGTTGCGGAGGAGAGAGCTTCGGAAAATCCTTCAGCTGCCGAAATAAAAAATATTCTTGAAAAGGAAGGCGCAAGAATAGAGGAAAAAATACCAAAAGGCGCTGCCGTTATACCTTTGTGTATAGAGGGCAAAGAATTTTCCTCACCTGAATTTGCAGCTGAAATAGAAAAGATAAGCCTTGTCAGCTCTAAAATAGTTTTCGTTATAGGCGGCTCTTTCGGCCTTTCAGACAAAGTTAAGGCACTCGGTAAAATAAAACTGTCTTTCGGCAAAATAACTCTGCCTCATCAGCTTGCGCGGCTCGTTCTTACAGAGCAGATTTACCGTGCTTTTTCAATAATCAACAACTCAAGGTATCATAAATAATCAGGTGAATATAATGGATGAAATATCCGCTAAAGAAAGTATAAAGGCGTATTACAGCTCTTACGACGAAGAAAGCAGATTTTCACGCAGATTCAATGCTGTTGAGTATATCACAACAATGGAATATATAAAAAAATATCTTAAACCGGGTATGCGGATAGCAGAAATCGGTGCGGGCACAGGAAGATACTCACTTGCGCTTGCCGATATGGGATATGAGGTTGATGCCGTTGAACTGGTACAGCATAATATAGATGTGTTTAAAAGCAAAATGAAACCGCATCAGAAAGTCAGCATAGTTCAGGGTGATGCAGTTGATCTGAAATTCAGCGATGAAACATATGACATCACACTGCTGCTGGGGCCTATGTATCACCTTTTTTCAAAAGAAGATCAAATAAAAGCTATAAGCGAGGCTTTAAGAATCACAAAGACCGGAGGAATTGTTTTTGCGGCATATGTGATGAATGACCTTACGGTTTATGATTATCTGTTTCTCAGAGGGAACATAAAAAAATATAAGGAAAATAAATATATAGATTCTGATTTTCATGCCAATCCTGTACCGGAATTGATTTTCCAGCTTTATCGTAAGGAGAATATAGATTCTATTATGCAGGGTTTCAAAATTCAGCGTATGCATTTTGTTGGAACTGATATGATTTCCTGCCTTCTTAGAGATAGTATTACTAATATGGATGATGAGGATTTTGCTGATTATTTGGATTTCCATTTCAAAATCTGCGAGAGAGAGGATACAGTGGGTTTGTCAAGCCACTCTCTTGATGTTTTCAGAAAGTTATAATATGTAAAAAATGAAAAGGAACGGCGTCTGCCGTTCCTTTTTTGTTAAAAACAGTATAGATTTTCAGTATCTTTTTATAACTATCACGAACGCCTATATATCCCTGTTTATCAGGCTTTGCATTTCCCTGTTGGCTTCTGCTTCTTTTCAGTGCTCTTTGAAAAGCTTTCTCCGTTTCTTCGCTCAATGCGATTTTCGGCTTGCTGTCGTTCGCTATTACCTCGCTTAGCTGGAAATTAAACGGGTTTTACCATATAATTGTTCGCGACATACTTCCTTTAGTAATGCTGTAAAAACTCTTAAAAAATTATTGTGTTAATAGTTATGCCATCTTTTTCGTATACATAACCCGATAATCGAAAGCATTACAAGCGCTATTTAACAATTCATCAAACATATTTTTATTTACCAACGCTTCATATTCTTTTCAAACTTACTAACATATGCAGATTTTAATTCTTCGGATGAAATATCGTAACATAATAAAACATCATTGAAATACATCAGTACATCTGCTAATTCTTCAATCAAATCCTTTCTCAAATTCTCATCCTGGCTGGCTTTTAATCCGCTATTCTTTTTTACAATATCAATTACTTCGCCGATTTCTCCAACCATCCATAGTAATTTGTTTTGCCCTACTTCAGCAGAAATACCTTCCCATTTGTCTTTGTATTTTTCTTGTAGCATTTTTTGCATTTCTTTCATTTCATTGATTGTAAATTCACTCATATAAATATCCCCTGCAAATTTCAATTTGTCTTTACCTGCATTATATCGTGGTGTTATAAGCGGTTCATTTATGCTGTTTTACGGAATGGAAAAAGACCCTCTAAACGGCTTTTTTCCATAACTCTGTATTTCTTTGTATAAGTCGTTAAATCAGGCTCTTGTTGTGATTTTCCCTATTTTCTTTCGCTGTTTTTCTGATAGATGCTGTATTTATGCGGATTTTCTCAATTTAATATTTGTTTTTATAAAATAAGAATATTATTGCAAATGTTCAGTCAATTTTGATTTTGAAACAAATGGGTTTATCACTTTTGAAACTTTCGGTCGCTTTTATTATAAGAGCTTTTTTGTTTCTCTCATATTCAAGCTTTTCGCCGGTTGAAAGAAGTGTAATATCATTTATAAGAAAGTTGTGATCAGGGCACCTTTTAAACGATTTTATAACTGCGTCTTTTCCGTTTGGACGCATCTGAAAAGCGTATATATATCCGTTTTTGTAAGTGAACCTGAAATCTTTGGGCGTAAATTTTTTTTCTTTATTGTCTTTAAAGAAGCCGCCTTCGTTGTTTACACGTCCTTCGCCGAATGTTTTCCAGAAAGTAGTTGCATATATACCATCGCCGTTAAGTTTCATCCATTCGCCGATTTCTTTTAAAACTGCTGTTTCCTCATCTGTAAAGGTGCCGTCAGGTCTTGGTCCAACGTTGAGAAGCAACATGCCGTTTTTGCTTACGATATCAATAAGGTCGCATATAATCTTTCTTGCGCTTTTGTATTCATTGTCTTTCCTGTATCCCCACGAATATTTGCCAATAGCGGTGTCCGTTTGCCATGGGATAGGTGAAATGTCTGTAAGCGCGCCTCGCTCAACATCAAAAGTAGCAACCGTTGGCGGAAACGCCTCGTGCTTGTAGTTTATGGTAACTTCCTCACCCCATTCGTCAGCACGGTTGTAGTAGTATGCCGCAAGCTTTTTAAGATAAGGCTTAAAAGCGTGATTGTGTATCCACCAGTCAAAATAAAGTATTTTAGGGCGGTAGTTATCTATAAGTTCACAAGTCCTTACAAGCCAGTCATCAAGCCATTCTTTGTCAGGCCCCGTTGAATATGTATCGGCAGTAGTTTTGCTCATTTGCTCTCCGTCAAATTCGCGGGTGTATACAGCAGGACCGTAGAAATCAGCGTACCTTTCATCGTTTACGTCGCTGTCAAAAGTTCTGCCCATGTTCATAAAGAAATAATGCTCTGCTCTGTGAGAAGAAGCGCAGAATGTCATACCCTGCTTTTCACAGGCGGCTTTAATCTCTCCCGCAACGTCTCTGCATGGCCCCATTTCGGTACTGTTCCAGCGGTTGAACTGTGTTTTGTACATTGCAAATCCGTCGTGATGTTCGCAAACGGGCATAACAAATCTTGCTCCGCTGTCTTTGAAAATGGATACCCATTTATCAGCGTCAAAGTTTTCTCCTCGGAACATTTTTATGAAATTTTTATACCCGAATTCTTTTTGGTTTCCGTATGTTTTTACGTGATGATAAAAATCACGGTTTTTTTTATTATACATATTGCGGGAATACCATTCGTTGCTGTATGCAGGCACACTGTATATACCCCAGTGTATAAAAATTCCGAATTTATCTTTATAATACCATTTCGGAACGCTGTGCCAGGAAAGCGATTCCCAGTTGTCTTTGTATTTGCCGTTGCTTATTACTTCATCAATTTTCTGAAGATATTCTTTTGAAGTCATATATATCACCCGTCTTTATTATCTTATTACACGCGGGTGATTTCAAGAGCTTTTTTTGATTTAAATAAAAAAAGACGGTGCACTGCACCGTCTTTTATATTTTAAGCAGATTTTATTCTTTGCCGTCCCAGCAGTAAGTACAAAGCTTGTCTTCGCCTATACCTACAGATTCGATAAGGTCATCCAGTCTGTTATATCTGAGTGAAGTGAAATGCAGTTCTTTGCCTATCTCATCCACCATTTTCTGATATTTTTCGCTGTCTGGGTCCGCATACTCTTTCAGGGTTGCGTCATCAGGATCCTTGCCCTCAAGCTTCTTGATAACACGCCTTGTGATAAGTTCCATTTCAGATGAACTGCGTGAGAAATTGAGGTATTTGCATCCAAAAAGCAGCGGCGGGCAGGCAGGGCGGATGTGTACTTCTTTTGCTCCGCTTGAATACAAAAATTCAGTAGTTTCTCTCAGCTGAGTGCCGCGTACTATGGAATCGTCTATCAGAAGCAGGCTCTTGCCTTCAATGAGATCATGTATCGGGATAAGCTTCATTTTCGCAATAAGATTACGTTTGCTCTGATGAGTGGGCATGAACGAACGGGGCCATGTAGGAGTATACTTTACAAACGGCCTTGAAAACGGAAAACCTGATTCGTTGGCATAGCCGATAGCGTGCGCGATACCCGAATCGGGAACACCGGCAACAATGTCAGGTTTAACATTATCACGTCTTGCAAGCAGTTTTCCGCAGTTGTATCTCATCTTTTCAACGCTTATTCCCTCGTAGGATGAAGATGGGTAGCCGTAATATACCCAAAGGAAAGTGCATATCTTCATATTATTTCCGGGCGCAACAAGCGTTTTTGCTCCGTCGGCTGTCATAATAACTATTTCACCGGGACCGAGCTCTTTGTAATCGGTGTATCCGAGGTTAAGGTAGGCAAAGCTCTCGAAGCTTGCGCAGTAACCGTCTTCTTTTTTACCGAGCACTATAGGCGTTCTGCCCATTTTGTCACGCGCGCAGTATATTCCTTTCGGGGTAAGTATCAGCATGCTCAGTGAGCCGTCAATGATTTCCTGAGCGTATCTGATTCCTTCAATGAAATTCTCTTTCTGATTGATTATTGATGCTACAAGCTCCGTTGGGTTGATGTCGCCGTTTTGCATCTCAAAAAAGTGAACATTTGATTTTATTATGTTTTTTACAATATCATCCGCATTGTTTATTTTTCCAACTGTTGTTATTGCAAAAGTTCCGTGGTGTGAACGCACAAGAATGGGCTGAGCTTCAAAATCGGAAATACAGCCTATTCCGAGTGTGCCGTGCATATCGTTTGATTCTTTGGTAAATTTTGTTCTGAAAGGCGCGTTCTCAATATTGTGAATTGCCTTGTCAAAACCGTTCTTTTCATCATAGACCGCAAGTCCCGCACGCCTTGTTCCAAGGTGAGAATGATAATCCACACCGAAAAACAGGTCAAACACGCAATCCTCTTTTGACGCGGTTGCAAAAAATCCGCCCATAAAAATCCTCCCTTTGAGTGTCAGTTTTAATTCTTTTACTGCAGTTCCTAATTTCGTACGGCAATATTATAGCAGAAATGCGCATAAACATAAATAAAAAATTTAAAAATATTTCAATTTCTGTCCTTCGGGTCAATATACACAAATAACAAAGCCTTTTCTTGTGCCTTTTACATATATTTTTAAGTTTTTCTTTATGCTACAATAAAATCAGTGTGAGGGGAGGGTGCAGAATGAAATATATACCCAAAAAAGAAAAAATAAGCTACTATGCCGGCCTTAGCGGTCAGAATATGGTCTATGCGCTGATAGGCGGTTCGTTTTTCAATTACTTTCTTACCGATATTGCGCTGTTTCCCGCAATAGTTGTTTCTGTCCTGCTCATTGTTATGAAAGTGTGGGATGGTATTAATGACCCTATTGTAGGCTCATTTATTGACAAGCATACGTTTAAGAACGGAGAAAAACTGCGCCCGTTTTTAAAATATACTCCTCTGCCCGTGGGAATTTTTACGGTTCTGATGTTTGTGGTGTTCTCTACTGATGAAAATCTCCTGTGGCTGCGTGTATCTTATTTCATAATAATGTATATATGCTGGGATCTCTGCTACACGCTTCAGGATGTTGCAATTTGGGGTATAACCTCAAGCGTTTCTCCCGATTCTCAGGAAAGGGATACTTTTGTTCAGTGGGCACGTACCATTGGCTCATGCTTTTATGGAGCGCTCAGCGTCGGTATACCTATGGTGCTTGAGATGATTGCTAACGCCACAGGCGGCAGTATGGCTCTGCTCACTCTCGTGTTTGCCGTAATTTTCGGCCTCGGCGGCGCGATGCTCAGTTACAGGTGCAGCGCGGCTCAGGAAAGAGTTAAGGTTGCGAAAGCTCATCAGCAGGAAACTCTAAGGGAAAGCTTTTCTCTGCTGTTTAAAAATAAGATGCTAATGCTCGTAACGGCAGCAAATCTTCTGGGCTCGCTCGGTTTCGGTGCAAATCTTGTTACATATTTTTTCAAATACGAGATACCTGCCGACTTTTTGGGGCAGAACAGTCTTATCGGAGCACTTGGTCTTACAACAATTTATTCTGCTATTACCGGGCTTCCCGGATTTATCGGTATGGTATTTGCCGATAAGCTCAAAAAGTGGTGCCGCGGTTATGTAAATGCCCTTATAATGATGCAGGCGGCAAATGTTATTGTGCGTATCATAGCTTATTTCATAGGTTTTGAGGGCAATAATCTTTGGTTTGCGCTGGCTCTTATCGGTCTCGGATGTATTCCTCTCGGCGCAAGCTCAATTGCACAGACTTCAGTTTTCTGTGACAGTATTGATTATATGGAATGGAAAACAGGCAAGCGCACTGAAGGCATAACTTTCTCAATGCAGACAATGTTCACAAAAATTTCCAGCGGCATAACGGCCGGCCTTGCCGCTTTGGCTCTTCATCTTCTTGACTATAAAGCAATTGACGGCGCTTCAGTTTATGTGGGCACACAGTCAGCGGCGTTCGATAAATGGATATGGCCCCTCGTAATTCTCACACCTGCCATTGCAAGCCTGCTTTATATAATTCCGCTTCTGTTTATAAGATATACACCTGCTCAGCGTGCTAAGGTTGAGGGTGAACTTGCCGCCCGCCGCGCAGCTCAGGAAAATGAGGGCGAATGATATACACAGGCGCTTAATTTGAAAAGATAAATAAGTATAAGAAAATTTTATAGCAATGAAAAACGCCGGGGCTATGTGCCTCGGCGTAAATTTATTGCTGTTTTCAGTCGCCCTGATATGTAGGGGCGTTTTTGGGGGATCTTCCTTTGATAACATTGTGGTAATAAGCGTAAGTCATAGGTGTGTCATCATTAAGAATATCAGCGTCAGTAACTTCTCCCAGAAAAACGGTGTGGGTGGAAGTTTCCATTTTATCAATGACCTTGCATGTGATATAGCCGCTTGCCTTAGGAACTATCGGCATCATGCTTTTTATCAGCGGATCATAGTCTGCAAATTTATTGCTGTCGCGTCCGCTTTTAAAACCAAAGTTTCCTATAACAAGCGGATCGCAGTGTTCGCCTAAAATATTTACGGCAAAAAAGCCGGTTTTGTTTATACATTCATTAGTAAAATTATCGTGATTTATGGAAACGGCAACAGTTGCAGGTGAAGAGGTTATCTGCACTGCTGAATTTGCCGTGCATCCTGTCGGCTTTCCGTCTGCCCATGTTGTTATAACATAAACACCGTAAGATAAATTGTAAAGTGCGGATTTGTTCATAATAGCTCCTCCGTTTAAACTAACATATCAAATGGCAAAAGGCGGCAGAAATTTCCGCCGCCCTTTATATTAAGTATGTTTGAAAGATTTATAATTACTCGCCGAAATATCTCTTAAGAAGACCTGCGAATGCTTTGCCGTGACGAGCTTCATCTCTTGCCATCTCGTGAACTGTGTCATGGATAGCGTCAAGGCCCTGCTCCTTAGCAAGCTTTGCAAGATCGGTTTTGCCCTGTGTTGCGCCGTTTTCAGCAGCTACACGCATTTCAAGGTTCTTCTTTGTGGAATCTGTTACAACTTCGCCAAGAAGCTCTGCGAACTTAGCGGCATGCTCAGCCTCTTCGTAAGCTGCCTTTTCCCAGTAAAGACCGATCTCGGGATAACCCTCTCTGTGTGCAACTCTTGCCATAGCAAGGTACATACCTACTTCACTGCATTCGCCGTTGAAGTTCTCACGAAGACCCTGAAGGATTTCTTCGCTTACGCCCTGAGCAACGCCAACAATGTGCTCAGCAGCCCATGCCATTTCTCCGCCTTCTTCGCGAACTTTCATTGCTGCGCCGCAGATGGGGCACTTCTCGATGGGTTCATCACTTTCGTATCCGCAAACGGGACAATAATATTTCTTTGCCATAATAAATACTCCTTTAAAATTAATTCTTATTTTTATTTTTACAGTCAGGGCATAAGCCGCTGTAATAAACATCTTTTCTTGTAACGGAAAAACCGTTCAGCCCTTCGCACTCATCAGGCTCGGGCACATCAAAGTCATAAATTCCGCCGCACTCAATGCAAATAAAATGACCGTGAAAATTCACGTTTGCGTCATAATGAATTTTTTCGCCGTCTATTGTAACAGGCATTAGAAATCCATTTTCACACAAAGATTTCAAAGCGTTGTAAACGGTGGTTTTAGAAAAGCTAGGGTTGCTTTTCAAAACGTTTTCATAGATCCTTGCCGCATCCGGGTGGGTTCTGTGACCGTAAACATATTTGAAAACTGCTATTCTTTGCGGCGTTGCGCGGAAATTCTTTTCTTTAAATAAAGAAATTATCTGTTCTTCCTGCATCAGCACCACCTTGTATTGATTGTTAGATTGTATCGAGTACAATCTAAGTATACCACATAAATCGAATTTGTCAACACTTTTTTTATAAAAAGTTTGACTAAATTATACAGATTTGGTATCTTATTCTATTGAAAGGGAGAATTGTGTTTTGATTAATGTAGATTGGAAAAAAATAAAGCCTTATGAAAAAGCGTCTTTTGCAATTCCCGTAATGGTTGTTCTTCTTGTTATACTGCTTGCAACGGTCATTGTGGCATTTGTAAATCCTCTTTTGTATATGCCTCTGAAAGTATTAACTGCGGTGTTTGTGTTTATAACAGTGGCATTCGGCGTTCATATCGAATCACGCATGCTTCAGATATACATGCTTCTCGGCGTGCTCGATGTTTCAATGCTTGCCGCCGTGCTTATGCCGCTGCCAACCGGGCTTACGGTATTCTTTTTCTGTGCTTCTCTTTTGGCGGCGCTCGTTTCGGCAGGCGTAGCGGTTTTCGGCAGTGTGTTTTTTGTAAAGGATACGCTTTATGATTATCCCGAACCTGATAGAAAAAATATTTTCGGCTCAAAGAATGTGATGTTTTTTGCCCCTCATGAGGATGATGAGATTAATATTTACGGCGGCATTATTGAGCAGTATGTAAAAAACGGATCTCAGATAAGAATAGTCTTTTCAACCAACGGCGATTTTTACCGCCTCGGCAAACTCAGAATAAGGGAAGCGCTGGCAGTAGCAAAAAGATACGGCATTGATGAAAAAGATGTTATATTTTTAGGTTTCAGTGACAGTATTACTGATAAAAACGGAAGACATATATATAATGCTTCTGATGATGAGGTGCTCAGGTCTGCTGCGGGTTGTACGAATACATACGGCACAAACCGCAAACAGCCGTTTGCCCAGTGTACTTTCACAAGGCGCAATTATCTCAACGCTTTTATAGATGTAATAGAAAAATACAGCCCTGATACTATTTTCTGCTGTGATTATGACGGCCACGCAGACCACCGCGCAATCAGCCTTTTCTTTGAGGAGGCGCTTGGAGAAATAATGAAGCGCAAGCCGTTTTATTCTCCTCTTGTATTCAAGGGCTTTGCATATTCAACAGCGTGGGACGGCGCTCACGATTATTACAGCCTTAACGCTCTTTCAACTCGTCTTAAAGATCCAAGTCCTTATATGCGTGAAACAAATACATATTTGTGGGATAAAAGAGTGCGTTTCCCAGTTGCAAAGGAAAGTTTGTCTCGTGTTATGCAGAATTCTTCAGGCTACCGCGCAATGCAGGAGTATTCAAGCCAGACGGCAACAGACCATGCAAACGGCATCATGAATTCAGATAAAGTTTTTTGGCTCAGACGAACGGACAGCGTTCTTTATAATGCAGAGATAACAGCTACAAGCGGAGATGCTTCTCATCTTGCGGATTTCAAACTTGTTGACAGCGAGGATATAAAAAATAATCCGGGACTGCCTCTTGCGGGCGTATGGCGTGCTGATGCGGATGATGACAAACGTATAGTTGCGTTCAGACTGCCCGCAAAGCAGAAAATATGCAGCGTTGTTATCTATGAAAGTCCCTCTCAGAACAGCCATATCGTGAATGCTCAGCTCATGCTCGGATCAGTTTCTTACAATACCGGCGAACTGAATACGGGCGGCCCTACGGTGTTTGAATTTCCGCCTGTTAATACAGATGTTATAGGTATAAGAATAAAGAGCTGTACTGGCGATTGTGAGCTTCTAAAGGTTGAGGCGTTCACTCAGCCTGAAAGTTCGGCGGCAGAATTTATTAAGGTTCAGAACTCAAACGGAGATTTCTGCTATGATTATGTAATGAATAAATCAGGCAAGGAAGAATTTACGGTTTACACATTTCCTAATCAGAGCGATTTTGAATTTACTGCCGAAAGCAGTGATGAGGGAGTAGTGTGCTCCGCTCAGAACGGCGTTCTCAGCGTTTACTGCCCTGAGGGAGAAAAGGCGGTAATAACAGTTAAAGCAAAAGATAATCCGCATATTTACGATTGCTTTACCGTCAGAAATCCCGATGAGCGTGAAAGGTATATTATTTCATTTAAGCAAAACAGCGAACAGAAAATGTGGTCTTTTTCCATGCAGTGGGATTATTACCGCGGCCTTGTCCGCCGCCTCGGTGTTTACAAACCCATGAATAATAAAAAATAAAATAATAAAAACACCCCGCCGCCTTTTTCTCTTCCCGGGGGGTTTTTTTTTTTTTTTGAGAGCTTTTATTATTGAACTGATTTTAGGAGTAGTGCCGTAAAGAAGTACGCCAACTCTGTATATTTTAGCACTCAGTATGCCCGTACCCACAACACTTGCGGCAAGAATAGCAACAGAAATTATAATTTCATAAGCAGGCACTGTGCTCATTGCTATCCTTGTAAACATTGCCATCGGTGAAGTGAGCGGAATGAATGAGCATACTTTAAGAAGAATGTTATCAACATTGCCGCTGCTCATTGAGAAAATAACTATCATAAACGCTGCCACAAAAAGCAGGGTGAGCGGCATTGAAAGCGTGTTAAGGTCTTCAACTTTTGTTGCAGTTGAGCCTATTGCTCCGTAAAGGCAGGCGTATATCATAAATCCCAAAATAAAGAATAAAACCATATAAAGCAGCAGGTTTAGCGGAATGTCAAAAATGGATTTAACTATCGCGTTTTCTGACCAGAACGATTTATTTATGTTATAAAATATGAAAGCGCTTCCGAAAACGGCAACAAGCTGGGTAAATCCGGCAAGACATGCCGCTGTTATTTTGCCGAACATCATAGAAGTCGGTTTTGCGCTTGTAATCAAAAGCTCCATTGCCCGGGAGCCCTTTTCTGTAGCAACATTTGTGGCAACAAGCTGACCGTAAAGTATTATCATCATATAAAGCGCGAATATCATTATATATGTGTAAAAGAAATTCTGGGTGTGGTCTTTTCCAAGGTTTTCAACAGTGCCGTGAGGCGTTACAGACAAGATTTTCTGCACATCGGAAACGGGAAAACTGCTTGAAGACAATTCGCTTATCCTGTAAAGCTGCTGCAAAACCGAATCTGCAACACTGGTTTTTGTGTCATACATAGTAAGGTTATTTACAAGATAAGTATAATCAGTTAGGCTGTGAATAATAAATCCGCATTCCGCATTTCCTGAATTAATCTGATCACGGATTTCTTTTTCGTCTGCTGCAATCTTGACTTCGTAATCTGAAAAAGCCTCCTGAAACGCTTTCGTTATTTCGGAATTGCTGCCGTCTTCAGATAAAATGTACATAACGGGAAGATTATCGGTGCTTTTACTGCTGTCTGCGCTGTTGTTTGATTGTGCGGTTATTCTGGGGAAAAACATTAAAACACCGATTATGATAACAAGGCATATTGTAAATCCTATAAAAACTTTGCTCTTAAAATAGTTGGCAATTTCAAATTTTAATATTGTTTTAAACTGTTTCATTTCTTTTCCTCCCTTTAAATCCCGTTTCCGGCATACTCAACAAATATATCGTTTAGGGAAGGTTCGTAAATCCGTATGGATTCTATCTCATATTCCGATGTGATTTTTTGAATGGCGCTTTGCGCGGTTTCTCCGTCTTCAAGCACAACAGTAATCTCTCCGTCTTCAGTTCTGCTGCATCTTGAGCCGTACTCACCGAAAAGTCTTTCGCTGTCAGGCGTTGTCAGAGCAATCTTATTTCCGCGCATGGAGTGCTTTATCTCTTTCAGGTTACCGCTCAGCGCTATTTTTCCGTCATTAAGAATTGCTATGCTGTCACAAAATTCTTCAATATAGTTCATTTGGTGGCTTGAAAACAGCACGATTTTTCCTTTTGATATTTCTTCTTTTACAACATCTTTCAGAAGCATTGCGTTTACTGGGTCAAGTCCCGAAAAAGGCTCGTCAAGAATAATTATGTCCGGATCGTGTGCAAGAGCCGTTATAAGTTGTATCTTTTGCTGATTTCCTTTTGAAAGGGTGTTCAGCTTTTTATTTTTATATTGCGTCATTTCAAGGCGATCAAGCCAGTAGTCTATTGATTTTTGTGCTTCTTTGGCAGATGAACCGTTGAGCTCTGCAAAATACAAGAGCTGGGCATTAACGGCTTTTTTAGGATAAAGACCGCGTTCTTCGGGAAGATAACCCAGTTTTATCTTTTTATAATCGATAGGTTTACCGTCTATCAGTATTTCACCGCCGTCCGCAGGGAAAACATCCATCAGTATTCTGATTGTGGTTGTCTTTCCCGCTCCGTTTCTGCCAAGCAGACCGAATGCAGTTGAGCTTTCCGCACACAGGGAAATGCCTTTTAACACGTCCTTGTCCGTAAAGCTTTTTGTAATATTGTTGAGTTCAAGCTTCATATTCTTCCTCCACAAAAAAATGCGTGGCACAAGCCACGCATGAAAAACGCAGCTCGGCTGTTGCGACACAGTTCATTTCAAAGCAGAAAATGAAATCCGGGCATACATTTTTACCAATAGTATGCCTGCTTTGAAGAATATTAAACTGTGTTGCGATTTCATTATATCTATAAATAAAAGTATTGTAAATACTTAAAAATCCAAGTAAAAATAAAAGCGGAACGGGGGAGTGCCTCATTCCGCTTTTTCATATTCAAGTATTGTGAATGCAAGTGTGGTGTCAAGACTTTCCACGCTGTTTATTTTATCTTTGTCCGCTTCACTTGTTCGGTAGTAATACGGCGTCATTGAAAAAAGTGTTTTTAAATCATCACGCGGTATGTTTAACACCTTGCTTATCTTTTGCTTTGACACAAGTTTAAGTCCGTTTCCGGCTGGGTGGTTTTCATCGTTCATATACGGCGTTTCGTAAACAAGTGTTTTAAGTTCGATAAGATGCTCGGGAGAGGGAACAACGCTGTAAAGTCTGCCGTCCTTTTTGAGCACTTTTGCAAACTGAGCGGCATTGAACGGTGCAAAAATATGTATTGCAGTGTCCACGCTTTCGCTCTTTATGGGGATAGCTTTTAGATTAGCAACAAAGTAAAAACCGCCGTTTTTTCTTTTTGCGGCTATACGCACGGTTTCCTTGCTGAGGTCAAAACCGTAAAGCTCACCGCTGTAATCATCGTAATATCCTTCACCGCAGCATATATCAAGAACGGTGCCGCGCATTTTTCTTGATATTTCATCCTTTAAAAAAGAGAAATATCCTTTTTCAAGAAATTCGTGCCTTGCGCGGGCGGATTCTTTGCTGTCTCCCGTTTTATCTCCGCTTTTGTTGCTGATTAGTAAATTTACATAACCCTCTTTTGCAATATCAAAACTGTGAGTATTAGAGCAGAAAAGCCGCTTTTCGTCCTTTTTCAGTTTATTGCCGCATACGGGGCATAAAAGAATACCCATTTATTCGTCCTCATGCCACGGCATTTCAACTGTTGTTGCCGTGTGCCCCACTTCCGGAAGAAATTTGTTTAAAATATCTTCGGTTTTTATTGCAAGGCTTGATGTGTTTATGCACGGATGGCAGCCTATGTATTCACCTTCAAGTATATCTTTGTCAATAATAAGACGCACTCTGTTTTCTTTATCGTTCATGAGACCGAGAACAGAAACTGAGCCGGGGGTTATATCAAGAAACTCCTCCATGAATTCAGCTTCCGCAAAAGAAAGGCGTGCACAGCCAAGCTGTTTCGTTATATCTTTTGTTTTAAAAGGTTTTGAGCCGGGCATCATAAGCAGGTAAAATTCCGTTTTCTGCCTGTTTCTCAGAAATAAGTTTTTGCATATTTCAACACCCAGCACCTTTTCTATCTCAAGGCACGCTTCCATTGTTTCGGCGGCAGGGTGGTCAGCTCTTTTATATTCAATGCCAAGCTTATCAAGCAAGTCGTAAACACGCACTTCCTTGCTCAATCTGCTGTTTATATCGGCGGGTCTTCCGCTGTATAATTCCATAATTCAGTCCTCGCTGCTGTACATATAGTTTGTTGAAAATAAGAACTTACCATCGCGGTAGTATGTTCGCGGAACTCTGCGCGCCACACGGCAGGGCAGTTCATAGTTAAACGAATATGCGCTCTCTGAAACTTCCTCCATAGAAAGTTCCTTGCTGCCGCTTTTGCCAACAAGAACTACCGTGTCGCCCACCTTTGCGTCTATTCCTGTGATATCAACCATAAACTGATCCATACACACTCTTCCCGTAATGGGGGCAAATTCACCGTTTATAAGAACTTTGCTCTTGTTTGAAAGGCATCTCGGATAGCCGTCTGCATAACCTACGGGAATAGTTGCAATCCTGCGGGTTTCACCTGTTTTGTATGTTCCTCCGTAAGAGATTTCTCTGCCCGGTTCAAGTTCCTTAATGTGCGTAATATGCGCGCGCCATTCCATAACAGGCTTTATTTTCAGCAGGTTTTCGTCCACCTCGTGAGACGGATAAAGACCATACAGAATTATGCCCATTCGGCACATATCAAAATACTCGTCAAAATTCATTATGCCTGCGGAGTTATTGATGTGCTTAATAGGAATGTTAATTCCGCGCTCCTCAAGCAGTTTTATAAATTCTTTGAATTTATCTCTCTGTGCAATTGCTTTGCTCAGGTCTTTTTCGTCAGCCGTTGCAAAGTGGGAGAAAAGCCCCTCCGCCTCAATGTTTGGAAGTTTTGTTATTTCAAGGCATGCGTCGGCGCTTTCTTTGTTTACCTGAAAGCCAATTCTGCTCATGCCTGTATCAACGCAGAAATGAAAAGGTGCGGTTTTGCTCTGCTTTACAGCTTCCGCAGAGAGCGCCTTTGCGTCTTCAAGATTAAATATAGGTACACGTATGTCATATTTTACTATATCTGAGTAAAACTCTTTCGGTACTGCGCCAAGAATGAGTACAGGCGTTTTTATACCTGCTTTTTTTAATTCGATTGCTTCTTCTATGCAAGCAACACCGTAAAAATCGGCTCTGCCCTCAAACAATTTAGCAAGCGGCACTGCCCCGTGACCGTAAGCATCAGCCTTTATAACACAAAGAAGTTTTACGTTTTCGGGCAGTTTTGCCCTTGTTATATTAAAATTATGCTCCGCCGCGTCAAGGTCTATCGCGGCTTCCGTTCTGAAATACATTTCAAACTACCTCAATTGCCTTTTCAAGCGAAACGGTCTCAATTCCGTTTTCCTTAAATGCGGCATTCAGTTTCTTAACAAACTCTATTGCTTTCGGTCCGTCTCCGTGAACGCAAACCGAATGAGCCTCAATATCTATGTCCTCGCCTGTAAAGGCTTTTACCTTGCCAAGTTTAGCCATTCTTATAACTCTTGAAACAGCTTCGTTTTCGTCCTCTATCATTGCGCCGTCAAGTCCTCGCGCTCTGAGTGTTCCGTCCGCCTCATAGGCTCTGTCTGCAAACACCTCGCTTGCGTATCTCAGCCCCACGGCTTTTGCCGCTTTTATCATTTCGGAGCCCGAAAGCGCAAGCAGTATAAGGTTTTTATCATAATCGTATACGGCATTAGCAATAGCGTCTGCAAGTGCTCTGTCTTTGGCGGCGGCGTTATACATTGCTCCGTGCGCCTTTACGTGCTCAAGCTTTATTCCTTTTGCGTCTGCAATTGCACCCAGTGCTCCCAGCTGGTAAAGAGTTATATCGTAAACTTCTTCGGGAGATAAATTCATTTTTGTTCTGCCGAAATTTTCTTTGTCCGGATATCCCGGGTGCGCGCCCGCTCCTGTTGAGCCCGCCTTGCAAAGTTCAAGCGTTTTTGCCATCATCATGGCGTCGCCCGCATGAAATCCGCAGGCAATGTTGGCGCTGTTGATATGCGGGATTATTATTTCGTCCGCACCCGCGCCCTCGCCAAGGTCGCAGTTAAGATTTATTTTATACACCGTTATCACTCTTTCTCAGTATTTCAGGCTTGAATTTTTTACGTCTGTTATGAACATATGCCCCGGTGAATGGGTTATAGCAAGGGGCGGCTTTGCGTTCATTACCGCATTCTGCGGTGTTACTCCGCACGGCCAAAAAACAGGTATCTCGCCGTCTTTTATAGTAACCGCATCTCCGTAATCGGGATGTGTTATATCTTTAATTCCTATGAGTTCGGGGTTTCCTATATGTATAGGCGCTCCGTGTACTCTCGGCATAGCCGCTGTAACATTCACGGCTTTTACAACAAGTTCATACGGTATCGGGCGCATGGAAACTACCATGTTGCCTGCGAATATGCCTGCTTTCTGAAGTTCAATATTGGTGTTGAACATAGGCACATTTTTGCCCTCTTCAATATGGCGTACGGGTATGCCTGCCTCAAGAAGCTCGGCTTCAAATGAAAAAGAGCATCCGATAAGGAAATATATATAATCATCCTGCCAAATATCAGAAATATCTGTTTTTTCTTCTGTAAGCACACCGTTTTTCCAAACTCTGTATTTAGGAAAATCGGTTGCAACATCGGCGTTGTCCGCCATTGTTTTTATCAGTCTTGAGCCTTCGTCTCCCACTTCAAGAATGGGGCAGGGGCGTGGGTTCCTTGTGCAGAACAGCAAAAAGTCAAACGCAAGGTCTTTTGGCAGAATACAAAGGTTTGCCTGCGCGTAGCCTGCACACATACCGCTTGTCTGCCCTGTTATTTTCTGCTCCTTTATGAGTTTTCTGACCTCACAGGGGCTCATTGATGAATAGTCCATATTTTCACCTTTTAAAGATTTTTAATATAGTTTTTGAGTGCGCTCATTTTTTCGTTTTCGGCTCGTGCGGCTTTCTCTGCTTCTGAGACGGAAATGCATCTGAATTTTACGAAACATCCCGGAAGGGCCTGAGCCAGCAGGGGCATATCGGCGGAAATGACTGTGGCTATCTTGGCATAACCGCCCGTCGTCTGCCTGTCTGCCGCAAGTATTATAGGCTGGCCGCTTTCGGGCACCTGAACACTGCCTGGCGCAATTCCGTCTGATATTATATCCATGCCTTTTTCTCCTTTCAGAACAGGGCCGCTGAGGCGTATTCCCATCCTGTCCGCCTGGGCGGATACTTTGTAATCTTCAGAGAAAAAGGTGTTTAAATCCTCTTTGGTAAACATGAAATCCTGCGGGCCTGGTACAGCTCTCAGAACTATGCCGTTGCTGAATTCAAATTCATCTGTCTGCCGTTTTTCGATGTTGCTGAGTTTGCTATGCGGTAATATACCGATGTCATCACCCGTCTGAAGCTTCCGTCCGCAGAAACCGCCCGCTTTTGCTTTCAGGTCGGTTGAGCGGCTTGAAAAGAATTCGGGCACATCTATTCCGCCGCTTACGGCAAGATAGGATCTGACGCCTTTTTTGATTTTTTCGCAAATCAGCACATCGCCCGCCGAGATATTGTAAACTTTATTTGTAACTATCGGTTTTTTGTTGATTGCCGCTTCTATCTTTCCGCCGCTTATGCATATAGCGCAGTCCTCTGTAAATACTGCGGCAATACCGGTAAGCGTCATTTCAAGAACAGCGGCAAGAGGGTCATTAGAAAGCAGTATGTTGGCTGTCTTCATAGCGCGTATATCCATTGCGCCGCACTGAGAAAAGCCGTATTTCATATATCCTGCGCGGCCTGCGTCCTGCACGGTAGTAAGCAGTCCGCCGCGAACTATTTTAATTCCCACGGCGCACCTCCTCACATTCGGCGGTGTAGCTGCCGCTTTCACATTCTTTTTCCAGCTTGAAGTATTCTTCTTTTGTTATCTTTACAAATCTTATGTAGTCACCCGCACGGTAAAGAATGGGATTTTCTTTGCGGCTGTCATATACCCTAACGGGAGTTTTGCCTATAAGTCTCCACCCGCCGGGAGAATCAGACGGATATATACCCGTTTGGCTGCCGCCTATACCTACACTTCCCCGCGGAATTTTAACTCTCGGAGTTTCAAGCCTCGGCGCCGCAATGCGTTCATCCATGTCACCAAGATACGCAAATCCCGGCAAAAAACCAAGCATGTATATGGGGTAATCTCGTGAGGTGTGTATGTCTATAATCTCATCCCTTGAAAGTCCTGTAATCTTTTCAATGCTTTCAATATCGGGAGAGAACTCCTCGTCATAGCATACGGGTATTTTGTAAAGCATGGGTTTAAAGGCACTGCCGCTGTCTGTGTGCTTCAGTGCCTTTTTGAGTTCCTTTATAAGTTCTTTCTGAGTTGTTTTTAACGGGTCGTAAATGACCGTTGCGCTGCAGAAAGCCGGTATAAATTCGATAACGCCCTCTATACCCGCGCTTTCAGCCGTGGCAGTAAAAGCCGTAACCTTTTTATTCGTCTGCTCGTTTATCTCACTGCCGAAATTAACAGTTATACCGCAGTCGCCGCACGGCATAAATTTTGCTTTCATCGTGTAAAATATCCTTTTTCAAGCGTGTGCTCAAACCACTCGCGTGTTTTGTCCTCAACCGTTGAGGGGTATTCGATAAGCGCCCTCATCATGGCAACAAGGGGAAGATTTATATTTTTTCCTATACCGTCAATATAGGGACGAGGTTTGCCGTACATGTCAAGCATGCCCGCAGCCGCAGCCGCGTCCATAGCGGCTGACTGTTCTTCGGTATCGTGAAAAAGCTCCGGCTTTCCAAGCAGAAATGCCGTTGCCGCCATTAGGGCATTACAGCCCCAGTCGGAAACCGTGGCTGTTATAATGTTGTCTGCAACCGTGTCGGCAAGAATACCGAAACCGCTGCCCGCTTTGCAGCCGCCCATTTCAGCGTAGGGTACATATTTTCTGATGTGATCCTCAATTGCCGCCATACCGATTTCGTTTCCGAGATCGCCTATTGAAAGATTGTATATTCCTTCGTCCTTGCACATTTTGAACAGCACATCATACTTTGCCTCAACTCCTGTGGTGTTAACACCTACGGCGTTGTGGTAATATCCGTTTTTGTTTCTGCCGGGAGCCTCAATGCTTATGGCGGCGCAGGGCTTTCCGTGGGAAAGTATCTCTTTTGCCTGAATGGGAGCTTCTTCGCGCTCTTTGGTGAAAACTATATACGTAACGGTGTTTTCGCTGTTATCGTCAATATCGTCCGTTATCTCAAAATCAAGCACGTGAGAAATAGCCTTTACAGCCTTTGCGCACTGACTTGGTATCAGCATAACAGGTTTTGCGCCAAATGCTTTCATGATGAACTTTGCAAAAAGGCATGAGGAAATAATGCCGTCTGTTTCCGCTTCTTCCCATGGCAGAAGAACGAAACCTGTGAATATAAATACTTTTTCGCCTTTTTTAATATTTTTAATAAGACCCTTTGCGCCGTTTGTAGAAAGCGGTTCACCCGTGAATTTTCGCGCACCGTCATAAAGTATTCTGCAAACGCCGTATCCTCTGGGGTCAAGGTTCATAAGAGTGTCAAGATTACAGCCAACATTAAAAATAGTAAGTTCTTCTTTAGTCATAATAAACCTCTTAAATCATCAGTTAAATAATCAGTCTGCTTTGCACTGTTCCTCAAAGTCGGCAACAAGCGCATCCTGTATTTTTTTAAGCATTTCGGGAGCTTTTCCGCCAACAGGTTTTCCGTCTACAGTCTTTACGGGAATACAGAACGAACCTGTGGAATGAACTATTATCTCATCAGCATTCATAAGTTCATCAAGAGTATAGTCACGCTCTTCGGTCTCGTAGCCCAGTTTCTTTGCAAAGGCAAGCAGTCTTAAACGGGCTGTTCCCGGAAGAACTTTGTCATCAAGCTGGTGAGTGATAACTTTGCCGTCCTTGAATATAGATACATTTGAATGAGCACATTCCGTAACTATATCGCCGCGGTGGAAGATAGCTTCGTCACATCCGGCTCTTTCCGCTGCAGTTGCCGCAAGGCAGGAGGGAATAAGGTTGAGCGTCTTGGCATTGCAGTATAAAAAGCGTTTGTCCTCGTATGTAATAACGTCAATAGGCTTGTAAGTATCCGCAACAGGGCAGGGGGTAAGGGTTATCCAAAGGTTGGATTTTATGTCTTTATCGTAAATATGCTTTCTGAGTCCGCTGCCGCGCGTTACCTGCATGTAAACGAACTGGTCGCCGTCGTCAACCTTGAGCACAAGTTCTTTGAGCAGCTTTTCAAGCTCTTCTTTTTCAATCGGCATATTGATGTCCAGTATTTTTGCGCTTCTGTAAAATCTGTCAAGATGCGCCTGCATATCAAAAATTTTGTGATTGTGTGAATAAGTGGCATCATAAATACCGTCGCCAAACCAGCATACACGGTCTGTCATGGGTATTTTCATTTCTTCAATAAGTCCGTATTCGCCGTTGTAGTAGCCAAGATTCTCCATAAGAGCGCCTCCTGAAAATAAAAACATAATAATTAAAAATGGGCATACGAAGCTCGTAAAAAGCGCCGTTGCCCACCGAATTTAATTCTAATACAATTCTTTAAAAAAGTAAATATAAATTTTAATATTTTAAGGCATTTTTTTAAATTTCTGCCTCAAGCATTACGGGGCAGTGATCTGAGCCTAAAATATCAGTCAGAATATCTGCGCTGATAAGCTTGCTGTCAAGTCTTTTTGAGGAAATAAAGTAGTCTATACGCCACCCTGCATTTTTCTCTCTTGCTTTAAACATATAGCTCCACCAGCTGTAAATTCCTTCGCGGTCGGGGTAAAAATATCTGAAAGTGTCTGTAAAGCCGCTTTCAAGTATTTTGGTCATTTTATCTCTTTCTGCGTCAGAAAAGCCGGCGTTTTCGTGGTTCGTTTTCGGATTTTTAAGGTCAATCTCCTCATGAGCTACATTCAGGTCTCCGCAAAAGATAACGGGCTTTTTTTCGTCAAGTGATTTTATATAGCTGAGAAAATCTTCTTCCCATTTCATTCTGTAATCAAGCCTTGCAAGCCCGCGTTGTGAGTTGGGCACATAAACGGTCAAAAAGTAAAATTCATCAAATTCAAGCGTAATGAGCCTGCCTTCTTTGTCATGCTCGTCAATACCCATTCCGTAAGTTGCATTTATAGGCTCTTTTTTTGTAAAAACAGCCGTTCCCGAATATCCTTTCTTTTCTGCGTAATTCCAGTAAGAATAATATCCTTCTGGGTCAAAATCTATCTGCCCCTGCTGTAATTTTGTTTCCTGCACGCAGAATATATCAGCGTCAGCCTCTTTGAAAAACTGCTCAAATCCTTTGTTCATGCATGCCCTGAGCCCATTTACATTCCAGCTAATGAATTTCATATTATACCGCCCTTTCCTTAACGGTTTTAAAATAACACATTTTTCTCCTGCACGCAATATGCTTTAAATAAATTGTATCAAAGCTCTTGACTTTATTATTTTTTGTGGTAAAATAAATAGCACTGAGGGAGTATAGCTCAGCTGGGAGAGCATCTGCCTTACAAGCAGAGGGTCACAGGTTCGAGCCCTGTTACTCCCACCAGTTAAACCGAAATCAGCCTTTTGGCGGTTTCGGTTTTTTTATTTTTTGCGGCTTGTATATGCAAGTTTTCGGCATGAAAAGCAGTATAATAATTCTTCAAATTATATTTTTCCTTGAAATATAATTTAAATTATGGTATGCTGACAGCATATTGATTTGTTCTGCGTAAGTATTGATTTGCGCTGAAAGAGGCTTTTTTATGAGTTTGAATGATTTTGTAAAAGAACTTCAAAACCGTTATAAAGGATATGTAGGTATTAATCATGTTGAAATGGATGTTGAGGAAGCTCAGCGCAATGAGGGTGACGGCGATTTTATCTATGAAGATTCTTTTGTTGTTATAGGAAAATATATCCACAGCCTGCGGCTTTACAATCCGAACGGAGAATGTGAAACAGTAAAATTTTGTGCCTATGGAATAGGCGTTAAAGATTACACATCAATTGATGATTATGAGCTTGCAAGCTATGAAAATTTTGAATATCTTTTTGTTTGAGAATGCCGGGTTATGCCCGGCTTTTTTGTTTGCTTTGTCATGGTTGATATGATATATTAAAAGTACATCGATTTTAAAAGCGGGCGATTGTTTGAAAATCTGCAATAAACTTGTTAGGGATAACATACCGGATATCTGCCGAAAAAACGGTCAGGTTCCGAATATATCAATACTTGATGAAGAATCATATGGCAGGGAGCTGAAAAAGAAACTTGTTGAGGAAGTTAATGAGTTTCTTGAAAGCGGAGATACCGAAGAACTTGCCGATATTGCAGAGGTCATAGATGCGCTTTCAGAGCTCGGCGGAGCCTCGTTTGAAAAAGTAATTGAGCTGAAAAACAAAAAAGCAAAATCAAACGGCAAATTTGAAAATAGAATATTTCTAAAATCGGTTGAATAAGGAGCAGAAATGGTAAAGTTTTTTGAAATAGGCAAGATTGATGACGCACTTTTGAGGTTTGCAGTCATCGTAACAAAAACAGAAGGCAAATGGGTCTTTTGCAAGCACAGGGAACGGGAAACTTATGAATGTCCAGGAGGCCACCGTGAGCCCGGAGAGAATATATATGATACGGCGAAAAGAGAACTTTACGAAGAAACAGGCGCAATAGATTTTGATATAAAGCCGCTTTGTGTGTATTGCGTGTGTGATGAAAATGAATGTTCGGACGCTTCATACGGTATGATCTGCTTTGCTCGTGTGAAAACATTTGAAAAAGAACTGCACAGCGAGATAGAAAAAATCGTTATAACACAATCTCTTCCTGAAAAATGGACTTATCCTGATATTCAGCCCTATATTTTAGAAGAAACTAAGCGTAGACTTGCCGCCGAAGAGATGAAATAAGGAGATTTATGGCAAAGCAAAAAAAGAAAAAAATCAAACGTAAAGAATTGCCAAAAAAAGATAAAATACTTTATTTTATAACATCAAATATTCCGACAGCTGTTATATTTGTTCTTAGTATTTTAGGAAACATTTATTTCAAAAAGATAATAAATAAACTGTTTTATGATGAAAATATTTTGTATAGCCAGCCGCTTACAAACGGAGTAACAGTACTTCTTTTTCTTCTTTTGCTGTTACTCCTCGCCAGCGGTCTTATACACTATTTTACACTTTCAACTTCCGACATAAGTTTTAAAGATTATATAATAATGAAAAATGATGTCGGCAGGAGAATTTTAAAATTCTTTACTATATATTTTACGGTGCTGTGCATTGCTATCGGAATTTGTTCGTATCTTCAAATTTATTCAAGACGGGATGCCGATAACGATAAAATCTATAATTATCATCTTATTGCCTCTGACACAGTAACAGAGTATGAAGAGATAGACAGCGCAAAGCTTTATGTTGCAGAAAAACATCACAGAATAAAGAGCTCTTATATTTATTATGATGCTGTTGTTTCAGTTGATGTTAACGGCAAAGAAATCAAATTTGAAGATGATTATTTTGATGATGATTATGCGGCAATGCAGGATTTTATTGATCGTATAGGCAATGATAAGGTCAAAATCGATACTGAATATGTAGATAAACTTATTAAAAATCACGGCAGTTCCGATGAAAAGGATATAAAAAGATTGTTTTGTATTGATTAATGCGGGAGTTTTCTATGAGCGAATTATGGGATATTTATGATATAAACAGAAAGCCTACGGGCAGGACTGTTGAGCGCGGCAAACCTATGAAATCGGGCGAATATCATATAGTTGTTAATGTGTGGATAAGAAATTCCAAAGGGGAGTGGCTTATCTCAAAACGCACTCCTAACAAACATTTCCCTCTTTTATGGGAGCCGACCGGCGGTTCGGCGGTTTCGGGAGAAAGCAGTTTTGATGCCGCAATCAGGGAAACTCGTGAAGAACTCGGCGTAGAGCTTGACCCTGAAAAGGGAAAACTGTTTGCAAGCGCAATGAGGCAGGCTAAAAAGTTTCCCGATTTTCTTGATGTGTGGGTGTTTTAGCACGATTGCAGTATAGATAGCGTTGTGTTGCAGCCTGGGGAGACCTGCGGCGCAATGTGGGCAACAACAAACGAAATTAAAGAGCTTGTAAAAAGCGGCAAATTTGTTCCTCAAAACACATTCTCGTATCTTGATAAGCTTTTTGAAGTATACGGCTGATTAATTTAAAATGAATTTAACCGCGACGGAATGACCGCCGCGGTTTTTCTTTGTTTCAGACAAAATTTACATTGTTGTCTTTTATCCAGTAATATATCTGCACAATATATGCAAGCACCTGCGGGCCTCGCATAAGCTGACCGTACCATGGCTCACTTAAAGCGTCAGGATTTTGCATAAGCTCATTGATTTTATTGATGTTAAGCATATCGTGAAGAGGTGTTGATTTATCTTTAAGCACTTCCTCGGTCATTTTGCATACTTCTTTAAAGTAGATAGGATTATGCGTTTTTGGGTATGGGCTCTTTTTGCGCCAGGTGATTTCATAGGGCAGTTCGTTTTCAAATGCCTTGCGCAGAACACCTTTTTCTCTGCCGTCAAGTGATTTTATGCTCCAGGGCATATTGTAAGCGTATTCAACTATTCTGTAATCGCAGAACGGCACACGCACTTCAAGAGAGCTTTCCATACTCATAACGTCTTTGCGCACAAGTAATGTCTGCATAAACCAGTCAAGGTTAAGGCGGAACATTTCCCTCATACGTCTTTCTGTTTTGTTGTCTGTTTCGAGATAAGACGTTTTAGCAACAGTCTCAAGATAGCGGTTGCGCGCGTATTCTGCTCCGTGAGGCAGCAGGCCGTCTTTCAGTATGCTTTGGCGCACATCGGTTGAGCGGCTCCACGGAAATGTTTCCTCAAACAGTATATCTTTGTTGTGATACCATGGGTATCCGCCGAATATCTCATCTGCACATTCACCTGAAAGCGCAACCGTTTGCTCTTTTTTTACTTCGCGGCAAAACAGCAGCAGGGAAGAGTCAACGTCGGTGAAACCCGGCAAAGTACGTGCGTAAGTACTCTCTATCAGCGCGCGGGCAACATCTCTGTTGTCAAGTACAATATTCCTGTGCTTAGTTCCCAAATAGTCGGAGATCATGCCGATGTAATCGCTGTCTTTGTTGGGCTGGAACAAACTCTTTTTAAAGTATTTGTCATTGTCCGTGTAATCCACAGAGTACGTGTCAAGTGTTTTGCCTTTACTCCTGTAATCATCACTTGCAACACGGCTTATGATTGATGAATCAAGCCCTCCGCTTAAAAATGTGCAAAGCGGCACATCTGAGATAAGCTGTCTTTTGATAGCATCTGTAACAAGAAAATGAGTGTGCTCAATTGTTTCGCTCTCGTTTTCAGTGTGCTTGGCTGCCTCAAGCTGCCAGTATTCTTTTATTTCGTATTTTCCGCCGCTGAATTTCATGAAAGCGGCAGGCGGCAGTTCTTTGATGTCTTTGAAAACGGCGGTGCCAATAGTTTTGGCGGGGCCGAGCATAAATATTTCATTAAGTCCGTTTTCATCAACATCTGTGCTGATTTCGGGAATGAGCAGCAGACTTTTTATCCTGCTTGCAAATGCAAATAAACCGTCTTTATGAGTAAAGTATAACGGCTTTACGCCTATTCTGTCCCTGCACAGGAAAAGTTCTTTGCTTTCATCGTCCCATACGGCATATGCAAATATTCCGTTAAGCTTTTTACAGCTTTCTTCTTTCCATTTGTCGTATGCTTTAAGTATGACTTCGGTGTCGCAGTGCGTGTCAAAAGAATATCCCGCCGAAATAAGTTCGCGCCGTATTTCGTCTGTGTTGTATATTTCACCGTTGTAGACGATTGTGTATTTTCCGAATGTCATCGGCTGAGCCCCTTTTTCGGGGTCAATAACGGCAAGTCTTCTGTGTATCAGCGAAATATACGGCTTTGTAAAATCGCCGTATCCGTCGGGGCCCCTCATTTTAAGGCTTTCGCTTATATTCTTTATTAGCGCTCTTCGCTCTCTCATGTCTATGGTTTCAGACAGCATTCCTGCTATTCCGCACATAGTATCACCTCTAAAATTATGTTCACTTTTATTATATGCAAAATACAAAATTACGCTAATAAAATTGAAAAAAAGGCTTGACTAAGTCAAATACTTATGATATATTATTTAAGCGTTAAGAAACGCTGGTGTAGCTCAGTTGGTAGAGCAGCTGATTTGTAATCAGCAGGTCAGGGGTTCAAGTCCGTTCACCAGCTCCATAACGTGGGAGAGTTCCCGAGCGGCCAAAGGGAACAGACTGTAAATCTGTCGCTATTCAGCTTCAGTGGTTCGAATCCACTCTCTCCCACCAGAATGAGTCCGAATGCAATAGCGTTTGGACTCATTTCTTTTTATGTGTATTAATAATTGAGCGGTAGTTCCGCATGATTTTACTTTTGTTCAGAACGGAGTATGATTTCTGTGCGCCAGTTTGCAAAGACTTGCTTAAACTTTATAAAGAGGGAAGCCGTATTGTGCGCGGCCGTCCTGCTGGCTGTTGTTTCCGCTTTTTTTGTGCCGCCCAGTATTTCATATGTTTCTTATATAGATTGGGATACTCTTGCGCTTCTGTTTGGCCTTATGGCTGTTATGAAAGGTTTTCAAAAGGCGGGGCTGTTTACATATCTCGGCAATCAGCTTCTTAAACGAACGGCTACCACAAAATCAATGATGTTTGTTCTGGTGTTTTTGCCGTTTGTGTGCAGTATGGTTATCACAAATGATATATCGCTTATAACTTTTGTACCGTTCGGCTTAATAGTGCTGCATATGGCAAATCAGAAACATCTTGCTATACGTCTTGTTGTTTTGCAGACGGTTGCGGCAAATCTGGGCAGTATGCTCACCCCGATGGGCAATCCTCAGAACCTGTACCTTTACAATAAATCAGGAATAGGTTTCGGCGGGATGTTAGGGCTTATGCTGCCGTATGTGCTTGTGTCTGCTTTGTGTATCGTGCTGATGATAGTTTTCGGAAAATCAGCAAGAATATCGCAGGTATACGTTGATATGAACCTCAGAGGCCCCAAATATTTTATTTGGTGTACCGTTGGTTTTGTTATCTGCCTTTTGGGGCTTTTTGATGTTGTCCCTCCCATTGCCGTTGCAGTAGTGATAGCAGTGTTCCTGCTGTTTAGGGACAGAAGTTTGCTTGCTCGTGTGGATTATTCGCTTTTGCTTACATTTATAGCGTTTTTCATATTTATAGGAAATGTTGGCTCAATAGACACATTCAAAAACTTTATAGCGTCTGTGCTGACTGACCACGTTGGGCTTGTGGCTATTCTTGCAAGTCAAGTAATAAGCAACGTGCCTGCGGCGCTTCTGCTTTCGGGATTTACTGATAATTGGCGTGAACTCATAGTAGGCTGCAATATCGGCGGCCTCGGTACGCTCATAGCCTCAATGGCAAGCCTTATATCCTATAAATTAATTGTAAAGGAATATCCCGAAAAAAGCAAAAAGTATTTCCTGTGGTTTACACTTTGCAATATACTGCTTCTTGTAATTCTTGTGTCGCTGAGTTACGGTATTAAAGCTATGAGCTGAAATTATTATAAAAGAATTTAATCAAAAAAATAAGGCAACCGATTATCGGCTGCCTGTTTTTGTACTTTTCCGGCTTGCTTTTAGCAAGTCAAAAGGTTTATTCAATGCTGATGGAATTGCTCTGAGGAAGTTCTTTGTGCTCCTTCTTGGGAAGGGAAACTTTAAGAATACCATCCTCAAATTTAGCGCTTACGTCTTTCGGTTCAATGTCCTCGCCGACATAAAAGCTTCTTGTCATCTGACCTGAATAACGCTCTTTGCGGATGTAGCGTTCGTTTTTCTTTTCGCTCTCTTTGTCAAGGCATTTTGCGGCGCTTATGGTCATATAGCCGTTTTTCAGATCAACCTTAACTTCATCTTTCTTAAATCCGGGAAGATCGATATCGAGTTCGTAAGAACTGTCTGTTTCACGGACATCTGTTTTCATGATGTTCTTGCTGTGCTTTCCGTAAAGCGGATTGTGACGGTTAAAACCTGTCATTGAATCGAAAACATCGTCCCACATATCATCAAATAAATTTTCACCAAAAATGCTAGGCAACATAAGTCATTCCTCCATTCAAACCATTGATTTTACTCGTAGCTGTGGGGATAATCCTCGCGGTGGCGAGCTTTTGCTGCTTGCTTTTTACTTATTGAACCCTTTGGAGATTATCTCTCTTTCAAGTTCATCTTTATTATAGCATAAAAATTAGCACTGTCAACGCGAGAGTGCTAATTTTTATTTTTATTTTATCTGTCGTTAATATTTATATAAAATTTTCTGCAAATAAAATGGAATTACCATTAGTTGTTACTAAAAACTGAGCTTTGAAATATTTTTAAAGTTAGTATTGCTGTTTGGCATATAAATTGTCCTGCTTTCACCGTCAATACATAGCATGTCAGCAATATAATCAGGCGTTGTTTCTGCGCTTTTTATAACTTTGCCTGATTTTGCATTATAAATTGTTATGATGGAATTATTGGCTCCGTTTTGAAGTGTGCACAGAATTTTTCCGTTTGCAGATGCCTTGCAGTTTAGGCTTTCTGCCGGTTTTTCTGTTTTAACGGTATGTGATGTATTTGTTTCAGTGTCATAAATAAATATGCTGCCGCTTCCCGTGTCTGATGAGTTTAATTGGTAGTCCTGTGAATATATTGTTTTTCCACAGACATAAAAACTTACGGCAGTTTCTCTGGTTAATTCTGTTATTTCGCCGTTATTTATATTGATGTATCCGAGTGCAGCTTTGTTAGATGAAAAACCGTTTTCGGATATAGCTCCCTCAAAGTAAAGCTTATCATCTGTGAGGCAAAGCAAACGTGTAATATATGATATTTCATTATCTGAATAGCTTAACCTGTTGAATTCATAAATCACCTGTGCCTCACTGTCAGGGGATTGTAAATAGTAGATATATTGTTTTTCATTCATGTCAACAAAAAATGCAATTTCTGCATTTTGAGAAATAATTATGTCACTGCCTGTATATGTTTTAAGAACCGAATTTTCATAATAAGGCGATAGATCATATTCACCCGTTCTTGTTAAATTGTTGTTATCATAAAGCCTGACCGCTTTGTTTTTGCCGAAATCTATCACAGCTGTTGCACGGTCTGTCTGCTCAGTTTTGCATGTTACGGAGAAATCGTCGTCAATATATACAGCGGTATCGCTGTTTATTCGTGCAAGTATTATCTTTTGCGCATTTTCGTCATACATCAAAGAGGTAACGGTGTTGTTGTCTGCAAAAATGCTTTGCGGGTAACAGTTTTCTATATATGCTTTTTTTTGTGAATAAACACTGTTTTGATTTTCGCTTTGAGTAAGTGTTGTATTTTCTGAGGGCGTTTTTTCAGATGAAGAGCATCCAAAGAAAAGGGCTGAAATTATAATCAGTATTAAAAATATATAAAATCTTTTCATAATGTTAATTTACCAGAAGCAGTTTTGTGCTTGATTTAATGTAATTGTTTGTTACGTCGCTGTCGCCGCTGAGTTCAAGTACCACAACATAAATGTGGTTCTTTTCGCTTTCCGCCTCAACAGGAATATCTATCTGAAATTTCTGCCCTTTCTTAACTTCGGCGTCACAGTAATATTCGCCGTCAAACGCTCTGATTATTTGGTTGTTGATGTATACCGAAATCCTGTATGTGCCCGGTTTGCCGTAACCGAAAACTTTTAGTGTGTCCTTTTTGCCACTGAGGTTTATTACGCTTTCGTCTTCGCTTGATTTGCAGACATCAAAAATCTGCTGGCGGTCAAATACATTTTCTATTTCGTTACTGCTGTTTACGGAATTAAAACTGTCCATTATTTCCTGCGGCACTTCTGTGTACTCGCCTTTAAATTCAGAAACTTTTACAGGGTCCTGTGCATCCTTGTTCATCTGTATCTTCATCGTGTATCCCGGGCTCAGCCTGTGAAACGGCAAAAAACTCGTGTAGTCTGTTCCATCTATCATATAATCGGGATTAAGAAAAGAGCAAACGTTAAGCTCCAGCGTTTCTCCCGCTTTTCCTGTGTTAGGCATAAATTCTATTCTTATTATCTCACGCTCACCGTTTTCAAGACTGGTAGTATACATATTTGTATTTTGAGCCACAGATATGTTTTCGGAATAAACGGTTATATTTTGCAAAATTCCGTCAACATATACCTCAATGCCCCATTCTGCAGGAGCTTCGGGGTTATAAAGGCTGTATTCGAATGAGAGCGGTTTTCCGTTATAAGTAAGAGAAACATTATCGCCTTCAGTAAATCCTGCTGACAGCCCGTAATTTGGCGTGCTCGAAGAGTTTTGCTGTTCTTCTTTAGCAGAAGTTGTGCTGTTGTTATTAATTGTTTTTTCTTTGCACGCCGAAAATGAGCAGGTGAGTACCAGTATCAACAGCGCCGATAATATTTTTTTGCATAATTTCATATTTTTCACCGTTTATTTAAGGTTTGCTTACAGACTAAAATCAGAGCAAAATAATTGGAATATCCTTGTAATTTCAGAATATCATATTATTTCATTAAAGTCACTATTAAATTTAAAAACTGCAAATAACATGTTTTATAATGGTACTAATATATTTTTATAAAAAAATGCCTGCAACGCAAATGCGCGCAGGCAATATGTTATACTTTATTTAATTAGTATTCTTCACCTGAATTTTCCGCAGGCTGATAATTCGGAACATATTTCTTGAGTATTTCTCTTACATTTTCCTCATCAACCTTATCAAGGTCGTTCAGCATATTTTTGAACTTGTCATCGTTGATTTCAATAGGCTGAGTTACAAATATCTTTTCAAGTGCAGTTTTGCTTCTTGTTTCCATTTCACTCTCAAGAGCAAGTTCCTCATACATTTTTTCGCCCGGGCGCAGACCCGTTATCTTTATTCCGATATCATCAACTTCGTACCCTGCCAGTTTTATCATATTTACGGCAAGATCCTTGATTTTTACGGGCTCGCCCATATCAAGCACAAATACCTCTCCGCCCTTTGCAAGTCCGCCTGCTTGGCATACAAGCTGAGCCGCTTCGGGTATCGTCATAAAATATCTTTCAATATCAGGGTGGGTAAGTGTTATGGGGCCGCCTTCTTCAATCTGCTTTTTGAATATCGGTATTACAGAACCGTGTGAGCCGAGAACATTTCCGAAACGCACGGCTGCGTATACTGTGTTTTTGCTTACAGTATTCATATACTGCACAACAAGTTCGGTTATGCGTTTTGTGCAGCCCATAACATTTGTTGGGTTAACAGCCTTGTCAGTTGAAAGGGTAACCATTCTTGAAACTTTGTATTCGTCACATATCTCTGCAACATTGAGCGTTCCGAAAACATTATTTTTAACAGCTTCACACGGACTGCTTTCCATAAGCGGCACGTGTTTGTGAGCCGCGGCGTGGAAAACAACATCGGGTCTGAATTCATCAAACACCTCGCGAAGCCTGTACTTATCTCTGACGGAACCTATTCTGATATGAACGTCTATCTGATCTCCGTATTTATTTCTGAGGTCATTTTCAAGCTCAAAAGCGCAGTTTTCGTAAATATCAAAAATGATTATGGATTTGGGAGAATACCTTGCCACCTGCTTGCAAAGTTCTGAGCCTATTGAGCCGCCGCCCCCTGTTACAAGCACGGTCTTTCCTATAAGATAGCGGCAGACTTTTTTATCAAGCTTTACTTCGGGGCGGGCAAGAAGGTCTTTTATTTCTATATTTCTTATCTTTCTTGCTTTTGCTCCGTCTTCAAGAAATTCGTTTACAGATGGAGAAATCTTGATCGCGCATTTAGTCTGCATTGCGATGTTGATTATCTCTTTCTGCCTTGTTCTTGACGCAGACGGCAGACATATCATGATTACATCAATATCATATTTTTTCGCAAGCTCCGGAATTTCAGCGCAGGTTCCGCGCACTTTAACTCCGTTTATCCTCTTGTGAAGTTTAACGGGGTTGTCATCAACAGCAAGCACGGGATAGCCGTCTTTGTAGTTGTTCATTATAAGCTCATTTATAAAGAAATCGCCCATAAAACCGGCGCCGACTATCATTACACGCTTGTGTTTGCCTGAAATACTTGACGCTCTGGTGGTGTATCTTTTGAAAATTCTGAATCCTATTCTTGGTATGCAAAGCGCAACAAATTCAAGCACGAACATGAGAAAATATGCATAAAACGGCAGCCATCCGGGTGAGTGAATCAGCTTTGCAAATATAACTCTGTCTATAATGAAAAGAGAGAAGGAAGAAAGCAGTGCCGCCACAAGATTTCTGGCAATTTCATCAACGCCGGCAAAAGTCCATACGCTTCGGTACAGGTCAAGTACTTTGTTTATAAGGTATAAAACAGCAAGCGTCAGAAATAAATGGATATAATTGAAAAGTATATCACTGTAATCAGTGGCACGGACATGCCCGCCCATTGTAAGGTATACGATTGCGGTATTTGCAATAAAGAATAAAATAAAATCAACAATTACAAATACAGCCTTTTTGCACAGAGCAGTTATTTTAAGCGTTCTTTCCTCTTTCATATATGACTCCGTAATCTTTTAAATAGATAAATAGTACGTATATATAATATTTTATAACATAATTAAATGATTTTCAACATCTACATTTAAAATGCGATAAAGTATATTTTGCCATGAAATTAATCAATTGTTACAAAATAATTATCTTTGTAATGATTTAGTTGCAAATATTTTCCTCTTGGGTTAATATAAAACTATAATAAAACTGTTGGGAGAAAAAGCTATGAAAAAGTTAGAAAATACACAGCTTCAGCACGTTACCCCCGAGAGCGTCGGTATAAAAAGCGGCGCCATAAAAGCATTCATAGATGAAATAAATGAAAAAAAGCTCGGCCTGCAGAGCTTTACGGTTGTAAGGCACGATAAAGTCTGCGCGCAGGGTTTCTTTAAACCGTATTCTGCGGATTATCCCCATGTTCTTTATTCAATGAGCAAATCCGTAACTTCAACGGCAGTTGGTTTTGCCGTTGCTGACGGTCTGCTTAAAACAGACGATAAGGTGTATAAGTTTTTCCCCGAATATAAAAACGCAAAACTGTATCCGAACAGAAGCCTCACAGTAGATATGCTGCTGACTATGCGTTCTGATAAGCTTGTTACTTTTCTTGAGGAGAAGGACAGCCACGATTGGATAAGGCAGTATTTTGACGCTCCGTTTTTTATGCCTCCCGGGTCAAAATTCAATTACATCTCCGAAAACACTTTTATGCTTTCGGCAATAGTTTCCCGTGTTACAGGCAAAAGCATCATCGATTATCTTGATGAAAAAATGTTCCGCCCGCTCGGTATCGAAAAGCCTTTCTGGGAAACAGACGGAAACGGCTATTGCGCAGGCGGCTGGGGACTTTATATGAAATCTGAGGATATTGCAAAATTCTTCCTGCCGTATATTCACGGCGGCAAATGGATAGACGGTACTCAGCTTATACCTGCTGAATGGGTTAAAACGGCAACCGCAAAGCATACCGATTCCGTTCATGACGGATTTATTGACAATATGTGCGGCTACGGATATCAGTTCTGGCGTAACCCTGTTTCCGACAGCTTTAGGGCAGACGGACTTTTCGGTCAGCGTTGCTTTATGTTCCCCGAATATGACGCACTTGTTGTACTCAACTGCGGCGAATCAGAGGATTATAAGGTAATGAAAGTATTTTGGAAATATTTTCCGCAGTGTTTTGAAAATGACCCGCTTCCTGAAAACGAGGCACAACATGCAGAACTGCTTAAAGCTATTGAGAACTGCGCTGTAGAGAATCTGCCGGCAATGCCCAGAAATGCCGGGGCGGAAAAGAGGGTCAGCGGCAGGACTATAAAATGCAAAACAAATAAATACACATCCGTTATATCAATTTCCGTTCTTAATATGCTTTACAAAAAGCCCGGAAATATAGAAGAAATGAAACTTGAGTTTGACGATGACGGCCTTTCTTTAACCTGGCGTGAAAAAGATTATACAAATGTAATTCGCGCCGGAATGAATGGGGAATACGGAGTGAGTGAGATAACTTTGGGCGATCTTCACTATCATACATATTCAAAGGCGGCTTGGCAGGAGGACGGAACACTCAAACTCTGGATAAGACCGATAGAAACAGCCCATGTAAGGAAGTTTACATTTGAGTTCTCGGAAGATAAGGTAAAGGTGAAGAATGAAATGACCCCCACATTTGAGGAGCTTACCCTTTACTATCTTACATTTATGGGCATGCCGGCAAAACCGCGTGCCGCCCAAAATTTTATAGAAAATGCAGTTCATGACCTTGGGCTTCCTCTGCTTGAGCCTGATTTCAGCGGCAGATTTGTCTGATATAAGGCAGATATGAATATGAGTAATAAAAAAGGCTTTTCGCTGTTTGATATTACGGCAAGCGCTGTGTGCCTTGCTCCCGTGCTTGCAGGCGTTTTGTTTTACTCACAGCTCGAACAGAAAATGGCTGTCCACTTTAATTCCGATTTTCAGGCAGACGGATTTATGGATAAAAGGCTGTTTCTGTTTGTGCTGCCCGTTGTTCTGACTTTGCTTCAGCTTGGCTGTATTGCGGCTCAGAATATTAAAGCTCCTTTTTTTGCGGGAGCGGTATTATTCAAGCTGATTATTCCCGTATGCAGTTATGTCTGCTATTTTGTAACAATAGGATATTCTCTTGGCGTTCTCGGCAGCACAGGATTTCTGTTCTGCGCTGTGTGCTCTCTCCTGCTTTTGCTGGCGGGAGCTTCAGTTCCGTTTATGAAAAAAGTACCGTCATTTGCTGAACGGCTTTTTCCTACATTGAAAAATACGGCTGTAGCATACAAAACACAGGGTATTTCCTGCGTAGTATGGATATGCGCATCAGGTATCCTTATGTCTGTTTCTTTTCTCGGCTCGGTTGCAGCACCCGTTTCACTCATTATTCTGTGCCTTGTTGTTCCTGTAATTTATTCCGTTGCGGCATATAACAGCGAATACGATAAAGAATGATTTTTGAATGGTATAATAAAAAGGCTCTGATTTCAGAGCCTTTTTTGTTATGCTTAAATTTTATTTTTTCTGTTTACTGCCTTTTTTCTTCTTTGCAATTATAATGACTGCCGCAACTACTACACATATTACTGCCACTAATCCTATCGTGCCGAAAACAGCGGGCAGAAATACGCTTTTGTATTCGCTGTATCCGTGATTTGCAATATAGAAATTTGAAACATCGTAATCAAGCAGATCGTCGGAAAGAATAATTTCACTCTCAAAATCAGTCAGATTATTTTCGTCAAGCGTTATAGTGCGCACACCGTGATGACCGCCGTAGCTGTAAAATCCTGCTCCGGGAACCGCAACTAACTTTATCCCTTTGTATTCACCGGCAAAATCGTTTGTGTGGTCGTGGCCGAAAAATGCGCCTATAATGTCGCCCTGTTCAACCCAGCTGTCAAACTGACCGTGATTTACATTAGGCGGGCAGGGGCCCTCGTTAAGGCTGCCCTGATAAATATATTCGTCATTTGCTACGTAGTATTTGTCTTCGTGGCCGCCGTTTCCTCTTACTGCGCCGTCAGTTCCTTTCGGCACTTCTGTAAGCATATCGTAGACTTCGGGCACTATAATGTGCTGGAATAAAAGAGAGGGCAGGGGAGTTCCGCCGTTTTTCTCTTTAAGCTCGTTAGAAACGCTCTTGTACCATTCTGTCTGGTCTTCGTGCACATAGCCGTAGCCGCCGCCTTCTTCGTCAGAGGTGTACGGGTTGGAATCCATGAACCAAAGATTGAATATATCTTTTTCACCGTTGCTGTCTTTAATAGTAAGGTTGTAGTTGCCTACTCCCGTCATTTCTTCACCCTCAACAGCAAGGCAGCCGCCGTAAAGCTGAAAGCGGTGCAGTATGTATTCTTTTGCAGATTCCTCGCTGTACCCGTTTTCCTCGCTTGCAAGACCTTCATGGTCATGATTTCCGAATACGAGCGCAAAGGGAACTCCGCTTTTTTCAATAGTGGAGCCGATAACGTCAATTGCTTCGTCTGTTTTTGCCTTGTCAACACCTTTCCACCAGCCTGCAATATTGTCTCCAAGAAGCACAATCAAATCAGGTTCGGTCTTTGTTATGGCGGATGTTATCATGTCAACGGTTTCCTGCTGAGGCTCATCTGTGTCCTGCAGGTCTGACAGGATAAGAATTTTGAATTTTCCGTTATTGAATTTTAATCCGCTGTCATCTGAAGCAAGTGCGCTCAACGGACAGCAGCATATGAGCATAGCAAGTACTGCTAAAAGCGCAACGGCGTTTTTAAAAAATCTTTTCATAATCAATAAACCCTCTCTTTTATGATTATTAAACTATTGTGTTTTTCAGATTTTGTAAAAATATAATAAGTTCCGGCGTGCAGTTTTGTTTGACAATGATAATTCCGTTGTTCTTTGCCAACATAATATAGAAATTAGTTTTTGTCTCTACTATTTTGTATATATCGGCATATGCAAGATTGACAGCGCCTTTTGAATTTGTCTCAGTAAGGTGTTCATTGTAGAAATAAACAGTGCTTACGGGATTTCTTTTCATGGTTTTGTTTGATTCATAAGTCTTTTTTATGCCTAACAGTGCCGCCAAAAGAACAAATATATAAGATACAAATAAAGCAACAGCCATGAAAAAGAAAAATCGTACAACAGGATAGAAGTATCCGTACGTTGTCCTCATAACAGAGGTTGTAATCGTCATCAACACAAGTAATACTATATCAACCGCTAAGATAGGCAGAGTCTGTTTAAAGTTCATAATTACAAAGTTGAAACGCTTGTACTCCTCATATGTGTAAACTGATTGAGTTGTAAATAAAGGCTGCATAAAACCTCCTTATTCTGTGGGGTATTTAAGATCATCCTTTGTCCAGTTCTTTATAACTTCAAGAAATTCTTTTGCTTCTTCTTTTGCCTGAGCCAGGTTGTGATCCTTGCAGTTGCCGCATTCTTTCATCGTGGCGCCCGGGATCATTCCCCAGTAATCGGCAATGAACTGAAAAGCTTCTTTTATAAGTTTAATTGAATATCCGTCTGAAAGAGAGCGGGTCAGGAAATAAAATCCCGTCCTGCAGCCCATTGGCCCGAAATAAATAATATTGTCTCCGAATTCCGTGTTGCGCACATAAGTTGCAAAAATGTGCTCAATGGTGTGCATAGCGGCGTTCGTCATAACGGGGCCCTTGTTCGGCTCCCTCATTCTAATATCGTAGGTGGTGATATCGTCGTCAATTCGGCTGATATATATTCCCCTCTTTAAAATATTGTGGTCAATCTGAAAACTCGGTATTGTTTTCATTTTACTTTCACTCCCGTTAAAAATGATATATTGTCAGTAACCGCCTCTCCGCAAAGTCCATTGTTGAGCCTTTTTATCATCTCAACAGCATCGGCTTTTGCAAGTTCAAAAAGCTGCGCAAAGCTTTCGCTTCTCAGTTCTTCGCTGAAAGGAGATTTCCATATTCTGTTATTAATATTAACATATTTTATTGCTTTTTCCAAGTCGTCTGTTCTCAGAAAAGCGGAAATTCTGAAATTTCCCGTAAAAGGGAAAAATAATCGCTCAGCACGTTTTAAAAACTTTTCCTTTTTTCCACCTGCATCTGTAAGAAGCCGCTGAGCAGCGCGGGTGTCCTCAATTGCCTGAGCTGCGTCGAGAGCCGTTATTTTGTATTCTTTGAAAAGATTTCCGGCAGATTCTATAACCTTTGATACTTCTTTCAGTTCCTCACTTGTGTAATTCATCGTGCTGTCGGTTCGAAATGCTTTAGGGCTTTCAGCGTGTTCTTTTTTACTGAGAAGTACGGAGTCAAGCGAAAGCTCTATCATATTGTGAACTGAATTTTTGTTCATTTTGGGGAATTTGCTGATAATTCTTTCCTGAATAAAGTAAATATAAGGATGGCATACCCTGTCCAGCGCGTAGTGCAGCAGGAAACCATAAACATAGCTTTGTGCAATGCTTTTGTTTTGGCTGTTTTTACAGTATCTTTCAAAGCAGTCTATAATATCTCCGCATTTCGCGCGGTGCATTGCAGAGCCGGCTTTTCTCAGCGTTTTTCCTTTCTGCCATGGCAGAGCGCGGTGAAAAAAGAAAATATCTGGCCCCTGCGAGCCGATGAACACTGCGTTTTTGTCTATGGGAAAATCAGCCTCTTTCTCCAGAAAATCCATCATTTCCTTTGCAAAAAGAAAGTGCGCGGAAAATGCAGGCATTATCTCATCCCCTCAGTAAGTTTTTTGAAATCATCGGGAAAATCACAAGAAATATGCTTTTTCTTTCCCGTTACCGGATGTGTAAAATATATATCACGGCAGTGTAGCGCCTGCCTGGCTATATCGGCAGTGCCGCCCCCGTAAAGCTCGTCACCCGCAAGCGGGTGACCGGCGTGAGATAGGTGAACTCTTATCTGATGTGTTCGCCCCGTTTCAAGTTTCAGTTTTAAAAGAGTATATTTGCTGCTGTGCATAAGCGCTTCGTAGTGTGTAACGGCTCTTTCTCCGTCAGGCGCAACACAGCGTTTTATTATGCTTTCTTGCTCCCGTCTTATCGGCAGGTCTATAATGCCGCTGCCCTCAATTATCCCGCAGGCAACTGCGTAATAATCTTTTTCTATCTTGCCCGCAAGCTTTGCCGCCGCAAGTTCGTTTTTTGCTATTAAAACTATCCCGCTGGTATCCCTGTCAAGTCTGTATATTGCCCTGAACGCACCGCCGCATATACCTGCAACGGCGTTTGAAAGTGTATCGCCTCTGTGGTTTCGGCTTTCGTGAACAGGCATGTCCGCCGGTTTCTCCGCGGCTAACAGGTCTTCGTCCTCATACAATATGTTGATTTTTATATCTGCTCTCTCAGGAGCCGTTCCCGAATTTTCAATATTTATAGTAAGCGTATCGCCCTCAAAAATTCTGTCAATGCTCCTTGCGCTTTTGCCGTTGATCAAAATTCCGTTCTGAGAATTTTTAAGCTTTTTGAGCAGAGAGCTCGATACGCCGAATTCACGCAGGAATTCTTTTGCTGTTTTTTTCGAATCTCTGCGTGAGATAACAAAATCTATTTTTCTCATAAATAGATTATACATTTTACTTTGGTTTAAATCAACAGGCTATTGAAAATGGTGAGAAATAGTGTTAAAATATTCACAATACAGCAAACTAACGGAAAGCATACTCTGTATCCTGACCGGAAGCGCGCAGCATATTTGCTTATAACCGCGCTCATTTTGCGCGGATTTTTCTTTTTAGGGGGGATTTTTACGGAAACTCGAGTTGCTGTAATAGGTATTATTGTTGAAAACAGGGATTCTGCTGCTGAACTTAACGCCGTGCTGTCTGAATACGGCGATTATATCATAGGCAGAATGGGCGTTCCGTATCATAAAAAAAATATAAACATCATTTCCGTTGCCGTCGATGCACCGCAGGATGTAATAAACACCCTCGGCGGCAAGATAGGCAGGCTCAGCGGTGTGTCCGCCAAAACCGCCTATGCAAATGTATAGATCCCTTATAGATAAGCTTCGTAAAAACACTTACCTTGAAAAAGAGGAGTATAAGCTTCTCATAGAAAACAGGGACAAATGCCGCGATTATCTGTTTGAGAATGCTCGGCAGGTGCGAGATTCGGTCTATTCAAGAAAGGTGTTTATCCGCGGGCTCATTGAAATTTCAAATTACTGCAAAAACGATTGCCTTTACTGCGGAATAAGGCGTTCAAACGGCAATGCTTCACGATACCGTCTTTATGAAGATGATATTCTGTCTTGTGTCAGGCGCGGTTATCCGCTCGGTTTTCGCACCTTTGTGCTTCAGGGCGGTGAGGATGCTTATTATACGGATGAAGTCCTTTGCAGAATAATATCCGCTATAAAAAATGACTTCCCCGACTGCGCAGTAACGCTCTCCCTTGGCGAACGGAGTTATGAAAGCTATAAAGCGCTTAAAACTGCCGGCGCGGACAGATATCTGCTCCGCCATGAAACGGCAAATAAGGCGCATTACTGTAAGCTTCATCCGCCGCAGATGAGCTTTGACAACAGAGTTCAGTGCCTCAGAAATTTAAAGGCATTAGGATATCAGACGGGCGCAGGCTTTATGGTAGGTACTCCTTATCAGACAGCTGATGATCTTGCCGCCGAGTTTTCATTCTTAAAAGAACTTCGACCGGAGATGGTAGGCATAGGGCCGTTTGTTCCTCATAAAGACACACCTTTTGCAGATTTTGCGGGCGGTTCGGCAGAGCTTACTCTGTTTATACTCGGTCTTGTGAGACTGACCCTGCCGCACGTGCTTTTACCCGCCACAACCGCTCTTGCCACAGTTGACGGCAGGGGGCATGAAAACGGTATGAACGCGGGCGCAAATGTTATTATGCCCAATCTTACTCCAAGCAGTGAAAGGGATAAATACACACTCTACAATAATAAAGCTCGCACGGGCGCAGAATCCGCCGAGGGTCTTGAGATGCTCAAGCGGCAGATGAGCCTTGCGGGTTATGAAATTGTTGAGGACAGAGGGGATTACAGATCCTAAACACATCTTATTAAAATCACAGGAGGATATATGTTATGATAAAATATGACCCGAAATCACTTAAAGCAGAAGAGTTTATAAATGACGCAGAAATTAATGAAACTCTCAAATATGCTGATGAGCATAAGGATGATATTGAACTTATTGATAAGATAATTGAAAAAGCAAAGGAAAGAAAAGGACTTAATCACAGGGAGGCAAGTGTGCTCCTTGCATGTGAAAATGAGGAAAAGAATAAGGAGATATATGACCTTGCTGAGCAGATAAAAAAAGATTTTTACGGCAACAGAATAGTTATGTTTGCTCCCCTCTATCTTTCAAATTACTGCGTAAACGGCTGTCTTTACTGCCCTTACCATCAGAAAAACAAGCATATAGCAAGGAAAAAACTTACTCAGGAGGAAGTTGCAAAAGAGGTTATTGCTCTTCAGGATATGGGTCATAAACGCCTTGCGATTGAGGCGGGGGAAGATCCGGTAAATAATCCCATTGAGTACATACTTGACTGTATTAAAACCATTTACTCTATAAAGCATAAAAACGGCGCAATACGCCGTGTAAATGTTAACATTGCGGCCACAACAGTAGAAAACTACAGAAAGCTTAAAGAGGCGGGAATCGGCACCTATATTCTTTTTCAGGAAACATACCATAAGGAAAATTATGAATATCTTCATCCCACAGGACCGAAACACAATTACGCTTACCATACAGAGGCAATGGACAGAGCTATGGAAGGCGGCATAGATGATGTGGGTATCGGCGTTCTGTTCGGGCTTGATAAGTACAGATATGAGTTCGCCGGATTGCTTATGCACGCCGAGCATCTTGAAGCCGTTCACGGAGTGGGCCCGCACACTATCAGCGTTCCCCGTGTAAAAAGAGCAGACGATATTGACCCTGATGATTTTGATAATTCACTCAGCGATGAGATGTTCTGCAAGATTGCGGCATGTATCAGAATCGCCGTTCCGTATACGGGTATGATAATCTCCACTCGTGAAACTCCCGAAGTGCGTGAAAAGATAATACGCCTCGGTGTAAGCCAGATAAGCGGCGGCTCAAGAACTTCGGTAGGCGGTTATTGCGAGGAGGAAAGACCTCATGACACAGAGCAGTTTGATGTTTCAGACAACCGTACGCTTGATGAGGTGGTAAACTGGCTGATGGGAGCAGGTTATATTCCCTCGTTCTGCACGGCATGCTACCGTGAAGGCAGAACGGGCGATAGATTTATGAGCCTTTGCAAAGCAGGGCAGATACAAAACTGCTGTCATCCCAACGCTCTCATGACTTTAAAAGAATTTCTTATGGACTATGCAAGTGAAGACACAAGAATGAAAGGCGAGGCACTTATTGAAAAAGAGATAGACAATATCTCAAGTGAAAAGGTTAAGCAGATAGTACGTGAACGCCTTGTAAAGATAGAAAACGGCGAGAGGGATTTCAGATTCTAATTAGAAATCGGAGTTGATTTTATGAGCCTAAACAGTACACCGTCAGGTGAAAGAATCTCAATAGCTTTTTTCGGATGCCGTAATGCCGGCAAAAGCAGTCTTGTAAATGCCGTTACGGGGCAGGATCTTTCCGTAGTAAGTGAGATCGGCGGTACAACAACAGATGCCGTAAAAAAAGCTATGGAGCTTTTGCCGCTGGGGCCTGTAATGATAATAGATACACCCGGATTTGACGATTCCGGCACTCTCGGTGAAAAACGTGTTGATACAGCACGCAAAATTCTGCGCTCCTGCAATGTTGCAGTGCTTGTAACGGATGCCTCAAGAGAATTAAACGGTTGTGAAAAAGAACTGATATCGCTTTTCAATGAAAGAAAAATTCCGTATCTTACGGTGAAAAACAAATCCGACCTGCTGAAAGAGGTGCCTGCCGACAGTCCTTTACAGGTCTATACAAGTGCTCTTAAAAAGCAGGGTATTAAAGAACTAAAAGATGCGCTCGGCAGACTGTATTCACCTCCCGAAAAGCAGAAAAGACTTGTTGCTGATTTGATTTCCTCAGGTGATACGGTTGTGCTTGTAACTCCAATTGATTCAGCCGCTCCCAAAGGCAGACTCATTTTGCCGCAGCAGCAGGCAGTCAGGGATATTATAGACAGCGGCGCTATTGCTCTCGTTTGCAGGGAAACAGAACTTGAAAGAACGCTTGGCTCGCTTAAAAATCCGCCTGCACTGGTTGTAACGGATTCGCAGGCATTTGCTTTTGTTTCAAAAATTGTTGATAAGTCAGTGCCGCTGACTTCATTTTCTATCCTTATGGCAAGATATAAAGGATTCCTGAGCACTGCCGTAAAAGGAGCTCGGGTAATAGACACTTTAAGAGACGGGGATAGTGTGCTTATCAGTGAAGGCTGCACCCATCACAGACAATGCGATGATATAGGCACAGTTAAGCTTCCCCGCTGGCTTAAACAGAGAACAGGCGCAGACCTTGATTTGCACTGGAGCAGCGGCGGAGGTTTTCCTGAGGATTTGAGCAGTTTTAAACTTGTTATCCATTGCGGAGGTTGTATGCTTAATCCTGCTGAGATTGAATACAGAATGAAATCTGCCGAAAAACAGGGAGTGCCGTTCACTAATTACGGCACGGCAATTGCGTATATGAACGGTATTCTTGAACGCAGTATTTCGCCTATTCCTGATATTGATTGTTAAGATTTCTCTTACAGCGAAAAACATATAAAAAAGACCTGTTCAAACCGAACAGGTCTTTTTTGTTATATTAATTATTTGCTGAATGAAACTATAATTCCGCCGTTTGAAGCATAAAGCGAATTTAAACCGCTTGCTTTTATAACGATTATGCTGTTTGACGCATAGTTACATGCCTCAGATATCAATTCTTTCACGTGTTCTGCCTTTTCTTTGCAGCAAACATGGCTGATAATACATGCTTTTCCTTTAAGGTCGTAGCCTTCAGTATCCTTGGCAACAAGATTTGCAAGCTTTGAAAGAGCACGCTTTTGTGTCAAATCCTTGCCGGCAACGGAAATGTTGCCATAATCGGTTCGTCTGCATATGAGTTTTACCCTAAGCGCCTCAATAACATTTGCGGCAAGATTGAAAAGTCTTCCGTTTCCTTTGAGAGCGTCAAGACTTTCAAGGCAAAAATAAAGCCCGCAGTTTTTAACACAGTATTCCTCAGCTCTTGCAACTACTTCGTCAAAACTGTAACCGCTGTCCGCAAGCTCTTTGATCTTGTGAGCCATGATAGTTTCAAGCCCGGATGTGGCAAGTGAGTTGAATACGTGAATCTTTTTTTCGCTTCCGTTTTCATCGCGGTATATTTCAACACCCTGAAGAGCGCTGTTATATGTGCCGCTCAGTTTGTCAGTAATAGTAAGCAGATATATCTCGTCATAATCTCCCTCACATGCTTTTGCGAAAGCCTCGGGAGAGGGGCAGGCTGATTTCGCAAGCTCATTGCTGCTCACCATTCTGTTTATGAAGTCATCCTGATCGAAATCGGCGTCATCCTTTATAACGTAATCGCCTATCTGAAGCGTGAGCGGAACGATCTCAAGATTTTCCCACTCTTTCATATCATCTGTAATATCGCAGCAGGAATCAACTACAAGTTTGTAAGCCATGATAAATTCACAAGCCTTTCCTTATTTTGCAAATTATGCTAATTCATTATAAACTAACACTTTGCACGATGTCAACAGCTTAACAATTTTTTTACAACTATGCAATGTTGTAAATTCACTTTATGAAATCTTTAGCAGCTTTTATCTGTGCTTCAACACTTTCTTTGCTCGGCCCTCCCGGCACAAGTCTGTCTGCAACGCATTTTTCAAGATTGATGGCTGTGTAAACCTCATCGTCAAAAAGCGGGCATATCTTTTTGTATTCCTCTATCGGCAGGGTTTCAAGCGTAAGGTTCTTGTCTATACATAATGCTACAAGTTCACCCGTTGCTTTGTAAGCGTCTCTGAAAGGAAGTCCTTTGCCTACAAGGTAATCGGCGCAGTCGGTGGCATTTATAAATCCTTTTGCCGCGGCATTTCTCATATTATCTTTGAGAACCGTCATTGTCTCAATCATAGGAGTGAACGCAGTAAGACACATTTTAACTGTGTCAACAGCATCAAAAATAGCCTCTTTATCTTCCTGCATATCTTTGTTGTATGCAAGAGCAATGCCTTTCATTACCGTAAGCAGCGCTGTAAGGTCTCCGAAAACACGTCCGCTCTTTCCGCGCACAAGCTCTGCGATATCGGGATTCTTCTTTTGAGGCATAATAGATGAGCCGGTTGAAAACGCATCGTCAAGTTCAACAAACTTAAATTCCCAGCTGCACCACATGATTATCTCTTCCGAAAATCGTGAAAGATGAACCATTATTATTGAGAGCGCAGCGGCAAGTTCAAGGCAGAAATCACGGTCAGATACTCCGTCAAGTGAATTGAGGGTAATAGAATCAAAACCAAGTTCTTTTGCCACCATTTCACGGTTCAGCGGGTAAGTGGTTCCGGCAAGCGCGCCTGATCCCAGCGGGCAAACATTCATTCTGCGCTTTACATCGGAAAGGCGGTCAAGGTCACGGCACAGCATTGCCGCGTAGGCCATAATGTGATGAGCAAATGTTATTGGCTGTGCTCTTTGCAGGTGGGTGTAACCGGGCATTATGGTAAGCTTGTTTTCCTCTGCTTTTTCACATATAACTCCGATAAGTTCTTTTACCTGTTCTTCTATTGTTCCTATTTCTTTTCTGAGAGTAAGTCTTATGTCAAGCGCAACCTGGTCATTTCTGGAGCGGGCAGTATGCAGCCTTTTTCCCGTGTCACCCAGCCTTTTTGTAAGTTCGCCTTCTACAAAAGTGTGGATATCTTCAGCGGATTCGTCTATTTCAAGAACTCCGTTTTTTATATCCTTTAAAATTCCGTCAAGGCCGTCAACGATTTTTTCGCTTTCGCTTTTATCAATTATTCCTGCAGCGCCCAGCATAGCAGCATGGGCCATACTGCCTTTTATATCTTCCTCAAACATCCTTTTGTCAAATTTTATTGAGGAATTAAAGTCATTCGTCTCTTTTGCAAGTTCTTTCTTGAACCTGCCTTTCCAAAGCTGTGCCATACTAAAACCTTTCCATTTAATACAATTTTAACTGATTGTCACGTCAACGGTCTGCACCGCTATATATAAAATTCTGCCCCCGCGTTGGCAGGGGCGTGGTTTTATCAGTCGTTATTATTTTTTCTCTGCTGATCAAGCAATGCTTTAACTTTGATCGGCAGGCCGAAAAGATTAATAAATCCTGCTGAATCATTCTGGTCATAAACTTCGTCAGCATCAAATGTAGCAAATTCCTCGCTGTAAAGGCTGTAAGGAGATTTAACACCTACATTTATAATGTTACCTTTGTAAAGCTTGATCTTAACATCGCCGGTAACAGTTCTCTGAGTGGATTCAACAAATGCAGAAAGAGCTTCACGAAGGGGAGTGTACCACTGACCGTAGTAAACAACTTCAGCAAATTTCTGAGCAACAAGGAATTTATAATGCTGTGTTTCACGGTCAAGGCATATCTGCTCAAGTGTTTCATGCGCTTTGTAAAGAATTGCGCCGCCGGGAGTTTCATAAACGCCGCGGCTCTTCATTCCAACAAGCCTGTTTTCAACCATATCAACAAGTCCGCAGCCGTTTGCTCCGCCGAGCTCATTCAGCTTTTCAACAAGGGCAACGCTGTTCATTTCCTCGCCGTCAATGGCGGTCGGCACACCTTTTTCAAAATGAATTGTAACATAAGTCGGTTTGTCGGGAGCCTTTTCAGGAGAAACGCCCATCTCAAGGATCTCGTCATACTTTGGCTCATTTGCAGGGTCTTCAAGATCAAGTCCCTCATGGCTCAGGTGCCACAGGTTCTTATCCTTAGAATAGTTTGTTTCCCTGTTTATTTTAAGCGGAATGTTGTGTTTTTCAGCATATTCAATCTCGTCCTCACGGCTCTTGAATTCCCAAGTCCTCCACGGTGCAATGATCTGCATCTCAGGAGCAAAAGCTTTTATTGCAAGCTCAAATCTTACCTGATCGTTGCCTTTGCCTGTGCAGCCGTGGCAGATAGCGTCAGCTCCTTCAGCCTTTGCAATCTCAACTATTCTTTTAGCAATAATCGGACGTGCGAATGCTGTGCCGAGCAGGTACTGATCTTCGTATTTAGCGCCGGCTTTTACTGTCGGAATAATGTAGTCGTCAACAAATTCCTGCTTCAGATCTTCTATGTAAAGCTTTGAAGCACCGGTCTTTATAGCTTTTTCCTCAAGACCGTCAAGTTCCGTGCCCTGTCCAACATTGCCGCTTACCGCAATAACTTCGCAGTTGTTGTAGTTCTCCTTCAGCCACGGAATGATTATAGAAGTGTCAAGTCCGCCGCTGTAAGCAAGCACAACTTTTTTGATTTCTTTTGCCATTTTAGTTTTCCTCCACATATATAAATGTAATAAATTAAAGGGCGTTTATTCGCACCTTCGGGCACTTTCTGCGCCCTAACTGATATTCATTATAGTCACATATAAGCCGGCAGTCAAGGGAATTAGAGAAATTTGTATAAAAATACAAAAAATGAGCAAATATTCAAAATAGTATGTATAAAATTACAAAATTAGAATTGAAAATATACAGTGCTTGTGCTTGGAATACTGCATTTAGATGTTAGAATTATAAACAAATTAATCAAATTTGTATGAACTTTCAAGTGAATTTTTATAAATTCTGTTACGGAATAACTGTAAACAAATTGTAAACATTTTTTATATAAATATTATGTATTTAAGTTGACATAATTACATAATTATGGTATCATTCATTTTGTAGAATGCTTTTCATTAGGGGTAGTGCACCCTTTTGAATCAAATGCTCTGCGGTAAATCATAACAGGCAAAACAAAAGAACGGTCAGGCTTTTCTGTTGTTTTATTGCCGGGCAGTGCATTTTTTAAGGAGGTAATTCAATGAAAACTAAAAAGTCCAAGCGTCTTCTTGCAGCGTTTCTTGCGGCAATAATGGTGTTGACAACTTTTGCAGCAATGCCGTTCAGCTCTTTCGCCGCTGAGCATTCTGCTGAAGATCTTAAAAATCTTTTGGACCAGTATGAAACAAGAATTGAAAGCGGAACTCCTTATACCAATCTGGCAAGTTCCTATGAGGCTTGGTATAACGGTTATGTTACATATTTCCTTGTAACTGCCGGCGTCAGAACTGCTGATGAAATAGATACCGCTTACAAGAATCTTGAAACTCAGTTCAATGCAATGCAGGTATGGACTCCGTATAAAGCAACTGCTACTCAGGCAGCTGACGGATCTTATACAAGCCTTGGCCTTGTAGACGGAGACCAGATGTCCAACGTACTTTATGCTTACGGTGTTGGCGAATCATCTCCGTATGCAGATGTAAGAACAAATGACGGCGGTGCAGGTACAGAAACACGTGCCGGCGTTCAGTATGGTACAACTGTTCTTATGTATGACGGAACAGATACTCCTCTTGCATTTCCGGTTTCAATGTATACAGCAAGATATACACTTCTTGCTACTTCCGGTACAAGAAGTATGAGACCTACAACTTCACCTTTTGCTCTTGTAAAGAATTGGCACGGATACAGCAATACACCGGGCTATCAGACTGCAACAGAGTCCTACGTTGGTTATATCGACAATTCAGATTTCCTTTCTAACGTAAACGCATCTAACAATAATCCTGACAGATACTCTAATACACTTTACTGGACAGGTGATTCAAGCACATTCGGAGATGAATATGTACTTCACTATCCAACTCAGGAATGGATTACTTACAATGAAGACCGCAACTCTGGTACCTTCAATCAGACATGTGATATTTATGTAATTAATTATAATGCAGTAATCGATGCGGTAAGTTCAATCCCGAATGATCTTTGTGACTATACTTATTCACTTGTTTCTTCTTATCTGAAAGCTATAGAAAAGGCTATGGCGGTTAATCCGCAGTCATATATTAAGGGCTCAGATATTGCAGCTGAGGTTGAAAGCTGCACAAGTGCTATATCTTCAGCTGTATCCGGAGTTGAAACTGCTCGCAGAGCTCTTACAACAAAGGCTAATATGGATAGTTATATTCAGCTGGCAAACAACTATGCTGCATATACTCCTATTATTGACAACAACAATCAGGATGGTTATTATTCAGCTAATTCATATACCATATTCAAGAGGAACTATGATATAGCTACATCAACCATTAATTATATAGCTAACAAGACATATCGTTTCAGTGATGCTACATCAACAAACACAAATCTTGTGAATGCGTATAACGGACTTGTTACATCCGGAGATTATATCAAAGACACTGAACTTCAGGCATGCTTCCAGCAGTATTACTCACTTACTCAGGGTTATTACAAAGCTGAAACATACAGTGCTCTTACAGATAAGATAAACGCAGCTCTCAAATATTACAATAACGGCAGCTATACCTCCGGTATCACCCTTAGAGAAACAGAAGAGGATATAGAAATATATAACACCATTCTTAATGATGTTAAAACTGCAATGGCAGGTCTTCGTCTGAGCCATGATGCTGTTGTTCCCGTACTTGGTACACAGCTTAGCTACAATTCCGCAATGGCTTATGCTCAGGGTATAGACGGTTATAAGTTCTCTAACTACACTGATGTTATGGATAAGGTTGCCGAGGCTACCCGCACAATGACAAGCCTTGATAAAACTGATTTCACTGATCAGGCAACTGTTATTTCAAAATATACTGAACTCATAACAAATATTGCCAATGCTCTTCTTGAACTCAAGACTGCATTTACAGGCCTTACTGACGGAACGGTTGTTTCGCAGACAACCGGAACAACAAACGGATATACCGCTGATAATGTTAAAACCTATCTTAGCGGACAGATTACAAATATTACTTACTTAAAAACAGTTTCCGGTAACTCTTCTTATGTAACAGAATATGATATTTCTGTTAATAACCACTGGAGCAGCTGGGCATCTAGCAGAGGAGTACAGTTCCATTCACTTGGTTTCGGTGCATTCAGCCAGGATACAGTTGATTACGGAAACGGTAAAATGTCAGTTCGCTGGAAAGAAGGCGGAGCTTCAATCGAGGGCAATACAGGAGCTTACTCTTCATATCATGCATTGCTCATGAAGCCCACAAGCAGCGTATCTGCAGGTAATGACTATGTAAATATTCCTGCCGCTTCTGACGGAACCAGAATACTTGGTGAAACAACAGTTTCTGTAGGTGATCTTGGCATTAGCTCAGTATCATTTACTACACCTGATCTGGTGGAATATTTTGGTGTAAATGCCGGTGGTTGGGATGGTTTCCAGACAAGATCCCGTACCAACTCAGATGTTAAACAGACAGTTACTGTAATTGATATTTCTGATCTTGTTGAGCTTGTAAGCCAGGCTGCAGATATAGTTGCAAAGTATCAGAACAATGCATTTAATTGCTATACTAGCGGAACATGGAATCCGTTCAGTGATGCTCTTGCAGCTGCACAGGCAGATCTTAATTACAGCTCAATGACGAATGAAGCTATCGTATCTGAAGTAAAGAACAGATATAATACACTTCAGACTGCAATGAGCAATCTTCAGGAAAACACATCTTTAGATGCTCATAACTTTATTGAACAGTCAGACAGTCAGCATGCAACATGCGAAGCGGACGGAAATTTACACTATGTATGTTCTGTTTGCGGATATGACTATCAGTCAAAAGAAACCGCTCTCGGCCATGATATTCATTATACGCCGAACAATGACGGTGCTACACACACAGAAACATGTTCACGCGGCGATGTTAACGAAATAGTTGCTTGCGAAGATTCAGACGGAAATATGTACTGCGATTCCTGTGGTCAGGCACTCTATGAGCAGGCAGACTGGACACAGTTTAATGCAGCTAAAGCGGAAATGGAAGAACTTCTTGCTGCCGCTGAAGATAATTCAATGAAGTTCACATCTGCTGCACTTGAAGATGCTAACTTCAATATTGTTGAAATCAGATTTTACAATTACACTGCTCAGGAGCAGGCAACAGTTCCTGATACTCAGCAGGAAGCTGTAGATCAGCAGACTCAGAGAATTGTTTCAGCTGTAGAGGCTCTTAGAAACGGCCAGACAGATGAAAGTGTTTATGAGGCTAATGTTTATAAAGTAAGCACACTTAATGCTGACGCTTATAATGTTTTAGCTGTTCAGAGTGCTGTTGAGGGTATAAATATTGAAACTCCTGTTGAGGTAAACGGTAAGATATATACCGCTTATGATTACGATAACTATAATTCTGCACTCGGAACTGCATTAACTGAGAACTGGATTCCTTACACAATTCTTGTTTGTGATATTGATAACAATGAATATTGGGTAGTAGATGACGGAGACGGTACATTCAGCCTTACTTCAGACGAAGCTTCTGCAACGGAATTCCATTATGGTGATACAGTTACTCTTGAAAACCCTGTTAATTCAGGTGAAAAATGTGCTTGGGTAACATATGTTTATACTGATAATCTTCAGCCTGATGTAAACAACAAGTATCAGTATTTTGACACCAACTATACTTTCACAGTTAGAGGTAATACAGAGGTTTATACTTCAGCAGGTTCAACGTCTCAGGAAGATCTTCGTAAAGTAACATTCTATCTTTCTCTTGACGGAGTTGCTACAGATAAAATACTTGACGTTCAGTATGCAACTGATGGCACAAGACTGAAGGCTACAAGCCTTAACACCTATTATAATCTTCCGTTCTATGAGGTAGGTACATTCTATAACCGTGACGATATGACATCCCTTGGTTCAGGTTCAAGAGCTCAGATTACTGTTAACGGTAATATGAATATACTTGTTGATTTCAACAGTGTATCACCTACTGATTATGCAATAACTCTTGTTGATGAAAACGGTGATCAGATTGATGTTCAGCATGCTGCATATAATGAACTTGTAACTCTCGCCGCAGACAATGCTGTTGCTTATGTGAACAATGCAAACGGCAAAGTTCTTTGCTATGGTTCAGAATATAGCTTCTATGCATGCAGAGATATAACAGTTAAAGCTTTGACATCTATCGATAATCAGACTGCAAGTGTTGATCTTGCAGATCCGATTGTAGACAGCGATGCTGGAAAAGTATATCTTGTAGGTTCATTTGCTTTGCCGGAAGACGCAACAATTCAGTCATATGGTTTTGTTCTTGACAGACTTGATCCAACCAACGATGATTTAAGCCTTGCTGAAATTAATTCAGCAAATCAAATCTTCAATCTTTCTGCTTCTAAATATACTAATGAAGATCAAAACGGCAATCAGTTTACTGTAAGTTTCAACACAGATATCTCTTATCCTAACGCAACAATTGTTGCTTATGCAATTTATGTTGACAAAGCGGGCAATGAGTATTATACTTATTCTGATGTTGCAATTAATGCAGTAATTAGATAATGGAGGAGGAGTCATTTATGAAGTTATTTTACGAAGAACCAGAAATCAATATTCGTAAATATGATTTTCCCTCGAACGTTTTGTTCACTGGTTCAACAGGAACTGATCTTGGAGACGGCGATGATTACGGCGATTTGTCAAGAAACGTCTTTGGAAACTAAATAGAAAACTCCCCTCTGAAAAGAGGGGAGCTTTTTTATATTCTTTTATAGTATTTTCTTAATAATTAAAAAACGTCATGCCAAATTTCGGCATGACGTTTTTATTGATTAAAGATTATTCTTCCGTTTCAGTTTCGCTTTCATCCGGTTTATCAGAATTATAGATATAATCAATAAGCTTGTCCTTATTGGCGTCTACATCAAGATCTATTACGGAAGCTCCGCCGTGTGTAGCGTATTCCCATGTTCCGTCAAACGGGCAGGAATTCTGATCAAAACCTCCGCCTACGCACATAAGTGCGTCAAATATAAGTCCGCGAATTTCATTTTTTGTAAGGTCTGTCTGAATATACGGTGCTACATTGCTGGCAGCCTTGTAAGCTCCAACCGGCCCGCTGGAAACAACGCCTTTAATTATCTGCTGAATTACTGTGCGCTGACGCTCCGTTCTTTTCCAGTCTGTATCGATCTTTCTGATTCTGCAATAGGCAAGCGCCTGTTCACCTGTAAGTGTATGTGTTCCTGCTTCAAGTGTGACATCTCCGTATCTGCCCGGGTGGTTAGTAACTTCATTAGCTTCTTTTTCAGTTACCTCAACTTCTACACCGCCTATGCTGTCAACCATTATCTTGAACATCTCAAAGTCAGCCACAACATATCCGTCAATATCGACCCCGAAGTTATACTCAATGGTGTCCACAACTCCGCTGTAACCGCCATATGTGCATGCAGCGTTAAGTCTTTGCTTTTTGTCTGCAACAGGAATATATACCCATGAGTCCCTGAGAAAAGAAGTCATTTTAATGCATCCGTGCTCTCTGTCAAATGATATCAGCATCATTGAATCCGCTCTGCTTGACTCGTCCTCGTCATCAGGTCTTGCGTCAACACCAAGCAGTAATATATTCGTTACTTTTGATGAGGAAACAAGCTCGCCGGAGGAAATATACTGATTGTCCTCTTTTTCGTCGTAATTGATTTTACCAAGTACAGACTCTACCATTGCAGTTGCCGCTATCGCTATTACAAGTACAAATGCAACAATTCCCGTAATGATCTTTGGTGCTTGCTTCTTTTTACTGCCGTTTTTACCTTTGTTTTTATTATTCTCCCTGTTGTTTTTCTTTTCAGAAACTTCTCTCTTATTATGCGGCGGAGGGGGAGAATATCTCAGGTCATCACGTGAATATTTATCTGCGGGGCTTTTACCTTGGTCTGAATATGAAGACCGTTCAGGGTATTGCGAATAATTGCTTCGGTTTTGATTCGTTTCTCTGTAGTACCTGTCATATTCTTCGGTGGGGTTTATTCCGCCCTCGTTGAATCTGCCGTTTTCTCTGCTGTTAAAATTCAGGTCTATGGGCGCTTTGCCGTAATAATCTTCCTCTGGAGGTACGGTGCGGTCCCTGTCGTCATCAAAATTTCTCGGCGCCATTTAATCACCTCTAAACAATATTACAATATTTCATAATTCTTTGCAACCGCCTTAATAAAATTATTGACACATTTTAATTTATATTTTACAATATTAAGAAACGGGCCGGTCGGGCAGCCGCGCATTAATAATGGTGTGAGGAAAGTCCGAGCAGCACAGAGCAGGATAACGGCTAACGGCCGCCGGGGGTAACCTCAGGGAAAGTGCAACAGAAATAAACCGCCGTTAAATCGGTAAGGATGGAAAGGCGAGGTAAGAGCTCACCGAGCGGGTGGAGACATCCGCTGCCATGTAAACCCTATCCGCTGCAACACAGAATGGGAGGCTGTTTGCTCGACACATAATCCCGAAATGTGGCTGGAGCGCGTCAGCAATGGCGCGTCGAGATAGATGGTTGCCAATTACAGAACTCGGCTTACAGACCGACCCGTTTATGATAGTTAAGGAGTAAAAAACATGCTTGTAAATATGCGCGAATTACTTGCGGATGCTCAAAAAGGTAATTATGCCGTGGGTTCTTTTTCGGTTGCAAATATGGAAATGGTTCTCGGAGTGCTCAAGGCTGCACAGGAACTTAATGCGCCTGTTATTTTACAGATTGCAGAGGTAAGACTGAAACAGTCGCCCCTTGAGCTTATAGGTCCTCTTATGGTTGCAGCCGCAAAAAATGCCAAAACACCTGTTGCCGTGCATTTCGATCACGGTAAAACAGAAAAAATGATCAGTATGGCTCTTGAACTTGGCTTTACATCGGTTATGTTTGACGGAAGCCATCTTCCGCTTGAGGAAAATATAGCAGAAACTAAAAAAATCGTTTCTATGGCTAAGAAATATTCCGCAGCGGTTGAGGCTGAGATCGGTTGTGTTGGCGGTTCAGAGGACGGAAGCGAGGATATTGCAATTAATTGCACAAAGCCGGATGATGCAGTCAGATTTGCTGCTGAAACGGAGGTTGATGCTCTTGCCGTTGCAATCGGTAACGCTCACGGAAATTATAAATCCGCACCGAAACTAAGATTTGACATTTTGGAGGAATGCGCGAAAAGGGTAAGCGCTCCTCTTGTTCTTCACGGAGGTACCGGTATCAGTGAAGAAGATTTTATACGCTGTGCAAAAACGGGCATAAAAAAGATAAATATTGCAACAGCCACCTTTGATTCTGTTGAAAAATCAGTTCGTGACTGTTATAATGAAAATAAGATAAATGGATATTATGATCTTCAGGGAGCCGAGGTTGAGGGTGCTTATCTTAACGCAAAGCGCCATATACTTATATTCGGAACAGATAACAAAGCTTGAAAATCATAGTCTTTAAGGGAGTAAAAATTATGCAGTACATTGAATTTGATATGACAAAACCTATCGACTTTATACCTGTAGGAAGAATCGCCATCGATTTTAACCCTACGGATATGTATATGCCGCTTTCGGCATCTTCCAATTTTAATAAGTATGTTGGCGGCTCACCGGCTAATATAGCTGTCGGCCTTGCAAGACTTGGCTGTAAAGTCGGTTTCATAGGCTGCGTTTCCGATGATCAGTTCGGCGATTTCGTTGTTGATTACTTTGATAAAGAGGGAATAGACACAAGCCATGTTACCCGTGCTAAAAACGGAGAAAAAATCGGACTGACATTTACAGAAATACTTTCAAAAGAAAAATCTTCCATACTTATGTACAGGGATAATGTTGCGGATTTCTGTCTTGATCCTGCTGATGTTGACGAAGCATATGTAAGCAGCGCAAAGGCGATTGTTATCAGCGGCACGGCGCTTGCCAAGAGCCCCAGCAGAGAGGCCTGCTTCAAAGCAATGATGCTTGCCAAAAAGAATAATGTAAGAATTATTTTTGATATTGATTATCGTGAATACACTTGGAAATCAAAAGATGAAATAGCTGTTTATTACAGCCTTGCCGCACAATATGCTGATATAATTATGGGCTCTCGTGAAGAGTTTGATCTTACAGAGGGTATCGTAGGCGTAAAGAGTTCAGATAAGGAATCTGCTCAGTACTGGCAGTCATTCGGCGCGTCAATCTGCGTTATTAAACATGGCAAGGAAGGCTCAACAGCTTATACCAACGACGGAAAGTATTACAATATCAAACCGTTCCCGGCAGTTAAGTTAAAAGGTTTCGGCGGCGGAGACGGCTATGGTTCTGCTTTCCTTTACAGCCTTCTTCAGGGCAAGGAGATAATCGATGCTCTTGAGTTCGGTTCAGCTTCAGCTTCTATCCTCATTTCGGCACACAGCTGTTCAGACGCAATGCCGTCCGCAAAACAGGTTGAACTCTTTATTAAAGAGAGTAAGGAAAAATACGGCGAAATGGTAGCCAGAGCATAAATAGGTATATAATTAACAAAAGACCTGAGCAAACGCTCAGGGCTTTTTTATGTAACTTATAAATTTTTAATAATTCGGAGTATTCTCCGTAGCTAAATCAACAGGGCAGTGATTATCTGCAAACCAAAGTTAAGCCCGTTTATGCAGATACACCTGCAATCAAAAAATATTTACCTGTTTTGTAAGCTAATTAAATTCCTTAATATCAGCCGTTGAGAATAGCAAAGTTTTCTTTATTGCACTTGTAAAGATTTTTGAATACCTTGAAATTCCTGTCATAAACAGCCTTGTTTTCCGTGTTGGGGTGGTATGTGTATTTTGCCGGTATAAGCGATTTTACATGACCCAGATCGGGAATAAGACCAAGACCGACTGCGATGCAGGCAGCAGCGCCAACTGCACCTACATTCTGTGGACTGTCAACAACTTCTATGTTTTTCTGAAGAATATCCGAAAGTATCTGGCAGGTTACGGCGCCCAAAGCTCCGCCGCCGCAGAATCTGATAGTGTCGGCAAGTTTAACTTCCTTTTTGATATCCTGCCTTTCAAGCATCCATCTCATATGGAAGCAGATACCCTCAACAACGGCTCTTATCATTTCCGTTTTGCCGGTTTCTATTTTGATGTTAAAGAACATGCCTGCCGCGTTAGGATCCTCAAACGGGCATCTGTTGCCGTGAAGCCACGGGGTAAATACAGTTCCGTTTGAACCTGCGGGTATCTGGTTGATAACATCTTCCATGTAATCATAAAGATTGATGTTAAGAGCTTCAACTGATTCGGAAATGTTTTTGTTTTGAAGATATACGCCGATATCGTCAAGTGCAAGATGGTCTTTTACCCACTCAACGCATTTGTTGGATGTTTCAAGCTCGCCAAAATAATTGTATGTTTTCGGATCTGCGCCTACTATAGCTGCCATCATTGCCCCTGCGTCAACAACCTGTTTGTCAACTATTGTGCCTACCCAGCCTGATGTTCCGCTGTAAATGTGAGTGTCGCCCACTTCTGTGCAGCCTGCGCCTACGCCTATAAGAGATGCGTCTCCGCCGCCGCCGAATACTGCCGTTCCGGGAGCAAGACCCAGTTGAGCAGCAGCTGTTTCTGTAACTTCTCCTACTTTTTCAGTACACTCTTTTATTTCAGGCAGATGCTTTATGTCAACGCCTACCATATCGCATATAGGCTTGCACCAACCTTCATGGCCCGGTCTTGTATCATAGAGCAGGGTGGCGAAAGCGCTGTCCCTGGTCATAACGAACTCACCGCTTGCACGGCAGATAAGATATTCTTTTACATCAAGCCATTTGTATACTTTTTTGAAAACTTCCGGTTCATGTGCCTCAACCCACTTGTATTTCCAAATGGGGTCTTTTACGGAAGAGCTTACAGCACCTGTATATTTAAGATATTTGAGAAGCTTTGAAACTTCGGCACCTGCAATCTTAACACCGTGGGCAATACCTTTTTTGAGTTCCTCGCGCGCTCTCTGATCCATATAGCTCATGGGGTTGCGCACGCAGTTGCCCTCTTTGTCAACAAGTACGAGGCCCTGCATCTGAGAACAGAACGAGATTCCCGCGATCTGTTCCTTTTTTATGTACGGAACTTTCTCAAATACTGTTTTTGTTGTAACGCACATGGCGTCCCACCATTCGTCGGCATTCTGTTCCGCTCCGCCTTTTACGCCTACTTCGTCATCAACGTAAAGACCGTATCCCAGAGAAGATGAACCAAGAATTTTCATCTCTTTGTCAATCTCAATAAGGCAGGTCTTAATGCCGGTGGTACCGATGTCGTAAGTTATAACATATTTTGCCATATTATTCTTTCCAAGCCTTTCCGCAAAAATAATTTATTTACTGCTCCTGCAGTTTGTTAATTTAATCTTTAGAAAAAGTAAATGCCGATTCAATGAATTTCAGAAGCTGATCTACTATTTCGTCGTCGTCAAGTTCGTCTATTTTTACACCTGTATAAAGAGAAAGTCTTTCCTTGTAGTATTCACAAGTGAATGAAAACTGAAGCATAAGAAGCAGGTTGTCAAGGAAAAAGGCAAAGAACCTTGGATTGAGATCCTGCCTTACGTCGCCGCTTGCAAGCGCCTGAGCTATTGCCGTTATGTAAAAACGGCTGGTCTGGCTTTCTATCTCCCTTGCAAAATAAACTGCTCTTTCTCCGTCCTTTTCCGCAGTGATTTCGTTGTAAAGCTTTATATAGTTTTTGTATTCCCTTGAAAGCTCACAAGTCGCTCTTATAACAAGTTCGGCCTTTTTAAGTAGTTTGTTTGGGCTTTTCAGAATTTCTTCAAGGGTCTCCTGCAGAATAACCATGCCTCTTGATATGCACTCAAAAAAAAGTTCTTCCTTGGTTGCAAAATATTTATACATAAGGCCTATGCTGATGCCTGCGTTTTTTGCAATGATGTTTATATTTGCACTTTTGTAACCCTTGGAGGAAAATTCTTCAATGGCGATTTCAAGTATTTCGTTTTGACGTTCTTTTGAAATTTTATTAAACGCCTCTTTGTGGTGTATGCCTGCCATTTTATTAAATTTTGTATGTTTGCACAAAGTTTTTTTAAAGCGCTTGTGCAACTCACACAAATCCTCCTGCCTATCTAAGAATATATTGTAAATATACTAACACGAAAATATGAAACTTGCAAGAATTTGAACGGATTTTAACAAAAAAAATAGAATTGAGGTTTGACAAATCGTTCAAAAGTGATATACTTAAATAGAAATCTGTGTGAGTAATGGCTCACGCCATCCGAAAAGTGAGCGGCCACTCACAACGTAATTTATTTAAGGAGGAATTATCTATGGATACAAGATTCGCCATTACCGAGTATCCTGATGCAGCCGTTCTTACAGCTCAACTTGACGCGCTCATCAAAAAGCCAATCTATTCTATCAGCAGAACAGCTCTTAAAGAATATGAGGACGAGTATTTCGGAAAGAAATGCAAAAAGTCAAAGGAAATGATCGAAGAAGCAAAATCAATCATTCCCGGCGGCGTTCAGCATAACCTTGCTTTCAACTATCCCTTCCCGATAGTTATGGTAAAAGCTAAAGGCAATAAGCTTTATGATATTGACGGTAACGAATATTTTGACTTCCTGCAGGCAGGCGGTCCCACAATCATCGGCTCTAACGACGATGTTGTTAAAAATAAGGTTATCGAGCTCCTTGAGGATTGCGGCCCTTCAACAGGTCTTTTCCATCCTTATGAGTACAAACTTGCTAAAAAGATCTCAGAGTGCGTACCTTCAGTAGAAATGTTCCGTATGCTCGGATCAGGTACTGAGGCTTGTATGTGCGCTGTTCGAGTTGCACGTCTTGCAACAGGTCATAAGAACATAATCAAGATGGGCGGCGCTTATCACGGCTGGTCAGATCAGCTTGCTTGGGGTATGCGTGTTCCCGGAACACTCAATATGCAGTCTCACGGCGTTCCGCTTTTCGTATTCAAGCACACTCAGGAATTCTTCCCGAATGATCTTAAGAGCCTTGAAAAGAAGCTTATCATCAATAAGTTCCGCGGCGGCACAGCTGCTGTATTCATCGAGCCTTGCGGCCCTGAATCAGCAACTCGTCCTGTTGATAAAGACTTCCCCAAGGGCGTTCAGGCACTTTGCCGCAAATACGGCGCTCTTCTTGTCAGCGATGAAGTTGTTACAGGCTTCCGTATCGGTCTTTCAGGTGCTCAGGGTTACTATGGCATCGATCCCGATATTACCATCTTCGGTAAGATCATTGCCGGCGGTTATCCGGGCGCAGGCGGCATAGGCGGTCATAAAGAAGTTATGAAGTACCTTGGCGCCGGCCTTGACAAAGCTGAAGGCAAGAAGATTCACAAGGCAATGTGCGGTGGCACAATGGCTGCTACTCCTATTTCATGCTGTGCCGGTTACACAGTAATCTGCGAGATTGAAAAGAGAAATGCTTGCCAGGTTGCAGGTCATATGGCAGATCGCCTTGTTAAGGGTATCAATGAGTCAATCAAGAAGTACGATCTTCCGTTCGTATGCTACAATATCGGCTCTATCTGTCATCTTCACACTGTTGCTACTATGCACTTCAAAGTAGACTGGAAGAGACCGTGGACTATTCCGAATGTACTTAAGCAGACTGGTCTTCGCCAGACTGAAATGCAGTACATGGGTGCTGCTTATATGGCAGAAGGTCTTGTAACTCTTGCAGGCTCACGTCTTTACACTTCAGCCGCTTATACTGAAGAGGATATTGACGAATGCATCCGCCGCTTTGACAGAGTACTTTCAAAGTGCGAAAAAATTGATTATTAATTGAATTATCCTAAGGGCGGTTTACAGCTGTTTACCGCCCTTATCGGCTTTTGTTGAATAATGTGAAAACCGGCGGCGTAAATTAGACGGCGCAAATTTCGCGTTTATTTCTTTTAAGGGAAAGGAAAATTATGGCTTACGAAATTGAAGAAGCAAAAAGACTTGTTATCGAAGCCGGAAAGAAATTAATCGAAACCGGCCTCATCGCGCGCACATGGGGCAATGTTTCCGCGCGTATTTCAGATACACAGTTCGTTATTACTCCGTCGGGAAGAGCGTATGAAACTCTTACTCCTGACGAGCTTGTCGTAGTAAATATTGAGGACTGTTCATATGAAGGGGATATCAAACCCTCATCGGAAAAAGGAGTTCACGCAGCTGCATACAGGCATCATCCCACTGTTGATTTTGTTATCCATACTCATCAGAAGTATGCTACAATCGTCAGCATTACAGGTATGGAGATAAGAAATGTTTACAGCGATTTAAGAGATGTGCTCGGAGATAAAGTGCCTGTTGCTGATTACGCTATGTCAACAACAGAATCACTTCGCAAAAAGGTTGAAATGTGCATTATGATGAATCCCTCTGCAAGAGCGATCATGCTTATGCACCACGGCACCCTTTGCATGGGCGATTCTTATGAACACGCTTTTGAGCTTGCAGATAAGCTTGAGGAATGCTGCAAACGCGTTGTAAAAGACAACTATATGCGCTATGCATGGTCTGATAAATACAGCGAAGAAGATAAACTTAACTTCTATCTTAAAAAGGTCGGCGCAGGCAAAATGCCGGAGTCAATCTGCGATCTCGGCTCATCTGTAAGAAACGGAAATATGTTTACTCTCACCGTAGCAGGTGAAACTATAGATGTAGACCTTGAAACCTGCCTTGGGATCAACGGCATTGCTCCTAAATGCGCAAAGATCCATAAGGCTATCTATGATAATCAGAATGCCACCATCATCAAACATATCACTGATCCCCACGCAGTAGCATATTCATGCACCGGAGAGGATATGATACCCATGATTGATGACTTTGCACAGATAGTTGGCATAGACGTTAAAAACTGTGCTTGGATTGACGGAGATACTGATGACTGCGCTGCCAAGATAGGTAAAGCGGCATCAGGAAGAAATGCTGTTCTTATAGACGGCAACGGTGCTCTTGTTTTTGGAAACAGCGAGGGTGATATGCAGGCTCTTGAAATTATTATGGATAAGGGCTGCGAAGCTGCTGTTGATGTTAACCTCTTTAACCGTGAGCATTATGTTCCGAAAATGGAGTGTTTCCTTATGCGCACAGTTTATCTTGCAAAATATTCAAAGCAGATTAATAAATAATCTGACTGTTAATAGTTTGTAAAATTTAACACATATCGTCTTTTGCAAATTGATTTTTTTCTTAAAATGTGGTATAATATAAACGATATGAGGGAGTAGTTCCGCACTCACAGTGTGCGCTAAATCAACATCCTGCTTAAAAAGCTGGTTTAGTTTTAAAGAATGAGACTCGTATACGGTAGGAATACTGTATACGGGTCTTTTTAATTAATCCCTTGTCTGCGTGTTTTCGACGGCTGCCGCGAAAATACTGCATAATCTCCGGCAGCAGGAAGGGCATGTGAATAAAATGAAGGAATATCTGCAGGATGCAGAATCCGTATTAAAAGAGCAAAGCAGTTCCCACTCCGGAATTTCTCAGGAAGAGGCTCAAAAACGCCTTGAGCAAAACGGAAGAAATAAATTGCAGCAGGGCAAAAAGGAATCTATAATTCATAAATTCCTTATGGAATTTACAGATCCTATGACTATTATCCTTATAGTAGCTGCTGTTGTATCAGGAATTACATCTGCTTATGAGAAGGAATTTCCCGCAGATGTAATAATAATACTTCTGGTTGTTCTGATAAATGCCGTTTTAGGCGTATATCAGGAAACTAAGGCTGAAAAAGCAATAGACGCGCTTCAGGAGATAGCCGCCGCAAAAAGCAAAGTAAAGCGTAACGGAAAGCTTGAAACCGTAGCGTCAGAAGAGCTTGTTACGGGCGATGTTGTTGTGCTTGAAGCAGGCGACAGTGTTCCTGCCGACTGCCGTATTTTAAGCTGTGCCTCAATGAAGATTGAGGAGTCTGCGCTTACAGGTGAATCCGTGCCTGTGGACAAGCAGACGGAACCTCTTGAGGGTGAAAATGAAATCCCTCTGGGAGACCGCACAAATATGTGCTATATGGGTTCAAGTGTTGTTTACGGCCATGGCGAAGCAGTAGTTGTTGCAACGGGTATGGATACGGAAATGGGCAAAATAGCGGGCGCGCTCAATGATGCAAAGGACGGCGAAACTCCGCTTCAGATAAAGCTTAATCAGCTTTCAAAAGTTCTTTCTTATCTTGTTCTCGGAATATGCGTTGTCATTTTTGCGATAGATATTATAAGAAATATTGCAAGCGGTCAGTCGCTCACCTTTGATACAATGCTTGATACATTTATGGTTGCCGTTTCCCTTGCTGTTGCTGCAATTCCGGAGGGACTTGCAACTGTGGTTACCATAGTGCTTTCTATAGGCGTAACTAAGATGAGCAAGCGAAATGCCGTTGTGCGCCGTCTGACAGCTGTTGAAACTTTGGGCTGTACTCAGGTTATCTGTTCAGATAAAACAGGTACGCTTACTCAGAATAAAATGACGGTTACCGATTTCAGGGGAGACAGTGAAAATCTTATAGCACAGGCTATGGCTCTTTGCTCCGACGCCGTGCTTGAGGACGGAAAAGTAAAGGGCGAGCCTACCGAGGCGGCTCTCGTTGAATGGGCAAAGAAACTTGAAATGCCCAAAAATGAACTTGAACTTGAATTTCCGCGTGTCGCCGAAGCACCTTTTGATTCGGAAAGAAAAATGATGACAACCGTTCATTCATCAATAAATAAAGGCTTTATACAGTATACCAAGGGCGCGCCGGATGTTGTTCTCTCTGTATGCAAGCAGGCGCTTGTCAATGGCAGAAGAATACCTATGACGGATGAAGTCAAAGAGCAGATCCTTGCACAGAATAAGGAAATGGCGGATAAAGCGCTCCGTGTTCTTGCAGTTGCAATGAAAGCCTATAATGAACTGCCTGAAGATACATCAGCCCAGTCATTAGAAAAAGATCTTTGCTATATTGGTCTTGCAGGAATGATAGACCCGATACGTCCTGAGGCGCTTGCCGCAATTAAGGAAGCAAAAGAGGCGGGCATAAGACCTATAATGATAACGGGCGACCATAAGGATACTGCTGTTGCCATCGCAAAGGAACTCGGAATTGCCGAAGATGAATCACAGGCTGTTACCGGGGTTGAGCTTAACTCTATTTCAGACGAACAGCTTGAAAGAAATATAGAAAAATACAGTGTTTATGCCCGAGTTCAGCCGGAGCATAAGGTGAGAATAGTTAACGCATGGCGTAAAGACGGCAAAGTTACCGCTATGACGGGCGACGGCGTAAATGATGCGCCTTCAATCAAAAACGCGGATATTGGTATCGGTATGGGCATCACGGGAACGGATGTTACAAAAAATGTTGCCGATATGGTTCTTGCGGATGATAATTTTGCAACTATCGTTTCTGCTGTTGAAGAGGGCAGAAGGATATATGACAATATCAGAAAGTCCATACAGTTCCTGCTTTCTTCAAATCTGTCAGAAGTTATCACTATATTTATCGCCACCCTTGCCGGCTTTGTGGTTCTTGAACCGGTTCATTTGCTGTGGATAAATCTTATTACCGATTCGTTCCCCGCAATGGCGCTCGGCGTTGAAAAAGGCGAGCCTGATATTATGAAACGCGCTCCAAGAAACAGTAAGGACGGCGTTTTTGCAGGCGGTATGGGCATTGATATTGCTTGGCAGGGTCTTATGGTATCTGTTGTTACTCTGCTTGCTTATTACGCAGGCATGCACCTTGCTCACGGCACAGCCGATTTCGTTCACCAAAACGGAATGACAATGGCATTTCTTACTCTTTCACTTGCAGAGATTTTCCATTCTTTCAATATGCGTTCAAGGCGCGAATCTATTTTCAGGCTTAAATCACACAATAAATATCTATACGCAGCTATGGGTATGAGCCTTGTTCTTACAACTCTTGTGATTTATGTTCCTTTCCTTGCTGACGCATTTGATTTTGCCGCTATTTCCGCTCTGGAGTACGCTGTATCCATTTTCCTTGCATTTATGGTAATTCCTATTGTTGAGCTTGTAAAACTTGTTCAGAGGAAACTGGAAAGCCGCAGAATGAAAAAGCAGTCATATTATGCAAACAATGAAAAAGGCATAAACGAAATATTCAAATAATTAATTGCTTGCCCCGCTCATTTATCTGAGCGGGGCTTTTAATGTTTTACGGCTTATATTTAAAAATTTATTCTTTATATTTTAAATTATATATGCTATTATATAAAGTGGTGATTTATATTGGCGCTTAAAAAGAACGATGAAATAAAACTGGATATTGATTCGGTAACTCCGCTCGGAAGCGCCGTTGGCAGATATGACGGTATGGCTGTTTTTGTAAGAAACGCCGTGCCGGGTGATGAGATACTTGCACGTATAATCAAAACCTCTAAAAATTACGCGGTCGGTATCGTCAGGGAGATAATTACACCGTCGCCTGACAGAATAGAATCCGATTGCCCTGTTTCAGATAAGTGCGGCGGCTGTTCGTTCAGATGTATGTCTTATTCATTAGAGCTTGAGGCAAAAAAAGATTTCGTTCAGCAGAATATACGCAGAATAGGCGGCATAGATTTTGAAGTTGAAAAAATCATCGGTGCGGATGATACCTGCTTTTACAGAAATAAAGCGCAGTATCCCGTAAGAATAGAAAACGGCGTTTTTACGGCAGGTTTTTACGCATTTAAAAGTCATCGTGTTATTCCCGCTTTTTCCTGCATGCTTCAGCCGCGTGAATTTGCTCTTGGGCTTAAAGCGTTTGAAAAATGGGCACTTGAAAGCGGCGTTGATTCCTTTGATGAAAAAACGGGCAGGGGATTGCTTCGCCACATTTATTTCAGAAAAGCATTCGCAACAGGCCAGGTTATGGCATGCGCCGTAATAAACGGAAAAAGTATTCCTAATCAAGAATTGCTTGTTTCGCTTTTGCATCAGGCTTTTCCAAAACTCAAAAGCGTTGCGGTTAATATAAATCTCAAAAACACTAATGTTATCCTCGGTGATAAAACAAATATCATCTGGGGTGATGATAAGATAACCGATATTCTGCTCGGCAGGAAATTTGTGATTTCTCCCGAAAGCTTTTATCAGGTGAATCACAGCCAGTGCGAAAAGCTTTATTCCTGCGCGGCAGATTTTGCACAGCTGACGGGCAGTGAAACGGTGCTTGACATGTACTGCGGAGCCGGCACGATAGGGCTTACGCTCGCCGATAAATGCAAACAGCTGTACGGTGTTGAGATAGTCGAATCCGCTGTGAATAATGCGCGTGAAAACGCTTTGATAAACGGTATCGGCAATGCGGAATTTATTTGTGCTGATGCTTTTGAGGGCGCAAAGATATTAACACGAAAAGGCGTTAAGCCGGATGTTGTCATAGTTGATCCGCCCAGAAAAGGCTGTCAGAAAGAGCTTTTTGATATCATAGAAGATCTGGGCGCAAAAAGAATAGTTTATGTATCCTGCAACAGCGCCACGCTTGCAAGGGATCTGCAGATCTTAAATTCTAAAGGCTATCGCCTTAACCGTCTTGCGGCGGTAGATCTGTTTCCGCGTACAGCCCATGTGGAAGCTGTTTGTTCGGTTGAAAAAGAATAATATTTTTACAGGAAAGGGTCTATAAAATGAAACTCAACAGCGATATTATGCTCGGGAATATTGACGGCAAGGATTTTGCTATTGCTACGGGCAGTCTTTCAAAAACATTCAATGGAATTATAAATAATAATCCCACCGCTAATTATATATTTACGCTTCTTAAAACAGAGCAGACGGAGGACAGCATCGTTCAGGCAATGCTTGAAAAATATGATGCTCCGGAGGATGTCATAAGAGCTGATGTCAGGGAACTTCTTGATGTTATAAGAAAAGCGGGAATTTTGGAAGAATAATTATGATGGAAATCAACAGCAGGGAAACCAAATATCTGATTGAGGTTCTTCGCGCTGCGGCAAAAGGCGAAAAGCCGTCCTCTCCTCCCGAAGGTATTGATTGGAATGCGTTTTTTGAGCTTTCAAAAAAACAGCAGGTCTATTCTATGGTGGCGCAGGCTGTGGATTTAAAATGTCTCCCGCCGGATATAGCAGAGGAACTCAATAATTTTTCCAAAAGTGAGCTTGTACGCCTGATAGCAATGCAGAATGAACTGGCGGCAATAAAGGCAGAGCTTGAAAAGAATAAAATTAAATACATGCTTTTAAAGGGCTCGGTTATAAGAAATTATTATCCCAAGCAAAGTATGCGCCAGATGAGCGATATTGATATTTTGTATGACCCTGATAAAAGGGATACGCTTGTTGAAATGATGACCGCAAGAGGGTATGAGCTTCTTTCTCAGGGCGGAAATTCAGACGATTTCAGCAAACCGCCTTACTATACTTTTGAGTTTCACCGCGAGCTTTTTAAAGATGTGTACGGGTTTTACCCGGATTTTTCATTTGTATGGAGCAACGCTTGCAAAACAGCCGGTAATCAGTACGAGTACACAATGAGCTGCGAAGATCTTTATCTTCACCATATCGCGCATATGTATAAGCATTACATTTTCGGCGGTTTCGGTGTAAGATTTATTGTAGATACATACCTTATTTTGCAAAGCAAAGGGCAAAGTATGAACCGCCGATATTTAGATGAGAAACTTGCCGCAATGCAGCTTTCTGATTTTGAAAAAGAAGTAAGTGATTTCTCATTTGCGCTTATGGAGAACAGGGAACTGTCTGAAAAACAGCGCGAATTTTTTAATACCGCTCTTGTTCACGGTATTTACGGCGGCAATAGTACGAATGTTGACGAGGCATTCAAAAATTATAAAAATAAAAACGGCGGCAATGCGCTTGGTTATGTAATAAGCAGGTTGTTTCCGTCTGCTTTTCAGATGAAAAGCATGTATCCTATACTCAAAAAATATCCCGTGCTTTTGGGATTTTATTATATAAAGCGGCTTGTTGAAAAATCATTCACATCACGCAAAAAAGCGCTGGATGAGGTAAAAGCCGTCAGAAAAATCAATGAAGAAAAAAATAAGTAAATGCAGAGGTAAACAAATTGTCCGTAAATAAGAAAAATATAAGGAATTTTTCAATAATCGCACATATAGATCACGGCAAGTCAACGCTGGCAGACCGCCTTCTTGAACTTACACAGTCTGTAGAAAAGCGTGATATGCAGGATCAGATACTCGATGATATGGATCTGGAGCGTGAAAGAGGTATCACCATAAAGGCTCATGCCGTAAAGCTTGATTACACAGCTAAAAACGGCGAAAAGTATGAGTTTAACCTTATTGATACTCCTGGTCATGTTGACTTCAATTACGAGGTCTCACGATCTCTTGCGGCCTGTGAAGGCGCGCTTCTTATAGTTGACGCTTCTCAGGGTGTTGAGGCGCAGACTTTAGCAAACACATATCTTGCGCTTGATCATGATCTTGATATTCTGCCGGTTATCAACAAGATAGATCTCCCCGCGGCAGATCCCCAGGCAGCTGCCGAGGAGGTTGAGGAGGTAATAGGTATACCCTGCCTTGACGCTCCGCGTGTTTCGGCTAAAACGGGAGAGAATGTTGAAGATATATTAGAGTATATTGTAAATGAGATACGTCCTCCTGAAGGGGATGAAAACAAGTCTCTCAAGGCGCTTATATTTGACTCGGTTTATGATTCATACCGCGGCGTAATAGTATACGTAAGGATTATGGACGGCAGAATCAAAGCCGGAGATACAATGAGAATGATGGCTACGGGCGCTGAATTTACTGTTGTTGAGGTAGGCTACATGCGGGCTACCTCAATGGAAAAAGCAAAAGAACTTGTTGCGGGCGAAGTAGGCTATATTACCGCTTCCATTAAAACAGTTCATGATGCCCATGTCGGTGATACAGTAACTCTTGCAAATGATCCCGCACCCGAACCCCTTCCCGGTTACAGAAAAGTAAATCCCATGGTGTTCTGCGGTGTTTATCCTGCGGACGGTGCGGATTATGAGGCGCTAAGGGACGCTCTTGAAAAACTCCAGCTCAATGACGCGTCACTTTCATTTGAGCCTGAAACGTCGGGCGCTCTCGGATTTGGTTTCCGCTGCGGCTTCCTCGGACTTCTGCATCTTGAGATTATTCAGGAAAGACTTGAAAGAGAGTATGATCTTGACCTTGTAACAACTGTGCCGAGTGTAGTTTATAAAATACACATGACTGACGGCACTATGCTTGAAATAGATAACCCCACCAACTATCCCGATCCTGCGCTAATTGATTACTGCGAGGAGCCGTTTTGCAATGCCAGCATTTATGCTCCCAGTGAATTTGTAGGCACCATTATGGATATGTGCCAGGACAGGAGAGGAATATTTAAAAATATGACTTATATCACACCGGACAGAGTTGATATAAGTTATGAACTTCCGCTGAATGAAATAATATATGACTTTTTTGACGCGCTTAAATCCCGCACAAGGGGATATGCTTCGTTTGATTATGAGATTTCGGAATACCGCCGAAGCAAGCTTGTTAAGGTGGATGTGCTTCTCAACGGAGAGATTATAGATGCGCTGTCATTCATAATCCATGCGGATAAGGCTTACCCGCGCGCAAGAAAAATCGCCGAGAAGTTAAAGGAACATATACCGCGTCATCTGTTTGAGATACCAATCCAGGTTGCAATAGGCGGCAAGGTAATCGCCAGAGAGACCGTAAAAGCACTGCGTAAGGACGTGCTTGCAAAGTGCTACGGAGGCGACGTTACAAGAAAGAAAAAGCTTCTTGAAAAGCAGAAAGAGGGTAAAAAGCGCATGCGCCGCTTCGGTTCCGTGGAGGTGCCGCAGGAGGCATTTATGGCAGTGCTCAAGCTCTCGTCCGATGATGAATAAGGCGGAGCGCTGTATGGACAATAAGTTTGAAAGACTTTCGGATGATATTTATATTGAGGTAAGTGCTGAGCACACATTCGGAACGGATGCGCTTCTTCTGGCATATTTTGCAAAGCCGAAAAACAATGACGCCGCTATGGATATGGGCACGGGATGCGGTATTATACCGTTTCTGTGGCTTAGAAATCCGCTTCAAAGCACGGTGCACTGCCTTGATATTCAGCAAAACGCTATTGATCAGGTAAACCGCAGTATAGAAAGAAATTCACTTCAGGGCAGGCTTGTTTCACACCGCTGTGATCTGCGTGAGATACGCTCTGAATTCCCTGCAGAGGGATTTTCACTCGTAACTATGAACCCGCCTTATAAACCTGTAGGCACGGGAATAGAGTCGCAAAGCGAAAGCGCAAAAATAGCGCGCCATGAGATATGCTGTAATATAGAGGACGCTGTCAAAGCCGCCGCTTATCTGCTTAAATTCGGCGGCAGGTTTTGTATGTGCCACCGCCCTGAAAGACTCGCAGATGCTGTGTGCCTTATGAGAAAATACAGCCTTGAGCCGAAAAGACTCAGGTTTGTTGTAGATAAAAACGATCAGGAGCCGTTTCTTTTCCTAATTGAGGGCAAAAAGAATTCAAAGCCGTTTTTGCGTGTTGAGCCGTTGCTTGCCATAAAAAAGGAAAATGGTAAGTTTACGGATGAAATGCTCACGGTTTACGGCTCTTATGCGGACGGGTATGATAAATGAAAGGTAAATTATATGTTGTCGGCACGCCGATAGGCAATCTGTCTGATTTTTCACCGCGTGCCGCAGAAACCCTTGAAGCGGTCGATTTCATCGCAGCCGAAGATACAAGGGTAACACTTAAAATATTGAACCGTTTCTCAATAAAAAAAGAAATGGTCAGCTATTACGAACATAATAAAAGAGAGCGCGGAGAGGCAATATGCTCGCGTATTCTTGCGGGTGAAAACTGCGCAATAGTAACAGACGCGGGTATGCCTGCTATTTCAGACCCCGGGCAGGAGCTTGTTGCCCAGTGCGCTGAATACGGTATAGATGTGGTGTCTGTTCCCGGCCCCACCGCTTTTGCAACGGCGCTTGCCGTGTCAGGTATGGATACGGGCAGATTTACTTTTGAGGGATTTCTCAGCGTTTCTAAAAAATCGCGTTTTGAGCATCTTGATGAAGTCAAGGACGAAAAACGTACCATGGTCTTTTATGAGGCGCCGCACAAACTTGCAAATACGCTCAGGGATATGTATGCCGCTTTCGGAAACAGAAAGATAGCCATAGTGCGTGAACTTACCAAGGTGCATGAGGAAGTAATACGCACAACGCTGAAAGACGCTGTTGAGGCTTATGGGGACGGCAGCCTGAAAGGCGAGATCGTTCTTATAATAGAGGGCAAAAAGGAACAGCCGAGCGAGATAACTCTTGAAGAAGCTGTTGCCAAAGCAAAAAAACTGATGGCAGACGGAATGAGTATAAGCAGAGCGGCAAAGGAAATTGCGGGGGAGACCCCGTTTAAAAAGGCCGATATTTACAGGGAGCTTTTATGATCTGCAATATGTGCCCGCGCAGATGCGGGGTTAACAGGAAAGAAAAGCAGGGTTTCTGTTCATCACCCGAGGAGTTCAGGGTGGCAAGGGCGGCGCTCCATTTCTGGGAGGAGCCGTGTATCAGCGGCAAGCGCGGCAGCGGCACGGTTTTTTTCAGCGGCTGCAATCTGAAATGCGTATATTGCCAAAACAGTGAGATAAGTATAAAAAATAAAGGCACCGCAGTCAGCAGTGATAAACTTATAGAAATATTTGAAAAACTTATCGCTGAGGGCGCGGAAAATATAAATCTTGTAAATCCCACTCATTATGCCGTTCAGCTTAAAGAATTGTTTGAAAAATGGCACTGCCCCGTGCCGATAGTGTATAATTCAAGCGGATATGAAAGTGTTGAAACACTTAAAATGTTAAGCGGAATTGTTGATATTTATCTTCCCGATTTTAAATACATAAGGGGCGATAAAGCAAAAAGATACAGCCGCGCTCAGGATTATCCGGAGACTGCAAAAGCGGCAATAACTGAAATGCTGCGCCAACAGCCGCAGTGCGTGTTTGAAAACGGAATTATGAAAAAAGGCGTTATTATACGCCACCTTATTTTGCCTGCAAACACCAATTCGTCAATTGAAATTATAGATTACTTTAAAGATAATTTTCAGGGGGCGTATCTCAGCCTTATGGCTCAGTATACTCCATGCACAGATCTCAGTGAATATCCCGAGATAAGCAGAAAGATAACTGAGCGTGAATATAAGAAAGTGCTTGATCATGCCGTTTTGGCAGGCCTTGAAAATGTGTTTGTGCAGGAGCTTTCTTCAGCCGATGAAGTTTACATTCCGCCGTTTGATTTTACGGGTGTAATGTGATAATATAAATTTGTAAAGCAGTGTTCCCTTCGCCGTTTCGGCGCATTTGAAAGAGGTGCTTTTATGCATACTGAAAACTTTACTTTTAAATCAGCAACAGGTGTGTGCGAAATACACGGCTGTGAGTTTATCCCCGAAACGCCTGCAAAAGCGGTTGTTGCTATCCACCACGGAATGGCAGAGCATATTGAAAGATATGCTGATTTTGTTTCATACCTGAATTCAAAAGGTGTTGCCGTGTTTATGCACGATATGGCAAATCACGGCAAATCAAATCAGAATCCTGCCGATCTTGGTTATTTCGGTGAAAAAGACGGATATAAGGGGCTTATTAAGGATTATAAGACAGTGTTTGAGGCGGCTTGTAAGAAATATCCTGGTATAAAGCACGTTGTTTTCGGCCATTCTATGGGCTCGTTCATTGTGCGCTGTTTTGACGCTCAGTATCCCGACCTCAGCGACCGTTCTGTTTATATGGGCACGGGCGGCACTAATGACGCACAGGCAATCGGAAAAAAAGTAACCGACATTATTGCGTTGTTAAAAGGCTCTCATCACCGTTCTGATCTTATGGATAAACTTGCTTTCGGCGCTTATAACGCCAAGTTCGAAAAGCGCACCGCTTTTGACTGGCTTACACGTGATACCGCAATAGTTGATAAGTATATTGCAGATCCGATGTGCGGCTATAAGTTTACTATCAGAGGTATGGGAGATCTCCTTCAGCTCAACGGCGCCGCAAACAGCGCGGAATGGTACGAAAAGGTCAGAAAGGATCTGCCTATACTGCTTATCAGCGGGGCGGAGGATCCTGTCGGCGAGTATTCAAAGGGAATAGATGAAGTATACAACAAGCTTGTTAAGAGCGGCCATACCGCCGTGCAGGAAAAGCTGTATCCTGACTGCCGCCACGAAGTGCTTAACGAACTTAATAAAAATGAAATTTATGAATATTTATATTCGTTTATAATGAACGATTAACGGAGGATTGATTTTTTATGATTTACAGACCTGAATTTGACAGCAACGGAAAAAAGGTGCTCTGTGAGATGAACGGAGTAAATTCCGAAATGCTTATGGATATTTATGTTAAGAAGCTCTCAAAAGGCGAAACTCTTGAGATATATGAGGATAAAAACGAGTGCGCCGTTTTACTGCTTTCGGGCAAAGTTAATTTCAAAGTAGGCGAGAGTATTGATGAAACCTGCAGCAGGGCAAATCCTTTTGAGAAAAAGCCTTATGCAGTTCATTTTCCAAAGCAGGTCAAGGCTGTCGTTTCTGCTCTTGAGGACAGTGAAGTGCTTGTTCAGCAGACTGATAACGATAAAACATGGGAGCCTGTTTTCTATAACCCCGAAAACTGCCTTTATCAGGAATTCGGCAAAGGTCAGTGGGGCGGCGCAGGTCACAGAATCGTTTCAACTATGTTTGATCTCGATAATGCGCCGTATTCAAATATGGTAATGGGCGAAGTATTTAATCAGCCGGGTAAATGGTCGTCATATCCTCCGCATCATCATCCGCAGCCTGAGCTCTATTATTACTGTTTTGATCATCCTGAGGGATTTGGAGCAGGCTTTGAGGGCGATACGCCTTATAAAGTTATGAACGGCGATTGCCTTTGCATAAGAGGCGGCAACGCTCATCAGCAGGTAACGGCACCTGGTTATGAGATGTATTATGTATGGCTCATAAGGCATCTTGACGGTGACCCGTGGGATAAAACAAGAATTTATGTTAAGGAATACGAGTGGCTTGCAAATGCGGAATGACGGTATAATTTTAAAGGATATTTATGAGTTCGAAAAGGTTTCTTCCTGTAAGAAGCCTTTTCTTTGCTGCGGAAAATCTTTTGAGAGCACGCAGGAATTTGAATATTTAAAATCAGCGTTTGATTTGACCGTGTGGGATAAAATACGTCCAAATCCGCGCTTTGAGGATATGCTTGAAGCGGCTGAGCTTTTCAAAAAAGAAAACTGTGATTATATGATAGGTGCCGGCGGCGGTTCTCCGCTTGACTCAGCAAAAATGATAAAACTGCTTGTAACCAATGACCCTAAAACTGCGCTCAGCGAGCCTATGCAGGATAACGATATAGGATTTTTCGCTATTCCCACCACTTCGGGCACAGGGTCTGAGGCAACCAAGTATTCGGTGTTTTATGTTAATGAAAATGTAAAATATTCAGTTTCAAATGATGCTTTTCTGCCCGATTACGTTCTGCTTGATGAAAAGTTTATCAAAACAGTTCCGCCTTATCAGCGCCGCGCAACCTGCCTTGACGCCCTCAGCCACGCAATAGAAAGTTACTGGAGCGTTAAAAGCAATGATGAGAGCAGGGAGTACGCCGAAAAAGCAATACGTCTTTTTGTTGAAAACAAGGACGGCTATATAGCCAATGAACAGCAGGCAAACCGCGGTATGCTGCTTGCGTCATATTATGCGGGCAAAGCTATCAATTTAACATCTACCACTTCCGCCCACGCAATGTGCTATAATATTACAATGAACTGTTCAACCGCTCACGGTCATTCCGTTGCGGTCTGCCTTGCTCAGATATGGAAATATATGAATGAGCATAATGAGCGTGTAAACGATGTACGAGGCAGAGAATTTGTGCTCAAAACTCTTGATGAGCTTGGCGTTCTTTTGGGCGGCAGAAATTCAGCGGACGGCGCTGAGGTTTTCAGTCAGCTTATAACTGAATTCGAACTTGAACAGCCTAAAGCAACTCCTTCTCAGGTGAAGGAATTTGTAAAAAATGTCAATACAGCAAAGCTCCTTACAAATCCTACCGTACTTGAAGAGCGCGATGTTGAGGAAATTTATAACAGGGTATTTATGATAAATGAGTAAATCAAAACTTTCCAAAATCTATATAATGACTCCGCTTGCGCTGCTCTGCTGCTTTTTATGGGGCAGCGCTTTTCCCATGGTTAAAACAGGTTATCAGATGTTTTCAATCGGGGAAAGCGATACGGCGTCGCAGATACTTTTCGCCGGTATGCGCTTTGCCCTTGCGGGAATACTTGTTATCATATTCGGGTCGATTATTGCAAAAAAACCGCTTTATCCGAAAAATAAAAAAGAGATAGGCCATTGCCTTGTGCTAAGTGTGTTTCAGACTATATTGCAGTACACGGCGTTTTATATAGGACTTGCGCACACAAGCGGCGTAAAGTCAAGCGTTCTTGTTGCGCTCAATGTTTTTCTTTCTCTAATTTTATCAGCAGTTGTATTTAAAATGGAAAAAATAACCGCGCCCAAACTAATAGGCGTTATAATCGGCTTTGCGGGCGTTGTTCTCATAAATTTTGAAGCGGGCGGCTTCAGCGGCTTTTCTCTGAACGGAGAGGGAGCAATAATCTTTTCGGCGTTTGCTTATTCCGTTTCAAGTGTTTTGATTAAAAAATATTCTGCCGATGAAAATCCCGTTATGCTTTCAGGCTGGCAGTTTCTTATAGGCGGTATCGTAATGGCGGTATTTGCGGCGGCAGCAGGCGGCAGAGTGCATATGCAGGCTGATATAAAAAGCGTGCTTGCAATCTTCTATCTCGCGCTTATTTCCGCTGTGGCTTATACGATATGGGGTCTTTTGCTCAAATATAACCCCGTTTCACGTGTTGCCGTAATCGGCTTTACTAATCCCGTGTTCGGCGTTCTGCTTTCAGCTCTTTTCCTCGGAGAAGCTGATGAGGCTTTCAGCATAAAAAATCTTGTTTCCCTTGTGCTTGTGTGCATAGGAATTTATATAGTAAACGCAAAGTTTTCGTCAGCAAAAAATAAGTCTGTTGACAATTCGTAAATTCCTTGCTACACTTAAAGAAATTACTGAAAGGAAAATGGCTATGTTTTCAAACCGTTTTGAACTTAACAGAGATTATTGCCTTATGTATCTCGTGCGCATAGGGTCTCTTTGCTGTGTTCATTAACGTGTTTCGGTTATAGATTATCACGATATAAAACCGCTGATGGGCATACCGTCAGCGGTTATTTTTTTAGGAGGCGATAAAATGCACAAAAACAGGGGCACGCAGATAATCAAAACAGAAAGGCTTGTGCTCAGACCGATAAGGGAAAGTGATTATAATGACGTCTTTGAATTTGCAAGCAAAGAAGAAGTAGCAAAGTATGTTTCGTGGAACACTCATAAAAGCAAAGAGAATTCAAAAGCGCTCTGTAAAATGTGGGCATCACAATATGAAAACGGCGAAAGATACCATTGGGCAATAACTATGGGCGGTAAAATGATAGGTAATATAGAAGTGGTGAAGATCGCAAACGACTGCGCTTATCTCGGCTGGCAGGTAGACAGTGCTTTATGGAATAAAGGGATTATGACTGAAGCCGCATCGGCAGTGCGTGATTTTCTGTTTAATGAGGTCGGCTTTAGCGCGCTTTATGCCACTTATATTACGGAAAACATTGGCTCGGGCAGAGTTATGCAGAAGATAGGAATGAAACCCATAACCGCAGAGGAATACTACAAAAATCTTGAAGAAGAAATAAAGACGGAAATTGACGGCAAACCGCTGTCTTTCTGCATGATAAAAAATGAGGTGGTTTAAATGAAAACAAAATGGGATGAAAAGAATTATTCCAAAAATTTCAGCTTTGTGCACGAATACGGTGAAAAGATAATTGAACTTATAACTGTTCCGAAAGGAGGCTATGTTGTTGACCTCGGATGCGGTAACGGTGCATTGAGCGCAAAGCTTGCGGAAAAATACAGGGTAACGGGTATTGACAGTTCGTATGAAATGCTCCAAGCGGCAAAAAAGTCATATCCTGATATTGATTTTGTTCAGGCAGATGCCTGCGAGTTTACGCTTGATAATCAGGCGGACGCCATATTCTCAAATGCTGTTTTTCACTGGATAGAAAATCAGGAAAAACTTATAGAAAACATTTACGCAAACCTTAAAACAGGCGGTCAGCTTGTGTTCGAGTTCGGCGGCAAGGGCTGTGCCGATACCGTCCACAAAGCGCTTGCACAGGCTTTTGATAAGTATGGCTACGAATACAGACTTGATTTCAATTTCCGCTCTATCGGCGAGTTTGCACCGCTTCTTGAAAAACACGGCTTTAAGGTGGAATATGCCCGCCTTTATGACAGACCCACCCCTCAAAACGGCGAAAACGGACTTGAAAACTGGATAAATATGTTTGTTACCACCGCTTTTAACGGCGTTGCACTGAAAGATAAGGAAAATATTATTAAAGATGCAGTCGATATATGCAGATCGTCGCTTTATAAAAACGGCACATGGTATGTTGATTATGTGCGCCTGCTTATGAAAGCGGTTAAGTTATAAAAGGATATAAAAATACCCCCGCTGAAATATTTCACGGGGGTGTTTTTGTGTTATTTTACGTCCATATGGTCTTTCAGCGCTTTCGGATTAAGTGAGCCGCTGAAAAATTCGATAATATCAGGAACTCTCAGAAGCGGATTTAGATCCCTGTCTTTTATGGGAGCGGGTTTTATTCCGTTTTCATTTAATATGGGCTCGATTGCCTTAAATCTTTCAGTAAAATCCTTGTAGGAGGTTTTATATCCCCACGCCGTTTCGGCAATTGCCGCTATTCTCGGAAAATAGCGGTAGCACAGGGTATCAAAATCTCTCACATATTCTGTCCACATTTCCGCCTCTATTCCAAAAGGCTTTTTTGCCTCGCAGTTTTTATATTTCTTCTCGGGGCGGAAATTATATGTTTTTTTCAGCGGCGTCATTCCGTACGGATAGTCGCAGTAGTAGTGGAAAAAGTCGGATTCGATTACTTCGCCGCCTTTTTCGGCATACTCAAAACTTAAGTTTCCTCCGCCCATCCAGTGCTGAACGCACACGCTGTCTGCTTTTGGCATTCCGCCTTTAAGGCTTTCGTTCCAGACTATTGTTTTTCTTCCTTTGCTTTTTAGATAATCGGCTATCCTTTTCGTGAAAACACTTTGAAGTGCGTTAAAATCTTTAAGCCCGAGTTCTTCTTTCATCTTTCGGCAGTTCGGGCATTCTTCCCAGCTTTTGGTGGGAGTTTCATCTCCGCCTATGTGTATGTATTCATACGGGAAAAGTTCGCAGATTTCATCAAGTATATCATATACGAACGAGTAAACATTTTCGTTGCTCACACAGAGAATATTTTTATATATGCCCTGCTTTATCTGCACTTCAACAGGCTTTTTAAAACAGCCCAGTTCAGGATACGCGGCAAGTATTGCGCTTGCGTGCCCGGGCATGTCTATTTCCGGAATTACCTCTATATGGCGTTCTTTGCAGTATTCAACTATCTCTTTTATTTCCTCTTTTGTGAAAAGAGCGCGGTACTCATGTTCATCTATTACGCCGCCGAATGCAGATTTTTTTCTTACGCTTGATATTTCATTAAGGCGCTTATGTGAACTCATTTCTATTCGCCAGCCCTGGTCGTCAGTCAGGTGCCAGTGAAATCTGTTCAGCCTGAATAATGCCGCCGCGTCTATCAGCTTTTTTATATCCGGTATTCTAAAAGAATGCCGCGCGCAGTCAAGTGAAAAACCCCTGTAAGAATAAATCGGGCAGTCCTCAATCGTAAACGCGGGCACTTTTCCGCTTCTTTTTAGCTGAGCTATTGTTTGCAGAGCGTAAAATTTTCCGCTTTCGTCTGAGTAACAGATTTTTACCTCTTTGCAGTCATATTCTATTCTGAAACTCTCGGGACTGACAGAACTGTCCTCAATGAACTCAAAAGCCGCCGAATTTATATCGGCAGCTTTGCTATCATTTGTTATAACTTTTTTTGGGTATGGTATTATATTAAGCATTTTCATTTTCATCACGGTCATCAATCAGGTTGCCGTTGTCAACATTTTTCATTATCAGCTCGTTTAACTGATAATTCCACAGTTCCTTTGAGCCTTTTTCGGTGTATTCGTTTCTTTTAAGTACTTGGCTCAGTTTAATTGAGTTCCTTTTCCACATTACTCCGCCTGTTGCGTTATTGAGCATAGTAGGCTGCAGGCAGTCCATAGCATGTGCAAAGTTTGCCTCAGGTGTTTCGTTTGCCTCAAATTCATCCCACAAAGCACGCAGCTTTTTTGCCTGATCGTCAGGCAGAAGAGCATAAATTCTGTCCGCCGCTTTTAATTCTCTTTCACGCTGGCTTTTGCCCAGCTCGTAGTCATAGCAGTATGTATCGCCCGCGTCTATTTCAACAATATCGTGAATTAAAATCATGGAAACAGTTTTGAGAACATCTATTTTCTCGTTTGCATACTCGCTCAGCAGTATAGCCATAAGCGCCATATGCCATGCGTGTTCCGAATCATTTTCAAATCTTTTTCCGCTTGAAATAAGCGTGCGGCGTTCTATCTCTTTTTCAGCGTCTGCCTGCAAAATGAAATCAAGCTGTTTTTTTAGCCTTTCGGGCGTTTCGTATGCCATTTATATAACTTCTTTCTTTATTTCAGTTCATAAATTTTATTGAAAACAGCCGTCATGCGGCTTGTGATCTGCATATCCGTGTGCAGTGAGCCGAAATACCAATGGTAGTATTCAACGTCTTTCATAAGCTCCTGCAGATATGTGTTGAGAGGGGAGAGCTTTGCAGACTGATTGGTATGAAGCTTCAGAAAGTCCTTAGCAATAGCGGGAGCCTCGTAAGTCAAAATATAATTTACTCTGTATTCGTTGTCTTTTAAATTGTCCTGCGCGTTCTTTATTTCCTCTGCGTTAGGCATTTCTTCCTCCCACCAGGATATACCGGGTTCGCGCATGTCACGGTCTTCGCTTTCGCCGCCGCCCATTATGAAAAATGTTTTGTTTTCAAGTGTAAATACCTCGCCGCGCATAAGATGGTAAATATTGTCCGCAATTTTATGCGCATTGCCGCCTTTCCATCTGTATGGCGTGTAAGAATTGAGTATATCAAAGTTTTCGTGAGCGCCGTCAACAAAGCAGATAGTGTACTTTTTACTTTTGAGAATATCAAGATTTTTCTTTTCTTCTGCGCTGTTTCTGTTCCATAAAAAGCCGAAATCTCCGCAGACTATAAGTATGTCTTTTTCTCCGAGCTTCTTCAGTTTTGAGTTTTTAAACCAGGATATATCACCGTGGGTGTCGCCCGTAACATAAATCATAAAATTCACCTGAAAATTAATAAATTACTACTTTTAAATCACTTATAAAAATGATAGAATATTAGCATAGTTTTATCAAAACGATATTTATATAATATATTTTATTCTAAAAGGTGTCAAGTATATGAAAAGGTTTATCTCTGTTTTTCTTGCCGTTATAATTTCGGCAGTTCCTTTTTTCTGCGGCGCTTTTTCAGCTGATGCCGCTGTTTATCAGCCCGATGTGGAACTGTATTCAAAAGCTTATATGCTTATTAATCTGGATGATGATTCTTATCCTGTGGTGGCTCAGAAAAATCAGGATGAAAAAATGTATCCCGCGTCACTTACAAAAATAGTTACCGCAATGGTTACTCTTAATAATGTTTCAAATCTTCAGGAGGAAGTTACCGTTTCGGAAAATGCTTTCAATATCCTTCTCGGAACGGGTGCTCAGGTTGCCGGACTTGAAATAGGCGATACAGCAACTGTTGAACAGCTTTTGTACCTTACTATGGTACATTCAGCGTGTGACGCTACCGAAGTGCTTGCAGAGTATGTGGGCGGCACAAGGGAGAATTTCGTTAAGATGATGAATGACTATGCGGCTTCTCTCGGCTGTACTAATACTAATTTTGAAAACCCTGACGGACTTCACGACGATAATCATTATACAACCGCAAGTGACCTTGCCAAGATCACTCTGGATGCTCTTAAAAATTCAACCTTTACAAAGATTGCCTATACCGTTGAATATGAATATAACGGCCAGAATTATTACAATACAAACCTTATGCTGCGCCGCGGCTATCTTTCATATTACTACGAATATGCAAAAGGAATCAAAACAGGCTCAACATCAGAAGCAGGCTATTGCGTAATAACTACGGCGAGCAAGGACGGTTACAATTATCTTGCAATTGTTCTCGGCGCTCCGGTTATTGATTATAATAATGACGGCTATGTAGAGAAATGTTCGTTTATAGATGCCGCAACTCTGTTTAAATGGGCTTTCGGAAGCCTTAAATATTCAACCGTAATAGAAAAAAATGAAGTTATTGATGAAGTTGCAGTTAAAAACGGAAAAGATGCTGATACGCTTCGCCTTGTTGCAGGGGAAGATGTTACGGCAATCGTCCCCAACGGGCTGGACAGATCTAATATCGTTATAAAGGTAAAGGATAAGCCGGCGGAAGTTAATGCTCCTGTTGAAAAGGGAGATCCTATCTGTACAGCAGATATAATTTATGCCGATCAGGTGGTTGCCGAGGTTCAGCTTGTAGCGGCTGATACTGTTGAGCTTTCAACTTTTCTGACCGTTGTAAATGCAATAAAGGATTTCTTTTCGCTTACTGCAGTGAAAGTGGTTATAGTGGTAGTTGTTCTCGGCGCCGCGGCTTATATAGGGCTGTTTATTTATAAAGCGAATAAAAAGAAAACCAAAAAGCGTTCTGCAGATGATGGAGAGGAATAAAAAGCAGTTCCAATAAGCGTGTTAAATGTTAAATGCCTGCGCATTGCGCAGGCATTTATTTTTTGTTTCAGTCAGTATGCTTTAAAATATTATTTAAAATATTTGCAAAAAAAGAGGCGGAATATCCGCCTCTTTTTTATTTAAACCGTTTTTTCGGGTGCAGAGAAATCACTGTAAAGCTTTGAGCCCTCATAGTTCTTCCAAGTTCTCACTCTTACGTAGTAGGTCTGTGAAGAACTGATGTTGTTTATCGTATAGCTTGTGCTTCCTGAGCCGTTTACAAATTCACCGCCTACAACATTATTAAAGCTCTCGTCTGTTGCCCACTGAATGTAATATCCGTGGCAGGACGCAACGTCCCATGTAGCTTTGATTGTACTGCCGCTCATTTCAACTTCAAGTCCTGTAGGAG